>Ga0315282_10000777_pt1 | contig 62261 bp, 63 predicted proteins | sample YL17G07_20_MG_FD_203693 | JGI IMG/M metagenome (GOLD analysis project Ga0315282, IMG submission 203693) | Sediment microbial communities from Yellowstone Lake, YNP, Wyoming, USA - YL17G07_20 | ecosystem: Environmental > Aquatic > Freshwater > Lake > Sediment | place: USA: Wyoming | collected...
CTGGAGGAAAAGCTCGCCAATACGCCCAAACCCAGCGAGGTGCTGGACTGGTACAGCCTCTGGTAGCCATAATGAAAAGGCTTGAAATGGCCCAGGCTTTAATGCTAAAGTTTAGGTAGTGTCGGAACTTTTTTAGATTTTGGGGCAGGAGGGGGCTATCCGCCGCAGGCGGGTAGCTTTTTTATGGCCTATGACCGAGAGGATTAGGCTTGCCATTGACGGCAAAGAGACCGAGATTGGAGAAGGCCAAACGGTGCTCCAGGCAGCACAAGTTGCCGGCATCTATATCCCCACCCTCTGCTACCACCCCGACTTGCCCCCCTACGGGGGCTGCCGCCTCTGCATTGTAGAGATTGAAGACATGAGGGGATTGCCCACTGCCTGCACCACACCGGCCACCGCTGGCATGGTAGTGCGGACGAACACCCCCCAGCTCCAGGAGCTAAGGCGGGTATATCTCCAGCTCATACTGACGGAGCACCCCCACGCCTGTCTGGACTGCGAGCGGCGGGAGCGCTGCCAGCCCAATGATATTTGCCTGCGCAGCGTGGCCGTGACGGAGCGCTGCGTCACCTGCCCCCAGAATGGCCACTGCGAGCTCCAAGTGGTGGCGGACTATGTCGGCATTGGGGAGATGTCCTTTCCCTATAAATATAAGGGCCTGCCGGTGGACTACAAACGTGAGCCCCTCATCCAGCGCGACTACAACCTCTGTATCCTCTGCGGGCGCTGTGTGCAGGCGTGCAGTGGTGCCAGGGGTATCGGCGCCATCAGCTTTATTAACCGTGGCGCCGGAGAGGTGGTCGGCACCGCCTTTGACCGCCCCCTTCAGGAATCGGGGTGCCGCTTCTGTGGGGCCTGTGTTGAGGTCTGCCCCACCGGCGCCCTGATGGACAAGGATGCCAAGCTCCATCCCGACCGGGACTACGAGGCCGTGGCAGTACCCTGTAAGTATGCCTGTCCGGCGGGCATCAATATCCCCCTCTATGTCTACCTGGCCGGCGAAGGCAAGTACCAGGACTCGCTGGCGGTGGTCAGGGAGAAGGTGCCCTTCCCCGGGGTGCTGGGGCGGGTCTGTATCCACCCCTGCGAGGAGGCCTGCCGGCGCGGCTGCCTGAATGAGCCCATCTCCATAAGGTTCCTCAAGCGCTTTGTCGCCGACTGCGATAACGGCGAGTGGAAGAAGCATGCCCGCCATCTTCCGCCAACGGGCAGGAGGGTGGCCATCGTCGGCTCAGGGCCGGCGGGGCTGACCGCTGCTTACTATCTGGCTAGGGCGGGGCATGCGGTGACGGTCTTTGAGCAGTTCTCCGCCGCCGGCGGGATGATGCGCCTTGGCATACCAGAGTACCGCCTGCCGAGGGTGGTGCTAGACAAGGAGATTGAGGAGATAAAAAAGGCTGGTGTTGACATAAGGTTGAATACCAGGGTTGATTCCGTTGATGGGCTTTTCCAGCAGGGCTATGATGCTATTTTCCTGGCCACAGGGGCGCATGGCGGCATGAAGCTGGGGCTGGAGGGCGAGGATAGCCCCGGCGTTTACGATGGTGCCTCTTTCCTCAGGGGGGTGAACCTGGGTATGAAGATAGAGGTCGGGGAGGGGGTGGCCGTCATTGGCGGGGGCAATGTGGCCATAGACAGTGCCCGTGTCGCCCTTCGCCTCGGCGCCAGAAAGGTGAGCATCCTCTACCGCCGCACCCGGGCCGAGATGCCGGCCAGCCCGGAGGAGGTGGAGGCGGCGCTGGAGGAGGGGATTGAGATAGACTTCCTGGTCGCCCCGCTGAAGATAAGCCGCAGCGGCGGCGGCCTGAGCCTGGTCTGTCAGCGCATGGAGCTGGGTGAGCCCGATGCCAGCGGGCGGCGGCGTCCGGTGCCGGTAAAGGGGAGCGAATTTACCCGGGAATTTGATACTATTATCGGGGCTATCGGGCAGGTGCCGGAAGTACCGTCCGGTTTTCAGGTGAAGACGGGCCGCGGCAATGTCATCCAGGCCGATGCTGAGACGCTGGCCACCGGCCACAAGGGGGTCTGGGCGGGGGGTGATGCCGTGACCGGCCCGGACTCGGTCATCAGGGCGATTGCGGCGGGCAGAATTGCGGCCCAGTCCATTGATAAATACCTGGGCGGCAATGGCGTTATTGATGAGGCCCTAACGCCGGAGCGGGCCATCGGCATGTGCGCCGGGCTGACGCCGGAGGGCTTCGCGTCACAGCCCCGTGTGGCCATGCCGTGCCTGCCCCCGGAGCAGGTAAAGGACAATTTCACCGAGGTGGAGCTGGGTTTCACCGAGGCCGGTGCTTTGGCCGAGGGCCGGCGCTGCTTCCAGTGCGGCGTCAGGCTGCAGATTGGACCGGCACCGTTGCCTCCGGGTGTGAGCCGGGAGCGGCTCAGCTGTCCCTGAGCCTCACTTCTCTTTCCCCGTTTTGCCCATCTTTTCCCCTAGGCGGTGCGCTTTCCTTCTGATACGTGCTAAAATAGCTCAGTGACTCCGTTCCATTCGGGGGTATTTCTGTGGAAGGGCTGAATATCGGGCGCGACCTTTTACTCGTGCTGGTGACGGCTGTCGCTGGCGGCATGCTGGCCCGCTGGCTGCGGCTACCCGTGATTCTGGGGTATCTGCTGGGTGGCATCGCCGTCGGCCCCTACGGCCTGGGGTGGGTCCACGAGACCCAGTCAATTAATTCTCTGGCCAATATCGGCGTTGTCCTCCTCCTCTTTGCCATCGGCCTGGAGTTTTCCTTCAAGGAAGTGATGCGTATGGGCCGGGTGGCCATTCTGGGCGGCCTGGCCCAGATAGTCCTGACGACGGTGGTCGGTCTGGGTCTGGGCAGGTTATTGGGGTTGGGTGTGGTGGGTTCGGTACTGTTCGGCTTCCTCGTCGCCCTCAGCAGCACCATGGTGGTGCTGAAGCTCCTCATGGAGAGGGGCGAGCTTGATACCATACAGGGCCGCATCCTGCTCGGCATCCTCCTGGTGCAGGACCTGAGCGTGGTGCCGGTGATGATTATCCTACCGTCCCTGGCGGGCGGTGGTGGGGGGATATGGGCCGCCCTGGGTATCACCGTCCTCAAGGCGGCGGTCTTTCTCGGTATCATGCTGGCCCTGGGTGTCTGGGTGCTGCCGTGGCTATTGCGGAGGGTCGCCGGCCAGCGTTCCCGCGAGCTATTCCTGCTGACGGTGGTGGTCCTGTGTCTGGCGGCTGCCTTCGGCACCTATTCCTTCGGCCTCTCGGCGGCCTTTGGTGCCTTTGTGGCCGGCCTCTTAATCAGCCAGTCCGGCTTTGCCCGCCAGGCCTTCGCCGATATTCTCCCCATGCGTGATACCTTTGCCGCCCTCTTCTTCGTGGCCCTGGGCATGCTGGCCAATCTGCACTTTGTGGGCAGCTTCCCGTCCATTGTGGCCGCGGTGGTGGTGATGATTATCGTCACCAAGTTTATCATCGGCTCTGCGGTTACTCGTATCTTCGGCTACAGCCACAAGACGGTGCTCATGGTCGGCACGGGGCTGGTGCAGATAGGTGAGTTCAGCTTCGTGCTGGCCATGATGGGCCTGGCCGCCGGCATCTTTTCGGAGCATATCTACTCACTGGTCATCGCCGCGGCCATCATCACCATGCTGCTGACGCCTTTTTTGATGAGCCTGTCCTCATGGCTCTACCGTATCTTGAGCCAGAAGCCCTGGTTTGCCCGGAGGCTGGCCGGGTGGGCTGACCCGGAGTGGACAAGCCGCGCCATGGAGCTTTCCCACCATGCTGTCATCTGCGGCTACGGCGATATCGGGCGGCGGGTGGCGGCGGTGCTGGAGAGGCATAAATTTGCCTATCTCGTCATTGACCTTGACCCCCAGATAATTGCCAGATTGCGTGAGCGGGGCATCCCCTGCCTCTACGGGGACGCCAGCAATCCGGAGATACTCGCCCATGCCCAGCTTACCAAGGCGCGCGTCCTCGTCTGCGCCGTTCCCGACCTGGTAGCCGTGGAGCTTACTGCCCGCAATGCCCTCAAGATTAATCCCAAGCTGGATATCGTAGCCAGGGTGCACCGCGATGCCGATGCCGAGCTTCTGAAAAATCTCGGTGTGGCCGAGCTGGTGCTGCCCCTCTATGAGGGCAGCTTGGAGGTCATCCGCCACACCCTGCACCGCTTCGGCCTGACCAGCACCGAGATTCAGTACATCCTGAATGGCCTCAGGGCGAGGGAGACCAAAGACTAGGGATAATAACCCTATCCCCCTTTGTCCCCCTTCCCCTGGGAGGGGAAGGGGGAGAATGAATAATGAGGGGCTAAAGCCCCCCCAAACTCCCCGCCGTGGGGGGAAGAAAAAGAAAGAGGGGGCAAAAATCTCTCTTGGACATTCTCTATCTTACTTAATAAAAACAGTTACAAGATGTGTCTGCAATTTTAGTTCGAATCCCCTTTGGTGGGCCTTGGGGGACAGTTCCCGAACTTTTGTTTGAGAAGAAGGGGCTGATTCCGGCAGTGCAACAGCTATTGGTTTACCTGAAATCTCAATCATGAGGATAAGACCAAAGATATTCCTGGACCTTCTTATTTTCAATATCAACATACCATAGTTTGAGATTAGGAAAAGCGTTTCCGAGTTTTCCCCAGGCAACTGAATATTGCAGTTTCCTTTGTCTCATCCCGTCTTTGAATCGCTTTGGAAGAGCCAACACGAGGGTGTCGCATGGATTGTCCCTATCTCGTGATATGACACGAAAGAAGGCTTCGAAGAACTCGCGGGACCGCGTGGGTGGATGAGACTGAAAACCAATGATTTCTACAAAGCATATAGATTTGTCTTTCTTAGCCGTTATATCGACACCAGTCTGGCCATAATCTTTAGGAGAAGATAGACTATAGCCCTTTTCTTTTAGATACTCTCGAATTACATGCTCCACGTCGGCTGCTTCCACCAGTTTAGCCATGATGCCTCCAGGCAGGAACTTTCATGTTAGCGGTAACGCTATTTCCGATTATGAGATGTGTTAATTACTTTAGCATCAATTTGGAATCAAGCTCTGTTTTCTTAAGAACTCAAGGCATCTAGGAATTACGAAGTCTGGAACCGTATCGTATTTGACGTAGTCAAGGGTAAAAATATAATCGTTCTCAACGTGAAATTGCTCGTCAATGTATTTCATCAGAGCATCGTCAGCTATCTTGGATTTAAGGTCGAGGGCTTGCAAGAGCACCCTAAAAGCTTGGAGACGGAAGTACGAGTTGGGGTCATCTGTTATGATTTTCAATAAAGGGTCTTTCGAGAACACCGTGGCTAAATATGTGGAATAGTCAAAGTCAGTAATATATTGCTTTATCAACGCCTCTGCGGAAGTAATATCCGCTACCGTCATATCCGTGCCATCCTTTCTACTTGGCTTTGGTTTTCCGTGTAGAAGGCAAGAAAGCAGGTTGTAGGCACAGTCTTGGTCGGGACTTTGTGCAGGTACATGTTCCAAGAACTTTCTGAGGCTGGCAATGCGGTGGACTTTGTTCAGCTTGTTGTCCCTGGCGTTCTCAACTAGCATTCGCGGCAGCGACCGGATGTCGGCTTCAGAGATTTCTAGTTCAGATACTATGCCAGCCTTGTTTTGAAGAAAGAAAGCTGAAACATATTCTCCTGTTGGCTTCTCGTTTATAACGTAGTCGATAATTGGTTGCAGGTCATGGGTTAGCATGAAAACCGTCTTCTTATAGAAGCTGCGCTTCTTAGACGAGAATAGCCGACTGATTATGGCGTACTTCTTGTTGCTGTCAAATGATGATATGGGGTCATCAAGAATCACTAACTGTGGGTCTTGGCTCAGAGCGTAGTGCATAAATAGTACGAGTGCAAAGGCATTCTTTTCGCCCCAACTGAGATGCAGGTTAATGTCCTCCACTTCGACCGGGTCTCTACCAAAAGGAATATAGCTCAAAGTCGTCGTTGACGTGTTTTCAGACTCGTCCCTTATTTCAAACTTGTAATTGATACCTGCGGTCAAAAGGAAATCATTGATATCTTTGACCGCTTGCTCCTTTGCTGAACCGATAAGTCCCTTTAGCTGACCGATGTCGCTCTTGAGTAGCTCGGTTTCGTGAACAACCGCCTGGATTTTAGCGTTCAGGAAATCTACGCATTCCTTGACCTTTGGGTTGTTGAATATCTGCAGGTTTGAAATATCAATGAGCAAGGCTTTAAGCTGCTTGTCAAGGTGGGGTATGTCTTCACGGCGAACCCGAAAGGAATTAAACTCCTGAGCATCGATTATCTTGTTAACGAGGAATTTCAACTCGTTGTAGAACTTGGTAACCCAAAGTTGAATCTCACGGTCTCCTCTCGTACCTTTGATGCAATCAATAAGAATAGCCTTCTTCTCTTCGTCCATGAAATCCTGGACGCTCTCAAAGTAAGAAAGCATTTCTCTGATGTTCTTGACGTTGGATTTAGTGTAGGAAGCATTGAATAACTCTTTTTCCGCCGGATAGTCTGTCCCAAGGCCACTTGTGCAAAAAGGGCAGATTCCGTTGTCATCAAATTTAGAACCATCGTGTTTCCAGCCAACCCAGTCAACGTTATATTCCTTCTGCATCAAGGGCTTGAATTTGTTCAGCTTGTCAGGGAGGGTAAAAATGCTCTGGGAACCTGTCAGTGTTTTCAGGAGACCAGTCTTCTTCAGTTCACCGGATTGAGTCTCAGTGAATTTCGAAAGTACATTCTTACCGACCGAGACGATTTGTTGAAGGTCGGCATTTTGGGCTAGGTCAAGGTGAATATCCTTGAGTCTCTTGTTTATGGAAGCCTGTCTAGCTTCATATTCCGGGGTCTTGATGAAGACGTCAAAGGAGTTCTGTATAACTTCACTTTGTTGAAAGACGAAGCTCTTGACGAAGTCCTCGTTGAATAGAAGGACTTTTGTCACAGGCTCTGAAAAAGTGCATGTAGGTTGGTCAGTTCCGCCAAAACATGTAAGGCGGGAAAGGCTTTCCTGTTTTGATTGGAGCTCAATGGCTAAGGCGATTGTAGATTTTCCCGTTCCATTCATGGCATAACGTATGTTGAGATAGCTTTGTCTTAATTGAATGGTAGAGGAAATAATGTTATTGCAGTTCTTGATTTCTGCTCTTATCATTGTTCCTGCCGCTCCTTGTCACAAAACAATATGTCTGAGCCAAACTGAGGAGAACTTGGGAATGATACTCCGTCATATTTTCACACTTACTTGTCTTTGCCCAACGACTTCAACTACAAGGAGGTGCTCATCACCGCTGGGCAATTTAGCGTCTTTGCCTGTCACAATTCCCTGGGCCGTGAACAGAACAATGTGTGGTCCCCAAGAATCGTTGGTTTCGAGCCTTGCACCTTGTAGCGTCTTGTTCAGCTCAGGAGACTTAGTCAGGTCTTTGTGATTAATGTATTCAAGGGTCTTCCATGGTGAAAAGCGAAGCACTTCATGCTTCTTGTTTCGTACTGAGATGTAAGCCCTTTTAATAGTGGCAGGAGTTCCGGTGTTGGTAACACAAAGATTCAGGTATAGGTCTTCCCATAGGTTCCAGACAGTTCCGCCGACATTGCTAGTACCACCGCCGTCCTCAAACTCCAACTTCGTTTCAACTGCTACCCGTGGCCGTGTCCTCAGTATGGAAAGTACCTTCCAGACCAGACCTGAAATTATTCCCCACGGCATCTCCACGTTATGTCCCCCTTCCCTTTGGGGTAACCAGAAAAGCCTTCATCAGACTCTTAAATAGCTTCCCGTGATTCGGCACTTTCAAATGCAGAAGTTCATGGACAATGGCTTCTCTGCGAAAGCTAGCCGGTTGCTGGAGAATCTCTGAGTTGAAGGTCAACCGGCCATTGCTAGAGCAGCTTGCCCACTTGCTTTTCATCGGGCGGACGCGGATTTCTTTCGGCGCAACACCGATACGCTTCGCCCAGGTCAGCACTTCCGTCTTGAAGACCTGGCCTGGAATCATCTGTTCTAAAGTGTCTGATGCCTGCATAATTATCTTCGCTTAATAACCGACATTATTTTTTCAACCGTTTCGGGAATTTCCTTGATATTGACTTGCTCAAGCAGGGCGTAAAGCCGGCGCCGAATCTGGCGAGCCTGCTCATCGCTGGTATGCCAGTGAGGATACTCCTTGAGAATCCCCACCATTTGCTTGGCTACGTTTTCCGCCACGTCAATCGAGGTAGCACCTTGCTTGAGAATCCAGAGCGTAGCGAACGCCTCCCCTGAGATGCCCCGCTCCGCCTGTTCTCGCTCGGCTTCGTTAATCTCTTTGATTAGCTCCTCCAGCTGCTTGAGGGCTTCCTGGGTAGAGACCTGGCGCTGCTTGAAAGCCTCGATGATAGCCTCGGCACGCTCGCCGATGGTAAAGAGGTAAGGCGTCTTACCGGCTTCGTCTTCCACCTTCTTGCTGATGCTCTTAAGCAGATTAAAGACTTTCACGGTATCCGACTGGTTACTCTCGGCAATCTTCCGGAGCGTCTGCGGAGTAATCTCCTGGATGGAGACAGCTTCGTGAATTACACCGGCCTGGGTGTGTTCCTGTACCAAGTGCGCCGTCTTGCGGGCTAGCTCCCGGTCGGTGATTCCCTGATTGTCATAGGCAGAGCGCAACAAGGCATAGAGGTCGGCCAGCCTCTGGTAGTCTTCGATGAACTCTCTGAGGAATGGGTCCGGCGATAGGATTTCGTAGAGGTCTTCCAGCTCACGGAAATAGCCGTAGTATTCCTGACGCTTGTTCTCATCACGAAAAAGCTCAAGGGCGGCTTCAGCAGCCTTGTCCGGGGTCTTTCCTTTCACCGAAGGTAGGTACTCGCTCTGGCCTTTGGCGATTCTCTCCCTGAACCTGGCTTTCAGTACGTCCAGTCCTTCGATGACGCTCTGGACATCCTTGGAGTCGAAAGCCAGCGCCTTCTCTAAATTCTCAAAGATACCGACAAAATCCAGCACAAAGCCACCGGGCTTACGCTTGCCGTTCTTTTCATCTTCATACGGCCGGTTGACCCGGGCGATAGCCTGCAACAGGACATGGTCGCGCATTGGCTTATCCAAATACATGCAATAAAGAACAGGAGCATCGTAGCCGGTGAGCAGTTTTTCCGTCACGATAAGAATTTTCGGCAACGCTTCCGGCTTGATGAACGCCTTACGTACGGACTTCTCTTCGTCATCGCTCAAGTGATAGCGGACCAATTCCGGCGGGTCGTTGTGGCCAGGGCTTATAACCACCTTTGAGTATTCGTCAGGCATGTACTGGTTGATGGCTTCCTTAAGTAAACAGCAAGCCTCGCGGTCCACTCCCACGATGAAAGCCTTGTAGCCCAACGGCTCCACGTTTTCCTTGAAGTGTTTGGCGATGTACTGGGCGACCCGCTGCACCCGCTCGCGGTTCTTGAGCATGTTTTTCAGGTTGACAGCTTTGTCTAGCACACGGTTCAGCTCTTCGATGTCGCTGACACCTTCCGCCTCGGCAAGTTCGAGGAACTCCTTTTCCAGAACTTCACGGTTAACCCTCAGCTCGTTCGGCGCCAGGGAGTAGTACAGGGGCACGGTGGTGCCGTCTTCCACCGATTCGGCGATGGAATACTTATCCAGATAGCCCTGGGGGTCATCAATGCCGAAGACCTTGAAAGTACCCTTGCCATATGCCGTCTTATCTACAGGCGTGCCGGTAAAGCCCAGATAAGTGGCCTTGGGCAGTGCGCCCATGAGGTAGTTGCCCAGGTCGCCGCCGGTGGTGCGGTGGGCTTCATCCACCAGGACAAAGATATTGGAGCGGGTGTTGATATTAGCAGGGATGTCGTCAAACTTGTGAATCATGGAGACGATAATGCCCCGGGTGTCGTTCTTCAGCAGTTCCTTGAGTCTTTCTTTGCTGCTGGCGACCTCCACGCTGCCCAGACCAACCGCCGCCAGGTTACCGAAAAGCTGCGTCTCTAGCTCAGTGCGGTCAACCAGCATCAGCACGGTGGGATTCTTGAAAACCGGCTCCTCAACGAGGCGTTTGGCGATGGTAATCATGGTATAGGTCTTGCCGGAGCCCTGGGTATGCCAGATTAGACCTCTATGCTTGGCCGGGTCATGGGCCCTGACCAGGGCGCGCTCCACCGCCCGCATCTGGTGAGGGCGGAGTACCACCTTTTGCAGCTCGTCATCTTTGCGGGTAAAGAGGATAAAGTCCCGCAATACCCGCAGGACCCGCTCCGGGGCGACGAAGGTTTTAACCAGCGTCTCATAATCTTTACCGGCGCTTTCCTCTTTCCAGTTGAACAGGTTTTTATGGGAGGTGTTCCAGGTAGCACCGTAATAGTACTGAATCATGTGGGTAAGGCTGAAGAGCTGCATCAGGGCGGCCAGCTCCGCGCCTTCACGATGGTAGCGGCGTACCTGGTCAAGCCCCTCGGCGATGCCGTCCAGCCGGGTGGCGGCCTTGGTCTCAATCAGGATAACCGGGATGCCGTTGATGAGAAAAACAATGTCCGGGCGGACGGTGTGGACGCCGTTGGTGAAGCTGAACTCATCCGTGACGTGGAAGACATTTCGAGTAGGGTTATCAAAGTCAATCAAGCGCAGGTTGCGCTCCCGCTTCTCCGCTTCGACAAACACGGTCTTCAGCCCTTTGAGATACTCCCAGGCCTGGAGATTGCCCTCAATGGTGGGCGGCACACGAATGAACCGACCAGCAATGTCTTCCGCCTTCAGAAGGTCAACAGTGCCCGGGTTAAGGCTCTGCACCTTTTGGATGAAAATATCATAGAGAATTGGGCCGGTCTCGGCATGGCGCAGGCGCAGGGCGTCATCCGGTGAAAGGTATGTCCAGCCAACCTCTATAGCGTAGCGGATGAGCGGCTTTTGGACGATGTTGCGTTCACTGCGTAGGCTCATGTTGCCGTAACCTCCAAGTCTTTGACTCTGACTTTTCCAGTCATTAATTGATGTAACATGGTCTTAAATAAAGCCTGAAGCGATACTTTACGCTTTTCCTCTGCCTCGATTTTATTATCCACCTTTGAGAGCATGAGGACGATTTCATGCTGGATAGAAATAGGTGGTAAAGGCATTAGGAGATTGCGAAGGATGGAGAGGTTTATTACTGGAATTGAGGTGCCCCTGCGCTCAGAGATGATTTCATTTTGACCTGTCGGCGTAGTGAACCAATAAAAGATAAAGTCCGGGAATGTTAATTCCGTATTTAGGCGAATCCTCATTTGCTTATTTGATATAATATATTTTCTAAAATGTCCGTCCTGTGGAACTATCCCTAATTGTCCGATAGTTCCTGCCGCTGTAAAGACTACGTCCCCAGGTATAGCTTCGCAATATGAAAATTCAGATGCTTTTTCCTCTGTGAGATAAACAAAGCCGTTATCAATGAAGTGTAACCGCCCTTTAGTCAGATTGTTCCCACGTATAACTGGGACTCCAGATGGCATGAAAAATCTTTTTCCGATATTTGACCCAAAAGGGCCCGAAACTATCGCCCCCTTTTGTAGAGCTTTGACTGAGTCAAGATTAACCACCTCCCAATGCGCCGGCACCGACCCGATTTCCGTCTCCTTGAGCGGCACTTTTTCAGCTTCCGCCAACGGCACCGGGCCGTAAGTAAACAGGTGGTGCATGAGGGACTTCTTTAGCTCCCTGGCGGCGGCGATGATTTTGTTTTGTGTCTCAATAGCTTTCTGGATGGTGGAGAGCACCCGGGCAATTGCTTTCTGCTCAGGGAGTGGGGGGAGGGGCAATGGGAAATTAACAACAGATGCCTTGTTAATCTCTTTGAACGTTGTGCCTGTGCCCTTACTTTCCAATAATTCTTTTGAAAATATCAATCGGTAAAAGAGGTATTTGCCTTCAGCCTTATGATTAGCCCTTATTGCGGTTAGTCCTCGACCAAAACAGCTTCGCTCTTCTGCAATATTGACATCCCCGATAGGTGCTCTCACAGATAACAGAATGTCATCTTTTTCAGCTATTTTTGCAGGGGCAGAGCACCACTTTCTAGTAACCGGATATACATCTCCAAAATCCGCTTTTCCCTGGAAGAACGGCAATCCCTTGCCTTCTGAATTGTAAGTGCTAGATGGTGGTGATTGGCCCATGGAGATGTCTGCCGCATCCTCCAATCTGACCAATTCCCACTCCTGTGGTAGCAGTCCCAGCTCGGTCATCTTGAAGCCTTCTGGTATATTGTTGTTCTGACTACTCATTTGGCTTTGTTCCCAGCCCCAGTTTACTCAATATCTCTTTCAGTTCTTTATCAACGGCTTGCCGTTCTTCTTCGGCTTCGGCAAGCAGTACTACCGCCTCATCCAGCGGCAGGACTTCCTCTTTGTGATTGCCGGACACGTAGCGGGAAGGGCTCAGATTGTAGTCGTTACGGATAGCTTCATCCAGCTTGATAATCTTGCTTAAGCCTTCCGTTTCCTGCCAGCCCAGGTACACATCGGCAATCCGCTTGATATTATCCTCGGTGAGGTAGTTCTTGGGACGCCCTTTGAGGAACTCGCTGGAGCCGTTAATCAGCAGGATTTCATTCGGGTGACGCTTCACCTTGTTGAGGACCATGATAATGCCCGGGGCGGTGGTGTTATAGAACAGATTTTCCGGCAGGAGCAAGACCGCTTCAACCCAGTCCCGCTCTACAAACACTTTGCGGATGTCCCGCTCGCGGTTGGAGCCCTGGTTGCCGCTGCCTCGTGCAACAGCGCCGGTGTCAATGACCATCGCCATTTTACCCCGGTCGTTGAGCGAGGCAAACATGTGCTGCGCCCAGCCCCAGTCGGCACTGCTGGCGGGCGGAATTCCGTTATTAAAACGACTGTAGGTGTCATGCTCATAGGTAATCACGGCGAAGTTCTGGTTCCACATCGGATTGGCGGTAACCTTGTGAAAACGCCTCAGCGAGCCGTCGGCATTGGTAAAGGCGGGGCGGTTCATCGTGTCGCCAATGGCTATTTCCGCCTCCATGTCGTAGATGAAGGCATTCATCCGCGCCATGGCGAAGGTGGTGGGATTGATTTCCTGCCCGTAGAAACGGACTGGAGCCACGCCGGTATCATTCCCATATTTCTCCCTGAACCGCAGGAAAGACTTCACCAGAAGACCGCCGGAGCCGCAGGCGGGGTCATAGATTTCATCGCCCGGGTCGGGGTCAAGGATGCGGGCCATCAGGATAGCCACCTCGCGGGGTGTATAGAACTCACCGGCGCTCTGTCCCTGCCCTTCGGCGAACTTCCGCAGAAGATACTCATACGCCCTGCCCAGTATATCCGGCTCCACGTCCTTCAAGCCCAGGCGGTATTGAGAAAGCCTTTGAATGAGCGCCCGGAGCCGGTCATCCCCGAGGATTCGCGCCCCAGCGGCAGTTTCATTGAAATCTTTAACATCGATAACACCGCTCAGTTTAGGGTTCTCCCTGGCCACCGCCCGAACGGCATCGGTCAGATACTCACCCAGGTTAGTTGTCTGCCGGGCAACATTCGGCCAGCGGGCGTTATTTGGAATATAGAAACGCACCAGGCTATGGTCGGCATCAACGTATTTAGCGGTATTCCCCAGCTGCTGTAAATCGTCCTCAAAGACATCAGAGAGCCGCTTTAGGAAGATAAGAGGAAGGATGTAGTCCTTGAACTTGGGAGCATCTATCGGTCCCCGGATAACACAGGCGGCTTCCCAGAGCCACGATTCCAGGGTGTTAATATCCAGCTTGGCGTTGTGGTTATTCATGTTTCTCACCCTTCCTGTTTTGGCGTTCCAGCTCACGCCTTATGGCTTGGAAAACCCAGTCCTGAATAGTCTGGTCGGTTTCCGCGGCCCGGATGCGTACCTTTTTATGCATGGATTCAGGCAAGCGCACGTGAATCATGCGCTCTTTGGCTTGCTTCGGATTTCTGGTCTCCATACTCCTCCCGTCAGACGGCGTGGCTTTGTTACAAATATAACGCCGTTAGGGAGGCAAAGTCAACACAACCTGCAAATGTAAACTAGGCGGAGGTCGCTGTCCCTTGAATGGTCAGCCAAGAACCAGAGAGGAGATTGATTGAATTACGCTATTAACGTAATTGACAATGTATTTCCTTCTGTAGACGAAGACAAAAGAAGGGTGATGCACTGAAAGTAGATAGGGTCCGGATTGTGATAGGTATGTTTTGGATGAAAAGTCAGCGGGCAGCTGCGGCTTCGCGGGTTGAATGCCCATTTGTGTTCGAAGGAAAAATGAGACCTGCTGTCCCAGAGTTACTATAAGGTTAGGGGAAACTAGATTCATCTCATTCTGCAAATCCTTCCAGCCTTGTTCCATTTCGATTGAGTTGGGGTAACGAAGCTTGCCTCTCGTGTCAAGCGGTGCGTTCTTTACGAGATTTGTTTTCATGCTTGTTATGTCTGGAAGGCCGTGAATAATTTCTTCAATAACATTTCCCGTACAGGTTTGCGAAGAAAGATGGTCACAGTCCGGTTTTGCTGATAATCCAACAAAATATATTATGGGTTTGCCATGGCTGATGTTTCCAACCGGCAACAAATTATTCATGTCCGTCTTTCTTTTTTGGCCCAGGCTTCGCTCTTGGCAATAAAAAGAGCCTATACAGGTCAGTTTCGGTTACGAATTCCGTCTTGCCGGCTCTGTAAATATCTAAATTTTCATCCTTCATTCGTTTTCGTAGCCACGTATCTGACATTTTTAGTCCGAGCCCTTCTAAGAACGTCAGAGCTTGGGATACGCTGTATAAATTGACTGGTATTCGAATATTGTCCACGCCCTTATTCTACTCTATTAGTTGGGATATGTCAACTATTACGTGCGGATACTAGAGCTAATAGTTGTAATATAGTAACTATTATAGGTTCATAAATCAAATAATAGAATGGGGAATAAAAACTTGAAATTACTGGTTGACAAACCTTTTTGTTATTGATATAATTGTCAACCAGAAGGTTAGAAAAGACGATGATTGGGGAACGACTAATACAACTTCGACTAGCACAGAATCTGACCCTTGATGCTTTGGCAGAGAAGATGGGAGGAATCATCACCAAACAGGCTCTCTCAAAGTATGAGCAAAATCAAGCACAACCATCGCCAATTGTGTTGGCCAAGCTAAGCGCCGCCTTGGGGGTAAAGGCGAATTACCTTCTTTCGCCCTCCAACATTTCTGTTGAGTTTATCGCCTATCGCAAATTGACATCTCTGCCGGAGAGAGAGAAGGCAAGGGTAAAAAATGTTGTTACTCAGTGTCTTGAAGATAGAGTGAAGGTGCAGACTCTTATTGGACAAAGCAAACCAGACTTTTTGCCTTGGAACCAACTCGACATTTCCTCGTTGGAGGATACAGAAAGGCATGCTAATGAAATTAGGAAGCTCTGGGACCTCGGAGCAAGCCCAATAAGTAATGTCGTAGGCACACTGGAAGAGCATCAACTTTGCGTTCTATCAATTGAAGCTGATGAAAAGTTCGATGGCATTTCAGCTTTGGGTCGTGATATTTCAGGAAATATATTAGCTGGCGCCCTTGTTACCCGGCAAGGAGTTTCTGGTGAAAGGCAACGTCTAAACCTGACTCATGAACTGGGACATTCGGTTTTGAAAATCCCTTCGAACATAAAAGAAGAAGAGGCGGCTTTCCGGTTCGCATCGGCATTCTTGGTTCCTGCGGAGCGGTTGATAAGAGAAGTAGGAGCCAGACGTTCCTACGTCCACATCTCGGAACTGTTGATTCTAAAAAAACAATTTGGGATAAGCCTACAAGCCTTACTACGTCGAATGCGTGACCTCGGCATTATAAACGATTCCTATTACAGGCGATGGTTTGTGTATATTGGCAAGCAGGGTTGGAAGAAACAGGAGCCTGATGAACTACCGAGAGAAACGCCCCAATGGCTTAAGAGGAATCTCTCGCGTTTGGTTGGAGAAGGTGCGATTAGCCAAGAAGAAGCAGAGCGCATGTTAGGTGCGAGTATAGATGTTCAACAGCCTCATAATATTGTACAGCGTCGTGCTTTCCTGGGGCTTCCGATGGAACAACGTAGGAAAAAGCTCGCTGAACAAGCGAAACTGCTATCGGGCTACTATCAAAAGGAAGCGGAATTCCTAACCACAGAGGAAGAAATCAATGACTACTAAAGGTATTCCGCAGCCATCCACCCTACTTCCTCTACGTGGCGAGGTATGGCGCGTAGAATTTAATCCGACACAAGGAGACGAAATACAAAAACTGCGCCCGGCTGTTGTCATAAGCACAGATTCATTTAACCCGCTCAAAACTAAGTTAGTCGTACCACTTACCACTTGGCAAGAGAGATTCGCGAACGCTCAATGGATGGTCAAAATCTCAGCCGATGACGTTAATGGCCTAGACCATGACTCGGCCGCAGATGCGCTGCAACTCCGATGTGTCAGCTATGAACGTTTCGCAACTAAACTAGGCGTGATTCAGGCATCGGTCCTGGATGAGATAGCTACGGCAATAGCCATCGTAGTTGAGTTCCAATAGGTTATCTCAGGTTGTATTGAACCATCCCGTTGATGTGAGGGACATTTGTCGCACAAAGAGTTCTTCCTTGAAAACAATGACTCCGGGAACTCCAACTCCTCGCTTGAGGCAGCTATGATGCAGCGTCATAGGTCTTCTATTGAAAAACCGATAGCCCAAGAGGTATTACTAGTCAATACGCCCCCGTCCTTGGTGCCACATCCTGGTGACGACTATCTTAGCTACGACCATAATATGCCACTGGGATTGGTATGCGTGGCATCGTATTTAGTGGAGCGTGGTTATTCCATTAGCATACTTGACTCTTACGCCGAGAATTTGGGTGTTTTCGCTACAGTTGACCGAATATTCTCAGGAGCTACATTACCCCGAGTGATTGGTTTCAATTCTTCGTCGCCAAACATACATATTGTGCACAAGATTGCGTCTTATATAAAAAGACTTCGAGCCGACATAGTCATCGTTTGCGGAGGACCCCATGCTTCTTTGGCAACTGAACACACTCTGTCGACCGGAGGTCTCGACTATGCTGTAGTTGGTGAAGGGGAAATACCCTTCTTTAATCTCATAAGGTCGTTGTTTGAAGGACCAAACAGTCCCTCAGTCGAGATTCCTGGAGTGTTTTCACGACAATCTGGTAAGGTATCAGGTCGAATGAACAATACTTTTGTGGACTTGGCCATTATGCCCGTACCACGTTTGGACCTTCTCCCTCTCAACCGATACTTCGCAATCAGCAGACGAATCTACATACACACATCTCGAGGATGCGCGTTCCGATGTATCTACTGTTCTGTGCCCGAATGCTGGGGACGGTCCGTCCGTCAGATACCAGGTGATGTGATTCGTTCGCAGGTTAATGAATTGCTGACCCGATATAAACCTGTTGAACTGCAGATTGTTGACGATAACTTTTCCCACGAAAACGGAAAATTTATTAGAGCCTTTTGCGGCATGCGCATCGAAGAGAATTGGCCTGTAAAATGGAAGTGCCAGGTCCGAGCTGACTTATTGGACAAAGCTACCATTGAAATGATGTCGAAAACAGGCTGCTTCGAAGTGGACCTTGGTATAGAAAGTGGGAACCCCCAAATTCAACAGTATATTAGAAAGAATCTCGATTTGGCAAAGACCTTAAACACCATTTCCTTGATAAACAAACTCGGAATCTCTACAAAAGCATTTTTCATGCTTGGTTTTCCTGAAGAGACCTACATCCAACTTACTGATACAATTAATTATTCGGTAGAACTAAAGAATTCGGGGCTTAAAGACGTTGCCTTTTTCCCGGTCATGCCGTTTCCCGGTACAGAAATATCTAAGGTTACAGGTAAGACAGTCTTTCAGGGCGCTGTCATAGACGACATTAATGTTTATGAGCAAACATTTGCGGGATACCGTTTGAGGAAATATTCAGCTAAACCGGAGATGTCTCTTAACGCCAACTTTTCCCCCGAAACACTGCGCCTGTTAGTCAAGTTTGCTTATCAGCATTTTAACGATGGGGTTCTTGTGAAGAACCTTAAGCCTGAGTTTGAAGATTTCGTAGAGGGTGAAAAGGTCAGCCGATAGTTTCTCTAGGCTAGGTCGTAATCCACACCACTTTTGCTTATTTAGTGACCTTCGGAGAACAAAAAGGGGGACCGGAATGTGAATCCCGGTCCCCCTTCTGGCTCCTTAGGCCTTTTAGAACTTGAACAACGCTGGTTGTTCTGCCTGTCTCTTAGCTACCTCGGCTTCTTTCTCCTCTCGCCTCTCACCTCGTTCTCTATCGCGCCTCGCCTGAATTCGCTTTTGATATAGCCAATCCTTGAAACGCTTCAGCTCTCCAGCCTGGTAGCCGTTAAGCGAATCCACTCGAATATCGGCCGGCAGCTCGCTCTTGCCCCAGCGAGTGTAGGTCTTGCCAGCGACGTAGAGATAGATTTGCGACCAGTCGCTGTCTATCGGCTGGGTTAACGAGACGGTCATGAGATAGGCGCAGGCTTCGGCATCCGTTCCAGTTGGTTCTTCGCCTTTGAGCGCCCTCATGTTTATCTCAAGCCTTTCCAGCGTGATAGAGGTTTTCAGCCACTCAGGAAGGCTATCTCCCCAGCCTCCGGGAAAGACAAGGATAGGGTCAGCCAGGGCACCTACAATGTCGGAGATGCCCTTTTCAATTGACGTGTCCAATCTTGATTATCACCTCCTTTTCTTCAGATTTTGAGCATGGCAATTCCTGCAAAACTGCGTGTTCAGGTGTAAAGCCAAATCCCCGGAATTGGCTTGATAAGCGGACAGTGGTTATGCCACCTGACCCATTCCCTGACAGCATTACAGGCCCGGTTGTACCTTTGCTCGTTTTCAATAGCTTGCGCGAAGATTCTTAGTCTGCTGCCACAGAAACAGGTGACAACAAACAGGTCAGGTTTTCCGCCGTCTTCGTGGACTACGGTTTCTACGTGCTGAACTTCCAAAGTTAATACTTCCAAATAGCCTCCTTTCCAGGCATAGTTACCCCTTCGGATATTTGCCTCAGTTAATCAGCTTCCTGAAGGTGGGGAAGCGCAGCTTGCCATCGCTACCCCATTCCAGGAATTTAACCTCGCATTGGACTACCGGCCGGGCCCACAGTTTCACCGGCCGTCCCACCTCAACCCTCTCAAAGGGACAATCTCCTTTCAAAGTGGTTAAGCGGGTGGCTAGCTCTTTAAGCTCTTGCTGGTCAAAGCCACTTCCTACATTGCCAATGTAGAGCCATTTGCCGTCTTTAAGCTCTCCCAGAATAAGAGAAGCGAAAGTAGCCTTGCGGTCATTCTCGCCTTCGGTCAGTCCGCAGATGTAGAAAGTTCCTTCCTGGAAGTTCTTAATCTTGAGCCACCAATCTACCCGCTTTCCTTCAAGGTATGGCACTGACTTCAGCTTCGCCATGATTCCTTCCTGCCGGTGAGTCTGAACTTCGCGAAACAAGGCTATCCCTTCCCCGTCCCGCCAGGGCAGGATTAACCCCTGCTCGCTTTCCTTCATTACCGTAGTAAGGGCTTCCTTGCGAGCTGACTGGGGAAGAGTCATGGTGCTCTTGTGGTTAACGTCCAGCAGGTCAAAGGCATAGAATCGGGCCGGATAAAGCCTCCGGGCTACCCTGATGTCCAGTGGCTTGGTCCGGTGAATGCGGTGTTGCACCTGGTTGAAAGTGGCACAGATAATCTCTCCATCCAGGATGCAGGGCTTCACTACCTGGCGGTGTAGCTCGCTCAGCTCCGGGAACTGGGCAGTAATATCCTGTCCGCTCCTCGCTTGCAAGCGAGTATCCCTCTCCAGAAAGGCTATACACCTTACCCCGTCCAGCTTCAGCTCAAAGAGCCAGTCCTTGTGGTCAAATGGCTCTTTAGCTGTCTGAGCTAGTTGTGGTTTTATCGTTTTCTTCTCCTCCTTCGAGTTCGGGAAGTCCGAACTCTTTTTTAATGGCTTCCTCAATGGGCTTCCGGAATTCTTCTTTCGGCGGACAGCGCCAGCCAACAACCTCGCCGTTAAGGTCAATGGCAACCGCTCCCCAGATTTCGCAGGCATCGTGGATGGTATACCAGCACCCGGATGTCGCGGTCGGGATGTAGGTAACGGTGAACCTGGAACCGGCGACTTCTATTTCCGCCTGCTCTACGGTTACTTCTTTGGGCACAATATCACCTCCTTTCAGGGCGAAATTTGGGCATAGATAGCCCTTTCATAACCGCCCCATGCCTGAGCCTGAAATCGCTCTCAGGCTCAGGGTATCGAGCGGTTATTTACCGCTTCGCTTCTACCAGCTTCAAGCTGGCGAGCAGGGCATCCGCAACATCGGACACGGGGGCCGGGGCTTCCTGGGCAACGGGCAAGGCTTCGCCGGCAATCTTGGCTTCAATCAGCTTCTCCAGCGCCTGGCGGTACTCATCGTGGTACTTGGACAGGTCAAACTGGGGGACCGCCATTGCTTTGACCAGGGATACGGCCAGGTTCAGTTCCTTGTCGCTTACGGGGTACTCCACCGGTTTCAGGTCGGCAAAGTCCTTCAGTTCCTCGGCGTAACGCAGGGTCTGGAGCATCATGACGCCCTGGTAGGGACGCACCACGGACAGGCGTTCCTTTTCGCGGTAAGCGAGCTTGGCGACCGCCACCAGCTTCGCCTCGGCCATTGCCTGCACAAAGAGCTTGTAAGCTTTGTACCCGCCTTCATCCGAAGCCAGGAAGTAGGGCTTGTCGTAGCACCTGAGGTCTATCTGGCTTTCGTCCACGAACTCCACTACCTCAATCGTTTTTACCGATTTAAGGGGTAAGCTCTGGAAGTCAGCATCGGTCAAAGGCACGTAGCTGTCGCCTACCTCATAGCCCCGGGTAATGTCGGCAGTAGCCAGCATTTTCTGGCAGGTGCCGCAATACTTGGGCATGGAGATGCGGCTGCCGCACTCTTTGTGGTACTGGTGCAGGCTGATGTCGATGTCCTCGGTTGCGGAGTAGAGCTTGGAAGGGATAGCCACCATACCAAAAGAAATGGCTCCCTTCCAGATGCTTCTCCGAGCCATCTGGTTCACCTCCTTTCGTTCAGTTTTCCGAGCATGTACTCACTTTATTGAGCGATTAATCCCTCACATCACCTCCTTCCGGGCATGGGTAGCCCTATTAGATTTGAGTGCTAGCCCACTCATCCCTGACGCCTCGCCCAAAGCCAGGCGTCAGAGTCAATGGGTTAATACTCGTCGGGGAAAAGAATGGTCGTGGCGCTCCGGTCAGCCTCGGTGATTATCCAGATGGTCGCCACTCCATTCTTGGGGAAGCGGTCATCATTGTAGGCAGACAACAGCCGGGACCCTTCTTTGAGCGCGTAGTTATTGGTCTCTTTGTCCTCGGCATCCACATCTCCCCAGTCCCCTTTGACATGGCGGTTAAGGGACTTCTGGATGAACTTGGCAAAGTCAGGATTCTGGCAGGCCAGGTCATACACTCCACGGCTGGCAACAATTTGTCCGGTGGAAAAGACAGGATTGATTACGAATAATGCGTCTATGGTTTTAACCTCCTTTTTTGGCATGGGTATCCCTTTCGAGAAGGGATGATTCCCTTCGCCTTTAATCCTTGAAGCGGGCTATATCCAGGCTGACGTAGCCTGTCGGTCGGTAGGGGTCAATCGGATGCTCACCAAAGCCGTTCCAGAAGTCCAGGAGCCACAAGGTATAGCCGGAGTATTCCTGCTCACGGACAGCGACAAGCTGGTCAGTGAAGATGCGGACACTGGCATCACGGCTTCCCCAGAGGACGATTACAGAAGGGAGCCTGTCACCGCCAGAAATCTTCTGCACCTTCAGCCTTCCCAGCTTCAGGTGGTTAATCCAGAAGTGGTTGTGAGAGCTGAAGTAGCTGCCGATATAAACATCCTTCCCTTCGAGATGGTCGAGAATGGGCATCAGCTTCTCCAGGGCTTCTTTTCGCTTCTTGCGGAGCGGGATTTCGGCTACCCTGCTACCCACCCGAACCGGCGTCTTTGGCTCAGGCTTGGTGACTTCAACCTTAGCCTCCTGGAAGAGATTCATTTGGGTTGAAACGGACACAAAACACCTCCTTTCAAAACATGGTTTTCCCTTTCAGATTTGGCACGAAGCTAACCTGCGAGCATCATTTGCGTGCCATACCTAGCTTTGGCTTCTTCCGCTTTTTGCTCTTCTTCAATGGCGCCTTCAGGGATGGCATTGCGGACGGAGCTTATGGCGGACTTGATAGACCCTTCGTAAGGCTCGTTATTCCAGCGAACCTCACCACCGGTAACCCGCTCAATCTCGCTGATGAGACGGGATAGGTGCTGGTCAACGTACTGGGGCAGGTTGGCTATCTTCCTAGCTTCGATGGCTACGAGCTTGGCCTGCTCTAACGGCTCGGAAGCCTGGTTGATAAACTCCTCCACCATGTCCATCGCCTCAGTTACCCTCAGCGGACTCCATTTGATAGGCATGATTCACCTCCTTTCAGGGCATGGATAGCCCTTTCAAACTTGGGCGGACTAACCCGCTCATTCCTGACGCCCAATCCTTAATGATGGACTCGGCGTCAGAGTGAATGGGTTAGGATTTGAGAGCCATATTGATTGCCTCTTTCATAACTTCCGACCAGCATTCCAATCCCCACTCGACGCCCTTCTTCACCTGGTAAAAGACATCATCGGTAATGGCTTCCTGGGGTATGCCCATCTCACTGGCACACTCCAGCACATCTTCCCGGGTGAGGATAAAGACAACCTCTTTGCCGTTTTCTTGAGACACCCAGAATCACCTCCTTTCTTTGCTCTCCTGAGAAAAGAGAGCTATTTCGGGCAAAAAGAGAGGGGTCGGGTATGCCATACTTCCCAACCCCTCTGCATGAGGGGCGGAAGCCCCTCGCTTCACTATTCGGTTATTGCTCGAGGATATAACTTGTCCCAGAGTCCCGTATCACCAAAATCTCTAGTGTGGCATTGTGTTTTTCCCTCTCTGCTCTTTCGGCTTGGGCTACGGAAAGATAATCTGGACATTTGGTTGAGCACTGGCTTCGCCCTTTGAGACAGTCCCGACAAAGCCAGTAGCACTTACGCCTGTTAGGGCGTGGATATAACATACTTCCCCCTTATCGGCTGGCTTCCGTCATCTGTCTATCCGTCTCGGCAAGCACAGCCTCTTTGGTGGCTCTGGTAGCGTTCCAGATGGCGACCACCTTGTCCGTCCGCTTGAGGTAGAGGAAATCCTCGTCATCCTCAAGGTAGAAACCCGCCTGTCTGTGCTCAGGTTTGAGGCAGGCGGTCAGGCGTTCCCTGTTCACGATGCCTCCTTTCTTGCCCTGAAATTGGCACGAAAAAAGGGGTATTCCCGCCCCGCAACAGGGTAGGAATACCCCCTTTACAAAAAATAAGCACAAAAAGGCGGGTCATCCCCGCCTTCTTATGCGTGGCTGTTTTCTGAGTTCAAGCGTTCATTTTCAGGCTTATACGGCGACTGGCTCTTTCGCCTTATGCTTTCGCTTCGGCTTATCGGCGACTGGCTCGGTTTGTTCGGGTATCTCGGTAGGCTCGGCTTCGGTTGGCGGGCTGACTTCGGCGGGTGTAACCTCTTCGGCGGGTTCGGTAGGCTTTGCTTCTGCTTTCGCTTCGGCTTCTTTTGCCTCTTTATCCCGCTTCATATCGGCGGTGCTTTCACTGGAGAGCATTGGCATTACTACCAGCTTGTAGCCGTTAGCGGTAAAGAGTGTCGGCTGATAGCTGGTAGTGAGCTTTAGCTCCACCATTCCCCCGCAGGCTTTCAGGGCTTGAACGAGGTAGTTGCCGTCTATCCTGACCTTCATCGGCTTACCTTCTATTTCGGCGGGTATGGCGGTATGTCCTTTGTCATCGGCTACATCCAGATTGATGAAGCCGTTATCAAGGGTAAGGTCTATTCCGTAACCCTTGCTATCGGCTAGGACTTTCAGGGAAGCGATAGCCTTGATTGCCTCTGTGGTATCAAAGTGGGCAACTGTGTTGAACTCGGTAGGGATTAGCTTCTCATAATCAGGGAAGCTACCCTCTACCCCCGCCCACTTATACCGAATTAAATCGGTATCCAGAATGAGGCTCTTGGTATCAAGGCTTCCGTTAGGCTCAAAGCCTACTCTAATCCGCCTTGCCCTTTTCAGGGCACTGGGTATGCCTCTCAGGTCATCACGGCTCACAAGGGCTTGTCCCTCGCCTTCCCCTTCAAAAGGAAGGGTATTGACCGCCAGTCTGAAACCATCGGCACTTACCAGAATGAGCTTGTTTTCCTTCACCACGAAAGACACACAGGCTAGAATAGGTCTGTTTTCGTCCTTTGCGGTAAAGGGTAAAACCCTGTTAAGGGCTTCCGCAAGCTCACCAGCACCTAGATTAGGCTTGACGGCAACTGAAGGACTAACCCTGATTTCACACAGGGTAAGAGGCGTTGCCTTCTTCCCTTTGCCTGACGGCTTCTTAATCCACGCCTCGTCCTCAAGGTAACTGGTATGAGCACCACACATTACCTTGCAACCTTAGGCAACTGGCGACTACAACTGTCAAGTTCACCATGGAGGTGGAGCGATGAGGAAAATCCGCTTCGCTCCCCTCAATCTCACGGCTTCTAGATGCAACCACGCCACTAACGAGCGTGCGCCACCCCAGCATACACGTATTTTCTGGGTTATTAGCGGTTTCCCAGCAAATGACTGGATAAAAAGAAAAATCATTTAGGAGGGCAAAATGGAAAACAAACACCAAGATGAAACGATGAAGGACCGGATAATCGGTCTTCTAGTGAAAGGTTACAAGCGCGCTCAACTAATTCAGGACTTCGGGTTTGCAGAAAGAACCGTGGATGCCGCAATCAGAGCATATAAGGAGCTTGGCTATGGTAATGCGGGGGACACCGAGGGAAGTAATCCCAGTATTGATGACGGAGCGTCTGCCTCGCCATCTAAGGGGAGGAGCAAAGAAGCCGCCGGAGGGCGGGACGGTTCGCTGGCGATTCGTAAGGAAAAGGAATCGGTGCTGCCGGAGTGGTTGGAAAGGGATGTTGCCGAAATCTTCGATGGACAGACGCGGGACCAGCGGATATTCCTTGCTGGCATGTCTGTGCCGTTAATGGGTTTGAGGCTCTTTGCTGAGGGAGTTAAGCCCATCATTGACCTTCTGGCGACATGGCAGGAGGGACAGGCTCAAGCTGCCCGGGCCGTCCAGGGAAGTGGCATGGACATAGCCAGGACAGCGGCTCAGGAGGTCGTCTCCGGCATGACACCTCAATTTATGCAAGCCATGAGGGAGGCAGCGACCGCCAGTTCACCAAATCCATTCGCTTCGATGCTGAGTCAAACTATTCAGCCGTACCTTTCGCAGATGTTTGCCAATATGTTTGGGATGTTTGCTGGCTTTGGCCAACCGCCAGGGATGACGCCGCCAGGAGCTCCACCATCTCAAGGTGCGCCAGCAGGCTTCCAGCAACCCCAGCCAGGTCAGCCAGGTTTTCAGCAGCCAGCACCGGGATTCCAGGAAGCAACCGAAGATGAAGTAAAGGAGGCATTCGATGAATAACGAGATGGAACAACAGGTAAATCAATTCAGGCAGCACTCGGCTCGGATGGGCTTCTCGGGCACAGCTATCCTTGATGTCCACCCAGCCAGTGGCATTATCAGGCTCAAGCTGAATTCGAACCCACCGGAAAGCCTGCGGCCATTTACCAACAACTACGCCGGTTTTCTGAAAATGTCTCTCAATGCCATGAATGTCGAGGTCAAGATACATATAGCTGAGGAGGGAAAATGACTAATCAGAAAGACTCAGAGTTTCGCATGCTGGAATGGTTCTTGTTTACTATAGCTTGGGCATTAAAGTCGCCTGAGGAGAGAGCGTGGGACTTGCTGGGGTTAGCAGTGATGTCATCCATGCTTTCAGCGTTTTCCCAAGCCTTTAGTGAGGAGGAGCAAGTGAAGCGAATCTGTGGAGAGGATTTATTGCCCGGTGACCTGGAATACTACCGCCGGGTGAAACAGGAGAAGGAGCGGCACGATTTTCTGCAAAAAGGCAGGGAAATAGCCGATAAGACAAGGAGGCACCAGCAGCTAATTGACGATTTTGTGTGGCAGGATAAGTAGAGAGCCATAGGAAGGTAAAGGAGGAGTAATAATGGTATTACCAATTAGGCCTGGCCGTGGCGGCTTCCTCAGACCTTTTGGCTGTGGCTGGTTTATTCGAGAGTTTTTGTTAGGGCATGGCCCAGAGGGTGCGCCAACCATTGACCCGGACACTGGTGCCTGCCAGGAGGACATCTTTTACCACTATAAGCTGGCATTGCACCGAGCCTATGCCGAAGACGCTACTGCCTGGGAGAACGATGAGAGGGTCAGGAGGGGTAAGCCTATCTACACTCCCGAGGAATATGGTGAGCGTGTAGACTGGTTTCTGAGACGGATTCCGTACAAATTGACCAAGTGCCGTTATCATAGCTTTCAGCGCTATTTTCACTGGCTCAAGCAGCTTCAGTGGGTGGAATTCACCGGGCATGAAGAGGAGTCTTCTGTACAGGAGGTCATGCCTGACTATCCCGATGCTCCTCCCAGGAGATACTACCGCCTCACGCAAAAGGGAAAGGAAGCGCCTGACCACCAGTGGAGCAATCCTCAGATGACCTTGTACCCAGAGAGGGGATTAGACTACTTCCGGGAAAAGAGAAAGGAGCGGAAATACGTCAAGAAAGCGCCGACTAAGAGCCATAACAGACAGTGAGGATGGGGTTGAGGAGAATAAAAAAGGGGGAGTCAGTTGCCTGACTCCCCCTGCGGTGGGCACAAAAAAGGCAAGAGTATCCCTATCAATCAGGACACCCTTGCCTGTAATTGTGTTAAGCTACCATCGCAAAAAGGTAAGACTTACCCTATTCAACCGAGGCTTTTCTAACCCCTAGACCGCCCCGCTCTCTGAAAAAAGGTAAGGCTTCCCCTAATCAAACCGAGCAATTATCGCCTTGCTTTTGTCCTCTACCCCCGCCAGTGTGCTTATCAATAGCCCGCAACTCGCTGGCACTACTGATAGTGTGGACTAGCCCACCTTGTGCCCGTGAGCTAGTCCACTAGCCACTTTGTAGGGGTATCCCCAAAGCAAGGTAAACCTTGCCCGTGAGTAGTAGCCTTGATATTCAATTGTCCAGAGCCTTGCCTAACCCGCACCCCGCTGGCATTAGTTCAAAACCCTAGAGAAGGATTTTAGCCCTTCCACTATATATATCCGCAGAACACCCCGTTTTTGTATCACCTAGATTAAAGTTTTTTGCGCCCTTTTTAAGTGTCTGTAGTAGTAGTTATGCTCGCTACCCGTGAGCTGATAACCCGCATACTTTTTGTAAGCAAGCTGGACGAAGCGTCTGGGATAGCCTTCCAGAATAAGCCTAGCGTCAAGTCTAGGTATAAAATCGGCGTTATCATCGGCTATCAATTCGTGTAGTGGAGTGCTATCCCCGTTACCGTCCTCTACCAGTCTATCTAGGCTATCTAGCTTGATAGCTCTCGGACAATCATTATCGCCGTATAGAAACCACTCTTTACACTTGTCCCGTTGCGCTTTACTACAGCTATGACAGTTTATCCCGTTTTTTTGCTTAAACCGCTTATTCCAGTAGTCCGCAAGCTCGTATTGTGCTACTCTTGCTAACCCGCCTTTGGTTAATTCTTTGCCTTTGGCGTCATAGCTAGCCTTTACTCTGGCAAAGGCTAAAAACAGGTCGTGTAAAAAGTCCTCGCTGTCCTCTCGCTTGACCTTGTGAGTAAAGCCTTTGGCTACCTTATAGAATACCGCATAATCGCCATCCAGCTTGTCATACCCGTTATGCCCGTTGCCGTGATACCCGTTGCCGTTGCCTTGATAGCCGTCGCCGTCTATGGTATATTCAGCATAGTCTAACATTGTGCCTCACCGCCTTTGTTAGATTTGCCCTAGCTTTGCTAACCACTGGCTAGGGCATTTTATTTAGCCACAAGGCAAGGCTCTGGACTTCCGCTATTCAATTGTTAAGGTGCTTTTTTGTTTTTACAGCTTCATTATTGAACAAAAGACTCAATTGAGACATGCGATAACCTAGCTGGTATGTCGGTAATCCCTGGGGGTAGACTTAATGAGGTTTAAACAATATCTATGAGCAGGGAGGGCATCTATAATGAGCTATAAGCTACATCGGGAAATCAGAGAGGGAAAGGTTACAGGCTTATCCCTGGGTATACCGGAGGCTGATGCCTATCTCAGGTTTCTGAAAGACCGCTGCCGGCTCAGCACCTGGATAAGCTACGGGTATGACTTGCAGGTTTTTCTTAACGCAATACAGAAGCCAGTATCGGCGGTGACAGCGGCAGACATCTTAGCCTTCATCGAGTCCCAGCGAGAAGTGTCACGACCGCGGGAAGTGTTCACGAAAATAAGGGCCATCCCTACAGGAGAGTTCTCCTACCTCCAGTTCATGACACCGGGAGTATTAGCTCAGTCAGTCATGTTTGTGGCTATTTTCTTTGGCATCCAGGTGGTCTGGGAGCGTGACCTCGGCCTGCTGAATAAGCTCCTATCAACGCCAGCGCCACGTTCCACCATCGTTCTGGGCAAGGCGCTGTCTGCCGGAGTCAGGGGCATCTTTCAGGCGATAACGGTGCTCATACTGGCCCTTATCATCAGGGTTCACCTTACACTAAGCCCCGTTAACGTGCTTGGTGTGTTTGGCATTATCATCCTGTTCGGCATGTGCTTTTCCAGTCTGAGCATGTGTCTTGCGCCCATCTTCCGCACCAGGGAAAGGATGATGGGCATTGGACAGGCTATCACCATGCCACTGTTCTTCGCCAGCAATGCTATCTATCCCATTTCCCTCATGCCAGGCTGGCTCAAGGCTATCGCCACGGTCAATCCGCTGAGCTACGTTGTGGATGCGATGAGAGCTTTACTGGTTACCGGTGACTTCAGCAATATTGCCGTTGACCTCTCCGCTATCGCACTGGCGACTACAGTGCTGATTGTGCTGGCGAGCCTGAGTTTCAGAAGAATAATATCATGAAGTATAATAATTAAGATGAGTAATGACAGAGTCAAGCGTCATACCAAGATAGTATGTACTTTGGGTCCCGCTAGCAGTTCCCTCGAGATTATTGAAGGAATGTTAAAAGGTGGCACGGACGTCGCCAGGTTCAACTTGGCCCACGGGACCTATGAAGAACACAGCCAGCGTATTTCTGAAGTTCGCTCACTTAGTGAGAAGTTTAATCTCCCCACGGGTGTTCTTCTTGACCTTCCCGGGCTCAAACGTCGTAGTGGAGACGTTAAGGCTGTATTCGGCCAGGACCTTGAGTTCGCTCTCTCTCAGAATGCTGACTTCGTCGCCCTCTCTTTTGTTTCCTCAGCGCGGCAGGTAGAAGAAGTTAAGCAACTGCTGAAGAAAATGAACGCTGACATACCTGTCATCGTTAAGATAGAGGAAGCACGAGCGCTGGAAGAAAGCGGCGCCATGCTTGATGTTGCTGAAGCGATAATGGTCGCCAGAGGGGACCTGGCGCTTGAGATAAGTATTGAGAAGGTGCCGTTGGTCCAGAAGCAACTTATCAAGGAAGCCAATCGCCGCGGGAAGCCTGTAATAACGGCTACGCAGATGCTTGAATCGATGGTACACTCGGCTACCCCGACCAGAGCAGAGGCAACTGACGTAGCCAATGCCATATTCGACGGCAGCGATGCTCTGATGCTTTCTGAAGAGACGGCCACCGGAGACTACCCCATCGAAGCTACCGAGATGATGGCGAGAATAGCTCTTGAAACTGAGGCGGCGCTTCCTTATGAGCAAATGTTGCTTGAAAAATGGCGTGATGTCCTGCACGAGGTCAATGATGCCACAGCAGCAGCCGCCTGCCAGATGGCCCACCATGTACACGCGAAGGCAATTCTGGCCTTTACCACGGGAGGCACCACGGCTTTACGCGTTGCGAAATACAGACCAAGACAGCCTATTCTTGCCGTGACCCCTTCTGAGTCCATTATGAGACGTCTTTCTTTGGTCTGGGGAGTTCTGCCTGTCAGAAAGCCGGCCCCTTCGAGTCTAGAGGAAGTTTTCGAGTTAGCCAGTGAAGTAGCGCTGGAGACAGGTGTCGCCAGAAGAGGTGACCTTGTGGTCATCACCGCCGGAATTCCCCTGAATCTACCGGGAAGCACTAACCTGGTCAAAATACATGGGATCTAACCTATACTGTCGCTAATTCTTGACCTAATCAACGCCTTGGGTCAGTTTGCTGAGAATAGATAATAAGTAGTGAAGACCGTGCGTAAAGGACTGGCTATTCTTTGCCAAATTCCTTGAAGCGGTAGCCTATTCCCCGCTCACCTAAGATATACTTCGGTTCCCTGGGATTGTCCTCGAGCTTCTGTCGCAAATAGGTGATATATAGCCACAGATACTGGTCTTCATCCCGATACTCGTAGCCCCAAACCTTTCTTAGCAGCGTCTCATGAGTGACAACACGACCGGCATTGCTCACCAGGTGGTAGAGGAGACGATATTCGGTGGGTCTGAGATGGACTTCCTTGCCTCTTACTATAACGATATGGCGGCTGAAGTCAATGGAAAGGTCATCATCAACTCGTATCTCTGTCTTGCTCACCGGTCCTGGCATCTGGGCACGGCGTAGTGCCGCTTTGACCCGCGAGATAAGCTCCTTTGGGCCAAACGGCTTGGTGACATAGTCGTCGGCTCCCAGTTCAAGGCCCCTGACCTTGTCTGTTTCTCCACCTTTCACGGTGAGCATAATGACTGGCACGTTTGAGACCTCCCGAATCTTTCTCAGTGTTTCAAAGCCATCCATGTCTGGCATCATGACATCCAGAATAATAAGGTCAGGCAACTCTTCAGTGATTTTTCTTAGCGCCTCCTGACCATTGTCGGCACATGAGACCCGGTAACCCTCTAGCTCCAGGTTCATGGTCACGGCCTCGGCTATGCGAGGCTCGTCATCGACAATCAGGATTGTCTTGTTTTGTCTTTCTGTGTATACCAATCGTTCACAACCTCTATCGCATTCAATTATTAGCCTTATGGGGCAGGCTGAAGGTGACATGGCTTCCCTTCCCCAGTTCACTGTCTACCCAGATTTGGCCGCCATGAGCTTCAATAAGGGTCTTACAAATGTAGAGCCCTAACCCGGTACCCTTAACTTTCCTTGCTGCACCATACTCCACCCTGTAGAAAGGAGTAAAAACGTAATCGTGGTCACGCAGCGGGATACCGATGCCCTCATCGGCGACAGTCACCAGGACCCTGTTGTCTGAAACCTCGCCTTTGATGGTGATTGTGCCACCATCTGGTGAGAACTTTATCGAGTTCTCAACGAGGTTGGTTAATACCTCTTCTATTTTTTCCGGGTCACCCAAGATAGGAGGGAAATCAGGCGGAAAGCTGGCCTCTATCTTATGGATTCTTGTCTGTCTGGCGAATCTCCTAGCCACTTTTCGCGCTTGCTCGGGCAAGTCAAATAAGAACTTATTTAGTGAGAACTCGCCGACTTCCAGCCGGGAAGTATAGAGCAGTTTGTTGACCATGCCGCTGAGTCGGTCGCTTTCCTCCCCGATAACCTGCAGTTTATCCCTGAGCGTTTTCTCATCCCAGTGAGCATCTGGTCGAGCAAGGGTACCGGCATAAGCCTTAATAATCGATATTGGGGTCTGGAGTTCATGGGAAACCCTGGCAAGCAACATCGAACCCAAGCCCTCAGTTCGGAGAAGGCGGCTGATGTCCCGGATATTCAGCACCGCGGCCAAGAGCTTCCCACCGGGCAAGCGCGCCAGAGAATAGCTCATGGTTACATCAACTTTTTGGTCGTCCTTGCTGGTAATTATGCCGTCAAAGCTGGAGAAGCCCTCAGTTCCCTTAGATATAGGACATATCGTCTGACATAGATTCACCCCTTTACCATCAAGTATTCTTAGGACATCGAAGCAATATCTTCCAACTACCTCATTCTTCTTCCAGCCGGTAAGCTTTTCCATGCCGGCATTGAAGCTTATGATACGGCGCTCGGAGTCAATGGTCATGATGCCATCAAAGCTCATCGCCAGAATGGCATCAATCTTGAACTGCCTTTCGGCAAGCTGGTGCAGCAGCAGAGTGTTATGTATTGATGCCGATAACAGCAGGGCAAAAGAAGACAGCAAACGTTGGTCATCCATCTTGAAAGGCTCAGCAAGATATGGGCGCAACACGAGCACCAGGCCAATCATTTTCTGGTCAATCTCAAGCCGTGCTGCAATGATAGGGTCGTATTTCTGTGTTGCCGTCAGTCCTTGAGTATCAGCATAGAGCTGTGAAAGTCGCCCAAAATTTTGCTTGCTATCAGCCATGTCGGGGATAGCTCCATGAAGAAGAGAGCGTAGCTGGTCTACGTCATTGACATCTAACCCATAACTAACCTCTTCAATAAAGAGCCCCTCCTTTTCATGCCACAAAGCGACCAATCCCGCATTACCGTGTAATACGTCCACAGCATAATAGAGCATCACAAAGAGTTTGTCCCGGAGGATGGTTTCATTCGCAGAGATAATCAGTGGTTCAACACTTTCAAGGCATTGTGTTTTCCTCGGCTGTGGCCGTTCGTTTACTTCAACCATAATATCCCTAGCCCCACAATTCTAAGGAAAATCTAATGATTTTCTATTGTAGCTCTAATGTAACTCTATGTGTTTTTAACAATATTTTAACACAGGCTGAGTTAAAATAGATACCAGGCGCAGTGAAGCTGCGCAGGTCTGGCTTGTTGTTGGCGAAGATGATAAGGATGTTAATGAAGAAGCGGTGTCCCAGGTGTGGCGGCAATATCTATGTAGAAGAAGATTGTTTTGGGTGTTGGGGTTATTGCCTGCAGTGTGGCTACGAATGCGATCCAGAGAATATGATTAAGTCACCAGAACAAGTTACCCTATCTGGGATGACCAGGCGACCAACTCAAAATGTCAATAATCTGACCAAGCCAAAAGTGACATCAGAATTGTTACAGGGACATCTGGTGGCAGAACTTTAGCATGATTAGCCAGGAAAGTTCACGAGTGTGGTTTGTCTGAAGTAAGGGGAGTAAAAATATGGAAACACTGAGTGTCTCTACCGAAGAAGAGTTGTATCACTTTTTGGAGGAACACGGGACCAACCGTGTAAAAAGGGAGCTTCTGGCCTTCTGGGGCAGGCATTCTGACGCCAAATTTTCAAGGCGCGTTATCTGCTATGCCTTGGATTGCAGTAAGTTGGAAGCGGAAGGCGCTCTCCGGGCTATGGTTGATGCCGGGCTGGTGGATAACCATACGAACAACGGGTTGACTCTATACTCGCTAACGGAAAACGAAGAGAGGCGCCGTCTGGTCTTGGAACTGGCAGCCCTCGACTGGGACCAGTGGAATACTATGATTAAGCGCATGGAACAGAGATAGAGAACAGCCAAAGTCAGCACGTAGAAGATGGAGCTAGAAAGCACGTTTCAGTTCATGGCATGAGAACAGTGCTAAATATAATTAGAGGTTGAGGAAGAGGAACGGAATGAACAGCGCAGTGGCTATGGGAATAAACGAAAAATTGAACGTGTGGCAACAACTGGCTGCTAGCGAGGTGAGGCAGCGCAAGGTCAAGTTCATTTTCTGCTCCAACTGCCGGCGCTATTGCTGGAGCGAAATCTTGAACGGCCACCGCTACCAGTGCTTGGAATGTGGTTGCTTGGTGGAGGAACAGGAAGCCTGCCCCGGCAGACAGGTGCGGAAAAGGTAGTCGGTCAGAAGATGCCATGCAAAAAGGTGTAATCAGACGGTTAACCAAAGGTCGCGGCTTTGGCTTCATCGAGGTGAATAAAGAGCAAAACCTCTTTTTCCACCGGGATGACGTTGAAGGTGTACCGTTTGATTTGTTGAGGGAAGGACAGAGCATGGGGTTCGAGGTTGGTCTGGGACCTAAAGGGCTGAGAGCAACGAAGGTAAAGGTTATAGAGCCAGATGAGCGAAAATCTGAGGCGTGAGTGGTCATTTCTGACTGACCATGCCGTAGCGTTTGCTTATATCGCTAAGCAGCCCGGGAGCACTGTTGGCCAGATTGCATCAGTCACGGGTGTCTCTGAAAGAGCACTACGTAGAGTAATTGCTGACCTGAATAACGCTGGCTATATCACCAGGAAACAAGAAGGTAGGGAATCCCGGTATAGCGTCAGCCCTGACCCTACGTTGTGTAATGACCGGTCTCGGGAAAGCGCCCTTGCGGGCTTTCTGGAGGCTCTTGGATGGTAAGGGAGCAGAGGAAGCAGGAAAAAATATATGGCGAAAGAACCTGAACTCAAAGGACCTGAGCAAAGTCATCCTATCTTAAGTAAGCCTCTTCCAGTTATTCTTGATGAGATTGAGGCGGCTACCGCTGATGCCAGAAAAGCCGCGGATGAAGCCAGAACGGCCGGGGAAAAGGCCGCTGAGGAAGTTATGAAAAGATTGAGAAAGCTATTCTTGACGATGGCTAAGGACATCACACAGGAACTGGGCGAGGGGAAGAAATGAAAACTCGCTCTGGCCTCCGAAACGCTGGCTAATACCTGACGTTTTCTCTTTCGTCCCTCCACTGTCGGGTAGCGATACCTCCGGTAGTGTCTGAGCCTGGGCTATCCATCGGGACTTTCGTCTTGGGGGATTTTGCCGGTCACAACTGTATAAGGGATATCACTGAGATTTGTTATCATGAATGCAGGACAGAGCGCAGGAAAACTAAAGAAGGAAAAGAGTTCTGGATACTTCCACGCTGAAGCAGCAACAGTAGGCACGGAAGACGCGGTGGCGGCCTTTCAGGCGCCTTCCCTGATAGCTAGCGGTGCCGGAGCCCAAGAGGTATCAATACTGAGTGCTTTACTCAACCTGCCAATAGCTTTTCTGTACACCAGGGTGCCTTCAATCATAGAAAGAATGGGCTCAAGGAAGAAGGCCATCATTTTGCTGGCTATCGTGGACGCTGTGACATGGCTTCCACTTGTCGCCGTTTTGCACTTCCTCGGACACGTTGCCCCCTTCTGGTTGATTGTTCTGTGGGTGATTAACTTAATCCCCGGAATATTATTGCTTCCTGCCCGTGATGCCTGGTTGGCTGATGCGATTCCTGCCAGCGTAATGGGGCGGCACCTTGCCATACGCACTGCCGTATCAGCTACTGTGTACCTGGGCATGTTTTACTTCCTGGGACACACGCTGGACACCTTTGCAGGGCAACTATTCAAGGGCTTTGCCACCATCTTTTTGATTGGTTTTGGTGCCACGCTGATTAGGGCTATCCTTTACAGCCGAATACACGACTCTGCCGGTATCGTTCAGAGCCAGACTGAACTTAGCCTTAGCGACTTCTTGGAAGAGACGGAAGGCGAAGGTTTGCGGAGATTTGTCCTTTATACCTCTTCACTTAATTTTGCTGTGTATCTATGCAGTCCCCTTTTTGCGGTGTATATGGTGAAAGACCTTGGATTGAGCTATGCAACATTTGCCATAGTATTCTCCAGCGAGTCTATTGCCAGGGTTATCAGTGCTCCATTTTGGGGAAAGTATGCCGATAGAGATGGTAACCTGCCCATCGTAAGAAGGGTCTCCTACCTGATTCCACTCGTTCCTATCCTCTGGCTGGTATCGTCAAACGTTGTCTATCTGGTATTTGTGCAGCTGTTCTCTGGCACGGTCTGGGCGGGATTTGATATCTGTAGCCGTGGCTTGATTTATAAGGCGGCAGCACCAGAAAAAAGGGCGGGATACATAGTTTATGAGAAAAGCCTCATCGCATTGTGTCAGGCCGGTGGGGCATTGGTTGGTGCTGGCCTCCTCACCTTTATGTATCCGGTCTTCGGCAATAGGATACTGGGGCTGTTTCTACTCTCGGGCGTTCTGCGGTTTATAATGGCCAAAGCCGTGTTTCCCAACATAAGAGATATCGGAGAGAGCATAGCGACACCAATACCCACTGACGTCGATCCGCCTCCTCAACCTCTCATTAGCGAAAAAACTGGCACTCAAGGTGCCGTACCGGTGGTAAAGCCGTTACCCGTGCCTGCCGACCGGGCGCACTACCTCAGGTCTTCAACATCTGAAGCTACTAATGTTAGGAGCAATGTCTCGGCAACCCGTGGGCGAGGGCTCTATTACCGCCTGCAGGATCGGGAAGATTTTATCAAGCAGCCTGCCGATGAAGATGCGCTCACTAAAGCATACATCAAGGCGGTTGAATCTAGACGCGGCTTTTTCTACAGACCTCAGGATTGGGCAGAGTATGTCAGACCAGAAGTTCCTAAAGCTACCATCAGTGGAAAGAAGGGCAGCGAAGATGAAGATGCTGTCACCAAGGCATACATCAAGGCGGTGACATCCAGACGCGGCCTTTTCTATAGACCCCAGGATTGGGCAGACTACCTCAGACAGAGGGCTCCTGAAGCCGCGGTCAGTGGGAAAAAGGACAGCAGAACTAGAGCATCCCGAAGAAGATTCATTCCGCAACCACGCTACGCCCCGGGCATGGGAAGAATGCGACTTTGCCCTGCAATTATAGGAGTTGGTTGAAAGTAATTTGACGCTCATGGATTTCATGAAGGTTGGAGTGCCTGTGATTGTGACTAATATTGCCGTTTACTGGTTATTTCTAGATGTGATTTTCAAGAACTGACTCAGCCGGCAAGTTAAAGGAGTACAAAAATTTCGGGACAGTGCTGCACTCTTGACCTTCCGAAATGGAAGGGTTACTATTATTAAGAAAACAAGGAGGTTGTCAGATGGAAGCATATTGTGTAAAGTGTCATTCCAAGAGAGAAATGAAAGATGCCAGGCCTATAACCATGAAGAATGGTAAACCGGCTACCCAGGGTGTATGTCCGGTATGTGGCACCAAGATTTTTAGAATAGGGAAGGGCTAAAAGCTGATACTTTAGGAACGTCTTAAGGGCTGCTGGTGTGCTGTATTAGAAGCTTAGTGGTTTTTTAGTGGTCGTCTCCATTTGACAGTAGTGACAGATGCGAGTAGGAGGTGATGTTTAAATGGTAATCAAACTTGGTGAACTTGAGGCCACGATGTCGGGCGATGTTAAGAAGACAGACGAGGTGAAGGTGAGCCTGAAGGTGGGCTTATCAAACAAACTGGAGACCGCCAGGTTCAAACCTTCTGAAGACATCAAGAAGGGGGACAAAGTAAAGATTACAGTCGAAAAGCTTTGAAGACCATCAGCAATGTCAAATGAGGTCAAGAAGTTAAAGCACATTAGGCTGTGTCTTATGAGGCTACTTCGCTTCAAGCGGTGTGAATATGGAACCACTGGCAGGGTAAATAACCTCAAGAAAGGCGGTTGCCTTCGTCTGTTTCTCACCGTCAACGTTGTGGAAACTTAGCGTATATGTAGATCCCTGTGCCTGGGTGGCGGAAAATGAAAAACGGCCGGAGGTAACCTTTCTGCCCTCACTTGTTGCTTCCGACTTATATATTACTGAATTACCCATGATGTGAAAATCCAAGTTACCCTCTGTTTCAAGGTAGAAGTAGCCGTCCACTCTGTCGCCGTCGTTTAACTTCAGGAGTATCGGGAATTCGGTGCTACCCATCATCTGAACGTCCAACTGATACATTTGCCAGTTGGGAGCAAGTTCAGCTTTTCTGATTATCTCAGGACCTACCAGAGATGGTGACTTGTTCATAGATATTGCTGAGCACCCGTAGACGGGTATTAAGAGTAAGACTGCTGCAGCTATGATGAATCTCTTTATCACTGCAAAACCCCGCAACTCACGACATGAAGGCCTTTTAATATTAAGAATACAACCAGATGAAGAACCGGTCAACTGGAGTGTTACTTACCTTAAGCATGACCCTGTCTCCGTTAAGAATTGAGGGCGGCAGGCTGTGACTTATTGCTTTGACACTAAAAATAGGCGGTGCAAAAATGAAATTTAGACGAAGTCTCGTTTTTGCTTTATGAGCTTAATTGGCGTTTTAAGATTGATGGCAAAACAGCTAGATTTTGGCTAAAGTAACGAGTTTAAAATGATCGAGAGTGGCAAATAGGTGAGAAGAAGGTATGTCTGAATTAGTATTGTCAAGGTATAGAGACCCATGGACACCCTGGACGGAGACGCATGTCCAGAAAGCACAGTGGGCAGCTGAGTACTTTAAGAGGATGGGGCGGCAAATCCACGAAAGGGGCTTTCATTACTGGCTGGTATCCCTTGGTGATGTGGTCAAGCCTGATGGCAGCCCTTACTCGAATACCGAGAAGGACTGGAACTTGCTACAGCAGTGGGTTAAGTGGGCCAAGTATCTCCAGATTGGCGAATGGAGCAACCTTATAGACAGGAAACACCCTGAACCTGTTGACTATCTTGAAGACCACGTTGAGCCCGGGTATCTTTATGAGGGTTGGGAAAGCCCTCATAACCTAGTTGATTCCAAGCTGAAAGGTTTAGTCGACAGCATTATTGAAGAGATAATGCTGGCCGTACCCCGCTATGAGAATGGAGGGTATCAAAACTACTTTCTGGTTCTTTTTTGTGAAAAGAACACGATGAATGACTACATTGCCCCTGTAGTCGAGGAGCTCCATGGTGTCTTCCAGCCTCTAGTGGGTGAGTCAAGCTTGGAGAGAGTTGAATCTATCGTGCGTCGCGCCAGTGAAGTGAAAAAACCGGTGCGTATATTCTATATTTCCGACTTTGACCCCAGTGGTGACCAGATGCCCATAAGCGTGGCGAGAAAGGCCGAGTGGTTTGTGAGAGAAAAGTATAAATTTGCCTTCGACGTAAAACTCAAGCCGATAGCATTAACTTATGACCAAGTAATGAGATATCGACTGCCTGGTATTCCCACCAAGGAGAGTGACAGCCGGGCGAAAAGTTTTATTGAGCGCTTTGGTGATAGGGCTACTGAGCTTGACGCTTTGGAAGCTTTGCATCCAGGAGAACTGGCCAGGATGGTCAGGGAGGCTTTAGAGCCATACTATGACCGTGATAATCCCAAGAAAGTGATAGATGAGAACGACAGGATAGCAAGAATAGCCAGACAGATGGTAGAAGCGATAAGGCCAAAGTTGGAAGAAGCGCTATCCGGCTTAAAGGTAGAGGGTCTAGAGAATCTTGATTTAAGACAGGCTATAGACTCCGACTTCAGACCGCCCATAGCTGACCATTATGTTGACGATAATAGCGGCGACTGGCTCTTGGACACCAGCCGTGACTATCAACAACAGTTAGAACTCTACCAACACTGGAAAAGTGGGAGAAAATAGGAAAACATTAAGCACAGGCTAGTGTGCAGCCCCGTAAGGAGGATTGGAGCAATATGGCTGAATTGAAGACTGCCATGACCACTGTCGAGATAATAATAGCTGTTCTCGCCATGATGTGATGGCACTGGGTGATTATCTGGGCTATAAGTTTGGCCAGCGACGCGTGGCGGCTGTTATGGGGATCATCGCTCTGGTGGTTATAGTTTTGTTTGCCATATACGCTGGCATTGCTCTTGCCTGATTGAGCCATTTCTATTTAACTCGAGAGTGCGTACTGAAAGGAGGTAGACGTGGTTGACGAAAATATTAAGTCATCGGTGGGAAGGAAATCAGACGATCTGGCAAAAATACTAACGAAGCCTCTTGCTGATATCCTGGGTGAAATAGAACAAAATATCCAGATAGTTGCTGAAGTTGCCCGTAGAGCTGAAGAAATAGCAAAGACGACTAAAGAAGCTGCCGAAGCCAATCGTAAAGCAGCGGTGGAAGCAGCAAAAAAGGCTGAGGAAACTGAGGGCAGAGCCAGGAAAGCCGCTGATGTTTTCCGGAAAGTGACTGACGAAGCAGTCAAGAAAACCGAAGAGATGGCTAAGGCAATCAGAAAAGCGGCTGAGGAGGCAGTAAGGGAAGCCAAGAGCGCAAGCACCTGTGCTAAGGAAGCTGGTGATGCGGCTATCAGGACATCAAGGCAAATAGCTGAGGAAATGGCAAGGAAGGCTGAAGAGGCATTGAGGAAAGCTGAGGAGGCTGCCGAGCAGGCAACCCAAGCGTCCATGCTGGCGGCTGATAAAGCCACAAGAAAAGCTGAGGAAGCAAATACTAGAGCTACAGAGGCTGCGGAAGCTGCGGCACAGGCATCTAGAGAAGCTGCCTCAGCAGCAGCAAGGAAGGCTGATGAGGCTAGTGCTTTAGCCAAAGAAGTTGCTAATGCCGCCACTCAATCTGCTAAGGAAGCCACCCGTAAAGCGGAAGAGGCAGCGAAGAAAGCCGAGGAAGTAGACCTATCAGCTAGGGAAGTAGTTCAGCAGGCAGTCAAGAAAGCTGAGGAAGCAGTGACGGCAGCGAGGGAGGCCGCCGAGTCGGCAACCAAGGCATCTACGGCGACGGCTGACGAAATGGCAAAAAGGGTTGAACAAGCAATCAAGACAACTAGAGAAATGGCTGATACGGCCATCGCAACATCAAAGCAAATAGGTGAGGAAATGGCAAAAAAGGTTGAAGAGGCAGTGAGGAAAGTTGAGGAGGCTGCCGAGCAGGCAACTCAGGCATCGATGGAAGCGGCTAGAAGAGCTGAAGAAGCTCGTGCGGCTGAAAGCAGGGCTGCGGAGAGAGTAGCTCAGGCGATTACGGAAGCAAGGGCTAAAGCTGAGGAAATAGCCAAGCCAGCTGAAAAGGCGGCTGCGGAGGCCACGAGAAGAGCTCAGGAGGCGGCTGACAGAGCCCGAAAAGCTACGGAAGCTGCGGAAGCTGCGACAGAGATAGCTAAGGAAGCACCAGCTAAGGCAGCACGGGCGGCGGAAAGCATGGCTCAGGCGACAGCCACAGCTGAGGAACGAGCACAAGCAGCCAGAAAATCTGCAGAGGAAGCAGTCAAAAAGGCGGAGCAAGCCGCCCAAGCCGCTTTTAAAGCTGCCGCTGATGCGGCTCAGGCAGCCGAGCGGGTAGCTGCCAGCATGGAAAAAGCTGATACTAAACACACTGATATTAAAGAGCAAGTGGCGATGAAAACTGAAGAGACAATCAAGGTAGGTACAGAGGGTGCTGAGGCGGCAGCCGAGGCGTCCGTGGAAACGGCGGGAAGAGCCGAAGAAGCTCGTGCCTCTGGAAGTAGGACTGCGGAGCGAGTAGCTCAGGCGATTACGGAAGCAGGGGCTAGAACTGAGGAGGCAGCTGCCATAGCTCTAAAAGCTACTAAAGCGGCTGAAGCAGAGATGGCTAAGGGTGCGCCAGCGAAAACACCACTGGCAGCAGGCAAACTCTACCGCTCAAGTGATGGGCAATTTCTGGCCAACGTTAGCTACCAATTTCAGCAGGAGTCGCCCAAACGATGGTGGGGGGAACTCACCCTAATTGAATACGTGCCTCTCGATGATGGTTCCGGCTATACACTGGAACTGGAGGACAACCGCAGAAGCCAGTGCACCCTGAAAAAGAGGGTCAACGTTGCTGTAACCGGTACTCCATCCCGCTACGTATACCGCTTCAGCGGCACCGGACGCATTAAATAGCGCCGAGGACAGGTTGAGGGATAGGCCAGCCTGGAAGAGGCTTGACCAAAAGAGAGCCCCTTGGGACAAGATACAGCATAGGGTCTGTTCGCTGAATGAGCCTAGGCGAAGGTTGGATGCCCTAATATCCAATTAGCTATGTCTATGACTCTTGGCCGAGGCGGTGAAGAGAGACCGGTGGCCGGAGCGGCAATGAATCTAGATGAGATAAGAAAAGCCGGAGAGCTTGGCTATAAAGGACATAACTCATATATATGGCACTCATGCGTCTTGTGCGGCCGAGAGAGATGGACAGAATTAAGAAAGGGCAGACCGAGACATACAATCTGCTCTTCCTGTGCCAGGATAACACGTCGTAAGAAAAAGAGACCGGCGGCCGGAGCGGCAATGAATCCGGGTGAGGTAAAAAAAGCCGGAGAGCTTGGTTATAAAGGACATAACTCATATGTATGGCACTCTTGCACCTTGTGTGGCCGAGAGAGATGGACAGAATTAAGAAAGGGCAGACCGAGACATACAATCTGCTCTTCCTGTGCCAAGACAACACATCGTAAGAAAGAGAGACCAGTAACGCAAGGCCCCATGTTGTGTCCGCCTCACTACTGGCTTGTCGACTCTGAAGATGTGGGCCGGTGCAAGTACTGTGGTCAGGTGAGGGATTTTGGTGAATTACATAGGAAGTTGACGCTCCAAATTGCCACTGAAGCAGGGTAAGTAACCTTAAACAGCCCCATCGAAGACAAATGTTGCTTACAATACATACAGTGCAGACAGAAGACGTAGAACTAAGCGCCGGAGAGATAGAGCCACCTTCTATGAAGCTCACTGAAGTGGTCAGGGTGCAGATTTGATGAAGGTAGCGGTGACGTTCTTGTTGGCATTCATGGTGATGGTGACTGAGGTAACATTACCGGAGACATCTCCGCTCCAGTGGTCGAAACGATAGCCTGAAGCCGGGATAGCGGTAAGGGTGACGCTGGTGCCCTCATCGTAAGTGCCACTGCTGGGAGAAACAGAGCCACCTTCTGCCGGACTCACCGAAGTGGTCAGGGTGTAAACCTTGATGAAGGTGGCGGTGACGCTCTTGTTGGTATTCATGGTAATGGTGACTGAGGTAACATTACCGGAGACGTCTCCGCTCCAGTGGTCGAAACGATAGCCCGAAGCGGGGATAGCAGTAAGAGTGACGCTGGTGCCCTCATCGTAAGTACCACCGACAGGAGAGACAGAGCCACCCTCTGTGGGGCTCACTGAAGTGGTCAGGGTGTAAGTCCTGATGAAGGTAGCGGTGACACTCTTGTTGGCATTCATGGTAATGGTGACTGAGGTAACATTACCGGAGACATCTCCGCTCCAGCGATCGAAGCGGTAACCCGATGCCGGGGTAGCAGCAAGGGTGACGCTGGTGCCCTCATCGTAAGTACCACCGACAGGAGAGACAGAGCCTCCTTCGCTGGGGTTCGCCGAGGTAGTCAAGGTGTAAGTCCTGATGAAGGTGGCGGTAATGCTCTTGCCGGTATTCATGGTTACGGTAATAGAGGCAGCATTACCGGAGACATCGCCGCTCCAGCGGTCGAAGCGATAGCCTGAAGCAGGGGTGGCTGTGAGTGTGGCTGTGGAATCCTTGGCGTACCGGCCATCCGCCCCAGGTGCAGGATTAACGGACACCGTGCCTCCGGTGAAGTCCACGCTGGAACCGGTCACAACCTGATTATTGATAGCCAGTAGGAAGCGGAGCTCGAAGGTAACCGCCACATGTTTGTCGCTGCTTATAGTTACAATGGCAGGATTGGAAGTATCGCTGCCTGTGCCGGACCAGTTCTTCCAGCCATAACCCGGCAGCGCGGTGGCGGTAAGCGTCACTCTAGTGCCATAAGCGTATTTACCGTCGTCCGCGGGAGCAGGAGTGACTGACACCGAGCCTTCCGCAAAGCTTACGACAGGGCCGATAACCAGCTGGTTGCTGATAAAGAGCGAGAAGCGTGACTCGAAGGTAACGGTCACATGCTTGTTGCTGCTACTCATGGTTACCGTGGTCGGATTAGATGTGTCATTGCCGGTGGCTGACCAACCTTTCCAATCGTAGCCTGAATTCGAACGAGCGGTAAGTGTAACTAGGGTACCACTGGTATATTTACCGTCGCCATCGGGGGCAGGGTCGACTAATACCGAACCTTCGGTAAAGCTCACTAAAGAGCCGATAACCTGCTGATTATTGATGATAAGCGAGAAACGCGGTTCAAAGTTTGCTTTTACCTGTTTATCCCGGCTCATAGTTACCGTGGTCGGGTTGGATGCGTCGTTATCGGTGCCTGACCAGCTTTTCCAATCGTAGCCCGGGGCTGGATTGGCGGTGAGGGTAACGACAGTATTTTTGGTATATTTACCATTGGTTTCCGGGGCGGGGTTAATTGACACCGACCCTGCGCTAAAGCTGACGCTCGTGCCTGTCACCTCCTGGCCGTTAATGGAAAGACCTATAGCCGGCGCTCTCATAACAAAGAAACCTATTGAGGCGAAAACAACAACCATCAAGATGATAAGCAACCACCATTTCTTGTGCAGGAAATAGAGCCGCAAAGAGGTATAGACCGCGCTTAAAGCAACCAGAGTTATTATTCCCAGCAAAACATCACGTAGCTGGAAGAAAATATAGGAAACAACCCCCATTATTAAGGGAATCCAGAAATATGTTATTACCTCTTGCAGAAACTTCTTCATTCTATCTTCCAAGGTTTCAGAGATAATGTGGCCTAGCTGACTGAGAGTGGTTCATATCTATTAAATTATAATACGGTAACGACGTTGAGTCTAGCCAGTCTATCATCCCAAACCTCGATAGGGTCACTTTTGATGAATACATAAATGCAGTATCAGGAAATTAGTACCAAATTGCCATGGTTAATAAAAAACTCTAAACATCATTTCGTGATAGCCAACTAATCCCAACCAAGATTTCAACCCGACAGCGTATTTCTTGACTCCCGTCAGGGAAGCTTTTCCTTTTTGTTTCTTTCCCCCGATGTCTGGGCGAAGGTGAAAACAAAACTTGAAATACTGCTTTGACTTTTTGTTGCACACAATGGGATTACACGATTGTCAGCTTTGTTTAATCCGATAATCAGGCTGCGGAGGGAATGCTGCGCCTGCTACATAAAATGTGGCCTCGTCGCTAAGTCTCTGGAAGCCGACATAGCACTATTACTTGGTAGGTATCAGTCGCCATGCCATCCTGTTGCGAGATGAGGTTCTGTTTGCATTTGGTTGAAAAAGGTGTATCCTCTATCCACTAAAAAGATTAGCAGCCCATACTAATGAAGACAAGAGTATGTCTATTTTCTTGAGAAAGACGGCATCAGCCAGACCGATTGCTTGCTGACCTCTACAATTTTAGAGGTAACACTCCCCATAGCCCAGGCCTCAATCCCGGAATGACCATGGCTTGATATAGCAATCAAGGTACAGCCTTTTTCATCAGCAAACTTGAGTATTTCCCGGGCTGCGTCACCTACCCTAACTTCACAGCTCAAGTTGGCTTTAGTAAGAGCCAGGTCAGAACATACCCCCTCGAGATACTTCTTCACGGCGGCTTTCGTTGCGCTTATATCTCGCTCCCTGAACCGGACATAGTCCAGGCCACCAATCGTTCGGACATGCTTGCCTTCCTCCACCACCTGAATAGCGAAGACCTCGCAGGATAGTATCCCGGCCAGTTCTTTAATGTGGGGTAAGACGGCGGCACTCCTTTCCGAGCCGTCTAGTGGCACCACGATACGACTGAATAAACGAGATTCTTCGGGCTGCTCTTTAGCTCGAACAACAACCAGAGGTATGCCTGCCTTTTTGACCACTTTGTTTACCGTACTGCCCAGCGGCCACGGCATAATGCCGGAACGCCCGTGGGACGACATGATGATAAGGTCAATCTTCTCAACTTCGGCATAGTGCAGAATTTGCTCGGCGGGTTTGCCGAAGAGGACCACCGTTTTTGGAGTCGCCGCGGAACTGGCAAGGCTACCCTCTAGCTGTTTTGCCTCTTCATTTATATAAAGCTGGCAGGCTTGTCCTTCTCCTTTCTCCTCTGGCTCACAGACACCAACAATGACCACCTCGGAGCCAAAGGCACTGGCCAACTCCGCTGCCGCAGGAAAGACCTGTTTGGCTAGTTCAGAACCGTCCAGAGGCACCAAAACCCTATTAAACATCTCATTCTTCCTCCTCAACGATCGTCGCCTGATAATCGGCTCTCTCAGTACCTCACAAATAGTAGCAGATTGCAGAGACCAATGACCATAATCATCGAAGGCATACTGTACTTGAGGTATCTTCCCCAGCCCACCGGGTAACCTTCTCGCTCGGAAATAGCCGTGCCCACCACGTTAGCCGAGGCGCCAATGGGTGTGCCGTTGCCGCCGATATCGGTTCCCAGGGCTAGCGCCCAAGCCATTGGGTGCAGGTTTATCCCCAGTGTCTGCCCGAGCTGGCTTATTACAGGCACCATTGTCGCCGCGAAGGGGATATTATCAACAATAGCCGAAGCAAAAGCAGATATCCACAGAATGATAGCTACTACGGCCATTAGGTTGCCGCCGGATATGTTACCAATAAAGCCAGCCAGCAGTTTGAGTACACCGGTTTCTTCCAGTCCGCCCACGCAGATGAAGAGACCGATGAAGAAAAGCAGGGTACGCCAGTCAATTTTCTTAAAGACCAGTAAAGCGGCCTTGTTGGCTGCTAGCAGAGTCAAGATGGCAACAATAACACCTATTAAAGCGACGGAAATGCCGGTCTGGGCGTGAGTGACAAGTAAGACTATTGCCAGAACAAAAATACCGGTATGTAACAGAAACAGGCCGGTATTGGCGATGGCCTCTCTAGGCTCCGGATACGTTGTGTTTGGGGTACCGACACTGCTTTGCTGAGAAACAGTGAGTGTTTTTCGGAAGGCAAAATAAAAGAAGATTATAGCAAGAAGCATGCCGGCCCAGGCAATCAGGCCGGTATTAACTGCAAAGTCCATAAATGTGTAGCCCAAAGATGTGCCGATAATAATGTTGGGTGGGTCTCCCGACATGGTGGCGCTACCCCCCGTATTGGACGCGAAAATCTCGGCGATGATAACGGGGACAGGGTCGAACTTAAGCAGGCGGGCAATCTCTACAGTCACTGTGGCCAGGAATAGCATCACGGTGATGCTATCGATGAACATAGAGAGGAAACCGGAGAGGAGCATGAAGGTAATCAAAATGGGGATAAGCTTGTAGTGGACGAGCTTAGCCACTACGAGACACATCCAGCGGAAGAAGCCTACTTCAGCCAGCCCCTCCACCATAATCATCATGCCAGCGATGAAAACGATGGTCTGCCAGTTAATACCCCGCGACTCAATATGCTCCTGGCCGGGAATCCAGAATTTCGCTTCAACGAGTTGTCCCAGGTTCAGGACATTGCTAATAAGCCCGGCATCTTTCATGACGATGAGGAATACCACAATGAAAACGAGAGCCGCCCCAATAAGCGCTGGGATAAACCGGTGCACCTTCCCCCATGTTATAACCCCGAACATGGCCAAGAAGATGCATAAGGCAAGGATTTGGGCTAATGTCATTTATTTACGTCTTCCCGAATCTAAGATTGAATGGGGAAACACGACGTATTATAGCAAGACTCGGGTCACTTTCACAACAGGATGGACTTATCCCGCAAATCAACGAGTCCCTCTCATGATTGAACTTTTCGTCATGTATTATCTTCAGGCAGGACCTTCTATTGGGTTAGAATAAAGCCTGACGGGTTCTGGTGAGGTGCACAATTCGTTGGGGAGCTCAAGCTGTCCCGCCAATTTGATTGCCTGCCGGCCCTCAGGTGGCCCGATTAAGGAAATTGGGGTGCCTATACGGCTACCCCGCATCAAGGGCATGAATGGGCAAGGGGTCCGGCCAAAATCCTACCGAGCCCGAATCTTTTGAGGAGGGAACAAAGATGATTTACAGTGTTGGTATCGACTTACACCAAGGCCGTCACAGAGCACGGTGTCTGGATGAGCGAGCGCAACCCTGTGACGGCTTCAGTTTCCAGACTACACCCGAAGGGCTGGCTCTTCTGGAAGAGCGTATTTTTCGGGATGGCGCCAATCCTATCATAGTCTTGGACCCCGCGGGTTTGTCATGGAAGATGGTGGCTGTCTACCTGCGTTCACGCCATCCGGACTGCCGTCTGGTGAAAGCTAAAGGGCAGAAGGTGGCTGCCCTGCGCCGGTACCTGCACACCTCGGCCAAGAGCGACCGCATTGATGCTCTCACCTTGGCCAAGATGCCTTTCATCGACCCTGAGCGCCTGGATGACCTCTATCTGGCACCAGCAGAGACTCACGCCCTCCTGCGTCTCACCCGCCAGAGGAAGAGGCTAGAGGACCAGATAACTTCCCGCAAGAAGCGTATTGGGTCTATTGTCGACGGCTATCTGCCTGGAGTCCGCCAGGCATTCTCGCATTGCTGGTCTATCCGGGCTAGGGCATTCTTCCACTCCCGAATCAACCTGTTTAAGGTCGTCACGGAGGGAGAGGAGGCACTATGCCGCTTCTTCGCCCAGGCAAAACCGCGAGACAGGGAGGCAAAAGCGGAAGGCCGTCTTGTTTACCGAGCATGCCAGAACGCATTAGACGTGGTGGAGCTTTGTCAGGCAGCCCGGTCGCTTGACGAGGAGTTTTACGATGACCTCCAGGATGAGATTGACCGGGAGCTGAGGCTGATGGAGGCAGCTGAGGCTGAGATTGAAGCTCTAGACCGGCGCATCGAAGAGCTCTACCGGAGGCTCCATCCTTCAGACAATCTGCGGACCATACCTGGCGTCGGGGAACACACCGCCCCGGTCTTTGTGGCCTGCATCGGAGACCCGTCTCGCTTTTCCAGCAATTCGGCCTTCGCCAACTGGACGGGGGGTGCCGGGTGCTAAGCAGTCCTCCGAGACAGAGTCAAAAGGGCTCAGGATGACCAAAGCCGGGCCAGCCATTATGAAATGGGCGCTTTACCAGGCGGGACAGATAGGCCGGCAGTGGGATCCACAGCTTGCCGCGGTCTATTATCGCCAGATGGTCTACCACGGCAAGAATCATAAACAGGCGATGGGAGCAGTGATGAGCCACGTGGGGGCAAGGGTGTTTACGGTGCTTCGTCAGGATAGGCCCTATGAGTTGAGAGATACAGAGGGTAAGCCCATCGGCAATATGGCAGCCAGGGCGCTCATTCTGGCAAAATACCAGGTCCCCGAGGACATCAGGAAAGAGCGGCGTCGAAGCAAGGGCAGAAAGGTCAGCACTATCACAGCACGAAAGAAAGAGGGGATGCTGGTCAACAGCATATACGAGGCAGCTAGATCTCCTCAAGCTGTAATGACCGAATCATCCCCCAGCACTCAGTAATGACGGCACATTCCTGAGGTCAATAAGGCTAACGGAGAAGGGAGTTGACAATATATTAGGAAATCATGTTGTTCATCGGTCCGTTTGCTAACCTTGCCTCATCAGCGAATAACCAAATGGAACACATTGACCTACACCATGAAATTTAGAGTTCTCTTTCACAGCACTTGACAGGCCCTCGGTTCAAAGTTTATAATATTACTTGGGTATGACCATAATATCCGTGCATACCAAATATTACAAAGCAACCGAAAAGAACCATGAAACAAGATAGCCAGACGCTGGTTCAACATATCCTGGAGTTAGCCGAAGACATCTATCGGGCATTAAGACCCAGTGTCCCACCAGAGTGGCTGACTTCAGACCTGACGGTGGCGCAACTGCGGGTTCTATTGGTTCTGTATACCGAGGGCCCGAGCCGGATGAGTTCCATTGCCTCTTCCATTGATATTGCAGTATCAACGGCCACTGGCATCGTGGATAACCTGGTGAGAAAAGGATTGGTCACGCGCGGAGCTGACCCTGAAGACCGCCGCCTTGTTATCTGCAGTCTTTCCACTCAGGGGCAGGAGATGATCAAGCGTCTGTGGGCACTGGGCCAGTTCCAGATGGAGAAACTCCTGCAGGGCCTATCTTTGGAACAGCTCAAAAAAGCCGCTGAAGTCGCCGAGTTTCTTCTCCATAATGTGACAATGAAGAGTAGCCCTTCTTCCTGAAGAGAAGGAGAATACAGGAGGAAGAAAAGGGAAACATGTTTGCCCGACTAGCCAGATTTACCAGCAAGTACCGAGTAGTAATTGCCATTGTCTGGTTGGCAGCGGCCATTACTCTGTTTATAACTGCCCCGACGCTGTCCAAGGTAGGTGTCACCGATGAAAGCCAGTTCCTGCCACAAGACACCCAATCGGCTGAGGCCCACAGACTGCTCAACGAGAAGTTCCCAGCCACCACCGGAGCCCCAGCCAGCAGCGCACTTATCGTCTTCTACAATGAACAAGGCCTCACCGACACCGACATGCAGCAAGCAAAGATCATCCGTGACTGGCTACTGTCAGATTCGGCGCCAGAAGTAGTCAAAAGCGTCACCTCTATCTTTGATGAAGAGGCACTGCGTTCAACATTGGTGAGTGCCGACCAGACAACCATGTTGATGCCGGTCGGATTCTCGGCCACGCCTCTGTCTGATGCCGGCAAGGAGGCTGTCGCGCAGATACGAGATTATCTACAGCACAACCAGCCGGGTGTCAGTGTGTACCTTACCGGGGAAACTGGCTTTTTCCAGGACCTGTTTAACTCCATTCAACAGACCATTGATAAGACTACCATCGTCACTGTAATTCTGGTGGCTATCCTCCTGCTCATCATCTACCGGTCACCGGTGGCGGTATTACTTCCCCTTGTTGCCATTGGCTGCAGTTTTGCCGTGGCACGGGGGATACTGGGCTACATGGGTGCGGCGGGCATGGATATCTCCACACTGGTGGACGCTTATCTGGTGGTAATTATCTTTGGTATTGGTACTGACTACTGCCTTTTCATCGTGTCCCGTTTCCAGGAGGAGCTCAAGCAAAAAGAGCGGCATGAAGCCCAGAATCTCACCATGAGGCACATTGGCCCGGTCATTGCCGCCAGCGCCCTGACCGTGATTGTCGCCTTCCTCTCACTGGGTATCTCGCGTTTTGGCATGACCAAGACCACCGGATACGCGCTGGCGATTGGAGTCGCCATCACCCTACTGGCTGGCTTGACTCTGGTCCCGGCACTGATGTCACTCTTCGGCAAATACCTCTTCTGGCCAGCCAAGATTACCAGCACTCGTCGGGAAGGTGGCTTTGGCTGGGGTAATATCAGTAACTGGGTAAGCCAGCACCCGGTCGTAGTTGCTGTGCCCATAATCGTCATACTGATACTGCCGTATTCAGCACTATTCCATCTCAATCGTTCCGCCGATATCATCAGCCAGATGCCTAAGAGTGTTGAGTCGGTGCAAGGCTACCAGGTGATGAGCGAACACTTTCCTTTGGGCGAATTCTCACCGCTCTACCTCCTCATAGAGTCACCCCGAGACATCACCGACCCCGCTCCACTACAGGCGATTGATGGGATAGTCCAGTCAATAGAAAATGTCGATGGCGTCTCCCGTGTCGACTGGTATTCGGCCCCGCGCCGCGAGTTATCAGCATTAGCCGCGCAGGTGCGCAGTATTGGTGATGAACTAGAAAACGGCGGGCTGGGCAAGCTTGATTCACTTCGGGTATCTGGCGAGTTATTGCAAAAGCTTGCTTTGCAGTATCCCGGAATTGTGGAGAGCCAGAATTTCCGGCAAGCCAGGGTGAACCTGACCGAAGTTTCGTTAATGGCCAGCCAAATCTCTGGTACTAAACCTGAAGACCTGCCGGCGCTGTTAGCCCGTCTACGTGAGGTTACCTATAAACTGGCGGGAAACTTGGAAGCACTGGTGGGTGAGTTCAGGCTAGAGGGTAACAGCCCATTTACAGCTTATCTGCTCAACACCTATTTCTCCATAGATAGAGCCACTGCCAGAGTCAATATTATACTCAGCAGTGACCCATATTCATCAGACACCATAAATACGGTAGCTCGACTCAGGGAAGCGGTAGACGAAAGTATCAATACGTCCGAGCTGAAGGGGAGTTCTCACTATCTTGGTGGCGAGAGTGCTACCCGCGCTGATATCATGTTTACCAATGATGCTGACTTCGGACGCGTGACCGGGCTAGCTACTGCCGGCATACTCATCGTAATAATTATCCTGCTTCGCAGTCTGCTGGCGCCTCTCTATATGGTGCTCACCGTGCTCCTCAACTATGGTGCTACACTGGGTATCACTACCTGGCTCTTCCTCGATGTGATGAAGCACCCCAGTATGATTTATATGTTACCCATATTCATTTTTGTTGTTCTGGTAGCGCTGGGAGCTGATTACAACATCTTTCTCGTCTCGCGTATTCGGGAAGAGACGCAACAGCGGCCAATAAGAGAGGCTGTGGCTCGTGCTGTAGCCAATACAGGGGGGGTAATAACGGCCTGCGGCATTATCCTGGCAGGCACCTTTGCCACTCTAACGACATCACCACTTCAGGTCGTTCTCCAGATTGGGGCGGCAATTGCCATCGGCGTCCTCATTGATACCTTTATTGTCCGAGCGCTCTTGGTACCAGCGCTGGCTACCCTCGCCGGGCAGTGGAGTTGGTGGCCGTCTCGCTTAGTTCAGCACTCAGTCAAAAGTGAAGATACTTCATCAGCGGACTCGAAGAGCGTTTAACACATGGTCACAGCACATTGTGACCCAACATACTCCTACCTTGTATGCAACGATAACCGGGCTGATGAACCACGGTGAGTGTTGTGTTCAATGATAACCACAGTCATCGCTAGAAGCCCAATTGTTGGCTCACAAATCGTGAGTTGGAATAGCCCGCCCAAGCAAAGGGAAAATCCAAATTTCACCTTGAAGGAGGCATCTAGACCAGGGCTATTTAGGTGGCACGTAGCCGGGGGATACGGGGATATACACTTTCCTTAGTGGGACAATAGCCTGATATTGAGATTCCAGCCTCTCGTAGTTCTCGAGCAGGAGATTAATAAACCGGTCACGGTCGATTAGCGTGATTTTGGACCCTCTTTCTGGTTCTCTGAGTGCATCTGATGTGAAACCACCGGTAGATACAAAGAGCCCATTCTCATTCTCCCGTACAGTTCCAGCCAAAGCTCGCACCTCTGGAGCTGTCGCCTGACCCTTTCTATGCTTAACCTGAACTTTAATTCTTGGAGACTCGAAGCCAAATGCGTCTGGATGGGCGACGATATCAACGCCCAAGTCTCGCCCTGGTGAACTCACACGGGTCTTGAACCCCATGGCTCGGAGAACCCCAGCAACGAGTTCCTGAAAATCATAAGGGTCAATTTGACTCAGAAGATCGGAAATCATTTCGTCTGCCTTGCCTCGGACGTCTTCATAGAATAGAGTAGCTGGTTGCTGTATTTCCGCCTCTTCGACAACGTCCTTGCTGACCGGCTTCTTTTGTAACAGGGCTTTTACCTCTGGCAAATAGGCGTTAACTTGAAATACAGTCATGATCCCACCCAAGGCATACTTAAATGGCTGGGAGAGGTTATCACGGGAGACCTTTTGTAGCCATTTTACCCGTCTTACATTGGGGTATTCCTTGGAAATCACCTCAGGGTTGAATTCATAATCACCTGCTACTTCTCCAATCAAAACCTCCCGGCTGACTTTCAACGGAGTGAGTACATAGTCACCCGTTTGAATTACGTGGGCAAAGCGATACAGTTGCCCGGCTCCAACCCATATCTTTGGTTCGCTGTCGTCGGGGTAGGCGGAGTGGTAAGCATCCTTCATCTTCTCTCTTGTGTTTAGGTTGGCAAGGTTACCCATTTGAGACCAGCCAATCGACACAATGGAATCGGCTTCAACTTTGTCCGCTATTTCTACCGGTGCATGCACCACCCAAACTTTCGGATTATCCATTTTGCATCTCCATTCTTATTTTACATGTCAGCTTGCCTTGCCTTCGATTATGGCTTCTACTTTGTGCTTTGCTTCTTCCAGAAGTTGCCTTGCCTTCTGACAGGCTTCCCAGGACTGGGTAACAAGGTCAGCAATCCTGTGCTGGAACTTCGTTGGGGGCAAATAAACTACATACCGGGCAATGTCAGCCGGGTAAATTTCTATCTGGCCTGACGAGCCCGAAAGCCACTTCTCAGTCTGTATTTGACCCAACTTGGAGTTCAGAAAAACGGCCAAATATACAGGATTGCATCGTCCTTCATCGCAGCGGATAATAGTAACATGGTTATCGACAACCGTTTTCTGTTCGTGCAGAATGCAATTGGCACGCCCTATCGTCCCCCAGCCTGTGGAGTTCATAATGACATCGTACTTCTTCGCCTGGGCACGCCTGCTTACCTGCCAGAACTCCAAATCGGTTCGCTCGGCTTGTTCAATGTTGACGAATTGCTTGCCTACATACTTGCTGTTAACCACGATAATCTCTCCGCCCTCCACGTAAGTGGGCTGGAGACCGCGCTTAATTGGCTGAGCCACCAGATTCCCCAGCAGGTCAGATTTTCCAGTGGAAACCAAATGCTGGAGTAGCCGTTCACACCTAGGCTGGAAGTGCTCGGCATCAAGGCGGTTAGCTTCTCTGGTCTTCTGAAAAGGAACGGTGTAGTGAAGTTGGTGGCTTAAGTCCAACTCCTTGAAGCCAAGTTCATCCAGCAGACGCTGCTCGGCTTGGAGATAGAGTGATTCCGAATCCTTCAGCCTTTGCCGACTTTCTTTCACCTTGTTGCTAATGAAACGCTCTGTATCAGGGTCTGGTAATACTACTGGCAAGGATAGCACATCATCCCAAGAGACAGCCGGGTACATCGTGGCTGTCGTTTTCCGATCAAGTAAGCTGGCGACGATGCCTGTTTTGAGATAAGCAAACAGAAACTCTGAAGACGTCTTATCTGATCTTAGAACTGCAAAGCCACTGGAGCATACGAAGCCATCTTCACCATTGCCTATCAGTGCTACGGCATTTCTGGCAGGACGAACTGTTGAGATTATGACGTCTCCCTCTCTTACAATCCATTGTGCCCTGCTCGGAGCTTCCATTCCATCTATTTCGGTTGCATTGGTCGCTCCAGTGCCGATGTCCACCTCCGCGATCTCTATGTAATTGAACGGGTTCTCATTCGGTTTGAATTTACGCTTCATAGGCTTAGCTACATCAGAAAGAGGAACGGCTCCCAAAGCTTGGAGGGCTTCCATGATTCTAAGGTATTTAGGCTGATAGTACTCGGCGTCCAACCTCATTGCCCCTTCAAGCTGTGACTTCCGGACTATGGAGATTTGAGCCATTACCGCACTGCTCCTTTTATCCTGTTGATGAGATTATTGGTTTGTTCCATGACCTCAGCTATTTCCTCTCTGGGATATTCAGCCGGAGGGCCAGGTGGATAACGGTCCTCCACGTAGTAAGCGGTCAACCGGCGTGACAGGTCAAGGTAGTTACTGAAGGTGTTGTCAAACTCTCTTGCCGTATCTACAAGCTCTGCCAGGTCATGGGTCTTCTTAAGACGCCAGCCCCTGAAGATGAGATAGCCTTTCAAGCATTTCTCCACTGCCTGCTGAAGGAGAACCCCTATTGTTCCTGTAGGTGCTCCAGCTTGAAAAGCCAGTCGTGCTGTTTCCAAATCGTTACTCCCCCGGGACAGCCACTCCTGAGCAAGTTTTCCTCTATCGGGCATAGAGCACCTCGCCCTTATTGAGCACCTCTTCCACAAAATCGTCACCCAGTGAGAGCCGCTCTTCCAGTTCTTTAGGGGTGTAGACCAGAGGTGACACCGAGACACGGCGGCCTGGCTGGTAAATCAAACGGCTTACCTCGACAAAGCGGTCGACACGTCCCTTGTCCGTATCCTTCACTATTAGCAGGTCTATGTCGCTATCTCTGGTGGGCTTGCCATAGGCATACGACCCGTAAAGGATTATTTTCTCCGGCGTATACTGTCTCTTAATCTGCTCAACAATGTCCAAAATGAGTTTTCTTAGCTTCCTATCATTCACCATCGTCTATCCTCTCCAGAAATCGAGCCCCTCGTCCCGGGCAAACTGGATGAATGCCTCGGCAACGTCATCCAGGTCATGGTCAACCTGCCGCTTACCGTTCTCATCCAGAAGGTAAGAGCCGTCAGGGGCTTTCTTGAAAACGTAGCTTCCACTATTGTCCTTTCCTGGCTTCTCCGAGGCAGCCATGAAGACGGGGTAATCGTCGGTAATCTCGTCTTCATTCCGCCACTTTTGCAGAAAGATGACGCTGGTCTTGGTGCCGGTGAACGGCTTGAAGGTGTTAACATGAAGCCCCACGATAGCGAGAACTCGGGCTTTGTCAGCTATGAATCTACGGAGATACTCAGCATTGGTATTATTGAGATTACCCTGGGGCGAAACGATAGCCATCCTGCCACCGGGCTGTAGGAAGCGCAGGCAACGCTCAATGAAAAGAACATCCCGCGTTTGCCTGTTGACTCTCTTGTGCTTGTTGCTATCTCCCTTGTAAGCCAAGTCAAAGGTGCCAAGAATCTCCGGTTGGGTGATATTACCAGCGAATGGAGGATTGGTCATCACTACATGGAACTTGCCATCATAGATAGCCCCTATTAAGCCATCGGAGCGGTTTTTCCACTCTCGGGGGTCTAATGAGTTCACCCGGTAGACATTGGTTCTGCCATCGCCGGCAATGAGCATCATCGCCTTGGCTACACGGGCTAACCTGGGGTCAAAATCCATGGCGAAGAGCTTGGAGTTAGCATACTGCACCTTGTGCACCTTCCAGTCGCTCCCGTATTTAGGCTTGAGGTAACGCTCGGTGACCCAGTTCAGAGTATGAATCATGAAGCCACAAGGGCCGCAGGCAGGGTCAAGGGCCAGCTCGTCAGGCTTGGGATTAAGCATCTTGACGCACATTTTGACTACCTGACGAGGAGTGAAGAACTGCCCTTTATCTCCCTTCTGCTCAGGGTTAATCATATATTCAAACGCGGCGTCTATAACATCAAGGTCGGTATCGAAGAACTTTTTGGTCTGGAAGGCTGATGCTACAGCCACCAATGCTTCGGGTGAGAGCTCTATTTTATCACCTTCACTAAAGATATCAGGCCAAGCATCTCTTGCCTTCTTAAATAACCCGTTTAGCCGTCGGTATTGCTCCTGGGGAGTAGCCGTAGTAGTACGGAATTCCATCGTGTCATTTTCGCCCTTATCAAACTCATCCCATAACTTGGCGAAAATAAGTGGAAAGATTGCATCAAAAGCACTCACTCCGGCATTGGCTAAGACAGTGTTCTCCAGCTCCAGTACCATTTCCTTCAAGTCATGAATGGGTTCCAACTCAGATTTCTTGATAGGGGTCTTTACATCGTCCAAATCCTCATTAACAGCCGGCAGTCGCTTGAGGGTCTCAAAGAGATTAGGCTCGGTTCGCAGTTGATAGACCTCTTCGTTGCCGTTAATCCAGCCTCCATAGTAAACGCCGGTGGCATTCATATAAGAGTGCAGTTGCTCCAGCCCGTCCTTACGAAGCGGTTTCTTAACTTCAATGATGATGTAGGGATTCTCCTTACTGTCTTCGGCATAAACCACTATGTCAGCTTTTTTGCTGGCATAAGTTGAGCCCATCTTTACAGGCACTTCTACATTGAGACGCTTCAAAGGATAATGAAGGTCATCAGTAAGCTTGTTAATAGTAAGCTGGCGTATGATCTCCTCTGGCTTGGCGACCTTCTTCCTATCGGACACTGGGCACTTGATAAAGAACTTGCTATCCTGTTCAGAGATATTGAGCTTACCAAATTCTGAAGGAGAAAAAATCTTTAACCCGTGCTTAACTTCAGGGTCCTTGAAAACTAGGTCGACGATTTCTTCTTTGGTCTTTGCTTGGCTTACCATAGCTAGCGCCTCCCTTTCGGCTTCTTGGATGCGCTTTTCGAGGTGGGCTGCTCCTCGACTGAATACTCCCCCAAGCTTTCTGCCACCAGACTCGCTACGTAGTTCTGTATAGAGGTGTCCTGGTATACGCATTTCACCTTTAGCTTCTTGTAGGTTTCTTCCGGTATTCTGACGTGGAGCTGCTTTCCTTGCTTTTTCATTGTTCCTCTGGTGGTGTAAAAGTGTAGTTTGGTATAAATATACCATATCAGCATAAAATGTCAAGGGCTTACTGCAGTGAAACGTCGTGTGCTTGCCTCTACTCTGTTCACGAACGAGCTATTACATGTCTGCGCAAAACGCCTGGATGAGGCAAGGGTTGAAAATGTTATAATTTTGAAGAGATGCGGGGCCAAGTCAGTTATTTCCCGCGATAAGAGGGAGTAAGACCATGGAGGAAACAATGAGCCAAGACAATTTGGATAACGCAAGTCAGGTCTTGCGCAAGTTAGATGTTGATACGCTGGAGCGAAGGGCAGGCAGACTGTCTAAGCTTCCGAAAATAACCTTCTCGGGTGAAATACCAAGCAGGACGTTTAGCCTCCTTTCTGAAGCTGATTCCTGCTTTGTAAATGGGGAGTACAACGGCTGCGTCGCAGTATTGGCGACAGCTGTTGAATATTCCCTTAGGAAGTTACTCAACAAGAAATCAAAATTGGAGACACTCATTGACCTAGCGTCAGAGCAGGGAATCCTGAACGAGCGAGAGGCGAAGGTTTTACACAAACTTAGGCAATATCGTAATAACGTTATTCACAGCGACTTAGCCGAGCTAGCCAAAGGCGTTGTACTTAGGCAGCAGGAGGTTATCTTGACAGAGAAAGGGATGGTCCCTATGTCAGATTGGAAGGAGGCTAAGCCTGAGGACGAAACAATGAAAGAAGTTGCAAGCGCTCTTACTGCCGAGGCTATCGTGGAAGAACTGGTCCTAAACGTCAATAGCTTTCTGTGCGAATTATATGCTGGGACACTGAAAGAAAGCTGGTAAGGGTGTGTAAGTACATACTGTTGGCCGGGTCTGTACCTGTAGCCACAAAGCGGCACCCTGCGCTTTCCATCTAAAGGTGCAGTGAACAAATATCTGCTATCTGCTAAACAGCCTGATTATGATATTTACAATGATGGTCAACGCCAAGCTGATTACCAAGCCGGTTACAATCGGGAAATAGAACTGAAAACTGCCTTTCTGGACGAATATATCGCCGGGAAACCTTCCCAGGAAGGGCACCTTGTTGGCAAAGGCCAGAACCAGCCCCAGAATGGCAATGAAAATTCCGGCAAGTATCAGGAACCTACCCAGGTTTTCCAGGCCGAACATACCTGTCCAATCACCTCATACCCTCAGTATCTGGCCTTTGACGACATCATCAATGGTGAGCAGGCCGAAAGAGTCCCTTGCCGTGCCCGGGTTGAAAAGCAGCACCCCCTGGACATAGCGGTGGCATGGCTCATGGGAATGTCCGAATATGATGATATCCACGCCTTCAAACTGCCTTCTTACCCGCTCGGCGATGTCGAAAGGAGCGCCTGAGCCATGAACCAGGCCGATTTTCCTGCCGTTGACTTCAAAGACTTCTTTTTCGGGTAGTGCCTTTTTCAGCTCTCCAGAGTCCATGTTGCCGTGCACGGCCTTAACCGGTTTGATGGTGCGCAAGCCTTCGAGCACGGCTTTCTGGGTGAAGTCACCGGCATGGATAATGAGGTCAACATCGGCCAGGGCTTTCACAATGCTAGCCGACAATTCATTAATGATTCTGATGTGCGTGTCAGAAATAACGCCAACTTTCATATCTGTGCCCTCGCCGCTTTTTGCTCCATGTTTATTTTAGCACACCACCACGGCTGGCTGGCTACTGGAATCAGTCATGGGTCATCACTTGCTATTTACAGCCAGCACCAGTTCTCAGCTCATATCATCAAAGACTACCTCCATCCGAATATCTGCACTTCTCCTTCGTGCATGCTGTTCCTGTCACACACATGCTGGGCATCGAAGCGGGTGGCAATCAATGCAAAGTTGGAGGCTAGCCGGGGAGGGGGAGGGGTGACCCGGGGCTAGGGATATATTCCCTCGCATAGCTTCTGCCTGCATAGCTAAAGGATGCAGAAATCTGCATAGCTAGCGGGCATTTGTTCTTGCCTTACCTGCATGGGTACTGTGTGCCTGTAATGCAGCCGTCGCTACATTCAATGGCGGAACCCTGGGTTGGAACCAAAGCAAAAGCCATATGACACCATTATTTTTCGGTTTTGTTTTAACAGGTGTTGTATATCATAAACTGCATAGAGTATTGACAAGATGCAGCTTCTATGATACAGTTATTCTTGGAGGCGCCGAGATGACCAGGATTAACAAGGTAATGCTAGCAATACGGATGGAGCCGGAGTGTATTGCCGCCTTAGATGCAGCAGCCAGAGAGCTTAAGGTCTCTCGTTCTAAACTGCTCCGCGACCTTGCCAGGAACGCCAGCTCGTTCTACCAGTTCATCGTTGGTGAGAGGCTAAAGCAGCAAACTGCAAACATAGTCCTCGATGGCAACCTGACGAACTGGGTTCTGCAGAACTGTCCACCGGGCACCGATTCCAGGCTACTGTACTTTTTGAGCACCGTAATGCATCTGGCTGCCGAAACCAGGGAAAAAGAGGAAATTAGAGGCAAGCCATGAAGGGCATCATAACGAAAGGGCGATGGCGCTCGGAACGCTCACCGCCCATGGGACAAACCAATGTATGACCGCCTGCACAGCGACAGACAATTGGTTATCCCTTTATCTATTCTATGGGCTAAGTAACAAAAATGCAATTGTTTGAAAAGGAGGGGAATATGGACAACACATTTGGGGTGTCACCGGAAGTGATGGAAAGGGCTAAGAAGATGGGCGATTATTTCGCGATTGATATTCGTAAGGATCGCCGTAAGGGCATTGTAGAGGTGAGGTATGTTTCTACCAGTCCCTACCCGTTAATCGATGTGGGCGCCTGGGCTGAGGAGCTTTCGAACGGACTAGCCTGGGGGCATGCTGCGGCGTTTGGCATGAAAGGTACCATAACCGATGTGGAAAACCAGCAAACTTCATGAGAAAATGGGGGGTGTCCGCAATTACAAAGAAGGAGGGTGTAGTGAGTCAATCATTTTCTACTACGATTTTACCCAAGAGGCCAAAAGGCCCTGGTAACCTTCCCACAGGGAAGCAGGCCTTGGGATACACTCGTGTCAGTGACCATCCCCAAGCCGAGGAGGATAAGGCTTCCCTGCCCGAGCAGGAGCACTCCATTCGAAAGTATTGTGCCGAGAAGGGCTACATTCTTTTGGAGATTCTTTCAGACGTTGGGCGGCGATGGGAGGCAAAGAAGCCCGGCTTCCAGCGTCTGATTAAGGTCGCTAAAGAAAAACTCCAGCCCGGTGATGTGATTGTAGTCTGGAAGATTGACCGACTGATAGGCTCGGCATCAACGGCAGCGGCGGTTGAGCCACTGGTAGACCAGTGTGGCATCAATATCGAGGCTACCATGGAAACCTTTGATAAACGGTGGCTTTTGTTTTACGCCGCTATTGGCAAGGGTGAGACCGAAGCCAAGCGAGACCGGGGGAAACTGGGTATCCGCACTGCTGTTAGCCGGAGGCACTATGTGGGCACACCACCCTACGGTCGGCGCTTGAACAAAGAGAAGAAGGTGGTTGAGCTTGACCCGGAGGAAGCCTCCTGGTATCGGCGAATGCTTATTGACTGGAAGGATTTGGGCGACGAGAAGGTGGCTCAATTGTTAAACAACCAGGGTGTACCCACGAGAAATCAGGGCAAGGTAATCAAAGTAGGTCCAAGGCAGGGACAGATTATTGGGAAAGGGTGGATACGGAGCTACGTGAGGAAACTGCGGAATGACCCCGGCGCCTATGGGTATGGAAGTTTCAAGATAAAGGGCGGAGACGTGATTGAGTTTCCCCTGCCCGCTGTGGTATCCAAGGCGGATTGGGACAAAGAAAAAGAGGCAAGGGCCAAGAGAAGCCATTTCGGCCACAGGCGCACCAACCGGGTCTATCCCGTTCCTTACTCAAAATTCAAGTGTGGCGGTTGTGGACTTCACTTCCGACTAATAAGTCGCAGTTTCTTTATCAAACGGAAACGAGCCAATGGTGAGATAAGAACCTACCGCCGTAAAACCATGAGTCCGACAATAATTTGCCGGGGAATGGACCTTTATCCTCACCTTTACCAGTGCCGTAAGTCGCCCAAGTACATTATGTATGAGCCGTTACAGGCGAAGGTGCTGGACAACCTGCTTCAGATACTAACGCCGGAGTTTTGTCAGAAGCTGGTCTCAGAGCCGCTGGATACCAGTGGGCTGGAGCAGCGGGTTGAGCGGGCAAGAGCCAGTCGTGATGAGGCAAAACGAGAGGTTGGTTGGCTTGTAACCCAGGGGCGCAAGGGTATAATCCCTGAAGATGTTTTTGAGTTGCAGCTTAAAACCGTCAAGGAAGAGATGGAGGCAAAAGAAGAGTATCTTGCTAAAGCTGAGTCTGAACTGGAGAAGGCACGCAATGATAGCCGCAGGGCTGGAGAAATAGCCTACGCCGCGACTGTCCTGCGCGAGAATATGAAGCTGCAAAACCAGATACTCCGCTACCTCAACCTTATGTGCCCTGATGGCAGCCCCGTGATTGATGCCTGGCAGCCTAAGCTGGATGAAGCTGCCAGAGCGGTGAGAGAAGTGGTTGATGACCTCATTGAATCTATCGTCGTCATGCCTGACGGCAAACTGATTATTAACTACAACTTCCCGGTCATAGAAGAGGTGCGTAGTCGCCAGTTGACAATGGCTTCTTAA
>Ga0315282_10000778_pt1 | contig 62260 bp, 59 predicted proteins | sample YL17G07_20_MG_FD_203693 | JGI IMG/M metagenome (GOLD analysis project Ga0315282, IMG submission 203693) | Sediment microbial communities from Yellowstone Lake, YNP, Wyoming, USA - YL17G07_20 | ecosystem: Environmental > Aquatic > Freshwater > Lake > Sediment | place: USA: Wyoming | collected...
ATTCTGGTAAACTGGGTCTATGAGTGATAAAAAAGACATTTTTAAAGTTAACGAAAAGCCTCGTCTTGGTAAGGCGGATTTGCATATTCACTCTCACTACTCTGATGCGGAAATGAGCATCAAAGAAATTTTAGATTATGTTCAAGAAAAGACTGATTTAGATATTATTGCAATTTGCGATCATGACACGATGAGAGGTGCGTACGAGGCGATAACTTTAATGGAAAATGGCTCATATCGCTTTGAACTGGTTTTGGGAGAAGAAATCACGTCTCAAGAGGGCCATATTGTTGGTTTATATTTAAAGGAAGAGATCCCGCCAGATTTGCCGGTAGCTGAAGTCCTAAAACGGATTCGTGCTCAAAAAGGAATTGCCATCGCCGCTCATCCTTTTTACCATTCTAAAATGAAACATTCAAAATACGCCACGATGGACGGTATCGGTGCCACGACATTGCTTAAGAATAATAAAATGATTGATGCGGTAGAAATTGTTAACGCCACGCCGACACTTTCAGATGAAAATGTGGGGGCGAGCATTTTAAATAAAACGATTCTTTTTAATGCTGAAGTCGGTTCAAGTGATGCTCATATTATTGAGGCCATTGGCATGGGTTATACCTTGTTTGAGGGGAGAACTAGCCGAGATCTGAAACACGCTATTCTTACTCATCAAACCCGTGCGATGTACAAAAAATGGTCCTATTTAGGTCTTTTTAAATACGCTTATTTTTACGTTCCGCGCGGGTTGCGCTTGCTTATACACACAATTCTTCATGGCCGCCGTCACCGAACGCCGGATTTGTTGGAAAAAGAAATAATGATTCGAGAATAATCTCCGCAGATTGTTTATCTTTGATTTCAGCTTCTCTTATGGTCTCATAAAGTTATTCAGGTATCCAATCCAAGTCACTTCGTTAAAGGCCCAATAGCTTAGCGGTACGTCAAGAAATTCGGGGATTTGCGATTTAGTGGTGATTTTTTTACCGCGATAAACCAAGACAGCCAAATCGGCCCGCGTTGCAGCATTGTCTGGTCTGTACGTGCCATCACCGTAGCCATTAATCATCCCAGCTTTTTTCATGCCTTCGATTTCTTTGTAAGCCCAGTATGTCTTGGGCACATCTTTGAATGACGGTGTCGGGTTATCGTATGGGGCAATCCCTGCGGCGCGAGAGATAATGACGGCCACGTCTGCTCGAGTCGCATTCGTATCTGGTCGAAATGTGCCATCGCCGTATCCTTTGACCCAACCTTTTTGGTAACAACCCTCGATATAAACATAAGCCCAATAGGCTGGTTGGACATCTTTGAAATCAACCTTGGGCTGATAAGTAACTTTCCAAGCTCGGCCAACGGCATCAGCCATAGTTGCCCTGGTTGCCGCAAGATCTGGTTTGAAACTAGTCTCCAAATAACTGGCACTTCCCCCGAGAGTATCGATCATTGCCGGGCTATTACTAGAGGTAAGCTTTACTTGCAATGTCATAATTTTTTCCATCGTCCAGCTTCCAGTGAACTTGGCTACGTAGCCTTTCCAGTCACCAGTAACATTGATAGTTTGGGCTTTTTGCCAGCCGGTGCCACTCGGATTGATATTAACCGTAATTGCGGTGCTGCCAGCAGTTGTTTTTGGTTTTGCACTAAAACCGATGTATATTGAATCAATTGCTCCTGCACCGTAGGTGTTGGGATTAAGTAAAAATACAGCGTTATTGCTACCAGTCGAAGCGGAGGTGATGTAATCCGTTTTATTGCCGGTTCCAGGTTCATCCAAGAGAGTATAATATTGGCCTGCTGGGACAGATGGCGTTGGCACCCATCCAATTGTTGAGATGTCATGGACAAGTGAAAATCCCAGCCCGTTGCGCATCCCTGATGGGGTTGGGGTAATTGTTGCCGCGCTCCCGGTTAATTTATCGCGGTAAACCCAGGCTAAAACTCCGAGGCCAACCAGCACCAAAATCAAAATGACAATAACAATTATGCCCTTAATACTTTTGGGCTTTGAGTTCTCCATAATGAAAAACCCTCCCTAGCCCCCTTCTTTATCTAATTATAATATACAATATATAATATACAATATACAATAAAACTATGAAGGCGCTTTTTTTAAGCCATAAGTTTTTATGTAATTATGTTCTCTGGATTGTTTTTGGAATTATTTTATATATCCTAAGTTTGGTGCTTTCCCATTCATCCAGCCTCTTCTTTTTAATCGCCAGCCTTTATCTTTTAATCTTCCCCGGCTACTTCATTTGGAGGCTTTTAAGAATTCGAGTCGAAGGGATCTTGCGATTACTGACTTTTTTTGGTTTGGGGTTAGTTTTTTATCTTTTGATCAATTTATTGGCAGTTTTTGTTGGGATTAATATTGATCAATTGATAAAAATCTATGAAATTATCTTACCTTTACTGTTTATTATCGCTTTTGTCTTTGATTTTCTAAAACCAACTCAAGAAAAGGCGATAACCGATTGGAAAAAAATTTGGCGCAAAGAAAACATAATCTATTTAGTTCCAATTACGCTCTCAATTTTCATTTTTTTAGTTATTGAAGCTAAAGGCGCGGATTTTAATGGTGATCCATATTATCATTTGGCGATTGTGCGAAAAGTTATCGAGGGATCGAAACTTAATCCCGCGAGCCTCGTTTTTAGCCAAACCGGTAGCGCTAATCCTGCCTATGCCTATCCAGCCTGGCATATTTTTGTCGGTGGCATCGCGAAAATTTCAAATCTTAATATTTTTACTGTTTGGTCGAAATTAACCCTGCCATTATTAATTTTTGTTCTTTTAGCTTGGTGGCAATTAGCCAAAGCGATTTTTAAAAAAAGCAGTTTCACAATCCTCGCTTTTATTTTCTTTGCTACTTTTACCTTTTTTGGTAATGACGGCTATCTTTTTCAGCGGTTAACTATGCCTGATACCCTGGCCCAATATTTGCTGATGCCTTTAGCCTTAGTCTTATTTTTAGATAATATTGCTGATCCGAAAACCAATTACAAAAAACTTAGCATTTTTGCCTTAACTTTGATCTCACTTCTTATTATTCACGGCATCCATTATTTTTATGTTCTTTTTGCGATAATAATCTTTGTTTTAACCTATATTGCTCTTGAAAGGAAAAATTATCGAAAGACTTTATTGGTCCTACTTTGGACCCTAGTGCCTTTTCTAATTTTGGCTTTGGTTTTAGAGATCAAGGGCGGGTTTATCTCTGATACCCTTCGTCATTTTACCGGATCGGAAAACATTGAAATTGTCTATTCGGAGTTCAGTAATATTCCGCCACCCTTTAAATATGCTTTTCTCTTAACCCCTTTGTTAGTTCTATTTTTGCGCAAAGAGAAAAGCACCCTTATGTTATTGGCTTTAATGGTTTTAACTCCTCTAATTTATTGGACCCCGCTACGGGATATGAGTTCGCGATTATTAAGTTTTGTATTTACCGATCGGTTAATGGGGAATGTGGCTTTATATTATTTTGTTTTCTCTGCTTTAGTGGGTGTAGTGGTTCTTTTTCTCGAAAAAAGTGCGGTGACGCTGAGTCGGCGGGGTCAGGCAATTTTTCTTGGTTTGTTGCTTGCAATTTTCGGAATGCTGGTGATATTGGAAGAGACTTCAGAGTTGGTTTCCCGATTTATCCTGAATGTTTTTTATTCCGACGTGATTTCAAGTTTTATTGATAAACATGTTTGGCTAATTTTAACCATAATAGTAATTTTGGTCGGCAGCTTTCTTCTATGGCAGGAGAAAAATAAGAGATTTATTGAATTCGAGGAGTTCACCAACTATTGGCGAGAGCTTGTCATTATCTTGATTCTCGCTTTCATTCTTTTTGCTCCTTCTTTATCATCTAGTTTGAAATTAATTTCGATTAGCCCCCATTTAGACAAAAATGATTATACTGATCAAATGATTTCTTATGACTTGCTCGGTGGGCAAAATGCTGTCGCTTTTATCCAAACAAATGTTGCCAAAAAATCAGTTATTCTCACCGACCAGGAGTCAATAAAACAATTAAGTAACCTCGCTGATTTATATATGGCTTATAATCTTTCTACCAGCGCCGAACAAGAATTAACTAAAACATTTGACGAAAATATTCAAGATAAAACAAAAACCGAGATCATCACCTCGTCAAAATACCAAATTGATTATGTCTATCTTCGACCAGCGTATATTTCGAGCGAGGCTTATTTTGAAAGCTATCCTGATATTTATCAAGAAGTTTATAAAGATGGGGCAAAAATATTTAAGGTGATTAGATGAAAATTAGAGCGCCTTATCTGTATTTGGTTTTTGTGGTTTGGGCGGTTTTGCTCGAGCTATTATTGAAATATTTTAACCTTTCGAATACTGGTTTTGGGATGGTGTTGCTTGTTCTCTCCATGATTTTTGCGCCGGGCATGGTGATATGGCGATTGCTCCGTCTTAAAGCTGATAGTATTGCTCCGAAATTACTCTATATTATCGGTCTTGGTTTTGGATACTATTTCCTGATTAATTTGACGGCCATCATCGCTAATTTAACAATTTTTCAAGCAGGTTATATGGCTTTTTTCCTTGGAATTATCCTTTTTGCCACTTCCTGTTGGCTGGATCGCGAGGCAATATGGGAGCCAAAGTTTAAAGATTGGCTTAAAGCCCAAGTTTTTGCCGATTGGATTTTGCATGGAGCGATTGTTTGTGGGGCAATAGTTGCTTTTTTGGGCGTCGATGCTCAAGTAGATAAACTTATCGGCGACGGCTGGTTTCATTTGGCGATTTTACAAAAAATTATTTCTGGTAACGGTCTTAACCCTTACAATTTATGGGTGACGAAAACAACCTCGCTTAACCCGGTTTATTCCTTTCCGCTCTGGCACATCTTAGTTGGTCTCATAACTAAAGTTTTAGGGACAACGATTTTTACTAGCCTAAGACTTGTATTACTACCGCTCACCATAATAACTCTGATGGTCTGGTATAGTTTTGCGAGCATTATATTTAAAAATAAATATCTAACGACGCTCGCTTTTCTCTCCTTTCTCCTTTTAATGCTTAAAGACGGCACTTTTTATTATTTAGTGCCCTTGGCTTCTCCAGACACTTTTAATCGTTTGCTGTTCTTGCCTTTGATTTTGGGAATATTGATTTTTTATCTTTTCCAAGAAAAAGCTGGCAAAATTACCAACACAATCTTAATCTCACTCTTGGTTATCTTTATGGGTTTAATTCACTTTACTCAATTGATCTATTTTATGGCGATTGCGATTATCGCCGGTATTTTAATTGCCATATTTAGCCGTAGAAAAGTGGCGCTAATTAAATTGGGTTATATTCTCTTGGGAGTAGGAGTTTTGACTCTGCCATATTTATTGATTGTCCAAAGAGGGATTATTTCGGCTTGGCTCGAGGCAAACCGTTTAGCCTATCAGGGCGATGTTTATCAAAACAAAACGCCGCAAGATGCCAACATTGTTTATCGTTATGCAGTGTTGTCCTTGCCGGTAATGGCTCTATTTTTAAAGAAGAGAAGTCGGCTGATCTTGCCTTGCGCCATCGTCATCACCTCAATTCTTATCTCCTGGCAAGTCCTTGGTTTAAGAATCTTTTTGTTGAAAGACTTAGGCCAGATTTTTGTTGAGCGCGCGATCGCCAATATCCCGGCTTTTATTTTCTTCGGCTTTCTTTTGTTTTTAGTCATTTATGGGATAAATTATTTAGCGAGCAAGCTTTCAAAAAAGATCATCCTCGGTATAAATATTGCCATCGGAATTTTTATATTGCTTATTCTCATTTTCGGAGGACTTAGGACCGCGCTTACGAGTAGCGTCTTAAAAACAGTTTTTAATTCTGATAGTCTAATTTTTGCTCAATATTTCTGGGTGGCTTTTCTTTTAGTTGTAATCGGTACGATCATTTATTACTTTTTCTATAAAAAAGAAACCGATATCAGTGACCCACCCAATAGACTTAATTTCGGTTTGATTTCCTTATTATTAATTTTAATCTTTAGCCTCCCATACTATCCTAGTCTCAAGAAGGTTTTTGCCCTAAACCAGAATGGAACGATTTTTACCAATCGTTATTCGGAGACCGCTTCCGATATTCGGACCATTGGCGGTCAAAAAACGATTGAATTCTTGAGTTCCGTGCCAGACCGCTCGGTTTTTATTACGGATAACCCGACCATATCGCAGATGATTTTGCTTTATTCAAATAATCTGGTGGCTGAATATCCTTATTCGATAAAGCAGTTTAGCGAGAGTGCTCTCTTTTACGATAAATCCGCCAGCCTCGATGACCGTTTAGCAATCCTTAATAAATTAGAGGTAAATTATGTTCTTTCGCGGCATCCGGAAGAGGAGCAATTTCTTTCGGCGCATCCAGAATATTTTAAAAAAGTCTTTACCAATAGTTTTGAATATCCTTTAGTTAGCAATTGGCTGACAGAATATGTGCCAGTGCAATATAACTTTTACCAATATCTTGGCACTTAGAGGTCTTTTAAGCTCTCTTCTAGGATCGAAAAGAAATTTTTATCGGAGAATTGCTCGAGAGCTAGCTCGCGGGCGTTTTTAGAATAAGCCGCCATCATTTTGGGATTTTTGTAGAGTTTTAAAATTGCCTTGGCTAAACCTTTTGAATCGCCAGGTGGCACAACCGCCCCAACATTATTCGTTTCAATTAATTCCTTTAAGTTTTTTCCGGCGCAAGCCAAAATTGGCTTGCCACAACCAAGATATTCCGAGGTTTTTGTTGGTAGGGCATTGTCGGAGAAAAAATTATTGGTTGAAAGCGATATTAAGGCAAGATCAGAAGCATTAATCAGCTCAATAATTTTTTCCGTTGGCTGGCCGTCAATGAAAGTTATATTTTGCAACTCAAGGATTCTTGCCTGGTTAATTAGATTTTCTTTATCTTCGCCTTCACCGACAAGCAAAAATTTGATTTTCGGAAAATTACGGATAATATTTGCCGCTTCAATTGCTGTCTTTAAGTTCTGCACCTGGGTAAGCGATCCAATATAAACGATAATAAAATCATCTTCTCTAAGTTTTAATTTAGCTCGCGAGATTTTGATTGGCTTAAAAACATCTATATCGACAGTATTAACCAAAGTCACCACTTTTGAAGCTGGAAAACCCATGCGGATAATCGTTTTTCGGATCTCGCTGGTGGCACAAAAAATCTTCCGGGCCCGGGCGTAAAAGAATTTTTCCAGGGCTTTAAGTGTCACCCGAACAGGCCAGCGGACTTTGTAACCGAGCTCAAAAGCAGAATCAGGCCAGAGGTCGCGGACATCATAAATAAATTTTCTTTTGCCAATCCAAGAAGCAAATATGCCTGAAAGACCGGCAAAAAAGCTTGGCGAAGAGACGATAACCAAATCCTGCGGCGGCAAAATGAAGGCAGCGATTGCTGAAGAAATTACAAAAGCCATGTGGCTTAATGCGCGCTTAAAAAATCCCATATTAGGAGTAGGATAATCCCAGACGCGAATAATCTCAATTTTGCCATCTTGCTTTTTGTCGTAGAGTTTGCCACGGTATTCGGAGGGCAAGACACCAGTAGGATATGAAGGTAAGCTTGTCACAACTGTAGTTTTATAATAACGGCTTAAAAAATCAGCAATTCGCCCCATACGTTTGACTGGTGATTTGACCGGTTTATACCAGTGGGTGATTAGAAGGGCTCTCATTGATTAATCCTTTTTTCTCTTCTTGCCCCTCCTTATGCTAACGCGCCTTGCAATCGAAGTCGTTTTTTTTACACTTTTTAAAGCTAAAGCTCGAACTAATTTGGTTATTTCTTTTTCTTGTTCGTTAGATTTTACATAAAGCCGGTAGGTGGCGTAGAAAAGACCGGCAATCGCTAGAAAGAACATCGCATCATTGCCGCGCTCCATGCCTAAAACCCGGGCTAGGAAGTTAGTTTTGCCGGGGATATAAACTAAAACGATCATTGCGGCCCAGATAAACGACCAAAAGAATAATTCTTTAATATTTAAATCTTTAGAATAAAAACGAATTATTGCCCGTGACCAGGCGAATAAAGCAAAAATAGTGAAAATAATTTTGATTAAAGCAACGCCGTCAAAAATGGTTTGATACATATATTATTTCGTCTATTATTTCGCCTCGGGTCGCCACGCTCACTCTGGCCGCCCTAGCCAACCTACTCGTCACTTCCGAATGGCCTTGTCTGAAAAACTCGGCCATATCGGAGCGTTCCTCGACCGGCACGCGTTCGATGGCTTCCCTCGGCTTCATCTTTGCTATTGTTATCTATTTACTAAAAAATCTCCGAAAAATCAACCGCGCAATAATGGCTAAGGCATTAATATTCTTTTGACCTTTTTGGAGGGAATAATCAGTATAAATGCTTTTGATTGGCACTTCCACCAATTTTAAATTCTTTTTGTTAATCTCATAGAAAAATTCGGAGGAGACTTCCATGCGGTTTGACTGTAAATTTATTTCTTCGATTGATTTTCGCGAAAACGCCCGCAGGCCCGATTGTGAATCAGTTGTCCAGGTCCAAAAAAAGAGAAATGTGAATAAATTTAAACCCCAGATACCGACTCGGCGATACCAGGGCATGCCCATTGCACTTTTTAATCTTGAACCAATAGAGACATCGGCTTTTTTATAGATAATTGGTCGTAATACCGGCCAAATGTCCTCGGCATGATGTTGACCGTCCGCATCAAAGGTCAACAAGGCATCAAAACCATTTCTTTTAGCATATTCAAAACCCGTGCCAAGCGCGCCACCCAGACCGCGATTAAGATCATGTTCAATGAGAGTTACCCGGGCAGTTTTAGCAATTTCGACAGTTTTATCATAAGAGCCGTCAGAAATCACGATGATCTCGACTTTTTTAACATCGGGCAAATGCCTTGGGATTGACTTCAAAACCGGCCCGAGCGTTTTTTCCTCGTTATACGCAGGTATCACAATCGCAACTTTCATTGTAGCTCCAATATAGAACAGGTACAAGAAAAAAAGCAAGCCTAAGATATTTTAGAGAGCTTTAATAAATTTTTCAAACCTCGGCCACAAGTGGCCGAATTCTTTACGCATAATAAAGCCGGGTCTTATCGAAAGATGATCTTTAAATTTCAGATTTAACATTTTTTCGAGCAACTTGATTGACCTTTGATCTTCGGCAATAAAAATATTGAGAGTTTCATCAAGACTAATAATCGAGCAAAAAGAAAAATCGGCCTTGTATTTATCGTTAAGATATCCCAACTCCGATAAAATTTCATCCTTGCGGTTTCTCGCCAGTGATTTTCCTTCGATAATTTCGAGTTGGGCAATGCCGATTTCCCTGCCGAAAATATCGTAAGATACATAATCGTTTTCTAAAATTTCCTTCAAAGTATGGTCAGCGAGATCGGATTTTGCCTTAAACATTTCTTTGGCAAAGTTTTTGTCTGGCTGCACTATCGGTGCGAGAAACTCAGCCATTTTTCGATCGCGAGGGGTAGTAGTGCCAGATTTGAAATTCAAAGTATTAGACACAATCGCGCCATCGAGTAAAACTGCCGCTTCTTTTGAGGGTTTGATTTTTCTATCGTAGAATTTTTCGGCGATCAAGGTGGCCGCCGCACCAACCAATTCGATCTGAACTTTAGCATTTTTGAACTTTGCCGAATCATTAAGCTTCCGATGATCAATCAATTCAATCACTTTATTAATATCCAAACCCTCTGGCAGGGCATTAACAATGGCTGAATCAACAAGAATAATTTCGTCAAAATCTTTAAGATCAACATCTTTCGGCCGAGCGATTCTGTATTTTTCTAGGATAAAATCCACCTCTTTGCTGGGTTTACCAACAAATGCAGCGATCGTATTTTGATTGCTCTTATTCAAAAGCTCGCTATAAGCATAAGCGCAAGAGAACCCGTCGAGATCGGGATTTTTAAAACACGTAACTAAAATCGGTTTCATTTCTTGCTATTTATTATTTCCAATAATTTCGGATGCAGATATTTGTTCGCAGCGACGAGGCCAACGGAACCGATTTTCCAAGGGTTAGCCTCAAGATTGGTCACAACGCAGCCGGCCTCTTGAAGAAGAAGCGCCCCGGCCGCATAATCCCAAGCATTTGCCCCACAGCTAAAATACCAGTCGCGGCGTCCATCAGCCACATGGATCACACTTGAGCCAACCGAACCAAATATATCGAGCCAAAAGATTTCTTTTAGAGAATAGTCAAGCAACCTCCCTAAACGTTTGATCCGCTCGGGGTTTTTCAAATTGGCAACGCTCGTTCCGTAACTATGCTTCCATTCTTTAGTTTCTGAACAATGAATCCTCTGATCATTACAGAAAGCCCCGGCTCCGCGTTTGGCAAAAAAGAGCTCGTCTTGAATTGGATCGTAAATAGTTGAAAGATATAATTCGCCTTTGTGGGCTAGCGCCACCATCACGCAGAAAAGGGGAGTGCGGGTGGCAAAATTGCGGGTGCCATCAATTGGATCCACATACCAAACATAATCGGCAGTATTCTGATGGTCTTTTTCTTCTTCAGAAATAATCCCATGATCAGGATATTTTTCTTTAATTGCGCCGATAACAATTTTACTTGAGATAAGATCGGCTTCAGTGACCACATCGGCAATATTTTCTTTGGTATATTTAACCCCGATCTTGCCATATTGTTCCAAAACCGCTTTCCCGGCCTCTTTTGTAATTTGTTTAATAAATTCTTCCATAATGTATAGTCTCCTTAAACCTCTTTAATTCTACCATAAAATCTGATAAAATATAGCTAGCCATGGAAGGGTCGCATAGTGGTTTAGTGCACCGGTCTTGAAAACCGGAGACCACGCAAGTGGTCCGTGAGTTCGAATCTCACCCCTTCCGCCAGTTTTAATGTATTATAGTGATAGGGAGAGTTGGCCGAGTGGCTTAAGGCAACGGTTTGCTAAACCGTCGGTGGGGTAAAACCCGCCACGGAGGTTCGAATCCTCCACTCTCCGCCAAGTTTTTTGACATCCGTCTTAGATGACGGTATTTTAATATCGTCCCCCTTCGCTCAAGCTTCGAGGGATAAACAATGGAATTTCCACAAGGTAAACAATTTGCCTTTACGATTATTGATGACACTGACAACGCCGAGATTGAGAATATCCGGCCAGTTTATGAATTTTTGGCAAAATTAGGTTTTAAAACAACTAAAACGGTTTGGAGCTTGCCGCCTCGGGATGCTTACAAGGGACTAACACTTAAAAATTATCCTTACCGGCAATTTATTAAAATGCTTCAACGGGAAGGTTTTGAAATCGCACTTCACTCCGTCGGTTCTGGGAGGATGACAAGACAGGATATACTCGACGGTTTAGAAGTTTTTCGCCAATTTATTGGTCATTACCCAAAAATTCAAATCAATCACGGTGAAAATCCCGACAGCATCTACTGGGGGATCAAACGCTTCCATCTTTTAAAACTCTTCTGGCGCTATAGCCATTTTCAGGGCGAAAATCAGAATTCCGCTTTTTTCTGGGGTGATTATCACAAAAAATTTATTAAGTACACGCGCAATTTTACTTATCGCGGTCTCAATACAGTCAAAAGCGACCCCTACATGCCGTATCGCGAAAAAAATAAGCCCTATGCCAACTACTGGTTTAGCTCGTCTGATGGTAGTAATTTGGAGAAATTTAATCAACTGGTCAATCAACGCAGTATTGACCGTTTAATCAAAGCAAAAGGTGTAAGTATTGTCTACACTCATTTCGCCAGCGGTTTTGTGCGTAGCGGCCGCCTAAATCGCGAGTTCCAAAATAATATGGTTTATCTTTCCCGCCGTAATGGCTGGTTTGTGCCCGCCTCGGCTTTGCTGGATTATTTAGAAGGTAAAGGCCATGGCAAGGAAATAACCGGTGGGCAGCAGACTAACTTAGAACTAAATTGGCTTTGGGATAAATTAAGATCTAAAATTAGATGAACTTCCACTTCTTGACACTTCGATAAACTCAGTGTCAACCCTGAGCCAAGTCGAAGGGTTGAATTTTCTTCAGGTTTGAGGTAAGATAAAGCAAGATTATGCGCCTATAGCTCAGCGGATAGAGCGCGAGATTGCGGATCTCGAGGTCAGAGGTTCGAATCCTCTTAGGCGCGCCATTTATTATGTCACTTACCCAAAAGGTTGCGTACAACACGGTGGTTCAAGTTGTCGGCAAGGTCTTAACGACCTTGATTTCTTTAGTATTAATCGCTGCTTTGACCCGTTATCTTGGCGTTTCCGGTTACGGTTCCTATACGACGATTTTTGCCTATATTCAGTTTTTTGCGGTCTTGGCGGACTTCGGTTTTTTCTGGTTTTTCTTAAGAGAAATATCTAAACCCGAAGCCGAAATCAATAAAATAACTGGTAATGTTTTGGCTTTTAGAACTTTAGTCGCCATTGGGATTTTTGCTTTAGCCTTTTTCGTCGGATTATTTATCCCTCAATACCACGATATCCGCTATGGCATTGGCATTATTGCCGGCGCTAGCTTTTGGATGGCGCTCAACGGCACTTATGTGGGGATTTTTCAGAGCAAATTAAGAATGGATAAAGCTGCCCTAACCGATGTTTTAGGTCGCCTCGTCATTTTAGGGATAGTTTTTTATCAGATTAAAGTGGGAACTAACCTTACCCAGATCCTTTGGGCTTATTTTATTGGCAATTTTCTCAACTTTGTCATCAACGCTTGGATGGGTCGGATTTATGTCAAAGTGAAACCAGCTTTTGATCTTGTCTATTGGAAACATATTTTCTGGGAGTGTCTACCAATCTCGATTGTTTCGATTCTTTCGATTATTTACTTTAAGGTTGATACGGTGATGCTCTCGTTACTTAAGAGTTCGACTGATGTGGGTATTTATGGCCCGCCTTATAAAGTGCTTGAGATCTTGATTTTATTTCCAGGTATTTTTATGGGTAATGTTTTTCCTATCTTTGTCAATTATATCTATTCCAAAGACGAACGGATTAAAGCCGCGTATCAGAGGTCGTTTGATTTTCTCCTCATTGTCGCTCTCCCAATTGTCATTGGGGTAGTTTTTACGGCTCATCGGATCATCCAAATTATCGCCGGTTCTGAATTCGTTACCGCCCATACAATCGCCCCTGTCTGGGGGTTGCCAGCCACCTCGGTAACAGTTTTGCAAATTCTCATTATTGCCGTTTGTATCTCCTTTATTTCGCACATTTTTGGCTACATGGTGATTGCTTTAGGCAAGCAGACAAAGCTTATTTGGCCAAACGCGGGCTTGGTCATTTTCAACGTTGGTATGAATCTTATATTAATTCCTAAGATTTCCTATATTGGAGCCGCCATCGTCACCGTTTTAACCGAAATACTCGTCGTCTCATCTTATTATTATGTCATGCGCCGATATATTGAGTTAAAACTAAACTTCAATATTGTTTGGAAAGTTATTTTATCTGGTATTATTTTGGGATTAGTGCTAAAATATTTTTCGTTCCTAAGTTTATGGTATTTGGTCCCGCTCGGGGCGGCGGTTTATTTTTCCAGCCTGTGGTTAGCCAAAGGAATTTCGAAAGAGATGGTTCTACAATTGGTGAAAAAATGAAATGAAAATAGCGATAGATACTCAAACAACTTTAGGCCAAAAGAGCGGGTTTGGTTTCTATGTCAAAAATTTGGTTGAAGCTTTGGCCAAGGTCGATCCAGAAAATAAATATGTCCTCATTTCTCCCCAAACCGAAAAGGATTTTTCTACCCCGAAAAGATGGATCTGGGATCAGTTTAATTTTCCGCGCCGGGCGCGAAAGGTCAAAGTTGATCTTCTCCACCAGCCCTGTTTTTCCGCGCCATTGTTTTATGAGGGCAGGGTAATTGTTACTTGTCATGATTTGATTAGTATCTTTTTCCCTGAAAATTTGCCCCTTGCTTCCAGGCTTTTTTATTCAAAATGGGAGCCTTTTTCCTACCGCAAGGCAAGTAAAATCATTGCCATCTCGGAGCATACCAAAAGAGATATTATGGCCCTCTTAAAAATCCCTGAAGAAAAAATCCGCGTCATTCCTTTGGCTGCTTCAAGGGATTTTCGGCCAATAAGATCGATGAGAAAATTAAAAGAAGTGCAGAAAAAGTATAAAACAGGCCAAGATTATCTCCTCGATGTTGGCACCATCGAACCGCGAAAAAATCTGCCATTTTTGGTCCGCGCCTATGCTTTAGCTGTGCGTGAGGGAGTTGATGCTAACCTGGTAATCACCGGTAAAAAGGGTTGGTATTATCAGGGTTTATTCCAACTGGTCGAAGATCTAAACCTGGAAGACAAGGTCATTTTTACTGGTTATGTTGAAGAAAAGGATCTGCCGGCTTTGTATTCTGGCGCCAAAGCTTTTGTTTTTCCGAGTCTCTACGAAGGTTTTGGCCTGCCGCCGCTTGAAGCCATGGCTTGCGGCACACCAGTAATTTCATCAAATACCTCCTCTATGCCCGAAGTCATCGGCAAAGCCGGAATTCTAATCTCGCCGAAAGATGAACGACTCTGGGCGAATACAATCGTTAATGTCTTAAAAGATAAGGCTTTGGCCCAAACCTTGAGCGAGTGGGGGATACGTCAGGCCAAAAAATTCTCCTGGGAAGAAACAGCCAGAAAGACAATTGAGGTATATAAAGAAGTTTTCTCCGAAAAGAAAGGAGTGATAAATGAAAATTAATAAAAAATCGGATTTTCTATGAAAATTGCCATTGATGCTTCAAGGGCGGTTAATGAAAAAGCGGGGATTGGCCGCTATACTAAAGAAATAATTGAGAATTTATTGAAAATCGATAAGAAGAATAAATACGTTCTCTTTTTTAGCTATTTTCGCCGTGATAAGGAAAAAGAAAAATACATCGAATCTCTCAAAGCATGCCACCCTGCCCGCGTCAAGGTAAAATTCCTCAAAATTCCCGGCAGTCTCAAGGAAGAAACCTGGCGCTGGAAGATTAATTGGTTGGAAAAATTCTTAGATCTGCCTGATGTCTTTTTTGCTCCTAGCTTTTTTGAGATAAATTATGGCCTAAAAGCCCCTCAAGTGGTAACGATCCATGATTTAACCACCTTTTTATATCCTTTACATCGCGGCAAGGAGGTGTCTGCGCGCTTATCGAACCGAGCAAAAGAAGCCGCCCGAATATCACAAAAAATTATTGCTATTTCCAAAGCGACGGCGACTGATGCGACGAAATTTCTAGACACATTAAGCACTAAAATTGAAGTAATATATCCCGGGTTAAGCGTTTTAGATGGCCCGAGCAATAGTCTGCCAGAGGGTCTAGAGTCAAAATCTTATCTCTTATATGTCGGCACAATCGAACCGCGCAAGAATTTAGTGGGGTTACTGCGCTCTTATGAGATGTTGCCAGAAAAATTGCAAAAAAAATATCCCCTCGTGATCGTCGGCGCCAAAGGCTGGAATACGGGTAAAATTTGGCGGGTCTTGCAATCATTAAAAAGTAAAGAAAATATCAAATTTATGGGCTTTTTGCCTGATCCAATCTTGGCTAAACTATACAAAGAGGCGGCGGTTTTTGTTTATCCTTCTTTTTACGAAGGTTTTGGCCTACCGGTCTTGGAAGCACTTGGTTACGGGGTGCCGGTCGTCACCTCAAACTGCTCCTCGCTCCCAGAAGTAACAGAAGAAGCAGCCCTTCTGATTGACCCAGCTGATAATAAGTCAATTGCTAGAGCCATACAAAGGCTTCTGGGTAATAGTAGCGCAAGAAGTGATCTTGGCAAAAAGGGTAAAATACAGGCGAGGAAATTCTCCTGGGAAAATGCGGCTAAGGAAACTTTGCGGATTTTGGAGGAGGTGGCCAATGAATAAACCGGTTTTAGCGATTTTGACGGAATCCATCCGTTACGATAACCAGCATCCTTTGAAGTATTTTAAGCGGCTTAAACCAGTTCATTTCTACGAAAACGCCCCTTATGGCGATTTAACCGAGGTGGACCTCAAAGGCGCGGTTAAATATGACAGTTTAAAAGATCTCGAAAAGAAACTTTTGAAACTTAAACCTGACATTATCCAAGGAGCGGAACCATACGGCTCGAAAAAGCAGCTTGGACTCTGTTGGGTCGCTTGGAGGGTTTCGCGCAAACTAAATATCCCCTTGATTTTTGGTATGTTGGAAAATCGACCGGTTAAAGAAAGATTCGGGCCTGTCTTATCAGGAATGCTCAAAAAGGTGCTCGCCGCTTATTCGCGACAGGCCAGTCTGATTTTCTATCTTAACGAGGGAGCCGAACGCAATCTTTTAGAGGTCGGCGCTGACTCATCGAAACTGAAAAAATTGCTGTATGGGATTTGGGGTGTTGACTGCAGGCTTTTTAAACCCGAACTTAAAACTAAAAACCTAAAACTAAAAACTACTATTTTGTTTGCCGGTAGGTTGGATGAGGCGAAAGGGATACCGTATCTACTCAAAGCCTGGGAAATCATAAAGCGGGATTATCCGGATGTTCGGTTGGTGGTAGCGGGGAAGGGAGAGATGGAGAAAGAATTAAGAAAAAAGAAAAAAGAGAGGATAAGCTATGTGGGAATGGTGCCGACCAAAGATTTACCGGCCTTATTTAATAGTGCTTTATTTACGGTTTATCCGTCAGTGACTTTGAAGCGCTGGGAGGAGCAGGTGGGAATGGTTAATTTGCAATCGCTTGCCTGCGGCACGCCGGTAATCACTACCAAATCCGGCGCGATTCCGGAATATATAAATAGTAAGGTAGGGATTTTGGTCCCGGAGCGGGATTCATTGGCGCTGACTGAGGGGATGAGGAAGCTGTTGAGAGATAGAAGGCTGGCTGATCGTTTAGGCCAAAACGGGCGGCAATATATTTTAGAGAACTTCGACGCTCAAAAAACAATTCAAAAAGTTGAAGAAATATTATTAGGACTCTTCTAAAACACGAACCGCGCTGATCAGAAGACCAACGCGGTGGAATTGGCAATTGCGGACTAGAGCCGCGGCAAACGCACGCGGGCTCTGATTCTCTTCGGGAGTCTTGGCTGCCGTGGCAGACGGTCGTGGAAAGCGGCGAGTGTCAGGCCGACCCCGACCCAAAGATCGAGGCAGCTTAGGGCTGCAAGCTTAGCATTTATCTCGCGGATCCCAAGCAAGAACCCAAGCCCTCCCGAGATGATCAAGAAGATGCCGAATTGCATGCGGGATTGCATCTCACCCTCCTTCTGGGTGCAAGATTCATCCGAGATAGGCCTCGTAATATAGCATAAGGAAGAAATACTGTCAAGTTTTAGGTCTTGTTAGATTTAGGCTCGCGGGCGCTGTTCGTATCTTTTCAAAAAAGTTCAATCTGTTATAGAGTGCAACAGCGCAACAAATGTTGCGATATATCGCTGAAAGGCGTTATAGCGCAATAATGTATTGCGATATATCGTCGATAGACGTTATGCCGCTTTGCGGGAAACGCCGTTAGGCGTTATAATCGACCTATGAAAGAAAAGCTTTCGTTTAAAGCAAAGCTAATTATTGTTGCTGGTTTAGTTTTGGCGGCATTACTTTTTGCCAAAGTTATTGTCATGTTTGGGGTTTTATCGTTTTTGGTTGGTCCTGTACTCCTGATCGGTCTTCTGCTTTCCTATTTTATTTTTCGCGAGCCAACACTCGGATGGTTTTTAATTGTCTTTTTTCTCCCGTTTGAACGGGTACCGACGATCGAAATGGGGGGAATTAACATCAAAATCAATACTGTTTTAGGCTTGATTACTCTGTTTGCCTGGGTTTTAGCTTTGATGGCTAATTCTAAAAAATGGAAAATCGAGCCTAATGCTTTGGCAATTCCTTTAAGTTTATTTGTCGCGGCTTTGATTGCTTCTTTAACCGGCGCAATTAATTTACCCAGAGCGCTTGAAGTTCTAATTTTTATTCTTTTTACAGTGACCTTATCGGTTTTAGCGGTCAATATGGTTAATTCTAAAGAGGCTTTGCGGAAGACCTTAATAGTTTTGTTTGCTTCGGCTTTAGTTGCTGGTGCTTTTGGTCTTTTCCAGTTTGCTGGCGATATTGTTGGCCTGCCGCGTAGCCTCACCTTATTAAAGGAGGGCTATACCAAGGCGATTTTTGGCTTTCCGCGAATTCAGGCTTTTTCAATGGAACCATTGTATTTTGCCAATTATCTCTTAATTCCCATCTGTATCGGCGTCGCCTTAATATTTAACCGAGTAGAGCCAATCAAACGCTGGCCTTTCATTGGTCTTGTCGCGCTACTTTTGATAAATTTTGTCTTAACTGTTTCCCGCGGCGGTTATCTCGGCTTGGTTGGTTCGTTTGTAGTTTTAGGTATTTTGCTATTTCGAAAGATCTTTACCTGGAGAAATGTCTTAATCGGTGTTTTAACAATCGGGATTGTTGGCTATGGAGTGGCTTTTGCTCTCTCAAAAGGGAATTATCAGGCGACAAATGAGTTTATCGGCCATGTGATGGTGACAGATTTTAAAAATAGTGAGTCTGTTCAGGGGAGACTGCTGACTTATCGGCGCGCTTATAATGCGTTTAAGTGGTATCCGGTTTTCGGGATTGGAATCGGCAATTACGGGCCTTTCGCTAAATTTTATCCTTCGGCAACGCCAAAAGGCGGTTGGGACATTGTCAATAATCAATACATAGAGTTGCTCGCAGAAACAGGCTTAGTCGGCACGATCACTTTTGCCTTTTTGATTTTAGTTTTAACGCTAAGAACATTTATCTCTTTAAAATACGGCCGCGATCTGCTCCTAAGGTCAGTTTTAATCGGCGCTTTTGCGGCCTTGGTGGGGATTTTAGTCCAGTATAATTTTATGTCTACTTTATATATTATTCATATATGGGTGCTGATCGGCTTATTGATTGCGGTGCAGAGTATAATCCTGAAAGCTAAAAATACATGATTTATTTAATTTCTTCAATTTTATTACTTTTGCCCGCTTACCTTATCCGTTTTTCTATTTTTGGGATACCCTCGACAGTTCTCGAGATTTTGATTTATGTGGTTTTTCTTTATGGTCTATGGCAGGCAAGGAAAAATGGATTTAAGCCAATCCCCTTGAAAATTTGGATTGTGCCGGCTGCATTGGTAATCGCTTTAATTATTTCTACTATTATCAGCCCCGACAAACGAGTGGCGTTGGGCGAATTTAAAGGCTTTTTTATTGACCCCTTGCTCTTTCTCTGGCTTCTTTGGCAATTTGGGAAAAAGGAAAAATTGCCAATGTTATTCGTTAGTTTAATTTTATCTGGTTTATTTGTCGCTATTCATACGGTGCTACAAAAAATCTTAGGTCATGTTACCCCTGACGGCCGGGTGATTGGTATTTTTGGCTATTCGCCAAATTATTTAGCTTTGTTTTTGATGCCGATTGCGGTTTTGGTTTTTTCCTTAGGATGGTATTATCTAGCCAAAAAGAAAGTTTTATGGTCTCTCGGCGCTGATCTAACCTTTATTCTTATAGGCCTCGCGATTTATTTTTCCGGCAGCCGCGGTGGCATTATGTCACTTGCTTTTGGGTTAGGCATTTTTTTTCTCGCAAAATATTGGCGTTTTATTGGTCAACGGTTTTCTTCAAAGATTATCGTCGCTATCCTGATTTTAGCCGCAATTTACACAGCTTGGACTTTTATTAGGCCGGATTTTTCTGCCTCGCCAGCGAGCGGTCGGGTAGCCTCCTCCAACAATGTCCGCTGGCAGATTTGGCAGGCGAGCTGGGAATTGGGAACAAAAAATATTAAAAATAGTCTTTTAGGAGTGGGCCTCGGCAACTTTCAAAATGCCTTCGGTGAATTAACAAAAGACCGGGCTAATTTCCCCGAATACATTACGCCGATGGCGTTAACACCCCATAATATTTATCTGATGTTCTGGCTATCGACCGGGCTTTTAGGGCTTTTGTCATTCCTCGCCCTATTGGTATTATTTTTCCGCGAAATACGCAAGAATTTATCGGGAGAATTTGCGCCGATTATCTTAGGAGTATTTTCCGCGATTGCCATTTACGGTTTAGTTGAAGCCTCAATATGGAAGAATGATTTATCGATCATTTTCTTCTTTTTCTGGGGGGCGGCGTGGCTTTTATAAAAAAGCATTGGATAAAAGTTGTTCTCATTTTGATTATGGCTGCCTCTTTAGGCTTGATGGTTTTTTCGAGCTTGAGCGATTCGATGGTGGTGGATGAAAAAGTCCATATCTCCGCCGGATATTTACACGTTTGGAAAGGAAATTATACCTTTAACCCCGAGCATCCCCCGCTCTTAAACGATTTGGCTGGCTTGTTTGCTAAAATCGCCAAGCCAAATCTACCCAATGTAGATTTGGCTTTATATAAAAGCGATAATCAGTGGCAATATGGCGATAAACTATTTTATGAATCCAATAATAATGTCGATAGTATTCTCTTTTGGGCTCGTTTTCCTTTTATTTTACTGACGCTCGGAATAATCTATCTATCTTATCTCTGGGCAAAAACTATTTTTAGCCCCAAGGCCGGAATAGTTGCCGCTCTCTTAGTCGCTTTTTGTCCAAACATTTTAGCCCACGGCCATCTGGCCACAACGGATATTGGCTTAGTTTTTTTCTTGTTGCTTGCTTGTTGGGTTTTGCGGAGTTATTTACTTAAACCTTCGGTTGAGAGAGCAATTCTTCTCGGTTTATTTATCGGTCTGGTTATTTTAGCTAAATTTTCCGGGGTGATCATCCTTCCGATCGTTATTATTGGCCTTATCTGGCTCTGGATTTTTAGAAGGCCAAAATTATCATCGACTCTCGGCCAATTAGCCATTATTGTTATCTTGCCTATGGTCATGGTTTGGTTGGTTTATGCTTTTTCCATGAGAAACGAATTTGTTTTACTTCCAAGGGAATATCAACTTTCTTCGTATTTGGGCTCTTACACAGTTAGCAGCAATATCGCCAAAACCCTCCTGGTGCCATTTGATAAATATTTTATTGGCTATAATTTGGTGGCGGAGCATAACACCGTCGGCCATTGGAATTTTCTTAATGGCCAGATTAAATTTGATGGTTGGTGGTATTATTTTCCCTTGGCGTTACTTTATAAATTGCCGATCCCAACTTTAATTCTTTTGGCGCTCGCCGTCATCTTCAGCCGGCCGAAAATTCGTGAATTCTTTTTTCTTCTTTTGCCAGCGTTGTTATTCTTGGGCGTGGCCATGACTTCGCGAATTGATATTGGTATTCGGCACATTTTAGTTATTTTGCCCTTTTTCTATATTTATGCCGCGGGGTTATGGCAGAGTAAAAATATCTATTTAAAACCTGTCATCTCGATTTTGCTTTTTGCTACTATTATTATTGGGATTTTAGCGGCGCCAAATTATATTGCTTATTTTAATCAGATCGCTGGCGGTGCCAAAGGGGGATATAAGCATTTAATCGATTCAAATTTAGACTGGAATCAAAACATCAAACGGTTTGCCAAATATGCTAAAGAAAATAATATTAAGTATCTTTATCAGTATTGCTGGGATGGCAGCTCTTTCGCTTATTACGGTATCGAAAATCAATTATTGCCAACTACGCCCGTCAATGGGGTTGTCGCGATCTGTGCTCATCAATATTGGATTAAGTATGATTACGATTTTTCATGGGTTGAAAAGCATTGGCCTCCTGATGATATAATTGCTAATGGCATCTATGTTTGGCGATTTGATGAAAAAAATGTACAATAAAATAAAGCTAAAAAACCTAAGTTATTTTTTTGTTTAAGGAGGAAATTAGATGAAAAGAATCTATCTTATAGTGCTCGCCTGTTTAATTGTGGGCGGTGGCGGCGGGTATTTAGCCTGGAGGATTTTTAATGGTCAGTCAAATCCTTTTTCTTCGCCAACGCCAAGTTCGGCCGTATCCGGGGGCACTGGGACAGCTACGACGATCGGCGAGTTTATGTGGGGAGTTAATCTTAACCCATCATCGGTCAGGAAGTATAATATTGAGACCTGGAATTCCGAATTAGCCTATGTTACAACGCTTGGCGCCAAATGGATTAGATTACCGTTCGATAATGAACCAGCCAATAAATTTACTATTTTTGATGAAATGATTGGGGCCGCCAATACGGCGGGGATTAATGTTTATTTAGGCATTGGTTCATCAAAGCCGATTTTATCGATTGATGATACTTATAAAGATGGGAATAATGTAGCCACAGAAATTGCCAGTCACTATAAAGGTAAAATTAAATATTATCAACTAATGAGTGAACAGGGCAGCACCGCTTTGAAAGGATCATCCTATTCTGGGGAGAAAGAAAGCGATTATGATAAGGCTAAATATGAAAAAGTCAGGGAGTGGATGAAAGGGGCTTCGGCGGCAATTAGGAAAATTGATCCCAACGCTAAACTCGTTATAACAGATCAATGGACCCATACTGCTTATTTTGACATGCTCACCCGCGACAAAGTCGATTTTGATATCATCGGCTGGAACTGGTTCGGCGACATGGGGATGATGGGAGAAAGAAAGCTTAAGGATGGCACCAAGCTAATTGACAAACTCAAGAGTTTCAATAAACCGGTAATTTTAGCAGAGATTAATTATCGTCCCGATAAAAACGGCATGAACGAGAAAAAACAGGCGGATTATATCAAAAAAATGGCTGAATGGGCTTACAATTCCGGGGTGATCCGCGGGTTTCTGGTCCACGAGATGTTTGATCTTGCGCCTTTAGGCGATCGCAAGGCTGATTATTATGGGCTAGTCAAATTTGAAAAAGCCCCTGATGGCGGTTATACTTTTGGTGATCCAAGAGAAGCTTTTACTGTTTATAAAGAGATAATTTCAAAATACTCGAAGTAAATGTTTCCAAAATTAGGTCGAATCCTTAATTTTGTTAAGGAGGGAAAAAACTTGGGTAAGATAATCCTCTCCTTAGCATTTTTTTATTTATTTTTCACTTTTATACGACCCGCTAATCTTCCATGGTGGTCTAATTATTTTCAGATTCTGGCTTTGGCATTTTTAGGCGCCCTTCTCTTTTCTTCTTGGTTTACTTTTTCGATAAAGGATTCTAAAAGAATTCGCTTAGTACTCGTTTTTTTATTTTTAAGCGGTTTTTTTATCTATTTAAATCTTGAGCTTAGTCTTTATTACACCTTGGGTACGCCAATGCGCGATGTCAGTATTTTTGATCAGGCCATCTGGCATTTAAGTCGCTTCGAGTTGCCCGCGAGTTCCGTTCGTATGATTAGTAATCTTTGGGGCGACCATTTGAACCCGATTATCGCTTTAATTGTGCCTTTTTATTGGGCCAAAAGCGATGTTCGCTGGCTATTTATTTTGCAAGCGCTGATCATCTCGCTTGGTGTTTTTCCGATTTATGGGATCGCCAAAGAAAAATTAAAATCTCATTTCGCCGGCCTGGCTTTCGGATTTAGCTTTCTCTTTTTTATCGGGGTCCAACATGCCATCAATTTTGGCTTTTATCCGGAAACGCTTTCAATTACTTTGCTTGCTTTTATGATCTATTTTTACTTTAAAAAAGGGTATTGGTTATATTTTCTTTTCTTATTTTTGAGTCTGCTTTGCAAAGAAAATATCTCTCTTTATATTGCTTTCTTCGGACTTTGGGTCTTAATTTTTGAGAAGAAAAAATGGATCGGCTTAGTAACATTTATTATCGGAGTTTTATATTTTAAGTTTGCCTTATGGCTAATTCCTCAATTAGGCAACGGTTATATTTATTTTCGCTATGCTGATTTCGGGGTAACGCCACTGGCGGCATTAAAGACGATTGTTTTTAAACCGATCTACACGTTCAAAATTCTTTTCAGTGCCGGCAAAGCTGCTGGCTGGCTCGGTTATTTGGTTCCTTTGGCTTTTTTGCCATTATTTTCTTGTTTTTTGATTGTTCTTTTGCCGGTTTTGGGAGAGAAATTCTTATCGAGCGATCCTAAGTTATGGGTGATGGGTTATCATTATGGGGCTAATGCAACCACTTTCCTGGTTGTTGGTAGTATCTTGGCGATTTCTGGCTTTATCGAATCTAAAATTATAAAACGACTCAACATTTCTAAAGACCAAATTGTCAATTACTTTTCGATCGTCATTATTGTTTTGACAATCGTTTTTGCTGTGAAACCAGGTAGCCCTTTATTAAGGCTGGCTCATGCTTCTGCCTGGCAGTTTCAATTTCCTGCGAACTATCGCGAAGCGATAGCACAAATACCGCCAGAAAAGTCTCTCGGAGCGCAGATGACGCTGGGCACGGCGTTAGCACATCGAGAAAAATTATATTGGTTGCCGAAAGAAGGCTATGGCAGTGACTATATTTTGCTGTCAAGCAAATATGCCAACTTTCCTTTATCAATGGATGAACATAAAAAAGAGATTCGCGCCTTGTTATCAGATAGGAATTATGGTGTTAGGTACAGCCAAGGCGATATAATCTTATTTGAAAGGGGACTCAAAGAGAGCGTGCCGATTTCAGAGGAAATGAGAAATTATCTTAATGATTAAAATTTCTCAAAAAATTACCCACTATCTTCGGAAACGTCCCCTTGTCGTTGTTGTTTTGATTTTCTTGGTTTGGTCAGCTTTCAATTTAATCTGGATTTTTCTCAATAAAACCTCGCCGCACCTTGATATGAGCCGGCATCTTTACAACAGTCTTATCTACGCTCAAGAACTGAACTTGAAACATCCCTTGCGTGCTTATGCCTTTTGGGTTGAAGCCTATCAGTATTATCCGCCCTTAATGTATGTACTCACCAAACCCTTCTATTTATTTTCCTTCTCTATACACTGGGCTCTGATCTCCAATATTCTCTGGCTAGGGATTTTGCTTTTTAGCCTTTACGGTATCGGGAAAACTCTCTGGAACAAAAAATTTGCTTTGGTTGCGGTAATCCTTCTGGCGGCCACACCAATTTTCATCGGGTCATTTAAAGAATACATGCTCGACGCTCCTTTGGCGGCTTGGATTAGCTTAACTGTTTATCTGATGTTGAGATCCAACAATTTGGCTAACCGTCCAATTGCTTTAATCTTAGGACTCGTTTTAGGTCTTGGAATGCTTCTTAAATGGACGTATATTGCTTTCATACTTTTTCCTCTTAGCTACCTGGCGATTTCTGCCATTGTCGAGGACTGGAAAAGCCAGAAACTTGATCGTATTATCACCTTGTGCTTTGTTATTCTGACTTTTTTTGCCATCGCCAGTCCTTGGTATTTTACACACAGACATTTCATTTATCGGGATTTTATTGCTAGCGGCATTCAAGCTTCGAAAGGGCCAGCGGACCTTAAAAATATTTTTACCTGGCTTTATTATCCGATCCAAGGTTTAAATTTTTATTTCTTTTTACCCTTAGGACTAATAATATACTGCAGTTTTGCCTTAAGTATAATCAAAAAAAAATTTAGGAACTGGTTCCTTATTGGCTCCGTTATAATAGCCTGGCTAATTTTTACTATATTACCAAATAAAGACATAAGGTATTTTATTCCTGCTTTACCCTTTTTCATACTATTGGCAGCCAATGTTATTGGCCAAATAAAATTTAAGAAAATCATTCTAGTTCTAGTTGTAATCTTGGCCTTGTTTTATCAAATGAGTATAATTGTAGGTTGGAATCAGGATAAAAAAATCTTATTTCCGGTGAGTAAGGAATATTTTTTAGATCTAGCGCTATTTCGCAACTATTTTTACACTACCCACACGCCCTCTAAGGAAAATTGGCATAATGAGGAGATTGTTCAAATTATTAACAGTGAGAAAAACGAAAAAATGGCAACCCCCAAGGTTGTCTTATCGGGACCAGAATCATGGAATTTCAATTTTTATACGGTGGCATATTACAGTCAGTTATATCCGCCAGGCTTTGATTTACGGACGTCACAAAATGATTGGACAAATGCTCAATTCGGAATTTTAAGTTATAATTCAAATGATGAAGCCGAAAAGTGGTTGGTTAAGACTCCGCTGGATCATCCACCAAAATTATTAGCGATTTTTGAACAACCCAAAGGCGGAAAGTTAAATATTTATGATTTGAGGGGGGATTGATGTTTTTATCAGTTGTGATTCCGGCGTTCAATGAGGAAAAGCGATTGCCGGAGACGCTCAAGAAAGTAAAGGCCTATTTGGAAAAACAATCTTATGATTGGGAAGTTTTAATTGTTAATGATGGATCACGCGACCGGACAGCCGCGGTCGTATCGGATTTGGTTGGAAAATGGCAAGGATTTAGGTTAATTGACAACAAAGAAAATCGCGGCAAAGGGGCAGTGGTCAAACAAGGGATGCTTGAGGCTAAAGGGGACTGGCGGCTATATATGGATGCTGATAACTCAACGGATATTTCGGAAATTGAGAAACTGTGGGGATTCGTCAAAGCGGAAAAGGGTAACGAAGCCCGTTACGTAGATCGTCAAACGGAAAACGTTAATATCGGGACGACAGACGTAACCACCTCACGAAACGAGCCTCGCAACCCCTTGACGCTTTACGAAATTATCGCCGGCTCGAGATATCTCAAAAAAGATTCGATTAAAATTAAACAGCCTTTGATTCGAAGAATAGTATCGAGGTTAGGCAATATTTTAATCCGAACATTATTAGGTATCCACTCGGTTGACACCCAATGCGGTTTTAAAATGTTTAGCGCCAAGGCAACCAAGGAAATTTTTCCTTTGCAAACTATGGAACGTTGGGGCGCGGAAATGGAGATCTGGGCGATTGCGATTAAAAAGGGATATAAAGTTAAAGAAGTGGCGGTCGACTGGTACGATGCTAAAGGCTCGACTGTCCGTAAATCCGCCGCCCTCCAGACCTTAAAAGAGCTCTTAATTATCAAATGGAATTTGATGAGGGGGAAGTACTCGCGATAGACGAAATTGTGAAATCGTCCTATCTATTGTCTTGACGAAGACATCTTTTTGTTATACTTTATTAAGCCGGACTGAAAACGGAAGGAGAAGCTCGAACCATGGCAGACCTGGAACGGTTTGTGCAGGCAGGGGAGTTGCCCTACCTGCGGTATGAACTGCATTGGAAGGGGTTGGTGCTCCTCGCTATCATCGCTTTCATCATCTTGATGCTGTGGTCACTGGTAAACGCGCCATCGCCTGGTGCGGGAATCTTCTACCTCGTCGCCATCCCCGTCGCCATCTACCTCTACCCAGGGTTGATGAAGTGGTTGCCATACTTCGAGCCGCAGCGACGCTGGAGAAAAGAGGCAGAAGAGCTGGCAAAAGAGGCGACTAGGGTATGGGAGAAGACGCTCGTGCTCACTGGTCTTTCAACTGATCGCCAGAGAGTCTTTTCCCAGGCGGAGAGCCTGAGCTTTGAAGCCCTCCAGCAGAACGCTACCTTCTGGAGATTCGCGATCCGGCACCCAGGCCGAGACGAGGATCGTCCAGGTTTGTCTTTTGGCCTGGATCTTGGCCCAGACCAGGTCCGAAAGGGCGTAAGACAGAGGGTCTGGACGATCAAAGCCTCAAATGTCCAATTCAGAACATGCTGGCGAGGAACGATCCTCACCTATGCCCTGGAGACTGGCAAGCTCGAAGTCACGATCTCGGGCCCCTGGCCCGATTGAGAACTAGGAACAGCCCACAGAGCGGCGGGAATGGAGCCCGCCGCTTATTCGTTTAAACCCTTGTATTAGGAGGTCCTGATCTGGTATATTCAACCTATGGCAAATCATTCAAGCAGAATGTATCGCATGCAATACTTAGTTATTATTCCAACTTACAATGAAATAAGAAATATCGGCCGGATTATTCCTGAAGTCTTAAAAAGGGATCAGCGGATCGATATTTTAGTTGTTGATGACAAGTCGCCAGATGGCACAGCGGAAACTGTCAAAAAATTGATGAAGCGCGGTCAGCATGCAAAACGGCTAAATATTATCGAAAGATCGGGAAAATTAGGTTTGGGTACAGCTTATCGTGATGGTTTTATCTGGGGTCTTAAAAAAAATTACGATTATCTTATTTCCATGGATGCGGATTTCTCCCATTCGCCGGCCGCCTTAGACGAAATGATTGAACTATCGAAACAAAATCCTTCAATGATTATTTTAGGCTCGCGCTATGTGAAAGGCGGTAAAATCGTTAATTGGGATTTTAAACGCTATTTTAATAGCCACATTGCTAACTGGGCGACAAGGCTGCTTTTGGGAACGCGGGCAAAAGATTCTACCGCTGGCTTTAAGTGTTATCCAAAAGAATTTATAAAAAAGATTAATTTAAAGTCTTTGGTCGCTTCCGGTTATGCTTTCCAAGTAGAAATGCTTTTTTTAGCCAAAGAAAAGGGCTTTTCGATCAAAGAATTTCCCATCACCTTCATGGATCGTAAAGACGGTGTCTCCAAAGTTGGCGGGGAACTGAAACGGTCAACCTGGATTGTTTTAAGGTTAGCTTTCCGACGCCGGATAGTTAGACAATTTATTAAATTCGGTTTAGTTGGTTTAATCTGCAGCTTGATCGATTGGGCGGTTTTTTTCGGCATTAAACTTTTAACCGGTTGGGAAATACAATATTTAAAGCAAATAATCAAAGGAATTTCATTTATTGTTTCAGCCACTTTCTCATATATTCTTAATCGCACTTGGACATTCCGCTCAACCGAGCAAGCAGTGGCAAAGCAGGCCAGTTTATTTTTTGTGGTGGCGACAATCGGCTTGGGTTTGAATAATTTAATTTTTTATCTTATCACCGCAATTATTAATTGGCCGGATATCGCCGGATTAGTAATCGCGACTACTATTGTGATGTTTTGGAATTTTACTGCTAATAAAATTTGGGTTTTTAAAAACATATGAAGAGAGTATCTTTTTTAATTTGGCCGATTCTTGCTCTTGCCGCTTTTTTAAGGATTTGGAATTTAGGCACAAGACCTTTTGATGGCGATGAGGGAGTTGTTTTAAAAATTGCCTCGGAACCATCTCTGAAGTCTGTTTTCCATGCTGCGGCTGCCGATATCCACCCCCCCTTAGTTCACTGGGTGACCTTTTTAGTAAAAAGAACAGTCGGGCTCTCGGAATTTTCCGTTCGATTTTTCCCGGCTTTAGCGGGCATTGGGGCGATATATTTTATCTATCAAGTTTTACGACGTCTCTTTAATGAAAAAATTGCTTTACTTGGTGCATTTTTTAGTACTATTTCGGCAGTCTTAATCTATTCGGCCGCCGAAGCGAGATTTTATTCGTTTTTAACTTTCTTTTTCTTTGGCGTTCTCTATTTTGCCTTAAAAATTCAAGAAAAAGATAGCTTCATAAATTGGCTTTGGCTAACAATTTTCGCCATCGGTTTAGTTTATAGCCAACATCTAGGTTGGTTTTTACTTCTGGGTCTATCTCTATTAATCTTGTGGGGAAAAAACTTCCGAAAAAATATTGGTAAACTTTTTGTCTCATTCGCAATAACCTTGTTGGTATATCTACCGCAACTCGAAATTACTATCAGTCAAATCCAAGGGAGAGTTTCTGAACAGCCGTTATTGGTTTCTTTTAAATCAAATTTAATTGGTATCTTCAACGCTTTTTACCGCTTTGGTGCTGGTCGGATCTATCTCGATCTTAACCCATCAATCAGCGCGAACTTAAGTTGGGCTAAGGCTAATCCTTTGGAATTTGCCTTATTTTTAGCAACCTTATCTATCCCAGCCGCAATATTTATTATCGGCATTATCAGAGCTTTCAAATACAAAAAGGCAGTCATTGCCTTATATTTCATTATTTTTGGCGTGATCTTGGCGCTCTTCATATCCGAAATTGGCTCGAAGGCGAGTCGTTATTTAATATTTTTGACGCCATTATACTATGGCTATCTCGCGTGCGGGATAGCCTATCTCTGGCAGAAAAAAATCTGGGGAAAGATTCTTTCCCTTGCGACCATCGCAATTTTTGTCTGGGGCTTAGTCAATTATTATGCCTTCACGATCAAAGCGCCAGGTGAAAACAAAGTCGCTGCCTATCTAGCTCACAATGTGCAAAAAGATGAGGCGATTTTAACGAGGGGTGCTTATGGCGGGGGAGAAACTTTTGTTTTGGATTATTATTGGCCGAAAGACGCAGCAAAACCCGAAACATTTGATTTTTTCGGGCGTTACAAAGCAGGGAATTTGGCAAAATTAAAAGCAGCCATTCTCGGGGATAAGATTGCAGAGATTCTACTTAATCACTCTGGTTGTTGGTACTATGATTTTACTTATTCAAAGGATTCGGACGATCTGGCCGCAAAAAAGCAAGTCCGCCCGATCAATTTAGGCAATGATAAAGAAGGAAAGCCAATAAAAATTTGGTTATATGAGAGAGGTAATTGATATGCGTATTGGCATCGATGCCCGAATGTATCGCACTTCGACTGCCGGCATTGGGCGTTATAGTCAGAACTTAATTAAAAACCTTTTGTGCCTTGATCAAGAAAATCAATATATATTATTTATGACCCCTGAAGATAAAAAAGAATTTGATGAATTGAAAATTAATAATTGTAAATTGAAAATTGTCATAACCGATATTCCACATTATAGTATTGGCGAACAACTCAAACTGCCCGGAATTATCAATAAAGAAAAGCTAGACTTGATGCTCTTTTTGAATTTTAATTATCCGGTTTTTTATCGAGGAAAATTTATTTCTGTAATCCACGATCTTACACTCTTTTTCTACCCAGAAACCGCCCGGCAAACGAATTTTATTAAACGGGCTGCTTTTAGATTCATCATTAAAAAAGCCTGCGAGAATTCTATTCACGTGATCGCCGTTTCTACTCATACTAAAAACGATATTGTTAATCATTTTCATATCGCAAAAGAAAAAATATTCGTTATCCCTGAGGCAGCAGATGAGCGAGCCCTTAATTATTCCGATTCAACGCAAAGACGACTCAAAGAAAAATACAAAATTTCAGGGCCCCTAATTTTATATGTTGGGCAATTTAGACCCCATAAGAATATTCCCGGGCTTTTAAAAGCTTATGCTCTTTTAAAAAAAGATATAAAAGAGGCAAAATTAGCAATTTTAGGCAAACCAGACCCAGCTTATCAGGATTTTTGGGCCACACTTGACATTTTAGGTATAAAAAAAGATATTTTAATGCCAGGCTTTGTCAAAGATGAAGAATTAGCCAGCTGGTACTCTATCGCCGATGTTTTTGTTTTACCCTCATTTTACGAGGGTTTTGGTCTGCCGGGACTTGAAGCAATGAAGGCTGGTTTACCGGTTATCTCTTCCGATCGCACCTCTCTGCCGGAAGTCTATAAAGATGCGGCTTTATATTTTGACCCTTCCAATATTGGTGAAATTGCTGATAAAATAAAATTAGTTTTAGAAGATAAAAAGCTGCGGGAAGAATTAATAGAAAAAGGCAAAATCGTCGCCTCATCTTATTCTTGGCAAAAAACAGCAGAGCAAACTTTAAAATTAATAAAAAGCGTTTAACGGGAGGTGAATGTGAGTCTTGAAGCCCTTTCTTACACCATAGCCCTCGGGTCAGCCGGGCTGGCCATAATCTATGGTATTATTCTTATTTGGCAAATTTTACGTGCTGATGCGGGAAGCGAGAAAATGCAAGAGATTGCTCGAGCGATTCAGACTGGGGCCAAGGCTTATTTAAACCGTCAGTATAAAACCGTGGCCGTGATCGCGGTTTTATTGGCAATTATTTTATGGTTTGCCTTAGGGCCGAAGACAGCCATCGGTTTTGTTATTGGCGCGGTTTTGTCTGCTTCAGCCGGTTATATTGGTATGAATGTGGCGGTCCGTGCCAATGTGCGGACAACGCAGGCCGCCTCCAAAGGTCTTGGGCCCGCTTTAAGTCTGGCTTTTCGTGGCGGTGCGGTCACAGGCTTATTGGTTGTTGGTTTGGGTCTCCTGGGCGTGGCGGGATATTATATGATTACTAAAGATATTACTGCTTTAATCGGTCTCGGCTTTGGCGGCTCCCTCATTTCCATTTTCGCTCGCTTGGGCGGCGGAATTTATACCAAAGCAGCTGATGTTGGGGCGGATTTAGTCGGTAAAGTCGAAGCAGGCATCCCCGAAGACGATCCCCGCAACCCGGCGGTAATTGCCGATAATGTCGGTGATAATGTCGGCGACTGCGCCGGGATGGCGGCGGATCTGTTTGAGACTTATGCGGTCACCGCCATTGCGGTGATGCTTTTGGGGTCTTTAACTTTTTCTTCCAATAACGCTGTTTTATATCCATTAGCGCTCGGCGGAATTGCGATTGTTGCTTCGATTTTAGGCACTTTCTTTGTGAGATTATCGGGAACGAAAATAATGAATGCCCTCTACAAAGGTTTAGGGGCAGCGGCGATTTTAGCGGGTATCGGTTTTTATTTTGTAACGCGTTATTTTATGGATGGTGTTGTCGACGAGTTTCTGAATCTCTACTTTGCCAGCTTAGTTGGAATAATCGTGACAATCGTGATGGTGATTATTACTGAATACTATACCTCCACTAAATATTCGCCAGTCAAATCAATTGCTAAAGCTTCGGAGACCGGCCACGGGACTAATATCATCGCTGGATTGGCGACTTCGATGAAAGCAACGGCCTGGCCCATTCTTCTTATTTCCGCCGGTATATACGCTGCCTTTGCTTGGGCGGGACTTTACGGTATTGCGGTGGCTGCCTTTGCGATGCTTTCAATGGCCGGAATTATTGTCGCGATTGATTCTTACGGACCGATTACCGACAACGCCGGCGGGATTGCCGAGATGGCGGGATTACCTGATTCAGTGCGCAAAGTGACGGATCCCTTGGACGCGGTTGGCAATACTACTAAAGCTGTTACAAAAGGATATGCGATTGCTTCAGCGGGGCTAGCGGCCTTGGTTTTATTTTCTGCTTATATCCAAGAGCTAACCCAAACCCATGGTGCTTTAGGTTTTGAATTATCTGATCCAAAATTAATTATTGGCTTATTTATCGGCGGACTTTTGCCATATTTATTTGCCTCTTTATCCATGGATGCAGTCGGAAAAGCTGCCGGTGCGGTTGTGACCGAAGTCCGCCGCCAATTTAAAGAAATTAAGGGGCTTATGGAAGGCAAAGCCAAGCCCGATTATTCGAAAGCAGTTGATATTGTGACGAAGGGGGCTTTAAAACAGATGATTGTGCCGGCTTTAATTCCGGTTTTAATGCCGATTATTGTTGGGTTTATTTTAGGCCCAATTGCTTTGGGCGGAATGCTTGTTGGCTCAATCGTCACTGGTTTATTTGTAGCGATTTCGATGACAACCGGCGGTGCGGCCTGGGATAATGCCAAGAAATATATTGAAGAAGGGAATTTGGGAGGAAAGGGGAGTTTTGCTCATCAAGCCGCAGTCACGGGTGACACAGTTGGCGATCCTTACAAAGACACTGCTGGTCCGGCGATCAACCCGATGATTAAGATCCTTAATATTGTGGCGTTGTTGATTGTGAAGTTTTTGAAATGAATATCAATGGTATCGATTGTAAAATTATAAAAAAGGAAGGCAAGATTGCGGAAGTAGAAATTGAAGGCCAATTGGTTTCAGTTCCGAGCGAATTGTTACCTCCCTCGGCTAAGGTTGGCGAGACAGTCAAATTATACTTTTTTGCTGCCTCTGACGGCGAGCTTTTAGAGAAAAAAATCGCCAAGCATATTTTAGAAGAAATTTTAAATGGTAAATAAAATTTTCTCGAAATTTAAAATCAAATTGCCCATTGCTAGAATCAATCACTTCTTCAAAAAAGCGGGTAGTTTTTTCGTAAAAAACAAGATCCTGAAAAAGGTCTATTGGGGACTAGGGTTAGCAATTTTGCTTTTTGCGGTCTTGTTTTTCGGTCTTTGCTTTATCTTTCGAGGGAAAATTTATCCTAAAACATACATTGGAGGCGTAAATTTTGGCGGTAAAACCAAAGTGGAAGCTTCTGAAACACTCCAGGGAACGATTAAAAATTCCGCCGGAGAAAGCCTTAATTATGTCTGGAACGAGAAAGAATATCAAATTTCACTCGCTGATCTAAAAGTAGATTATTCAAGCAATGTCGCTCAAACGATTGATAATCTCTACTCGGTTGGTCGTGGGGGAGGGATAGGGAAGATTTTCCGAGAAAAGGCAAAATCCATTTTCGGCGAAAATAACGTTCAGGCGGCCTTTGGTTTCGATGAGAATAAGCTCGATGAATTTATTTCTAACATTGCTAAAGATATTGACAGAAACGAAAAAGATGCCAGCATTGCTTTTCGTGACGACGAACCTTATGTCACGCCGGAAGAAATCGGTCAAAAATTTCCGCCAGTTGAAAATAAAACGATTGCTAAAAAAACAATTGGCGAATTTAACTTCAACGATAAAACACCCTTTTTGGTAATAAATCTTTATCCAAAAATCACCACGCCCATTGCCGAGAAAGCTTTAGAGAAAATAAAACAACTCCTAAATCATAAGTTGGCGATGGAGGCAAGAGGAAAAACCTTCGACCTCGAAAAAAAGGATTTAGAAGGAATTATTGATTTCCAGGCAATTCAAAACCGCGATTTAGCTAGTTACACCAATGTCTCTTTTGCGCCCGAAGATTTGGAAAAGTATTCTTTATTGCCAGATTTTTCCGCTAAAAAAATTGGCGAATATTTGGATAAAATATCTCCCGAGATCAATCAAGAAGCCAAAGATGCTCAATATAAAGTCTCGGGCGGCAAAGTCATCGCTTTTGGTTTAGCTCAGACAGGTTATGAACTGGAGAAAGACAAAGCGACAGAGCAGATTATCGAGGCCTTAAATACCAACAAGGAATCAATCGATTTACCAATCAAAGAGACAAAACCGGAAATTGGTTCTGCTAACCCGGCCGATGAAGGGATTAAGGAATTAATCGGAGAGGGAAGAACTTCTTGGAGGGGCTCACCCGCAAACCGCATTCATAATCTAACCTTGGGCGCCAATAAAATTAGCGGGACGATTGTTAAACCTGGCGAGGAATTCTCCACTGTACATGCTTTGAGTCCAATTACCGCTGCCAATGGCTTTTTGCCTGAATTAGTTATTAAAAATAGTACCCGAGTTGAACCGGATATTGGCGGCGGACTTTGTCAAGTTTCGACGACTTTATTTCGGGCAGTGATTTATTCTGGACTTAAAGTGACCGCCCGTACACCGCATTCTTTCCGTGTCAGTTATTATGAACCACCAGTCGGAATGGATGCGACGGTTTTTGATCCGGCACCTGATTTTAGATTTATCAATAATATGGATACGCCGATTTTAATCTGGGGAATCGCTGGCAATAATAGCCTTTCATTTCAAATTTACGGCACCAAAGACGGCCGCAAAATTGATATTTCCGACCCGGTTGTGGGTGGCTACGTTTCGCCGCCCGACCCGGTTTATTCCGAATCTTCAACAGTTGAGTCGGGTGTGATAAGGAGAGTAGAAAGAGCGACTCCTGGTGCTACCGCCTCCTTTACCTACCGGGTTACTTCCGCTGCTGGCAAGGTTTTAGAAAATGAGACTTTTGTTAGCAAATATGTACCAATACCAGATACCTATATTTATGGTCCTGGCACCACCGGCATTCCCGGAGTCGAAGGGACGACGATTGAAGCCACACCGGCGCCGACACCAACGCCTTCGCCGACGCCGTTTAAAAAAGTACCACAATAGTACTTAAGGACTAAGAAAATTAATTATGAAGGACGAAAATGGCGATTCCATATTGACTTGGAGATATTTTTTTGATTATAATAAACTGTTTTGTATCTTAACAATGTCAGGTGGTATCCTGATTGGTTCTGAAATATCGGAGCCAGCTAGGATACCACCAGGAAGTACATGCTGGATCGGGAATCCCACGTCTTGTTGGAGGAAACAAGTTGAGCGTCGCAAAGGTAATCAATCTCATCGGACTGGTGTCGGGTCAGTTCGCAGACATGGACCTCAGCGTTTTCTTGGCAAAGGCCAAGGGCTGGGGTTACAGAGCCGTCGAACTGGCGACCTGGGGCAAGCACTTCGATGTGGTCCAGGCAACGGGCCCGGACGGCGACAAGTACTGCGCCGGGGTCAAGGATCTGTTCGCTGAATGCGGCCTGGTCATCTCGGCGCTCAGCGCGCATCTAGTCGGTCAAGCGGTCTGCAGCCTGCCGACTAAGGCTCTTCACAACATCGTCCCTGACGACGTCTGGGGCGATGGCACTCCTGCCGACCTGAACAGGCGGGCCGCGGAACGGGTGAAGCTGACGGCGCAGGCGGCCAAGAACATGGGGCTGGACGTTGTTACCGGCTTCACTGGCTCGCGCTCGTGGCCGGATGTCTACCCCTTCCCTGACCCGAAGGGGGCGGTGCAGGAGGCGTACGAGTTCTTCGGCCAGATGTGGTCTCCGATCCTCGACTACTTCGGGGAGCTGGGCGTGCGGTTCGCGATGGAGGTCCATCCCACCGAGGTGGCGATGGACGCCTTCAGCATGCAGTTGATGCTCGAGGCGGTCGGCAACCACCCGAACCTCTGTCTCAACTATGATCCCAGCCACCTCGCTTGGCAGAACGTCGACTACGTCGGCTTCATCTACGAGGCCGGGGAGCGGATCGTCCATGCGCACATGAAGGACGTCTGGGTCGCCCCGACCCCTACTCGCGCGGGTTGGCTCGGCGGCCACAGCACCTTCGGCGACCGGAACCGCTCCTGGGACTTCCGGAGCCTCGGGCGTGGCAGCGTCAACTTCGAGGAAGTCTGGCGCGCCATGCTCCGCATCGGCTACGGGGGTGTGCTGGCGGTCGAATGGGAAGACATCCATATGGACCGGGAGCACGGGGCCGAGGAGGCTTGCGGGTTCCTCCGCCGACTGGTCTTCCCGCCGAGCGATCAGGCCTTCGACGCCGCGTTCAGCGAGCAGGCCTAGGGCTGGCCGATCAACGCGGACAACAACAAGGAGAGGAGAGAACACAGGGGAGGGTGCCGGGTCACGGTGCCCTCCCTTCTCATTTATTTGAGATCTTTTGCTATCTTAATAAATTCAACAAACAAAGGATGAGGATCTAAAGGACGGGATTTGAGTTCAGGGTGGAATTGGGTCGCCAAAAAGAATGGATGGTCTCTTAATTCGATGATTTCGACTAATTTATCATTTGGGGATGTTCCACTAATCACTAGTCCTTTGTCTTCTAGTCTCTTTCTGTACTCATTATTGATTTCGTAGCGGTGGCGGTGGCGTTCAGAAATATTTTTTTTATTATAAGCTTTAGCCGCTTTTGTCCCGGGGACTAATTTGCATGGATACGCTCCTAATCGCATTGTCCCGCCATAGTTTTTTCCCTCAAGCAATTTTTCTTGTTCTGGCATAATGTAAACAACCGGATATGGCGTTTTTGGATCAATTTCGGTGGTATTGGCTTTATCCATACCACAAACGTGACGAGCAAACTCAATCGTTGCCAGTTGCAAGCCGTAGCAAAGCCCTAGGAAAGGAATTTTATTTTGACGAGCGTATTCGATGGCCGCAATTTTCCCCTCAATCCCGCGGCTGCCAAAGCCTCCTGGCACAATAATTCCATTTAAATTAGAAAGATTTTTGATAGCTTCAGGATTTTTTTCAAATTCTTCCGAATCGATCCATTCGATATCCGCCTTAACATCATTGATTGCTGCTCCGTGTTTTACGGCTTCTAAAACGGAAAGATAAGAATCAGTGAGAACGAAGTTGCCACTGCCAAAATATTTGCCGACAATGCCGATTTTTACTGGTTTTTTAGCCGCGTGGACACGGTCCACCATGCTCCGCCACTCGGTTAGATCACGCTCTTGAGGTTTTACTTTAAGTTTTTCTAAAATCCTCTCGCTTAAATTTCCCCTTTCCAAGTTTAAAGGTATTTCGTAGATACTCTCCACATTGGGGGCAGAAATAATATCTTTAATATCCATACTGCAGTTTAAGGCGATGGTCTGTTTTCTTTTATCGTCCAAAGGAATCCGGGCGCGGCCAATAATAATGTCAGGCTGAAGGCCGGCCGCATTCAAAGTACGCACCGCATATTGCGTTGGCTTAGATTTAATTTCTGTGCCCCCAGCTTCTAAAGTTGGAAGCAAACTTACCAAAACCAACATCACATCGTCTGGCTTTTTAAATTTCAGCATTCGAACCGCCTCTAAAAAGAGAATGTTTTGGTATTCGCCGACCGTGCCGCCAATTTCAACAATAATCACATCAGCTTTCGCCTTTTTTGCCGCCTCGTCGATTTTTTCAATGATAGCAAAAGGAACTTGCGGCACAACTTCGACACACTTGCCCTTATATTCCATGTGCCGTTCTTTTTGGATAACTTCTAAATAGATACTTCCGGTAGTCATATAGTTAAGGCGGGATAAATTGCGGTCTAAAAATCGTTCATAATTGCCCATATCCTGGTCGCACTCTGTCCCGTCATCCAAAACAAAAACCTCACCGTGTTCGGTGGGGTTCATGGTACCGGCGTCAACATTGACATATGGGTCAATTTTCATCGCTGTCACTTCAAGGCCACGGGACTCTAAAATCTTGCCAAGGGATGCCGCCGCAATTCCTTTTCCAACCCCAGAGATAACTCCGCCAGCAACGAAAATATATTTAATCAAAATAACTCCTTTGGGAGTACTTATACAAGTAACCGATAGGTAGTTATATGTTACTCGTATTGGTCCTCTTTAAGATATCAAGAAAAGAAGATGCTTGTCAAATACCGCCAAAATGCATAAAATATTGGTATGGTTTAAAAAATTATATGTTTTGGAGGTTTTAAATGTCAATTAAATTTGGAACCGATGGCTGGCGGGCGATTATTGATGAAGATTTTAGTGATGAAAATGTCAAACTGGTCGCTGGAGCTATCGTCCGCTACTTCAAAGATCAAAATTACCAATCAATTGTTATCGGTTTCGACGGTCGGCGAAAAGCAGACCTATTTGCGAAATTGACTGCGGAAGTAATGGCGGGCAATGCAATCAAAGTTTATTTGGTTGATAAGCCCTGCCCTACACCAACAACCGGCTGGTCAATCTTAGCCAAAAAAGCCGCGGGTGGGATTATGTTTACTGCTTCTCACAACCCGCCGGAATTTTTAGGCCTCAAATATATGATTGAGGACTCTTCTGGGGCGCCAGATACGGTGACCGATCAATTTATCAAAAATTTGGCAGGCTTAAAAATTGAACAAATCGAAATCAAGCCTTTAGAAGAGGCCCAAAAGCAAGGATTAATTGAAATTTTTAATCCAAAACCGTCGTACTTTGCAGCCTTAAAAAAAGTTGTCGATGTCGAAAAAATTAAAAAAGCTGACTTAAAAGTTTTATTAAACACGATGCATGGTTCGGGCGCTGGATATTTGCGCGAGCTTTTGGCCGGGGGCAAAATTCAGATTGATCCAATCAATGAAGAGATTGATCCAAATTTCGGTGGTGTGCCGCCTGAGCCGGTGAAGGAAAAAAATATTGGCGATGCGATTGAAAAAATGTCAGCCAAAGGCCGATCCGCCTCTGGCGGAAAACAAGGTGGCTATGATGTTTGTTTGATTGCTGACGGCGATGCTGATCGGGTTGGTGCGGTTGATGAAAATGGCAAAATGATTACTTCTCATGAAGTTTTTTTGCTTTTAGCTTATTACTTAGTCAAAATTAAAGGTCAGCGGGGACCGATCGTTGCTTCAATTACTCACACGGTGATGGTGCCGAATTTATGCAAAAAATATCACCTTCCTTACTTCGAGACCAAAGTTGGTTTCAAGTGGATCGGCGAGAAAATGAAAGAGACCGGGGCGATTTTAGGGAGCGAAGAGTCTGGTGGTTCGGCTATTCCGAGTTTTATTTTAGTTCGTGATTCACAATTAGTTCATCTTTTGATTTTAAGTTTGATGATCGACATCGCTAAACCGATTTCGGAAATCATCAAAATGGCCAAAACCGAAGCTGGAGGCGAATTTATCTATCTTCGGGAAGATGTCCATTTTGAGTACCAGGGTTTTGAAAAAATCAAAAATGTCAAAGGCGGAGAACTCGTCAAAAATCCGCCGAAAGAAGTCTTGGGTCGGAAAGTCGTCAAAACAAGAACAGACGATGGTTTGAAACTGTTTTTTACTGATGGCTCATGGCTTTTGATCCGTTTTTCCGGGACTGAGCCAACTTTGCGCTTGATGGCTGAAGCTAAAACAAAAAAAGAGGCAGAAGCCCTGATCGGTTACGCCAAAGAGTATTTTGGGAAATAGGTATTATTTTGTATATTCGAAGAGCTCAATATTATAAAATTGGGTAAATTGACTAAGAGAATAACCTTTTAGATAATTATCGAAAACTTCTTGATAATTACAATTTTCTATCGGCTGATTTAGAATAATCCAAATCTTTTGCTGATTTTCTGCTTTTAAATTTAAATTATTTAAATCTTCAGTTTTTAAGACCCGATAGTTTGTCAGGAGCGATTTTTTTTCTAAATCATGACGTTTGCCGTAATAATCATAGGGTATTTGATGATAGCCGTAAACAAAAACCAATAAATCTTTGGTTTCGGCCCTTGATTCAATATAAGCGACCGCCTCGCGCCATTGATCTTTGTGTGTATCGCTAAAATATGACCAGATATTGATTGAAGCAAGGATAATGATTGCCATCAAAATGAGATTAAAAAAATATTTGTTTTTAATGTTTGATAAACCTTTAGCCACCAAAAGATAAAAAGCCGGCAAGGCCACAATAGAATATTTAGCAGATAAATACATTGAAGCAAAAAAATAACTAATGAAAAAAGGTGTCACGATGCCAACAACCAGCCAAAGAAGTAATAAAAAAATGTTTTTCCCTCTAGTTAATAATCGTTTAAAAGAGATCTCGGAAAAAACTGCAGCAAGGATTGATAAAGTAAAAATTAATAATAATAATCGAGAGCCTGCAAAATCTTCGACAATATATGCCAAATTTATGAGTTTAAAGGGTAATTTCCAAACATCATTGTCTGATATTGCTATTTGCCGATAGAGCAAGATAAACCAAGGAAGTATTAAAACCATCAGCAAAGCTTGAATAAGAATCCAATATTTCAGCTTGAGAGTTTTTTTAAGTTTTTGATATAAAGAAAAATAATAGATATTTTGGACTATGATAATAAGAAATCCAAAAGTATGGCTATAAAGGGCAAGAATGCTAAAGATAATATAACCATAAATATATTTCACACCCTTTTTGTTAAGGAGCTCAATAAAAAAATACATCGAAGCAAGTGATAAAAACATCAGCAGGCTATACATTCTTGCTTCTTGAGAATAAGCAATATGAAAAATTGACAGGGCCATTAAAAGCGTCGCTAATAATCCAATCTTGCGGTTGAAAATTAATTTTCCGATCATGTAAACCATCAAAAGATCGCCAAGACCAAAAATAACTGATAGAAATCTGGTGGCAAATTCTGAAGTACCGAAGATTTGCATCCAATAATGCAATATCAACCAAAATAAAGAGGGATTATAGTCCATCGTCCAAAAGGAGTGAAATATGTTGGCTAGATTGGTTCCCGCGCCGCTAATTGTGACCGCTTCATCAAGCCATAAACTCTCGTGCCCTAAGTGATAAATTCTTAAACCTAGACCAATCAATAAGATCAAAATCAAGAGGTCGTATTTTTTAAGCCAATTCTTCATGATTTTAGTATACATTATGAGATCAACTTACAGCGAAACGCCCCGCCGACGAGTCGTGACGGGGCGTGGATCGGCCTTTTAGGCCGGGATGATGGCGACCTTCATCTGCTCGCGAGCCAGCCAGCCCTCGAGCATTCTAGTTGGGGTAATGTTCTTCAGCTGCCCGGTAGTCTCATCCCAGACGACGAACTGATCAAGGACAGGGATGCACTGGTGAACTCTGCCGGACCTTGGCTGATCTCCTCGCGTGGGAGTATAGAGGCGCAGGACGAACGTTCGTCGTTGTCCGGCGCTCTTGGCGCTCTTGAATGTCAGAGCCCGAACCCAATCGGTGATATTGAGAGCAAGCGTTATTCTCGCGTGGAATGTAGCCTGCCCAAGTGTGATCTCGACCCGGTAGCTCTGGCGGGGATGCGGTTGGAGCATCAAGAAGTCCAGTGGCCCAGCCGCGTCCGCTCCTCGCGACGACGGTGGGCGATGAGCCAGTCTTCGGATCTCAACCTCAACACGAATCCTTCAGGAGTCCCCGTCAGATCAATCGGGAAGGGCTCCTCCTTTGTAGGAACCAGACTCTCCCACTCACGTGCGCGATCGTCCTGGTCACGCAGCATCCCATTCCTCCTTTTGAGATCTAGTGTGTCGGCAATAACATAGCCGATCAAGAACACGAAGCCCGTGACGGGCACAAGAAAACCAGCTGGCGGGTAACTCGGTGCCACAAGCACACTGATGAGAAGGGCCCAGACGAGGGCAATGACGAAGACTTGATGCTCGATGAGATCGTCCAGAAAAGCCCTCCCAGTTGACTCAAGCCAGTCGCAGAGGTCGCAGAACCGCCACAAAAGGTTAAGCAGGGAAGGGTAATCATCCATCTCATCGTCTTCCATGTCGGCTCTCCCTCGAATAATGGATTGCCAAGGTGCGTTGCTTGGCTAATTAATACTATAATTCTTGAGAAATCAAAAATCAATTAGAAACGAAACGCCCCGCCGAACGAGCTGCCGCGGGGCGTGACCGGCCGAAAGGCCTAGTCAGAGAGGGGGAAGAGATAGAACTTGGTCTCGGAGCCCTCGTTTGCGAGGATGCCCGAGCCTTCCGGCGACTCGGTGAGGACGTACGTCGCCTTTGTTGCCAGGATCGTCATATCGCCGTGTTGCGGTGGTGTTCCTCGGGAGGTTGCAGAGAGCCTCACCTCAACCTCGATAGGCTCGGCGGTGAATTCTGGCAACGGCTCGAGAGTAGCAGAGATAGCCCAGCTTTTCCGCCTTCCATCGAGGTGGATTGTCGCCTGAAGGTGCAGATCAGGTCCAGTCATCAACACTGTGTAGTCGGGCATCAGGGTGACCTCCTTTGCGGCTGGCCGTTGATGCTAACTCGATAATAGCACATTAGAACATTATTTTATTAGAAAGGTTTATAGAACTAGAGAAATAGTCAAGATATTTGCTAAGATTAGTAAGATTGTAAAAATAATGATTAAAAAGCAATATTTATGAGTTTTTTTATTGAAACTTTGGGTTGAGCCGTACCGACAAAACCATAAAACCAACCCAATATAAGCAAGACCAACTAAGAAAATTAACCAGACATACCAAGGAAAACCCCAAAGTAAATAATTCATCTGCCCCTCTTTTCTTCCTATGGTATCATTAATCCCATTTTTTCTTTAACTTCTTTGATCGTCCGAGCGGCCCCATCAGCTAACTTTTCTGCCCCGTCTTTGAGTATCTTCTTTACTTCTTCATCTGAAATTTCTTTACGACGTTTTTGGATCGGTTCCAATTCTTTGATAATGGCTTCAGCCAAAGCGGGTTTAAATTCCGAATATTTAATCGTGCCTGCCTCACGTTCTTTTTGATATTTTTCTTCGGTCTCTTTGCCGGCAAAAATACCCATTAAGCCGATTAGATTTTTTGTCCCAGCCGATATTTCCGCGCCCTGCCCAGTATCAGTCGTGGCGGCACTAATTTTTTTGCGGATAACATCAGGCTCATCGTTTAAAGCAATATAAGTATTCGCGGGATTAGATTTACTCATTTTCCCTTTGCCGTCTAAACCCATCACTCTTTTAGTCTCGTTGAGCAAAACTTTGGGTTCTATGAAAGTTTGGCCGAACTTAGAATTGAATCGACGAACAATATCGCGTGCTAGTTCGACATGCTGGACTTGATCTTCGCCAACTGGCACACCCTCGGACTTATAGATCAAAATATCCGCGGCCATCAAAACCGGATAATCAAAAAGACCAACTAATTGTTCATGCTTGGCACTTTTTTCTTTAAATTGCGTCATACGGTTAAGCTCACCCATGGGCGTGATCGTATTTAAAAGCCAAGCCAATTCCGTGTGTTCTGGCCGATCGGATTGTAAAAATATTATTGATGCTTCTGGATCAATGCCGACGGCCAGCAGATCTTTGGCCGCATTAATTATCCTTTCTGGTAGCTCCTTCGGAGGATAGTCCACGGTAATCGCATGATAATCAACGATACAGAAAATGCACGAATGCGCCACATTTTCCTTTTGGAGATCTACCCAATTTTTCATCGCCCCTAAATAATTTCCAATATGAAACTCGCCAGAAGGCTGGATCCCAGAAAAAATCTTCATAAAAACTACTCCTAAAATTATTGTAGCATATGTATGTTATTACGCAATTTCTATTGCGATATATCGTTGCATAGCGTTATGATACAAGCAGAAAAAATGAGATTAAACTATCTTCGGCGCGCAAGTATTATTGCGACAATATTATCGTTTGCTCCTTTTGTCAGAATGATTGCGCTGACAGGCTCATTGGCGAGGGGAGAGGCAACGGAAAAATCGGATATTGATTTTTTTGTTGTTTTAAAAAGGGGCCGTCTCTGGTCTGGCCGGGCCTTCGTCAGTCTCTTTGCCCATCTAACCGGTCTGAGACGCTACGAAGAAAAAATTGCCGGGAGAATTTGCCTCAATTGTTTTCAAACTGAAGATCATTTATTGGTGGGTCCGAAAACTCTCAAAAATGCCCGCGATTATGCTAATTTGATTATTCTCTATCAGAGAGATCAGCTCGCTCGGAAATTTTTCCAGGCTAACCAATGGATTCCAGCCAAAGGATATCGTTTTCAAAATAGTAATATTACGCCCAGACAATTGATTATTCCTATATTGATTAGATGGCTTACCGAAGCTTTATATGAACTTTTATTTAGCAATTGGGGCGAAAAACAATTACGATCCTTTCAAATCAGAAGAATTTTAAACGATCCACGGACTCAAATGTCCTCGCAAGGCCAAATTTATATTTCTGATCAAGAGCTCCGTTTTCACCCCCCTAAAGGAGAAATTGAGAGCACTTGACAAAGCACGATGATTATATAAAATGGGTTTTGATGGAAGTCGGTTATCCCCCTTCCGACTTCCGTCGCAAAAAACTTTAAGAAGACTCTTGAAGTTTTTTTGCGCCTATGATATTATGATAAGCTAATAAAAAAAGAGGAGCAAAAGATGAAAATCCAACCGTTAGCGGACAGAATTATCGTCAAACCAATCGAGCAAGAATCAAAAACTAAATCAGGCATTATTATTCCCTCGACTGCCAAAGAAAAATCACAAAAGGGAAAAGTTGTTGCCGTGGGTAAAGGTAAATATGAAGATGGCAATTTGGTACCGCCGCAAGTTAAAGTGGGGGATATGGTTTTGTATCGTGAATATGGTGGCGAAGAATTAAAGCTTGATGGTGAAAATGTCATGATTTTAAAAGAAGAAGATATACTCGCGATTTTAGAATAAAATCGCGAGAAATTAATCAATTATTCAATTCAGAATGATGAATTCTTAATTCTGAATTCAAACATTGAATAATTTAAACCGGAGGTTTTAAATGGCAAAACAGATTAAATTTTCCGACCAAGCAAGAGAGGGAATCAAAAAAGGAGTAAATATTTTAGCCGATTCGGTCAAGGTGACTCTCGGGCCAAAAGGCCGCAACGTTCTCCTTGACAAAGGCTTTGGCGCACCTCATCTAACAAATGATGGTGTTACCATTGCCAAAGAAATTGAGCTCAAAGATCCGTTTGAAAATATGGGCGCCCAGTTAGTTAAAGAAGTCGCCACTAAAACCAATGACGTTGCTGGCGATGGGACCACGACAGCCACCTTATTAGCGCAAATTATGGTCAATGAAGGTTTAAAAAATGTTACGGCCGGCGCTGATCCGATGGCGATTCGTCGCGGAATCGAAAAAGGTGTTGAGGCAGTAACCAAGCAATTAAAAGATCAGGCCAAAGAATTAACCGGTAAAGATGAGATTGCCCAAGTTGCCGCTATTTCGGCGGCCGATGCTGAAGTCGGCAGTCTGATAGCGGAAGTCATGGATATGGTCGGACGCGATGGCGTTATCACGGTTGAAGAATCTCAAACCGTTGGTTTAGATAAAGAAGTCGTTGAAGGAATGCAATTTGATCAAGGTTTTAGCTCACCTTATTTAATGACTGATGCTTCACGCATGGAAGCAGTGTTGGAAGATCCTAATATTTTAATAACTGACAAAAAGATTTCAGCGATTTCAGAAATCATGCCATTGCTCGAAAGCTTAGCCAATGCGGGTAAAAAGGAATTAGTTATTATCGCTGAAGAGGTTGATGGTGAGGCCTTGGCCACCTTGATTGTTAACAAGCTTCGTGGCGTGCTCTCTGTTCTAGCTGTCAAAGCGCCAGGTTTTGGTGATACAAGAAAAGCAATGCTTGAAGATATCGCAATTTTAACTGGCGGCGAAGTGATTTCCGAAGATAAAGGCGCGAAACTCGAAGAAACTACGGTTGATATACTAGGCCAGGCGAGAAAAGTCGTCTCCGATAAAGATAAAACGACTATCATTGAAGGCAAAGGTTCACAGAACAAAATTAAGGAGAGAGTTAAACAAATTCGCTTAGAAATTGAAAAATCTTCTTCCGAATATGATCGCGAAAAACTCGAAGAACGCTTGGCAAAACTGGCCGGCGGTGTTGGTGTGATCAAAGTTGGCGCCGCCACCGAAGTTGAGCTTAAAGAGAAAAAAGATAAAATTGATGATGCCGTCCACGCAACCAAGGCCGCAGTAGAAGAGGGGATTGTTGCCGGTGGCGGTGTGGCCTTGGCTGATTGTATTAAATCTTTAGACAATGTAACTGTTTCTGGCGACGAAAAAATCGGTATTAATATTTTACGGAGGACACTTGAAGAGCCGATGCGGCAGATCGCTATTAATGCTGGCAAAGATGGTTCAGTTGTCATTGAAGAAGTCAAACGTCAAAATAAAGGCTTCGGTTACGATGCTGAAGCTGATGAATATGTAGAAATGATAAAAGCCGGTATTATTGACCCGGTCAAAGTTGTGAGACTCACTTTGCAAAACGCGGCCTCGGTTGCTGCTTCGATTTTAACTACCGAAGCAGTGGTGACTGATTTGCCAGAACCAAAAGCGCCTGAAATGCCTCAAATGCCCGGCGGGGGAATGGGGATGATGTGAACCGAAGGTTCACAAACTTAAAACTCAAAAGTTAAAAGCCAAAATTAAAGAAGAAAACACTGTTTATATAAAGAAGACCGCTCTGGAAATGGGCGGTTTTCTTTGATGAAATAATCCCCTCAATAGTGTGAGGGGATTAATATGAAGAGAACCCCTCCTAAACATAACTTAAAAATTAATCGAAGTTTGTGAGAGGTCGTTGAAAAAATAATAAGAAAAATTCAAAAAAGGTGAGAGAACGCTTTGATGTTAAAATAGTAAAAGGTTTTATAAGATGTCGGTTCGACTTTCAAAAAATGATGTTTCGTAAAACCGCGGCAGTAGTATTGAACCGCCCCGATTGACCAGTGTAGATCAGAAGCAGCTTGGGCTTGATAGAAACTTTTTTGCTCATCGCAGTAGCGTAAAAACTGGGCTTTCTTTTTGCCGAAAAGAAACTCAAATTGGCCCGTGTCTTTGATGCGGAGCATAGCAAAACCTCCTTTAGAACATGACTTAAAAATTAAGTTAAGTTTCTTAGACCATCATAATATTTTCAATAAATTAATGCAATAGATTTTAAAGTTATGCCTAGAGTTGTTAATTGGGCTTGTTAGTTCTGATGAATTCTATACAATAAAACTATGAATGAAAAAGTGCTCCAAATAATGCATGAAGTTGGCGTGATGGAACTTGGCCCGATTGAGGCAGCCGTTGGCCGCCAGCCAGTCTATGCGGATTTAAGAAAAACCTTCTTCGAACCCAAAGGATTCGCTGTTTTAATTGATGAACTTGCCAAAATGATTGAAAACTTGCCAATCGATGTTTTATGCGGCGCAGAGACTGCTGGCATTCCTATTGCCACCGCTCTTTCCTTAAAAACTGGCTTACCTTTCTCTTATGTGCGCAAAAAGAAAAAAGATATTGGGATGAAGCTGGCAGTTGAAGGTGAGATCAAGCCAGATCAAAAAGTTGCTTTAGTTGATGACATCTTTATTTCTGATAAAAATAAAACTAATTTTATTGAGTTTATCGAAGAGACCAATGCCAAAGTGACTCATCTAATCCTTCTCATGGATGCCAATCTCCACAAAGAAGAGTGGCTAAAAGATCATCCCGTAGAAATTATCGCTCTCGCAACAGCAACTGATTTAACCCGCTATTTAATGAAAATTGGCTATTATTCTCAAGATTTCGGTAATTTAATGATCGATTTTTGGAAGAATCCCGAAATTTGGCAAACTGATCAAAGCCGCTGGGAAAAATTCGAGGCTCTAAAAAAAGACATTAAAAGTAAAATATAGAACTCTATTTAAACTAATTTTGGCAATTTTATTTTATGTTTATCAATCACATGGCCTTCGGATTCGAGGATTTTTTCTTTGGCGCGCGTCCCTTTCGCATAGCCGCCGACACCGCCGTCCAAGCGGATGACGCGGTGGCAGGGCACGGGCTCAAATTCTTTCATCGGCAATTGCCAGTCTTTTGAGCGATAATTTTGACTTAGAATATTGCCGACGGCTCGATAGCCGCGGGGAGAACCGGCCAATTTAGCCACTTGAGAATAGGTCATCAATTTCCCTTTCGGGATTTTGGCGACAATTTGTAAGACTTTCCTTGAAAAGTCCTTTTTAAGCATTGCGCTTTCAATATAATCCAAGAACTCGAATTGTCAAATTAGGCCAAATTAACGACCCCGGCGGCGTCCGGCGGCACTTCGGCGGTATCATCAGAAAAGATAATTTCTTTTTCAATTTTGACAACTTTCTCCGCCGGAAAAACGCGGGATTGCATTAGATCTTTTAAATAGTATTTAACCACACTTTCCGTGTCTGTATCGAGCAAAATATCTTCCACTTCGCCCAAACTTTTTCCTGATTCAGTGACTGCTTTCATACCTAAAATAAAGATTTTATTCTTAAGAATTTCTTTGATTCTAATAATTTCACCTTTGCCGATAATATCTTCAATCGAACTTACGACTAGACCATTCGGGTCCCATTCTTTGATGTCGATTACCGAAAGGACTTTCTTGGTCGCCAAAAGTTCACCGGTTGAGACTAAAAATCCCAGAAGCCGGCCATTTTGGGGATCAATTAAAACCTGGCGGATTTTACCGACCTTCGATTGAGTATCCATCGCCGCCACCGGTAGCCCAATCAATTTTTTGGCTTCAATAAACATTTCGATTTTACTATACACTAACGGCAAAAAACAAACCACAGCCCATTGACTTTACAGGTTAAATGTGCTATGATATGTAGACCGTTAACCTGAAGGCTAAACCAGGAGGTAACTGGTATGAGATGCACAGGTTGGATCGTAGTTGCCCTGCTAGCAGGGCTGAGTATCGGTCTTCTCTCGCCCGTCCAGGCCAGTAAAGCCAAGGGCAGGAAGCGACCGAAGTCTAAGTCCGGGGTGACCGTCGTGACGGGCAAGGTGCTTCTGGGTAAGGAGCGCCAGCCGCTTGTCAACGGTACGGTTTCCCTGGGCCGCCTGAACGCATCGAGCGTGCAGGCAAGCACTGACGCGCGAGGCAACTTCCGAGTTGCCCTTCGGTCCGGAATCTACACGGCCCAAGTGACGGTGGGCAACCGCCGCTACTACGGGGTAGGCCGGATCCGGGTCCACGGACGGCGCCAGCGGATTACGCTCCATTTCACCAAATGGGTGGAGTCGGAGCCGCCAGCGCCAAAGCAACCCGCATCGAACGGAGAGCGAGGACAGCATGTCTCGCTCTCCTTTTCGTTTACATTAAATTCATAGAGTGTTAAATTTAAATTAAGAATTTATATTTTAAAGGCGGGGAATGCTGAAGAAAGTTTTTATTGCTCTTGGAATTATTTGTCTCATCTACGGGACAGTTTTTACTGTTTCGCCAAAAGTCAGGAGCGAGAGTAAAGTTTTGGCGGCTCGGACCACTCGTGTCGTGGCATCAACGGCCCAAAGAATTAGTCAAACCACGAACACGGCGTTAAGGGGGCGGAAACTTACCGTTAGCACCTTGACGACAAATAACTGCACTTACAAAGAGTTCTCGGACCTTGCTTCACCGACTGATCCAAATTATGGCTGGGCTTATTGGTATATGCAGTCAGCCAAACAAAATGGTATTTTGCAGTATAAAGATTCTGATTGCGCTACGGGTTCGATTGCGGCACAACCTTCGTCTCAGGTGGTTTTAAATAATGTTTGCCAATTGACCAATCTAGCCACGGGAACTTCCGTTACTTGTCCAAGTGGAGATGGCGACAGTTATTCGTATTGGACCCGTTACCTAAATATTGGCGATATAAAAACGGAATTAGTAAAACGGGGGATTGCAACGAACAATCCATCCACGCCAGCGGGTTCAAACTCGCCTTCTTGGAGCGATACCGGTTGTGTTTGTCAAACTCAATATTGCTGGACGCTTGGTTGTGAAACCTGGACCTGCGATGACTGCGAAAGCAATCGGGCTGGCGGTGGAACTTGTATGGTTAACGCACCAACTTACACGGCCGGTTGTTCAACAAGAGCTCATTTAATTTCACTCCTAGATTACAATCTCAATAAACCGATCTCATATAAAATCGGCGGGACGGTCTCGGTTGCCAATAACGCCAGGCCAGTCACAGATCTAAATGGTACCAGATTGGATTTTTACGAGCTAAATGCTGATAGATCCCGCATTACACCGGCAGCCGCGAGCGCGACGGTTACTTTTGACGGCACCAATCAGAATTATCAAATGGTTTTTATCAGGGCTATAAATGAATTTTTAACAAAAGTACCTGGTAAATTGTTTGAAATATATGTGACACCGGGTAGCGACCAATTTTATCCAGACGCTCGGGTTTTTAACATTAATTCCGTCAATACGAATATAAATTTTTCACTGCTGTGGAAGGAAGATTTTTCGGGGGTAAGTTTTGCCGATGTTCCTACGAGTCACTGGGCTTACTGGTATGTGACAGCAATGGCCCAAAACAAAATTATGGGCGGGTTTGGTGGGAATTTCTATCCAGACTCTCAAGTGACAAGAGCCAGAACGGGTCTTTACTCAACTTTGGCAATAGGGGCACAGCCATGTTGCAACATTGATGTTGATCCGGGTACCGCCGGGTCGTGTATGACTTGCGCTGCAGTGCAATATTACTATGATCTCACACCTGATAATTATTTCTGGGGATATGCCCAGTCGGCATTGTTAGCGGGTACTATGACTGGATTTCCTGATCAAACTTTTCGACCGGTCGAAAGCATTATTCAGGACCAGGTTTCATTGTCGGTGCTGAAGGGGGGTGTTGCCCCTGTGATTCCGCCAGGCTACACGCCCGGTTATAGCGGTTCTGTTCCTGTTGCCCGCGCTCAAATGGCGGCGCTCTACGCCTGGAACTTCAATATACCCATTAATTTAAAAGTGACGGGAGAACTGCATCGTACCGACTCCAGCGATCTTTCTCCTTTAAACGGCGCCAATGTTAGTCTTTGGATTGTCGATCCGTTAACTGCTTATGAAAGGAAAGTCTCAGACGGGGATGCCGTTTATTCCTCAAGTACTGGTCAGGTTACATACGAATTAAATTGGGAGCCGTTAATGAAGGAATTGCCCAATATGAGTACGACGAAGTTCGAAGTGCGGGCGGACCAAACGACCTTTCAACCAATCAGAAGTGATCCCTTCAATTTCCAATCGGTGGCTAAAGCAGGTCTTGACTTATCTTTAGCGGTAGATCATAATTCAATCCATTTTACCGGAAGGGTGATGCATGATTGCCCTAATACAACTTTTGATAGTCGCTTGAAAGGTTCGGTTGTGGTTGTGAGAAAACAAAAGGAAAAGCCTTCAGATCCAACGGTTGAATATGGTAGGGTAACGGTTGCCGATGATTTAAGCTACTCGATTTCTATTCCAAAAACTCCTGAAGGTGAATATGAATTAGTCGGTTTAAAAGACGGCTATGATCCGACTCCTAATAAAATAAGCTCAGCTGAGGATAACGTCGATATAAATGTTATCATGCAACCTCACCATGTTGTTCTGAATGGTTATATTCGAGACGCGGAAACCAAGAAAGGCCTTGCCAATATAAACGTATATCTTAATTATCCTTCGCCGGATAAAAGGTATGTGTGGACGGTGACAAATCAGAATGGTTATTACAAATTGGAGTTCGATAACGATCCGAATTTACAGATATTTGTCGATTACAGGATTGCAGTTGACGAACCCGAGGGTTATTTCGAACGTATGGATGCAGTTGCTTTATCCGGTTGTCCGGTTGGGAACGGAGATTATTCGCTGTACAAAAAGGTCGTTTGTGATGATCATGTCGCGGGAACAAACGTTAAAATGTGTTGGGTCGGCGAAAAAGCTGTTCAAGCAAAGGATAGCCCCGATTATAACTATAAATGGCCGGAGATGGCTCAAAAAATTGAAAGTTTGAGAACTGCGAGCGGACAGACAGGCATCAGAACTTTTTACTTTTTATCTGATACTTTGGCCGCTGGGGCCTATGCAAAATCGACCGACAATGGTCGAGTGGTGGTTGCTCCACTTAATGAGATTAGAGATCAAATTTACGTCTGGACAATAAAGGCGATGATTCCGCACGAATTTGGGCATGGTTTAAAGTTAACTGATCAGCAAATCATTGATGAAAAAAAGCTTTTTGATCAAGGAAAGGCTCTGATTGATAAGACTGGCAAAGATGATACTCACTCAAGGATGGAAGTCTACAGATTGCTTTCGCCTGATGATTATTTAGCTTTAGACTGGATGCATCCAACAGGCTACGCTGGGCTAAATTATAAGGAGCTTTTTGCCGAGTCTTTTGCGACGAGATATGGATTTGACACCGCGCTGCACCAGAAGATCGCAAATCCGATATATATGGAAGACATCAGAAATTTTACAAAGAATGAACATAATTATCTTGCCGGTGTTTGGAATAGCGCTGACAAGATTGCGCTTGATTCAATTAAAAATATTTTAGCAAAATTATCCGGAAGATTAGGTGCAAATGATTGAGAGAATATTAAATTTTTTAAGATTTAATCGTCTTGCTTCACGAAAGAAGCTATCAGCCGTGGTAGGGGGATTGGTAGTTATACTGCTAGTGGGCATCTTTTTGTGGTCTATTAAAAATGGTCATTTGGGAATATTCGCTTCCGGAGAACAGGTAACTGGCCATATCTATGATCGTAATGATAAACCAATCGCCGGAGTAGAAATGGTCAATGTTAAGGGCGGAAACAAAATAACATCCGATTCAAGCGGCGCCTATACCATTGGTGTCGCTGCAGGGGATATTACGCTTACTTTTAATAAAAAGGGAACGTCATTCCCCAAGGTTTTTGATGATGTTCCTGATACATATTGGGCATCGGCGGAAATAAATGCCCTCAAGGCAGCGAATATTGTTAGCGGTTACAGCCCAACCGAATTTAGGCCAGAGACGATTGTTAACCGTGATCAAATGGCAGTTTTTATTGCAAGAGCCTTGGCGAAAGCTAACGGTCTTTCATCGGGTGATAATGATGGTATTCCGGCCGGACCGGCATCGCCAAGTTTCTCTGATGTTCCAACAGATTTTTGGGCTTACAAACATATTGAATATCTAAAAAGCCAAGGAGTTATTAGTGGATATGCAGATGGAAAATACCACCCAGAATATCAAGTTGACAGAGCGCAGATGGCAGTTTTTATCAGCCGGGCAATCTGGGCGGATCTGGTTGACCAAGTTAATCCGACCTTTAAGGATGTAGCGCCAGATTTTTGGGCGTACAAGGATATTGAAACCTTGAGTTTTTTGGGCATTGTTTCAGGGTATGCCGATGAAAATTTTCGCCCGGATGAAAAAGTTACCAGAGCTCAAATGGCTGTTTTCATTTCCCGAGCATTTAAAAATATAGTAACCTATCAGGGTGGTTATATTGGCAAGACAGAAAAATTATTTCTTGAGACCTCTCAGAAGGTAGTTGACGATGTTTATCTCGATGCTCAAGGTGAGATGGGTGCTGTTAGGGGAAAATTAACGCAATCTGATGGAAGTCCCGCCAAGTCTAAAATCATATTTTTCATTGTTCGCCCAAATTCCAATGACACTTTGACGAAAGAGGAATTCACCTTTAAGACTAATGACCAGGGCGTTTTCAGTGCCTATAACCTGCCAGTCGGAGAACTAAATTATTATATAATCAAAGATGACGGTAGCGCTCGTTATAGCTCCGATTCAATATTTGAAAAATTGATTTATATTCAAAAAGATATTACTGCAGAGCTCATTATCGATGATTTAGCAACTATTTCTAACCCCATACCGAGTCCGATTCCTACGGCGAGTTAACTAAAATAGATTAAGCTCTCTCAACATAATCCCCGGTACGAGTATCGACGACAATTTTATCGCCGTTTTTAATAAAAATTGGCACTTGGATTTGCGCCCCGGTTTCAATCGTGGCGGGCTTGGTCACCGTCGAGGCAGTATTACCCTTAAATCCCGGCTCGGTATAAGTTACCTCAAAAGCAATTTTAATCGGTAAGCTAATATTGATCGGCTTGCCTTGGAAACCTGCCTCGCCGGCAGGCAGGTATATAATATCAATTTCACTTGCTTCTTTTAAGAATTTTGTCGCGTCCTGCAGTTGGTTTTTGGAGAGGCTAAACTGTTCAAAATTAGTCGAATCCATAAAGTGATAATTGATCGTGTCATTGTAAAGATATTGGGCTTTTTTGGTTTCCAGCTCTGCTTCTTCGATTCTTTCCGCGCCGGCAAAAGTTTTTTCGAGTATTGTGCCGGAAATTAAATTGCGCAGTTTCGTTCTCATAATCCCGCCACCACGACCAAGTTTGGAATGTTGAGAAAAAATGACGACATACGGTTCGCCATTATAAATAATTTTAGTCCCTATTTTTAGATCATTAATCGTTAGCATCAAAGTTGCTAAATTATTTCTTTACATAAGGCAGCAACGCCATAAACCTTGCGCGCTTGATCGCGTCTCGGAGCATCCGCTGATGACGAGTGCAAGTGCCAGTATCGCGACCAGCTTTTATTTTCCCCCACGCTGTCAGATACTTTTGTAAGATATTAATATCTTTATAATCTAAAATATCCACTTTTTTCCGACAAAAGTTGCATTTTCTCGGGGTATAACCAAATTGTCTGCGCCCAGTTCGATTGGGCATTTGTGGTCTTGGCATATAAACTCCTATTGAACACAGATGACACACAGATGATTACGGATGGCTCACTGATTAATATTAATAATTATCCGTGAGTAATCCGTTGCTATCCGTGAGTTATCAGTGCTCTATTCAAAACGGTATATCATCTAAATTAATTTCATCTTCTTCGGTTTCTTTCTCTTCCTTCGCTGGTTTTTCTTTTCCTTCCGCCTTTTCTTTTTTAGCCGGTTTTTCTTCAGGCCCGCCTGCCGGCGAGGCAGGCAGCTCTTTCCCGACGCTTTCAGGTCGGGACTCCGACTCGTCAGGCGTCGGAGCGATATCCGCACCGATATCTACGCTGGGTTCAGAGGGTATTGCGCCTTTGGGCGTAAAGACAATAAAGTCATCCATCACAATTTCAGTTTTATTGCGCTTGCCGCCGTCTTGGCCTTCCCACTGTCTTGTTTGTAGGCGTCCTTCAACATAGATTTTCGTGCCTTTATGGACTAGTTGTCCCATCAATTCCGCCAGTTTTCCCCAAGAAACAATATTATGGAATTCTGCTTGCTCCTGATTGTTGCCATCTTTATCACGCCAGCGACGGTTGGTAGCAACCCCAAATGAGCAAACCGCCTGGCCATTCGGCGTATAGCGCAATTCTGGATCGCGAGTGACATTACCAACAATTTGGGCTCGATTTAGGCTAAACACTTTACTCCTTTAGAAGCTCATCGAGCTTCTTATCTAATGCTTTTAAGCGGTCTTCGGCTGACAATTCTTTTTGGATTGCTTCTTGGGCTTCGCGGCTTCTAATAACCGGCTTTTCGACCGTTTCAGTTGGTTTTTCCTTGATAACGACTTTTTTCTGAGATTTTGGCTTCTCTTCTTTTTCTTGGACAGCTGGAGCTTGTTTTTCTTTAACTTCTTCTTTTTCCTCAACGACTTCTTCGGCGGGCTTAGCTTCTTCAGTTGGGATGATCTCGGTTTCAGCCGGTTTTGCTACCACGATTTCTTCTGGGGATGGAGCCGTAATTTCGGTTCCAACAGCTTTTACAAACTCTTTTTCCGCCGGTTTTGGGGCGACGGTCGCCGCTGCTTTATAGGTAATAATTAAATGGCGTAAAACATCAGCATTAAGACCCAATCTTTTATTAAGTTCAAGGACCTTTTCCGGCGCCACTTCGCAAACTATTGTGGTGTAATAGCCAGAACCTTCTTTCTTTACTTGATAGGCGAATTGTCGCTGATCTGGCTCTGTGATATTTAAAACTTTACCGCCCAAAAAGGCAATTTCTTTTTTGGCCGGTTCGCCCTTGAGATTTTCTTTAGTAATAATCGTAATTTCGTATTGATTCATGACTTACCTAATAATATCATAAGGAGAACTTTTTGACAAGCCCCGTTAAACATTGAATTTGAAAAGGACAACATCACCATCCTTTATCGTATAATCCTTGCCTTCGGTGCGCAGTTTGCCTTTTTCGCGGGCGATTTGCCAACTGCCGGCGTCGACGAGATCAATATAATGGCAAACATCAGCAGCAATAAAGCCGCGCTCCATGTCGGTGTGGACTTTGCCAGCCGCTTGGGGAGCTTTCGTATCGGCTAAAATCGGCCAGGCTTGAACTTGTTTTTGGGGGATTAAAGTATAAAAAGTAATGAGATTTAAAAGTTTGAAGGATGCTTGAATTAAGCGAACCAGGCCCGATTGGGCGAGACCAAACGACTCCAAATATTGTTTAGCTTCGTTGTCTGATAAATCGGTGAGTTCCTCTTCGATTTTAGCGCATATAATAATAGTATCTTTTTGTGCCGGCTGATTAATTTTGTTTTCGGGGACATTTAAAACATACAAAGTCGGTTTTTTAATTTCGGCTAGTTCTAATTCAATATTGATAATTTCTTTGGCATCCGGGAGGCTAGAATCTTTTGAGAAGCCATCAATTACATGAATTATGGCATCTACCTCGCGGATATGCGATAAAAATTGGTTCCCCAAACCCTCGCCCTGGTGGGCGTTTTTAACCAGTCCGGCAATGTCGATAAACTTGACGGTGGCGGGGATTTTTTTATCGAGCTTCAAAACGTCGGCGATTTTATCCAGTCTTTCATCCGGCACTTCCACCATCCCTACATTGGGCTCAATCGTGGTAAAAGGATAATCCGCCACCTTGGCTTGATGGCCTTTGACTAAGGCGTTAAATAAAGTTGATTTGCCGACATTGGGGAGCCCGACAATGCCTATCTCCATGACACAACTCCATACCTAAATCTGTTAATGGTATATGGCCGCCGACTACGACCAGTTTTTTATCAGCAACAATTGTTTCAACTACCTGTCTTATAATATGCTTTTTATCTGAAAAATTGAAGTTTTTTATGGTTTCGATTGCCATTTGGGCTAGCTTGGCAGGATTGAGAATGTTGCGAAGATTAACTTGAGGTTTGGTTTTGGCTCGCTTTATCTCTAACCCCTTGCGTTTTTCGGCAATCTCGGCCATTCTGGCTTCATAAATTTCTATCGGCATTATTCCTTTGCCATAAGCGATAGAATATCTTTCTTGCTCTTTATCAAGATTGGCGATTTCGGTTTGGATGTCTTGTGTATCGTGGGTCTCTAAATTGTTTGTGTCTTGCTTTTGTAACCATCCTTCAGCTTGTTTTTGAATCGCCTTTGGATTCGTCAACATCTCAACCATCTTATTCCAGACAAGCGTATACGACTTTTGTATTTACGCCACCCTCATGGCATTGTGAAGGCAGGGGAAAGCTATGGAGGCGACTGGTACAACGATAATACTCGTGGTTTCTAATTCCTTCGCCAGTTCTTTTTTGACCACAGGGACAATAAATCAAACCCTGCAAGAGATATTCTCTTTTTGTATTTCTTGGAGAGAATTTTTTATTTAATTCTAATTGCTTTTGGACTTTGTCAAAAAGTGGCTTGTCTATGATTGGAGACACAGAAATTTTAATCCATTCTTCTCGTGGGCGGTTTTTACGGCTGGACTTTTTAACTCGGTGATAGCCGTTGGATTTGGGAGACTTGGAAACAATAGCTTCAGTTTTCAAATAGTAATGATTGCCGATGTAAGTTTCATTGGTAAGCATTCGCACGATAGGGCCTTTGGTCCAAGTCGGGCGTTTTTGTTTCTTGGGAGGTATTTTAAATTCGTAGAGTCTTCGAATAACCTCCCGCAGTGATATACCTTCAATGCCAACCCAATAGAAAATCTTTTTTACAACTTCAGCTTCAACGGGATTAATGACAAAGCAACCATTCTTTTCTTTGGTTTTAGGAATATAGTCATAACCATAAGGGGGATTGTACCCTAAAAGATTTCCGTTTCTGACTTTAAAAAGTTTGCCACGCCTAAACCGCTCGGTGATTTTTACCCTTTCGTATTCATGAAAAACCCCTTGCATTGCTTGTAGAACCTGTTCTTCGGGCGTTTCAGCCTTAATATCATGGAGAGTTACAAATTCTCTCTCCAAGTCCCTTAGTTCTTCGATAATTAGCTCTTGATAAGCAAATTTTCTCGATAAGCGACCTCTGTCATAGACATATAAGGCATCGAATAGTTTCTTTTTGGCGTCATCTCGCATTTTATCTAACGCTGGTCGGGCCAGAAGTTCCCCAGAATAACCCTCGTCGATATAGATACATTCTTCAATCAGAACGTTTCCGTCCTCTTTGATTCGTTCTTGAATCTCCGCTATTTGGCTTCCAATCGTAGCCTCATCCTTTTGATTTTCGGTTGAATTTCGAGCTAATAATGCCACTCTTTTCATTTTGTCTCCTTGAGATGGGCGATAAATCGGTCTAAATCATCACTACCGATTCGATAAGCCTTCCCAATTTTAAAAGCTTTAAGATCGCCTCTACGGATATAGCGTAAAATTGTTTGCCAATGGACCTGTAAAATGGCGGCGACTTGCTCAACTGTCAAATACTTTTTAGTTTGAGACATAATTACTCCTTTATCAATATATATCAATATTATTCAATGTGTCAAGGTTAGATTTATTTTTATCTTTCATTTTTTCAATTGCCTTTCTGAAAAGAAAATCATAAGCCATTTCCAACTTCTCGGGCGAAAAATCTTTTGCCTCTTGGTAAATAATCTTTTTGGGTTGTAATGTCTTTCGACCTGACATATTATCCCTTATTCTTGGTTACCTTGGTTACTGGGTTACCTGAACCTTATCTGTTGGTAACCAAGTAACCGAAGTAACCATTATTTAAAGGCTGTTAATCTTTCTTTAATTTTTTCCAAAGATAGCTGATAACCTTTAACGTTTTTACCTTCAATTTTCTTTTGGATTGCTTTGCCGTTTACCAGCCCAGATTTTCTTAACTCGTCCCCAATCCACCGTCCTGGTGATTTTGCGTTGGAAAGCCAACCAAAATTTTCGTTGTCTTCTCGAGACAAGTAATTGATAATCTCTTGGGCTGGATAATAACCGTCTTCTGTTGGTTCTTCTTCCAAGAGTTGTTCGAGAACGACTAATAATTTCGGGGTCAGAAGACTTTCTAAGACCGTCTCTTTTTTATTTTTTCCAACTTCAATAGCAAACTTTCTCAAACTGTCTCTGAGTTCTAGGTTAGGATCTATTAGAGTAGCTATTGTAAGAATAGGTTTCCAAAGTTCCCATTCCCGACCTAAAATTTCATCGTCGGTTATGCCCTCATAGACACCTTTCACCGCGGGAGAGCATTTAAGCATTGCGATATAAAGCTTGTCCCTAGTCTCTTTCAAAAACGGGTCATTGAGGTTTAACTCCCTGTTCTTGATTTCAGGATTAGCTGAGCGAGTCATTATTATCGGGACACACCTTGAAACTAAGCTTCCCTCTAGTCCTTTAATACTGGCGAACATTTTAGGGGAATATGCTTCAAATTGAACGGTTTTCCATATTTTACCTTTACCGACTTGCTCACATTTTCCAGAATATTGCCCTTTCTTGTAGCCCGAGTTATACATTCCAATTAGGGTCTGGCTATCCTCATCCCTGCTTCCCCTAAGTCTCTCTGCTTCGTCGATACAACAGGTTGCATGGTTATTGTGAATAGTCCGAGTCATATAAGCGGCTGTTGAGTTAAATGACAGCTCGCCGTTGAAAGAAAGAGCGGCGGTCAAAACAAGTGTTTTCGTCTTACCACTCTCCATGGTTCCGTTGAGGTGGACATAGGGAAAGGCTTCAAATAAACGATGAAAATAAGTGCCAAAAACCCAGCAAGCCATGAAGTAATACCAATGGTCATCTCCAAAATCAATATATTCCCTAAATATGCTAACTATTGACAGGTAAAGTTCCTGGATATTGACACCCTCATCTAAAAGAAAAGCCTCAATAGATTGGTGTGACCACCGTGGTCGCCGCAGGGCGGGTTGGCGTTGATAATAGAAGCCCATTTCAAAGACATTCTCGTCAGTAAGTTCGACTCTCTCTCGCTTAGAAGTTACTAAAAATAAGGTTTGTTTGACCTTTACTCCCTCGATAACAGGCAAGGGGACGGTTACGAAAGCCTCCACGCCGTGAAAATCTTGAGCGGGTGTAAGTTCTCTTGGTTGTTGGCTCTCATATTCTGCTTTTTCTGGCATTTATACTCCTTAAACAAAACTCCCAGACCAAGGTATTAATCTGAGAGTTTTGCATGCTTGAGGTTTAGATTTTTACCTTGTAGCCATCAAAAAATCGTGGCGTAATACCACGATAAATGAGTTCAATTAAGTTCACGAAGAATTAAGTGTCTACACTTCTTTCCGCCGTTTTTTCTCTATTGAGATTATTTTACCGATGTTTCCTTGGTCGACTGGGTCAAATTTTTTCATAACTTTTTCTGATACTGCCTTGTTGGGGAAATATCTGTTGTCGTAGATGAGTTGATTTCTTAGAGTTATAGTTTCGTTTCTAGTTTTAATTTTGCCAATCTTATGTTCATGAGGGTAGGTTTTGCTTGTTTGCTCAATCAAAGGCCATATTTTTGTTGCAAAGTTGGTTATGTCATTTTGGGTGGCATAAGGACTTATTAGTATTGCCATAGGGAAAGAATCAATTTCCGTTTTTGTAAGAGGCGACTCTTGATTAAGTCTTCTAAATTCACAAACATTACATCCAACAATTAATGCTTCGGGATGAATCTTGTTATAGAGAATATAGCTAGTTAGAATAAAAGCATAATCCGAATTCATTTTTGAATCTTCGGTAAATTTGAATATCTCATCTTCTAATTTATAGAAGTCTTTTATCGCAGGAGGCGGGTAAACATCCCCTTGTTTATAAGGTTTCAAGCCTTTCGATGGTATCTTATACTTTTTTCTCCATTGTCTAATTCGATACTGAAGTTTTTCTGTTTTCAAGAGAGCTTTAACATAATTTATAAATTTTTTATGACCCTGCGTGGACCAATTAAAATCCCAATACCATCCAGTTTTATTTTTAGAATTTTTATCCATCTAAGCCTCGGATTCATTATAATCAATAATTATGAAGAATAGCTACTTTTTTGACATTTCGCTGTATTATCTTGAAGAATTATTGTAATTATGAGAGAATAAAGCCAGATTATCAATATAGCACATTATTAATTCGCCTAACCCTTAATTAAAAAATAAGGCATGGCATCAAAACCCGACTAAGGTAATAAGCTCGTCGTCAGAGCACCTTAGTCGGTCATGTCTCGAAAGGGATGTGGGTGTCGCAAGACATCGCTGGCGGCGGGCTTTTTGTTTGCCGCCGAGAGGAGTAAGATGTTTGAATTGGTTCTTATCATCGTCATTGGGACTTCGATTTGGGTTTTGGTTGATGCATCACAAAGAAGGCTTGGTAAGGGAGAGTCAGCAATAGTTTGGTTTATTTCGTGTCTTTTACTCTGGATTATTGCTTTCCCTTGGTATTTAGGAAAAAGACAGAATTATCCGTTAAAAGAAAAGTAAATTTTATCGAAAGAAGTGAAAATGAAAAAGACAAAAAAAGAGGTTTCAAAACGAACAAAAGAGGCTGATGAAATTTATTGTCATTCATGCGGAGAACCAATTAAGAA
>Ga0315282_10000779_pt1 | contig 62216 bp, 56 predicted proteins | sample YL17G07_20_MG_FD_203693 | JGI IMG/M metagenome (GOLD analysis project Ga0315282, IMG submission 203693) | Sediment microbial communities from Yellowstone Lake, YNP, Wyoming, USA - YL17G07_20 | ecosystem: Environmental > Aquatic > Freshwater > Lake > Sediment | place: USA: Wyoming | collected...
AAGAATACTGACGCCTTCAGAAATAAAAAAACTCAAGCTCCTCACCAACCGCCGCCTGCGCCATGAACCGCTGGCTTACATCGTGGGACATTGCGAGTTCTATGGTCACGATTTCCACCTGTCCCGGCATACCTTCATCCCCAGGCCGGAGACAGAACTCCTGGTGGAAGAAGCGATTAATTTCACCCATCGCCATCCCGAAAACCAGCTTACCCTGGCTGATATCGGCACCGGCAGCGGCGCCATCGCCATCAGCCTTGCCCTGGCTCTCCCCGAAGCCAGAATCTACGCTACCGAGATTGCCGCCCCAGCTTTAAAGATAGCTAGAATAAACTGCCGGCGGCACCGTGTTAGCCACCGGGTCATCCTTCTCCAGGGCAACTTCCTTGAGCCGCTACCTGAGCTGGTAAATGTAATAATAGCTAATTTACCTTATGTCAAGAACGATGAGCTGGAAAAGCTGGACCCGGAAATAGCAAATTTCGAGCCCCGCATAGCCCTGGCGGGCGGTGAAGACGGTCTGGATATGGTGCGCCGGCTGCTGCCCCAGGTTCAGAGAAAGCTCCGCCCCAATGGCTGCCTGCTCCTGGAAATAGGCTACAACCAGAGCAAAGCGGTAAATTCGCTGCTTGCCCACCACCTGCCCCGGGCTGATATTAAGCTCATCGCCGACCTCGCCGGCATTGACCGGGTAGCCCGGGTCGTCTTGTAACCCCGTCTTCCGCAACAAAGTATTGACCCTTTGCGAGCTACGATATAAAATCCTTATTCGCAGCAAGGCAAAAATCTAGACTTTTAAAGGAGGTGAGAATTGTATGCACTAGGACGACATCTGCTACTGGAGTTAAAAAACTGTAACCGGGAGGTGCTGAATGACCTAGAGTTCCTGAGGGAATGCCTCAGCGATGCCGCTATCCAGTGTGGCGCCACCATGCTTGGTGAGTCTTTCCATCATTTTTCGCCTCAGGGGGTGAGCGGCATAATCAGCATCGCTGAATCGCACATTTCAATCCATACCTGGCCCGAGTATGGCTACGCCGCTGTAGACGTATTTACCTGTGGAGACAGTGTCGACCCGGCGGAAATAGCCAGCCTCATCACCCGGGGCTTACAGTCTAAAGATTGCTCTATGATTGAGATGCGAAGAGGCATACTGGAGCAAAACGAAGTCAGGAGCACCTCAAAATCATGAAAGACTCCGACCCTGACAAACCTGAGTGGTTTCGTGATTATGTCAACCCCGATATGGCGGTATCGTATCGCGTCAGGGAGTTGATATACTCCGGGCAGACCAGATTTCAATCCGTAGCCATCTTTGATAATGATGTCTTCGGCAGATGCCTCATGCTTGATGGCAAAATTCAATCAAGCGAGGCTGACGAATTTATTTATCACGAAGCCCTGGTGCAGCCGGCTATGCTCACCCATCCCCAGCCCCGGAAAGTATTCATCGCCGGGGGCGGCGAAGGCGCTACCCTGCGGGAAGTGCTGGCACATTGCGCCGTGGAGAAAGCGGTCATGGTAGACATCGATAAAGAGGTGGTGGAGCTTTGCCGCCGCTTTCTGCCTTCATGGCACCAGGACTCTTTTGACGACCCTCGTGCCGAGCTTCACTTCACCGATGCCCGAAAATATCTGGAACAGCAAGATGACCGCTTTGATGTCATCGTAATTGACCTGCCCGACCCTCTGGAAGAAGGACCCGCCCGCCTCTTGTATACCCGGGAGTTTTACCACCTGGTCAAGCAAAGGCTGGAGCCAGAGGGAATTATCGCCGTTCAGGCTGAGCCTGCCGACTGGACCGGAATGGAAAACTTCACCGCTATCGTTAATACCCTCAAAGCGGTATTCCCCGTGGTCCGCCCTTACCAGGTTCACATACCTTCCTTTACCAGCTTGTGGGGATTTGCCACCGCCTCGAGGAAGCTCGACCCCTCAAGGCTAACGCGGGAAGAAATCGACTCCCGAATAACCACGAGAATATCACGGGAGCTGAAGTTCTACGACGGGTTTGCCCACCAGGCTATGTTCTCCACGCCAAAGCACATCAAAGCCCGGCTCGCCAGAGCTAAAAAAGTCATCACCGATAAAGAGCCTATCTCCACCCACCCCTTATAAAGTCCGGGAGACCACCAGCCTCTGTATCTCGTTTGTGCCTTCATATAGCTGAGTTATCTTGGCGTCCCTCATCCGCTGCTCCAGGGGATAATCACGGCAATAGCCGAAGCCGCCGGCGATTTGCACCGCCTCGGTGGTTACCTCCATCGCTACATCGCTGGCGAAGGTCTTGCACATCGCTGAATATCTAGTCTGCTCCAGCGAAAGACGGCTCATATCCTTGGGACATTCCTGGAGGATGGAGCAGGTCTTATATAAAAGATGCCTCGCCGCCTCGGTGCGGATGCACATATCCGCCAGCTTAAATCCCACCCCTTCATGCTGGATAATAGGCACGCCAAATACAACTCTCTCCTTGGCATAAGCTATACTGTAGTCCAGGGCGCCCTGAGCTATGCCCAGTGCCTGGGCGGCTATCGCCGGTCGGGCGAAATCCAGGGTCTTCATCACAATGGCAAACCCCTGCCCTTCCCCCCCGACAAGACTCTCGGCGGGAACATGACAATCGTCAAACACCAGCTCCACGGTATCGGAGCTCCTGATGCCCAGCTTGACCTCGTGCTTACCCACGAGGAACCCCGGCGTTCCCTTGATAACCGCCAGCACGCTGGCGCCTTTATAAGCACCTTTTCCAGGGTCGGTTATCCCGTAAACAGTAACTATGTCGGCGACGCTGCCGTTGGTAATAAATATCTTGGTGCCGTTGATGATATATTCGTCCCCTTTTTTCTCCGCCCGGCAGGTAAAGTCAGCTACATCGGAGCCGCCGGAGGTCTCGGTAAGGGCAAAGGCGGCTAAATGCTCACCGGTGCTCAGCCCGGGAAGCAACCTGTCCTTCATTTCCTTACTGCCGGCGAGCATTATCGGCAGGGCACCCAGCGCCTGGTCAGAAACAAGAAGCCCCACCGAGGCGTCCACCCGGGAAAGCTCCTCCACCACGATAGCCTCCGCCAGCATCCCGGCATCGCTGCCGCCATACTCGGCGGGAAAGTCTATTCCCAGGTAGCCGCCATCCCGCAGCAGCTTCACCATCTCCCAGCTAAACTCCTCCTTCTCGTCTCTCTCACGGACGCCCGGGGCAACCTGCTCCTCAGCGAGCTTTCTCACCGCCGACCTCAGCATTTTCTGCTCCTCGGTTAAGTCGTATTGCATCTTTCCCTCCTCGCTATTGATTTCACAAAAGGCAATCAGCTATTATAACCGAGACCGCGGCAAATTGGGTAGCACGCAGGGGAGAAAATTGAAGTTTGCCAGCCTGGTTCTGGCTTTCATTCTAATCCTGCTGCCCTTCTCAGCAGCATCAGCACAGGGCGTCATTACCATAAAAATAACCCTGCACACACCAGCGCCAAAAATGCTGGCAGTTGGGTTGACCTCGTCTCAAACAGAGTGGAACATTGGAGATATAGAGCCTAACCAGGTAAAGAAAACCGCCCCCGAAAAGACCTGGTGCACCATAACCAACAAGGGCAACTGCTCGGTAAACCTCAGCATTAAAGGGGAAAACGCCGTGGATGCTGCTCACTCCGGCTACGAGTGGGTGCTGAGCGATGATGGGACTAACGGCAAAGAGAAGTATGCCCTGTGGTACTGGATAGCCTACTATAGCCCTGACTATACCCTCATCACCACTTCAGAGAGACCGTTTTATAATGGTCTTGAAGTCGGGGGAGTGAAACAATTCGGGCTGGAACTGCTGGCGCCAGTTGAATTTGAACCGGCAAAGAACATGGAAACCAATATCACCATAAGCGCTGTGGCAGCTAGCAATGAAACAGAAAACTAACTTGACCACCCGGCTAATCCTGGCTTTCTTTATCGCCTTTGCGGTGGTCGTCATACTGTTCTTTGCTCCACCGCCGACCCCCAGATATTATCTCGGAATATTTCCCGCTGAAGCACGGGTGAGCGACCTTGTTCCGGGCAACGAAACACAGCTTGAGTTGACCATCTACAACAACGATGCCGTGCCCCACAACTTCACCTTCAGCACCTATAACCCCCAGCCGGAGGAAAGAAGAGCCAACAGGTCGGCTTTCCCCGATTCCGGCGGGATAAGCTTTTCCCCGGAGGAGCTGGAGATTGCCAACAACTCCGAGGGCAAGGTGGAGGTAAACATAACCCTGCCCCCGGGGCAGGAATACGCCGGCAGGGACTACGAGATATGGCTGGGGACGACCACCCAGAGCGCAGCGCTGGTTACCGTCAGACTATATTCCCGGCTGCTGGTATCCACCAGCGGGGGCGAGGGGAGCTAAATCGGGGCTTTTTCTTCCTGGTCATCCTCGGGGACTACTTTTTGCAGCTTGTCGGGACTTTCTACATGGTCGCTATATAAAACGCCGTTGAGATGGTCTATCTCGTGCTCTAACGCCTGGGCAAGGAGCCCCTCCCCCTTAAGACGAAACCACTTGCCCTCACGGTTCTGCGCCTTCACCCTGACCGTTACCGCCCGCTTAATCTCCCCGGCATAGCCGGGAATGCTCAAGCAGGCTTCGGCGACATCTTTCTCGCCTTCTTTCTTCACCACCTCGGGGTTAATCAAAACGATGACTTCCTCTCCGGGGACTTCAATGACCGCAATGCGCAGCGATACTCCTACCTGCGGAGCAGCCAGGCCGACACCCTGGTTAGCCCGCATCGTATCAATCATATCGTCAATCAGCTTATGGACTGCGCCATCAATGCTGGTTACCTTCTTTGCCCTCCGACGCAGCACCGGGTCGGGTAAAGCGCGCATCTCCAAAACTGCCACGACAGGATTATAGCTCAGCCTGGCCAGGCTGTAAAGCTAGACCATTCCCACGGGGTCGACGTCCACGGTCCAGCCCTGGGGCAAGGTTATCTCCGACAGAGCCAGAGAAGGACTGGAGCCACGGAGAATGAGCTGCCAGCGGTATCTACCCCTGAGGCGGGAAGCAAAAGCAGGGACGGGACCGATTAAGCTCAGGTCGGGCGCTGAGCCCGCTTCTTTCGCCTCCCGGAGCAAATTGCCCACCCTCTCCGCCTCCCGGCGGCATAAGCCGTCGTTAGTGTGGGTGTAGACCAGGCGGATGAACCGGCTGAAAGGAGGATAGCTATATTCCCGGCGGTAGTCTATCTCCTGGTGGTAGAAAGCGGCATAATCGTGCCGGGCGGCAGCCTTGATAGCATAGTTTTCGGGGGAATATGTCTGAACAATGACCCTGCCCGCCTTAACTCCACGCCCCGCTCTGCCGGCTACCTGGCAGAGGAGCTGAAAGGTGCGCTCGCCGGCACGGAAATCGGGAAAGTTGACCCCGGTATCGGCATTGATTACCCCCGCCAGCGTTACCCAGGGTAAATCAAGCCCCTTGGCTATCATCTGCGTGCCGATGAGTACATCGGCTTCACGGTTGCGAAAGGCGTTCAATAATTCCTCGTGGGCATATCGCCTCACGGTCACATCCCGGTCCCAGCGGAGCACCGCTGCCTGGGGGAAGAACTGCTTCACCTCAGCCTCCACCCTCTGCGTGCCAATGCCCCAGAACCGGAGACGGGAACTGGGGCAGTCGGGGCATCTCGTGGGAGTGGGCAAGGCATAATGGCAGCGGTGGCAAACCAGCTTTTTCTCCATGGAGTGATAGGTGAGGGCTATGGAACAGCGGGGACAGCGAAAAACAAAGCCGCAGCGGGGGCACTGGACGAAGGTGGCGGTGCCCCGGCGGTTAAGGAAAAGGATTACCTGCTCGCCTTGAGCCAGCGCTTCCTTCATTGCCCCCAGCAAAAGACGGCTAAAATTGCCGCTGTTTCCCTCTTTGAGCTCCTCTTTCAAGTCCACCACGCTCACCTCAGGCAGGGGAGAATAGCCATGAGGAGTAATCCTTTCCTTCAGCTCCACCAGTTGATACTGCCCCGCTTCGGCTTTATAAAAGCTCTCAATGTCCGGCGTGGCGCTGCCCAGGATAACCACGGCACCGCTTAGCCGGGCTAATTTAACGGCGACATCCCGGGCATGATAGCGGGGAGACTGGTCATCCTGCTTGTAGGTCCACTCGTGCTCCTCGTCGATAATGATAAGCCCCAGGTCGGGCTGAGGGGCAAATAAAGCGCTGCGGGGACCAATCACCACGTCACATCCTCCTTCGCTTATCCGCCGCCACTCGTCAAACTGCTCCCCCAGGGAGAGGGCGCTGTGCAGCACCGCCACCCTGCCCGGGAAACGGCTGACAAACCGCTCCACCGTCTGAGCGGTCAGCGCAATCTCAGGGACGAGGCAAATGCCCCGCTTGCCCTCAGCAATGACCTTCGCCAGCGCCCTGAGGTAAATCTCCGTCTTGCCGCTTCCGGTAACGCCGAAAAGAAGGAAAACCGGCGACTTAGCCCAGCTACTCTCCATTGAGCGCCAGATAGCTTCCTGGGACGAGGTAAGGGGCGGAGGGGACACCGGCTTGATATTGAGCCGCGACAGCGGGTCACGCCTGATGCTGACCAGCTCCACGGAGATGAGGCGGCGGGCTTCCAGCGCTCTAATTACCTCCGAGGGGCAATCAAGCCGCTCCCTCACCTCGCTTAGCGGAAGAGGATTATCCTGCTCCGCCAGAAACCGTAACACCTCGTTTTGCCGGTGGGTTCGGGGATTACGGGTGATTTCATCTAAAATTTCGTCCCTGCTGGCAGTGCGCTTGATGTAGGGAACTAGCTTTGCTTTTACCTTAGCTTTCTCCAGCTCGGAATACCTGACAACCGCCTTAAGGGCAACAAGCTTAGCGGTAATTCGCCTTGCTTTCCCTATCCCGAATTTCCTCTCCAGCTCCTTGAGGCTCGCTTTCCCTTTCTGCCCGATAAAGCGGACGACCTCCGCCTGCTCCGGGGTAAGCGATGACTCGCTATGGTCAGCCGGGAGGCGGAATAAGGTGATTAGCTGGCGTTCAAAGCCCGGAGGAAGCATCAAGGCCAGGGCGCTAAATAAGGGAGCAAGATAATAGCTGCTTATCCACCGGGCAAGCTCAAGCTGCGTGGCAGAAAGCAACGGCTCAGCGGTAATGACCTCGGCTATCTCCTTGACCACCGCCACCGAGGGCTCTTGGCTCAAGCCCACAACGACGCCCTGGATAAGGCGGGAGCCAAAAGGGACCCAGACCGCCTGTCCCGGGGTAACACTTAAATGAGGTGGAATGGCATAACAAAAGGAGGTGTAGCTGGGAGAGTTAACCGCCACATGGGCATAGTTCATCTATGGTTCTGGTTTGGGTTCCGGTTCGGGTTCTTGTTCTGGTAATTTCTCTCGTCTCTCCTCTAATCTAGCCTGTTTAGCACTGAGCTTCCGGATATAGTAGAGCTTGGCGCGCCGCACTTTACCGTGCTTGAGTACCTCCACGCTTCGCAAAAGTGGAGATTGAAAAGGAAAGGTGCATTCTACACCCACGCCATAGCTTACCCGCCTCACGGTAAAGTTTCCGCCATCACCACCCTTCTTGAGCCCGATGACCGTCCCCTGAAACTGCTGCGTCCACTCCTTGCCCCCCTCTTTCACCTTCATCTTGACTTTAACTGTGTCACCGGGGGAAAGCTGGGGAATACCAGAATTTACCTTCGGCTCAATCAACGACTTGACATCCATTTTTTTACTCCTCGACAGATAATTTTGCCCGCTCAGCAAGGTCAGGACGGCGCTCCCTGGTCCTCAAAATAGCCTGACGACGCCGCCACTGGGCGATTTCCCCATGGTTGCCCGAAAGCAGCACCGGGGGAACCGACCAGTCTTGATACACCCGGGGCTTGGTGTATTGAGGATATTCCAGAAGTCCATCGCTGTGGGAGTCGGTGACCGGCGACTCCGGCGAGCCAAGCACCTGGGGGAGCAATCTTACCACAGCGTCGACAACGACCATGGCAGCTAGCTCACCGCCGCTAAGCACATAATCACCAATGCTAATTTCCTCGGTAACCAGGTGCTCTCGCACTCTTTCATCCACTCCCTCGTAATGACCACAAATGAGCATTATATTCTGGTGGAGAGCCAGCCCCTGGGCAACCTGGTGGGTGAAAAGTTTGCCCTGAGGGGTAAGCAAAATAATCGGCGTGCCATCATAGTTGGTCTGCTTTTTCACCGCTTCCACCGCCTCGAAAATCGGCTCGGGCTTGAGAACCATGCCCGGACCACCGCCAAAGGGGTAATCATCCACGGTGCGGTGTTTGTCATGAGCATAGTCCCGAATATTATGAACCACAATATCCACCAGTCCCTCCTGCCTTGCCCGCTTGATGATGCTGCAATCAAAGGGAGATACGAACGCTTCAGGGAAAAGACATAATATATCAATTCTCATTTTCGGAATTTATCTTATCACATATCCTGGCAGGGGAGTAAAAAGCATTTCCGATTTTCCAATGTTGGTGAGGAAAAACACGATAAAAACACAAAAAAGGGGCCAAGGGTCTTGACAAGATAGAGGGGTGGAGATGTAGAATGACTTGGTGGGAAAAAATGGGAGGAAATGGGGAATAGGGAAGGAAGAGGGAGGTGAACTCATGGATATTGCTGAGGTGAACCTGTCAAGTCTCCTGGAGCAGCATAACGGTGACTCCGTCAAGCAGCTAATCATCCGCTTCTGTAACAAGCATCCCAGGATGAAATTCATCCCTGAATGCGTCTTATCCGACCATGAAACAGATAAAGACACCCTGGATAAGCAAATGCAAGCCCTGGTGGAGCAGGGAATAATGGCGAGGCAAACAAGCGAAGTAGGAACCGTGTGGTACCACTTTAACGGAATGCGACAGGAATTGTCTGAGAACTGAGATGTTTTCCGGTCACTACGACTATAAAGTTGATGAGAAGGGGCGAATGCCCCTGCCCCGCCAATTCCGCGAACTTCTGAAGAAAGGCGGGGTAATAACCGAGTGCGCTGAGAAGTGTATCGAGATTTACTCCGAGGCTGACTGGAACAAGCATGTTAAAGAGGTAAGCGACAAAAAAATGAGCCCCGCCGACCGGAGAAAACTGAACCGCGCGATGTTCTTCAATGTTTTTGCGCTTCACTTCGACGGGCAGGGAAGGATAACGCTGCCTCCTGAACTGCGCGACCACGCTGAAATCACCACCAGCACCATAGTCATCGGCTGCGGTGACCGCATTGAAATCTGGAATGAGCAATGGGGTAAGTCAGCAATAAGCGAAGCCAGGGAAGAAAGACCCCGGATAGAAAATATGAGCTGGGAGCACGAGTGATAACCTTGGACTTTCCATCAACAACCCATGTGCCTGTATTACTCAACGAGGTAATATCAGGACTTCAGCCCGAGCCGGGGAAATGTTTCATTGACGGCACGGTGGGGCTGGGGGGACATGCCTCGGCAATCCTGGAGAGGATTTCACCTGAGGGAAAACTTTTAGGACTTGACCTCGACGCTGAAGCTATTGAAATAAGCCGGGCTAATCTTGGCTGCCACGGTGAGGCAGTCATCTTAATTAACGATAGCTTCGTTAATATTGAGAATATCTGCGCGGAATATAATTTTCATCTAGTTGATGGTATTTTATTCGACCTCGGTGTTTCATCTCTGCAACTGGATACAGCCCGGCGGGGCTTTAGTTTTCAGCGCGAGGCACCTCTGGATATGCGCTTCGACACCGCCCAGGGGCTGACTGCGGCTGACCTCGTCAACACCCTCAGGGAGCCAGAACTGGCTCGCATCCTCTGGGAATATGGTGAAGAGCGTCACAGCCGCAAAATAGCCCACCGCATCGTCCAGAACCGCCCCATCACCACTACTCTGAAACTTGCTCAAGTAGTGCGGCAAGTCCTGGGCAGCAAGCACGCCAGGATTCACCCGGCAACCAGGACTTTTATGGCTCTACGTATTGCCGTTAACAATGAGCTGGACAACTTAAAGGCAGCGCTCAACCAAACCACCAATCTCCTCCGCCCTGGAGGCAGACTGGTAATCATCAGCTACCACTCGCTGGAAGACCGCATAGTCAAACAATTCATGCAGCGAGAAGCTGACGGTGAGTCACCTACCTTAAAGCTTATATCAAGGAAGGTCATCAGACCCACTTCGTTGGAGATAAAATCCAACCCCCGCAGTCGCAGCGCTAAACTAAGAATAGCCGAGCGACTCAGCTGATAGAGGCAGCCTGGCAAAAAGTAATTTAAGGAGGTGAAAATGACCCGAAAGAATATTGTTTCAGCTATTGATATCGGCACAACTAAAATAGCCACCATCATCGCCAATGTCAAAGCACAAGACGACATTGAAATCCTGGGAATAGGAGTTGTTCCTTCCCACGGTTTGCACAAGGGCATAGTAGTCAATATCGACGAAGCCAGGATATCTATTGCCTCTTCTGTAAAGCACGCCGAAAGAATCAGCGGCGTACGCATAGATTCGGCCTACGTTGGTGTTACCGGTAGGCACGTAAGCTGCCTGAATAATCAGGGTGTGGTATCAATTCCCCGCTCCGACCGACTGGTGCGCCCTGAGGACCTCAAGCGGGTATTATCAGCAGCGCGCGGTGTTCTTATCCCCGAAGGAAAGAAACTGCTCCATGCTATCCCCCGTTCCTATGCGCTGGACGGGCAAGAGGGAATAAAGCATCCCGTGGGGATGCACGCCACCAGACTGGATGTGGAAACCCACATCATCACCGCCTCAGCGACCTCGGTGCAGAACCTGGTCAAATGTGTCCGCAGCGCCGGCATTGAGGTTGAGGACCTGATTCTGGAGCCGCTGGCAAGCAGTGAAGCAGTGCTCACACCAGAGGAACAGGAGTCGGGTATTATAATGGCCGATATCGGCGGAGGCACGACGGATATCGCAGTATTTAAAGGCGGCAATATCTATCACACTTCTGTCATCCCCGTAGCCGGTTACCAGGTAACCAGCGATATCTCAATTGGATTGGGCTTGCCGTTCAGCATAGCTGAAAAAATGAAGAAAAAATACGGCAATGTCACTCCGACTTTAGAGATTGACCAGGATGAGCAAATAGGCATTGAGAACGGTCACAGCGCTTCTTACCGCGACCTGTGCGGTATCATCCGCTCCCGAATGGAAGAACTGCTCCAGCTCATACTCCTGGAAATGCCCACCACTGATTACCGCGCACTGGCCCCCTGCGGACTGGTGCTCACCGGCGGCACATCCAACTTGACCGGGATTGATGAGCTCGGACAACTAATGTTGCACATGCCTGTGCGCCGGGGTCAGCCATTAAGCACCGGAATTTATGGCATCACCGATATTCTATATGACCCGGCTTATGCCACCACTCTGGGGCTAATTCTCTGGCCCATCAATGGTAAAGAAGGCGCTGCCTTCCAGGTGAAAAGGGCAGGCGTCTGGGGTAACCTCGTCAGGTTTATGAGGAAAATATTCCAGAGTTAACCAATTAATTGTAAAGGAGATTAAAAATGGCAAGACAAATTTATACACCATCACCAGCAAAAATCAAGGCTATCGGCATCGGGGGAGGAGGCTGTAATGCCATTACCCGTATGGTTCGCCAGGAAATAAAAGGCGTTGAGTTCATCACAATGAACACCGATGGTCAAGCACTGGCTTTATCCGAAGCACCCACGAGGATTCAGCTCGGGGAGAAACTGACCCGCGGTTTAGGCGCTGGCGGCGACAACAAAGTTGGAGCTAAAGCCGCCGAGGAAAGTCGCCAGATTATTGAAGAGCTTGTTGCCGGCGCCGATATGATATTCGTTACCGCGGGAATGGGCGGCGGCACGGGCACCGGCGGTATCCCCCTGGTAGCGGAAATAGCCAAGCAATCCGGCGCCCTGACCATTGCGGTAGTAACCAAGCCCTTCAGCTTTGAAGGGGCACACCGGGCCCAGACCGCCGAGGAAGGACTGCTCAACCTGTCAAGCAAGGTCGATACCCTTATCATCATCCCCAACGACCGTCTTCTTCAGCTCTGCGATGCTAAGACGAATGTGGACAGCGCCTTCACGCTCGCCGACGACGCCCTCCGATTAGGAGTCAAGGCTATCTCCGAGGTGGTCACCGTTCCCGGGTTGATCAACCTCGATTTCGCCGACATCAAGTCGGTGATGAAAGACGCTGGTCCCGCCTGGATGTCGGTGGGAAGAGGCAGCGGGCAAAACCGGGCTGCCGAAGCGGCTAAAGCAGCTTTAGCCAGTCCCTTACTGGATGTAGCGATAAACGGGGCTCAAGGCGTACTGTTCAACGTCACCGGAGGTTCCAGCCTCACCCTGTTTGAGTGCCGCGAGGCTGCCGAGGTCATCAGCCAAGGAGTAGCTCCCGACGCCAACATAATCTTCGGAGTGGTCTTCGACCCCAAGATGGACAGCGAAGTCCAGATTACCGTTATCGCCACCGGCTTTACCACCCAATACGGCAGGGGAATAGCCAACGCTGACGAACTCCGCCGCTTGATATCGAACACCGGCGATTTACTTGATGCTCCTTCTTTCCTACGCCGCAATCAGCGCTTCCCGGCATCCAATGTCGCGGCAAGCAAGATGCGCATCCCGGAGCCAACCAAGATTTCTCGACAGTAGACCTCCTCTGTCTCATTCAAGAAAGGGGCGGCACGACCTCCGCCCCTTTCCCTTTTGTTACAAATAAGCTATAATACTAGTGAGGGAGGTGGTGTCTTCCTGAAAATCAGGGGAATAGCACAGTTAATTACCGAAGCTGCCTCAGAGCAGCAGGCAGCTAATATCGTTACACTGGATGTAAGAAAAGTTTGTCCCTTTGCGGACTATTTTATTATTTGCAACGGAGATACCGACCGCCATATTAAAGCTATCTGGCAAAGCATTAATGAAACGATGAAAAATAACGGCATTGTCCCTCATCACAGCGAAGGCACTCCTGACTCCGGCTGGATGCTTACCGACTTCGGCTCGGTAATCGTCCACATATTCTCGCCGGAGGAGCGCGACTACTACCAGCTGGACAAGCTCTGGGACAAAGCGGTGCCGGTAATCAGGATTCAATAGCGGGCTTAAAAAATTTCTCCGCTGCGAAAAAAGAGGGCTATCTCCTGCTCGGCATTCTCCACTGAATCGGAACCGTGTATCAGGTTATGGCTGATATCGCCCCCGAGGTCACCCCGGATAGTGCCCGCCGCAGCTTTAGCCGGGTCCGTCGCCCCCATCGTCTGCCTTATGACTTTCACCGCATTATCTCCCTGCCAGACCATGGCGACGACCGGGGCAGAGGTAATAAAATCAACCAGCTCATTAAAAAAGGCTTTATCCTTATGGACGGCATAATGACGCCGGGCTAACGCCCGGTCCATGTGAATCATTTTCAGGGCGATAATTTTAAGCCCTTTCGCCTCAAGCCGCGAGATAATCTCCCCCGCTAACCCCCTCTGCAGGGCGTCAGGTTTAATAAGGACTAAGCTTATCTCCATTCCCGTCCCGGCGGGTAACAGCCACCGCCAGCCTCAATTTCAGTCATTCCACTTCCACAGAATATGGTCATCTTCCAGGCGATAACCCAGATAGCCCCGGTCCACCAGTTTCCCAATTTCCGTTTTAACAAATTCAAGGGGAAAGGAGAGAGTATTCCACAGCCGCCTCTCCAGCTCAGCAACATATTTCCCAATTTCCAGAGGATAGCCATCCAGCCTTATCTTCCCCTCTTGCTCAATGACCTCCTGGTGCAATAGCTGCCAAACAAAATTCTGCGATTCCTCATCACGCAATCTTTTCAGCTCCCTCTCGGAAAGCTCCCCCACCAGGGCATCCCTGGCACGCTGGTCATAATACATCTGGGTAATTCCATTGACCACCCGGTCTAATGCCTCCGCCTTTATCCCCTCGGTTTCACACACCGCTTGATTGCAATCATAGCGTTCCCAGTCATTGGTCAATATCCGGACACCCAGCTCGGCAGCCTTATTCCTGACCTCAGTTCCGAAGAAAGGAGACAAAATATGGAATCCCCAGCTGCCTTCGCCGAGGCTCTCAGCGAAATTTATGCTCCGCTTAAGGCTTTTTTCAGTCTCGCCGGGAAGCCCGGCAATGAAAGAAGCAATGAACTCATATCCCAGGCTCTGGCATAGCTTGACCGCCTCCCTTGTTTTCACCGGCGTAATCCCTTTATGCGCCAAGTCCAGAATCTCCTGAACGCCGCTCTCCACGCCGAAACAAAGACTGTAACATCCTGCCTGCTTCATCTTCTCCAGCAAGGGTCTATCCACCGAGTCCACCCGGGCATAAGCCCCCCACATAATATTCGGCTTCCGGGCGATGATTTCGTCACAGACCGCGGCGCAGCGCTTATGGTTAACGGTGAAAAAGTCGTCCTCAAAAGAGAGCAGCCCAAACCCCAGCCGGGTAAGCTGCTCTATCTCATCGGCTACTAACCTGGGGTTGCGGTATCTCACCTTTTTTCCCACCATGCGGTGTCCCACACAAAAAGAGCAGCCGAAGGGACAGCCCCGGCTGGTCGATAAGCCGCAGGTTGACTGGAGCGCCTTATACCGGCTTACGGGAAGCAGATGCCGGGCGGGAAAAGGAAGCTCATCCAGATTTGAGACGAAGGGACGCTCCGGAGTAATCACTATCCTTGAGTCCTTCCTGAAAGCTATTCCCTTAACCTGGCTTAAATCTCCACCCCGGGCAAGGGTCTCCACCAGCTCCACCACCGTCTCGTCTCCCTCCCTTATCACCACGATGTCGATAAACGGCGCTTCGTGCAGGGTTTCCGCGGCGCTGAAGGTTACATGGGGACCTCCGATGACAGTGATGAGCTTGGGGGCTATCTCCTTACAGGTCTGGACAATCCGGCAGGCGGTAGGATAGTTCATGGTAACCGCGGTTATTCCCACGATGTCGGGCTTAAATTCCGTTAGCTTTCTCGCGATATTCCGGGGGCAGTTTCGGGTAACCAGGAAATCGAGGACCTGGACCTCCACTCCCGCCCGCTCCAGAACCGCTCCCACGGAAGGCAGGCTCAAGGCGACATGAAGTCCTTCAGCCCCGGGGTAAGGAGGATTTATCAATAAAACCCGCGTTGCCATAGCCAAAAAAGCCCTGAATTCCGGGAAATCAACGCCTAATTCTATGCCTCTATCCAGGCTGAAGTCAATCGCTCCCGGCGAAACTTTGATTAATCCCTCCTCCCTGTTTATACTATGGCTATGGAACTTTATTTCGGTCCCGCCGGTGTGCCCGAAAGCGCCTTGGAACGCTCCACCGAGGGCGGCATCCGATATGTCGCCCGGCTGGGTCTTGGCTGCATGGAAATACAGTTTGTAAGAGGGGTAAAAATGGGAGAGACCGCCGCCCAAGCGGTAGGAAAAGTGGCTAAAGAAAAAGGAATAGCGCTCAGCGCCCACGGACCTTACTATATTAACCTGAATGCCCGGGAGAGCGAAAAAATAGCCGCCAGCCAGGAAAGGCTGCGGGACGCCGTTCTAATCGCCTCCCTCTGCGGAGCCCGAAGCGTGGTATTCCACGCCGCCTTTTACCTGAACGACCCCCGGGATAAAGTCTATCCCGTGGTGAAGAAAAACCTCCAGGAGGTGCGGGAGAGGCTAAAATTTGACCCGTCGGGAGTCTATCTCCGACCCGAGACCACCGGAAAAGCCAGCCAGTTCGGCACCGTGGAGGAGGTATTGCGGCTGAGCAGCGAGCTTGAAGGCGTTGCTCCCTGTATTGATTTCGCTCACCTGCATGCCCGCACTGGGAAGTCCAACTCCTACGCCGAATTCGCCGCCACTCTGGAACAAATAGAGCGTAAACTGGGAAGAGCAGCCCTGGACAACATGCACATACATGTTTCGGGAATCAAGTATGGCGAAAGCGGTGAAATTAAACATCTCGACCTTCAGGATTCCGATTTTGATTATGTCAACTTCGTCAGAGCTTTAAAGGACTTCAAGGTCGGCGGGCTGGTCATCAGCGAAAGCCCTAACCTGGAAGGCGATGCCCTGCTCTTACAGCAGACCTACCACTCCCTCGGCTGAGGGGCTACCTTGATTTTACATTTACAACATAGCTGGTATAATAGAGGATGGAATTAAGATTATGAAAACTAAATGGTGGCAAAGCGGTTTTTTCTACATACTGCTCATGGTGGTGGTAATCAGCCTCATGGTTGTTCTCATCCCGAGGATTCACCAGGGTCCCGAAGAGGTGGACTTACCGACATTCATAAGCATCGCTAAGGGAGAAATAGCCGAGAAATCCATTGATACCATCAGGCAGGATGGGGATATCCTCGTTGGCATTAAACAAGAGAGGGCAGTATATACCACTGCCTTTCAGGGCAGCACCATTGAGCTATCGGAGTATCTTGCCGCAGAAGGAGTAAGCGTTCCCATTGATGTCAAGCCAACCGGCACTAACTGGGGAATAATACTGCTCCAGGTAATACTGCCCATGACGCTGCTGGGGATACTATTTTACTTCTTTTTCCGCTCCGCCCGGGGAGCGAGCATGCAGGCATTTAACTTCAGCAAGAGCCGTGCCCGGTTAAACTCTCCCGCAAACCCCAGGGTGACCTTTGCCGATGTTGCCGGGATTGACGAGGCGAAAGAGGAAGTCCAGGAGGTAGTGGAGTTTCTCAAGTCGCCTCAGAAATTCTATGCCCTGGGCGCCCGGATACCCCGGGGCGTTCTCCTCGTAGGGCCGCCGGGAACGGGCAAGACCTTGCTCGCCAGAGCCATAGCCGGGGAGGCGAAAGCGCCTTTCTACTCCATCAGCGGCAGCGAATTCGTGGAGATGTTCGTTGGCGTCGGGGCGGCACGGGTTAGAGACCTGTTTGAGCAGGCGAAGCGCACCACGCCCAGCCTTATCTTTGTGGACGAGATTGACGCCGTGGGACGCCACCGTGGCGCGGGACTGGGCGGGGGACACGATGAACGAGAGCAAACATTGAACCAGATCCTTGCCGAGATGGACGGCTTTGACACCAATACCAATGTTATCGTCATGGCTGCCACCAACCGTCCTGACATCCTTGACCCTGCCCTGCTGCGACCGGGACGCTTTGACCGCCATATCGTTATTGATTCGCCGGACATCAAAGGGCGCAAAGCCATACTGGAGGTGCATGCCAAGGGCAAGGCGCTGTCACCAGAAATCAACATGGAGGTAATCGCCAAGCAAACGCCGGGCTTCAGCGGCGCTGACCTAGCCAATCTGCTTAATGAAGCTGCTATCCTGGCTACCCGACGCAACCGTAAAGATATCAGCATGAAGGAGCTTGAGGACGCTACCGACAGAGTTCTCGCCGGTCCCGAAAGAAAAACCCGCGTAATGACTCAAAAAGAAAGGAAAGCTGTCGCCTACCACGAAAGCGGACACGCCCTGGTAGCCAAAATGCTGCCCAATGCCGACCCGGTGCACAAGGTCTCCATCATCGCCCGCGGGGTAATGGGAGGCTGGACGCGCTTCTTGCCCACTGAGGAGCACTACCTGTGGACTAAGCCCCAGCTGGAGGACAGGCTGGCGGTCAGCCTCGGGGGAAGAACCGCTGAGGAAATTGCCCTCGGCGAGATAAGCACCGGAGCGCAAAACGACCTGGAACAGGCAACCAAGCTGGCTCGCAAGATGGTCACCGAATACGGGATGAGCACCAAGCTGGGACCGCAGACCTTCGGAGAAAGGCACGAGCTTGTTTTCCTGGGACGCGAGATTAGCGAGCAAAGAGATTACAGCGACAAGGCAGCCCAGCAGATAGACGAAGAAGTGCGCCGCCTCATCCAGCACGCTTACCGCACCGCCAGGAAAATCCTGACCACGCACACGGAAAAACTGAAGGAAATGGCAAGCCTCCTCATTGAGCAGGAAACCCTGGAGGAAAGCGACCTTCACAAGCTATTTGAAGGGCTGGTAGCCAGCTAGTTTTTCACCTCTTGCGCTGGACAACATAGCGGGCTAAATCCGCCAGGTTTGAGCAAAGGGACTTATCGGGCAGAATTTCCAGCGCCCGGCAGGCCCGGAGAGAGAAATCAGCGGCAATATCAAAACACTCCCGGATAACCGTTGATTGGCAAATTTTGTCCCTCGCCAGCCCGATATCGCTAGCAGCGCTGCTTCCCAGCGCTCTCATGATTACCCCGTCATCGGGATAATGCTCCAGGAAGACTATGGTGGGCAAAGTCAACACCCCCTGGCTTAAATCCGAGCCCAGCGGCTTACCCAGCTCCGCCTCATTGCCGATAAAGTCCAGTATATCGTCCACAACCTGGAAAGCCATGCCCAGATTGTAGCCATAACCCTTTAAGGCGCTAACCGCTTCTTTAGGGGAGCCAGCCAGGATTGCTCCCGCTTCAGCCGCTGCGGAAAAAAGAGACGCTGTTTTAGCAGCAATCCAGCGATAATAATCAGCCTTAATCTGCCCCTTATCACCAGAAAAGCCCTCCTGTTGTAACTCTCCCGTGGAAATGGTCATCGCCGTCCGAGCGAGCAGCCTTATAATCTCAATATGCTCCGTCTCGGTAGCAAGCTCAGCACTTTTAGCCAAGAGATAATCCCCGACCAGTATCGCCGTGGCATCGCCCCACAGCTTGTTAATCGTCGTCTTACCCCGCCGTTCCTCCGAGCTATCAATAACATCATCGTGGACCAGAGTAGCGGTGTGGAGCAGTTCCACCGCTGCCGCCGCAGGAAGCAAGAGCTCTAAATCGTAGTTGTAAAACTTCCCGCTGAACAGGGTAAGGGCAGGGCGAATTCTCTTGCCGCTGCTTTTAACCACATAGCCCAGCAGCTTCTGGAGGACGGGTAGGTCAACGTCGGCAACAACGGCTAAACGCTGCTCTACCTTTCGCAGCTCTTCCCGGATAGGCTCATAAATAGCCTCAATCTCCATCCCTCTTCACCCTTCATACGCCAGACCAAGCCGAGCACTTTCCTGCTCGGCAAGAGCTTCATCCAGCTTGACAAATAAATGCTGGGGCTCGCCGAGCTTCTGCCCCACTGGGGGCAGTTGAAACCTCCAGCCTTCATCAACAAGGCTGCGGTCAAAACCGAGGAGGGAGTGAAGCTTCACCGAGCTGAAGGGGAGGACAGGATAGAGGGCGGTTTTCAAGGCGGAGAGGCTGGCTAAGGCGGTAAAAACAGCCCTGGCGGAGGCCTGACGGTCTTCCTTGATTGTCTTCCAGGGAGACTGCTCATCAAGATAGCGGTTGGTCTCTTGAGCCAGAAGCATAGCCTCTCTAACCGCCTCTTTGAAGCTACAGCGATAAAGGGCCCGGTCTACTTTATCCAGCAGGCTCTCCGCATTGTGAAGCAGCTCCTTGCTTCGGGGGTCGATATCGCCTGGCGAGGGCACCATTCCTTCAAAATTGCGATAAGCAAAACTAAGAACACGATGGACTAAATTACCATAGGTGGCGACCAGCTCATCGTTATTACGGCGGATGAATTCCCGCCACAAGAAATCGCTATCCCCGGTCTCGGGCATATTTGCCGCCAGGGCGTAGCGCAGGGGGTCAGGGTCATACCGCTCCAGATAATCGGGGAGCCAGACCGCCCAGTTACGGCTGGTGGAAAGCCGCTTCCCCTCAATGGTCAAAAATTCATTAGCCGGAACATCGTAGGGCAGGTTCAGCCCGCCATAGCCCATCATCATCGCCGGCCAGACAAGGGTATGGAAAAATATATTATCCTTGCCCACAAAGTAAAAACTCTTGGCATCTCCTTCCCAGAACCGCCTCCAGCCTTGCTCATCGTTATGCGCCTTGGCCCATTCCTTGCTGGCCGATAAATAGCCAATAACCGCCTCAAACCAGACATAGATTCGCTTATTCTCGAATCCCGGCTGGGGCACGGACACCCCCCAGCTTATATCCCGAGTTATCGCCCGGTCTTTTAACCCCTCGTTCAAAAATTTCCAGGTGGTGCCCGATACATTTCGCCGCCAGTGAGATTGAGCCCTCACCCACTCCTTCAACTGCTCCTGGAAGCGGCTGAGGCGCAAAAAGAAATGCACCGAATTTTCAAATCGCGGCGTAGCGCCGCAGAGGGCACAATGCAGCTCCTTGAGCTCCGGGACATTTAATGGTCGACCGCACCGGTCGCACTCATCGCCCCGGGCTTCAGCAAACCCGCAATAAGGGCATACCGCCCTGATATAGCGGTCGGGAAGAAAACGCTGACAGTTGGGGCAGTAAGCCTGGGGCACCTCGTCCTTATAAAGATAGCCCCGGTCAAGCAAAGTTAGAAAAATATCGTGAGTGACCTGGGCATGATTTTGAGTGCCGGTGGTGGTAAATAAATCAAAGGTAATGCCCAGTTTCTGCCAGCAATCGAGAAACTGCCGGTGATACTTTGCCGCTAATTCCGCCGGTTTTATGGACTCCCGCTCGGCACGGATTAAAATAGGCGCTCCATGCTGGTCGCTGCCCGAGACCATCAGCACATCATTGCCTTTAAGACGATGATAGCGGGCGAAAATATCCGCCGGGAGGTAAGCTCCGGCAACATGCCCCAGGTGCAAGGGACCATTGGCATAAGGCCAGGCTACACCGATAAAAATACGCTCCGCAGACATTTCTCAACCGAAACACTATTATACCTTTCCCCAGGAGAAAAGTAACGCCCTGGCTGAAGCAGGCGGCATACCCATAATATTGCCCGGTGAGATAAACACTTTACTATTGCAAATAGGTGAGCTAAACTAATAATGAAGGAGGGTCAGGCAGAGAAGCTTCGGCTTTGTAGCTATGTGGCAGGATGTAGTGCAGGTACTGGGGATGCTAACTGCAGGGAGCATATTGTGGCTGGCGATTATTTTTTTGCTCGCCATGATTACCGAGATGGGTATGCCTACCTTCCCCATCATAGAAAGTCTCTTCGTTTTTGCCGGATTTGAAATTGTCCACGGGATGCAGGGCGTTGCCAGCCTGGCGCCGTTCTTGATTCTGGCGCCGACGGGACGCCTCTGCGGCTCCACATCAACCTACTGGCTTTCCCATTCCCTGGGAGACAAGCTCATCGATAAATTCGGCAAGCGCATCCGCTTCACCAGGGAACGGCTGGAAAAAACTAAGCAAAGGATGACCCGGATGGCGCTGCCAACCATAATTACGGCGCGACTTATCCCCGGACTCGGAATTATCACCTCCATCACCTACGGGGCATCCCACATCCAGTTCCGCCGCTTCATTACCGGCGTGCTCATTCAGTTGATAATCTGGGAGGTAATCTTCCTCACTCTGGGAGCTCTAGGAGGGGGAATAGCATTTCTCTTCGCTCCCGAATTCCGCCCCCTCTTCATCACCATCATAGTAGTGGCAGTAGTTGGCATGGGAGCAGGAGCATGGTATTTCGTCTTCCGCCAGACCGGCGAGGAGCAGCCGGAAAAAACACCGACTCCCCCGGAAAACAAGAGTTAGCCGGCACGGCTTGAGTTTAATGAGCGCTAATCCTGAAATAAACGTGGAGCTGATGGGATTCGAACCCACTACCTCCTCAATGCCATTGAGGCGCTCTCCCGAATTGAGCTACAGCCCCGCACCTAATGTAGCACAAAGCCAGGGTGGATTCAAGCAGTAAACAGGATGCAACATAGAGGTTACCGGCTCAGGGTGCTCATCAGCAGAGAAGAGATAGCGAACGCTGTGGCTAGACTCGCCAGTGAGATAAGCACGGACTACCACGGCAAGCAGCCCCTGCTTATCGGCGTCCTCAAGGGCTCGTTCATGTTTATGGCTGACCTCATCCGCCAGCTGGACTTGCCGGTGGAAGTCGCTTTAATCCGCCTCTCCAGCTATGACTCAGGCACGAAAAGCTCAGGAAAAGTCAGGGTAATCCAGGGACTCAAGGAGACCATAAAAGGCAGAGACGTCCTGGTAATCGAGGACATCATAGATACCGGCAGGACAATCACCTTCCTGCTTGACTACTTGAGGAAGAAAAAGCCTGCTTCCCTGAAGCTCTGCGCCCTGACCACCAAGCCGACCCGCTACCAGGTCCCGGTATCCTTTGACTACCTTGGCTTCACCCTGCCCGATAAATTTATCGTCGGCTACGGACTCGACCTCGCTGAGATGTTCCGCAACCTGCCCGATATATGTATTTTAGAGGATGATGAATCCCGCTAGACTTATCGCCGTAGCTAAAGGCGACTCACCGCCAGACCTGCTACTGAAGAACGCCCGCATCATAAATACTTTTAGCGGCGAAATAGAAGAGGGCGACGTCGCCATCTGCGGCGACACGATTGCCGGAATCGGCGACTACCGCGGGGCAAAAGAGAGCCTCGATTTACACGGCGATTACCTGGCTCCGGGGCTGATTGACGGGCATATCCATATTGAAAGCTCGATGCTCCACCCGTCCCAGTATGCCCGGGCGGTGGTCCCCCGGGGAATTTCAGCCGTAATCACTGATTTGCATGAGCTCTCCAATGTCTGCGGCATTGACGGGATAAAATTCGTGGCCAACTGGTCGCCAAAGCTGCCCCTGGACATACTGCTTATGGCTCCCTCCTGCGTGCCGGCAACTCCGCTGGAGACAGCGGGCGCTAAAATCAGCGCCGCCGAGATAAAGCAAATCCTCTCCTTCCCCAATATAATCGGGCTGGGTGAGGTAATGAACTTCCCCGGCGTGGTGAACGGCGATAAGGAGGTATTAGCCAAGATTGCCGCCTCCCGCGGCAAGGTGATTGACGGACACGCCCCGGGACTCAGCGGGAAAAAGCTCAATGCCTACATAGCCGCGGGAATGATGTCCGACCACGAATGCACCACCTACGAGGAAGGGAAGGAGAAGCTAAAGCGGGGGATGTATCTCATGATTAGAGAGGGCTCCTCGGAGAAAAATCTCGATGCCCTCCTCCCCCTGGTCAACGATAATACTTACCGGAGATGCTTCTTCGTGGTGGACGACCGTAGCTGCTCCGACCTGCTCGGTGAAGGCGATGTCGATGCCGTGGTCAGGAAAGCCATCAGCCGGGGACTGGAGCCGGTCAGGGCGCTCCAGATGGCAACCATAAATACCGCGGAATATTTCCGCCTTTATGACCGTGGGGCGGTAGCCCCGGGCTACCGGGCTGACCTCATTACCCTCACCGACCTCCCTGGCTTGAAGGTAGACCGGGTGTTCCATAAAGCCCGGTTGGTCGCCCGGGGGGGCAAATGCCTCTTCCCGACACCGAAAGCCCCGCCCGAGCTGACCGACACAGTGCATATCAAGAAGCCTCTTACCGTTGAATCGCTGTCATTGCGAGCGGAGCGAAGCAATCTCACCGGCAAAACCCACCCCGTTATTGAAATCGTCCCCGGGCAGATAATTACCCGGAAAAGGCTGGTTGAGGTCAGCATTGAACGGGGAACGGTGGTGGCTGACACCGAGAAAGACATCCTCAAGCTCGTGGTGGTGGAGCGGCACAGAGCCAGCGGGAATGTCGGGGTGGGACTGGTCAAGGGCTTCGGCTTGAAAAAGGGGGCGCTGGCGTCGTCCATAGCCCACGATTCCCACAACATAATCGCGGTGGGCGTCAGCGATTCCGATATACTCAACGCAGTTGAGGGAATAGAAAACCTCGGAGGCGGTCTCGTCGTTTCCTCGGAGGGAGAAATCACCGCTTCCCTGCCGCTGCCCATCGCCGGACTGCTTTCCCCCGAGCCGCTGGAAACGGTGGTCGCCCAGTTTGAAAAGGTGGAGAAAACCGCCGCCAGCCTGGGCGATTTGCCCCCGGCGCCCTTCTCCATTCTTTCCTTCCTGGCGCTGCCGGTAATTCCTGAGCTGAGGCTCACCGACCTGGGGCTGGTGGACGTGAACGAGTTCAGGCTGATTTAGGTAGAATTAACTCGAACCTTCAGTTTCCTGTGCCGAATTTTGAGGGACACCATACTTAATTCAAAGATTATGCCGCCTCCCCATCTACATCAAGCGATATATATGGTGTCCCTTAATTGTAATATTCTACCTTTTGTGTTTCACTGACCAGCATCTTTTACTCTCTAGTAATCCTCTAACGTAATAAATTGCCTCAGGCTTTAACATCCAAGCCATCCCATCATGACTTGATGCATCGATAATCCAATCTTGGCTTGTCGTCGCTGCCTTAATAGCATCAGAAACTTGCAACTTCGAAAATCCACCCTTGGTCTCCAGTTCACTGAGAGTGACTGCTCCACTCCCGTCGTTGCCTAATTTGTAGATGGCAACTAAAACCTTATCCCTAGTCTTTTGCGCAGCATTTACCCTTCGTTTTTCCAATTTCCGGTCGATGAATTCGAGTAAGCCCAATACATCAATATTCATGTCTCCCACCTTACTTAAACATCTTCTAACTTCATAGCTCGTCTCTTCCTTTTTTTACTTCTCCCGCGTCGCCCACAGAGGCGAAGCCTCAAAAGGCTCTCCGGCGAGCTTGGCTTGAATGACTTTCTCCAGCCCTGATACCGGCACCCGAATCTGCGCCAGGCTGTCCCGGTCCCTGACGGTAACCTGATTATCCTCCAGGGACTCAAAATCTATGGTGACGCATAAGGGCGTGCCAATCTCGTCCTGGCGGCGGTACCTTCGCCCGATGCTCTGCGAATCGTCGTAACAGGTCATAAAGCCGGGGCACAGCTGCTTATAGACCTCTTTAGCTAAAGGAGTCAATTTTTCGTTGCGGCTCAGGGGCAGGACCGCCACCTTTAGGGGAGCCAGGGAAGGATGCAGCCGCAGGACGACCCTCTTTTCCCCCTCCACCTCTTCCTCCCGGTAGGCGTCGATGAGGAAAGCCAGAAAGGAGCGCTCCACGCCCGCCGAAGGCTCAATAATGTAAGGAACATAACGCTGTCCGGTCTCATCGTCATAGTAGCTGATTTCCTTCTTGCTCGCCCGGCCGTGCTGGGTCAGGTCGTAGTCTCCCCGGTTGGCGATGCCCTCCAGCTCCGACCAGCCCATGGGAAAGAGATACTCAACATCGTAGCAGTCCTTGGCATAGTGAGCCAGCTCCTCCTTGCCATGCTGCCTCAGGCGGAGATTTTCCTTCCTGATGCCCAGCCCGATATACCACTCGAATCGCTCCTTCACCCAGTAATCAAACCACTCCTTATCGTTTCCCGGCTTGACGAAGTATTCCAGCTCCATATGCTCGAATTCCCGGGTGCGGAAAATAAAATTGCCCGGGGTAATCTCGTTGCGGAATGATTTACCAATCTGGGCGATGCCCAGAGGCAACTTTTTCCTGGAGATGGTAACGGTATTCTCAAAGTTGACGAACATCCCCTGGGCGGTCTCGGGGCGGAGATAAATGGTGCTCGCCTCATCCTCCACGGGACCCATAAAGGTCTTGAACATCAGGTTGAACATCCGGGGCTTGGTCAGCTCCCTGCCACACTGGGAGCACTTCGTTCCGCTTATCTCGTCGACCCGCCAGCGGAGATGGCATTCCTTGCACTCCACCATATAATCGGCAAAGCTATCGATATGACCGCTGGCTTTCCAGACCTGGGGGTGCATCATAATGCTCGACTCCAGACCGACGACATCGTCCCGTTTTTGAACGATGTTTTTCCACCAGGCATCCTTGATATTTCGCTTGAGCTCCACGCCGACGGGACCATAATCCCAGCAGCTGGACAAGCCGCCATAGATTTCGCTGCTGGGAAAGACGAACCCCCTCCGCTTGCACAGAGAAACGATTTTCTCCATTTCAACACTTTTGCTCATAGTTAACTACCTAGCTTACCAGCTTTGCTCCCAGGGGTCAAAGGGGTAAGCTGTGTTATAATACAATAAATAATTTTTCCAGATGCAATCAGACGGAGAAGAGGGTGGAAAGGATAAAGTTGTTTTTTAACCCCTCCAGTATAGCCCTGATAGGGGCTACCGAGAGAGAAGGCACTGTAGGAAGGACACTCCTGGAAAACCTGCTGCTGGCTAAGGATAAGCGCAAGATATATCCGGTAAACCCCCATCGGGAAAAGGTGCTTGACCTTGAATGCTATCCCGACATAGCGTCTTTGCCTGAATCCCCCGACCTCGCCATCATTGCCACCCCCGCTGAGGGGGTCGCCGAGGTAGTGGAGCAAACCGGCAAAGCCGGCGTCAAGTCCATTATCATCATCTCCGCCGGGTTTAAGGAAATAGGAGCAGACGGAAAAGCGCGCGAGGAAAAAATAGCCGACGTGGCCCGCAAATACAATGTCAGGATAATCGGACCAAACTGTATGGGGCTAATCCGACCCAGCGCTAACTTGAACGCCACCTTCACCAGGATAATGCCCAAGCCGGGGCATGTGGCTTTCTTATCGCAAAGCGGCGCACTGGGCTCCGCCGTCCTCGACTGGGCAAGCAGCAAGGACATCGGCTTCAGCACCTTCGTTTCGCTGGGGTCTATGCTCGATGTGAACTTCGGAGACTTGATAGACTATTTTGGCGAGGACACCGAGACCAGGAGCATAATTATCTACCTGGAATCCATAGGAAACGCCCGGAAATTCATGAGCGCGGCGAGGGGGTTCGCCAGGACAAAACCGATAATCATATTGAAGCCGGGAAAGTTCCAGGAAAGCGCCCGGGCGGCTAGGTCCCACACCGGAGCCATGGTGGGAGAGGACTTATACTACGATGCTGTTTTCCGCAGAGCCGGCGCCGTGAGGGTAGAGAAAATTGAAGACCTGTTCAACTGTGCCTCTATCTTAAACACGGCTCAACTGCCTAAAGGCTCAAACTTAGCCATAATAACCAATGCCGGAGGACCGGCAGTGCTTGCCACGGACGCCCTGATAGAGAGAGGGGGTAAGCTGGCTCAGCTCAGCGAGAAGACGCTCGCTGCTCTGGACGACTTCTTACCTCCCAACTGGAGCAAGTCCAATCCGGTTGATATTCTCGGAGATGCTGATTCCCCGAGGTTTACCAAAACCATCGATATCACCCTTAAAGACCCTGAAGTTAACGGAGTCATAGTTATATATACCCCGCAGGGCGGCGCTGAGCCCGTTATGGCAGCGGAGGCTATCCTCAAGTATGCTAAAAGCAGTAAGCCCATCCTGACCACATGGATGGGCAATGGAGAGGTAGCTAAGGCGAGACAGCTATTCTACAAGAGCAAAATTCCCACCTATGAATTCCCCGAGGATGCCGTCAGGACATACCTCTATATGTATCAATATGCCCGCAACCTCGAGTCACTATACGAAACGCCCGAAGAACTGTCACTGGACATGGGACCGTCCAAAAACTACCTCAAGACGCTCATCCGCAAGGCAGCGAGGAGAAAGAGAACAATTCTGACCGAGGAAGACTCCAAAAAGTTCCTGACTACATACGAAATATCCTCCACAACATCGCATCTGGCTAAAAACGTTAACGAGGCAATTGCGCTGGCGTCACGGAGCGGCTATCCCGTGGTAATGAAGATATCCTCTCCCGACATATCCCACAAATCGGATGTCGGCGGAGTGATATTAAATATCTCTTCCGCCGATGAATTGAGAACAGCATTCAGCAAAATGATGGAAAACGTCGGCAGGTGCCAGCCCGACGCCAAAATCAACGGCGTCAGCGTGCAGAAGATGATTACAGGCTACAATTATGAACTTATCGTCGGGAGCAAAAAGGACCCTATTTTTGGTCCGGTGATAATGTTCGGCCTCGGGGGAATAGAGGCGGAGTTTTTCAAAGACATTGCGGTAGGACTACCTCCTTTAAATCAAGTGCTGGCTAGAAGGCTATTAGAACAAACCAGGATTTATAAACTGCTCTCTCAGGGATTCAGGTCCAGACCACCCATTAACCTGCGGGTGCTGGAGGAGACGCTGGTAAAGTTTTCAAACTTAATCATTGATTTTCCTGAGATAAGCGAAATTGATATTAACCCCCTGGTGATAACCGCTAACGCTGCTATCGCTCTGGATGCAAGAGTAATTCTGGATGAGGAGTCATTGCAAAAAGAGGTGCTGGAATATGCTCACCTGATAATATCGCCCTACCCCACCAGATATATCCAGCCGTGGAGATGTAAGGATGGAAAGTCGGTATTACTGAGACCCATCAGACCTGAAGACGAACTGCTGGAGAGGGAGCTTATCGCCGGTCTATCCGAAGAGTCGATGCGGTTCAGGTTCTTCTACATACTCAAAGACATAACGCATGATATGCTCACCCGGTTCTGCAACATTGACTATGAACGGGAGATGGCGATTATCGCCGAATATACTTCAAATGGTAAGAGGAGGAATGTGGGGGTAGGAAGGCTGGTGATTCAGCCTGACGGCGAAAGAGGCGAGTTCGCTGTTTTGGTTTCCGACGATTTCCAAAATCGTGGTTTGGGGCTAAAGCTCGTCGATATGTTAATCGGCATAGCTCAGGAGAAAGGGCTGAAGAGCATCTACGGGATTGTGCTGCCCGACAATGCCAAAATGATAGGACTGGCGAGAAAGCTCGGTTTCATTCTGGAGAGAGTTTCACCCGAGGAGAGCAAAATAACCCTGGAGCTTTAGCCGGATTACGCCGGCACCACCTTGCCCAAGAAGTCCCGAAAAGGGCGATGCCAAATTTGAAAATAGACTTGCCATTTTTGACCCCGCCTGGTATAATCGGGCAGTTATGGTCGAGCAACTAACTTTTAACACAAGCTGCCAGTAAGGAAAGTATAAAGGAGGTGCTATATGGATTTTGAGTTTACCGAGGAACAGCGGATGTTCAGGGACGGGCTGCGGGATTTTATGAAGCGGGAATTTGTCCCCATAGTAGACAAACGGGACAGGCAAGGAGCATTCACCAGGAAAGAGGAGATAAATAAGAAATTCATGTCGATAGGAATCGGCATTGACCCGGAAAACATAAGGGGGTTTACCGACCCCATGCTGTTCGCCATAACATCAGAGGAGGTAGCAAAGGTGTGGGTGAGCCTGCTCCCCATCCACGGTATGGGCTCTATTCCAGCGATTTTCGCCCCCTTAGCCTCGGATGAGGTGAGAGCCAGGATAGTCCCCAGGCTGAAAAGCGGAGATTTCATCGGAGCCTTCGCCGAGACTGAGCCGGAGGCAGGATGCGACACCGCAAGCATTAAGACCACCGCCAAGCCAGAAGGCGACCACTACATCGTTAACGGGACAAAAACCTGGATAAGTAACGCCGTGACCTGCGATACGGCGATGGTGGGGGTAATAGATACCGGGACAGGAGCACACACCTTTCTCCTGATGGAAAAGGAGGTTTCCCCCTGGGAAACGAGCCCGCTACACAAGCTGGGCTGGAATGCCTCGGACACCGGACAGATGTTTTTTGATAATTGCAAGGTTCCCAAGGAAAACGAGATGGGAGCAATATTGCAGATTGGCTCCTCCAGAGGCGAAATGCCGCCATTGTCGGAGGGCTTTATGAAGCTGTTCTTTACCCTGGCACCAACCACGGCGCTGCTCACCCTCCCCAGAGCGGGAATGGGACTGATGTCGGTGGGAATCGCCCAGGCAGCCTTTGAAGCCTCGGTAGCTTATGCCAAGGAAAGAATTCAATTCGGCAAGCCCATCGGCAAACACCAGTTGATTCAGAATATGCTCTATGAAATGTGCCTGTTAACCGAGACGGCACGGCTCCTGGGATATAAAGCTATTGATGCCATTAACCATGGAGACCCCGATGCACGGAGACTTTCATCGATGGCTAAGGTGTATGGCGGCGAAGCCGCAATCAAGGTAACCGACCACGCCATACAGATTCACGGTGCCAACGGCCTTTCCCAGGAACTGCCCATAGAGAGATATTACCGCGACGCCAGAATGCAGGTAATTCCCGATGGCACAAGCGAGATGATGAAGCTAATAGCGAGCTACACCATACTGGGCAAGGGATTCTCGGCATACTCCTAAAGGACGAACAGCACCCAGGCAGCAGAGAAGAAAATAACCAGTCCGGCTAAAGGGGGGCAAGCAATGATGAGATTGCCACATTGCCCCCCTTTAGAATAACAGAGGACCGGACTTCTACGGCAGGCTGGCTCTCCCAGCGAAGCATGGCGATGAAAAAGCTCATTGAAGGCGCCTCAAGACTGGGTATAACGCTTGACGCCGGGCAGCTAGACCAGTTTGAGATTTATTATCACGAGCTGACCTCCTGGAACAAGAAAATAAACCTTACCGCAGTCACCGACTACCAGGAAGTGCAGATAAAGCATTTTCTTGATTCGCTCACCGTAACTCTGGCGCTGACCGAAGAAGAGCTAGCCCGGCCGGGGTTCAGCCTGATTGATATTGGCAGCGGCGCCGGCTTTCCTGGCATACCCCTCAAGCTCCTTCTCCGCCAGTCAAGGCTGGTGCTTGTCGAGTCCCGGGCTAAGAAGGCGGCTTTTCTCCACCACATCGTGGAGCGGCTGGGGCTGAACCAGGTAGAGGTGGTGGCGGGGAGAGCCGAGGAAATAGCTCACCAGCCCGAATTCCGCGAGCAGTTTGCCCTATCGGTCTCCCGCGCCGTGGCTTCCCTGCCCGCGGCGGTGGAGCTGGCGCTGCCCTTCTGCCAGATTGGGGGGAAATTCGTCGCCCCGAAGAAAGGGGAAATCGAGCCCGAGGTGAGCCAGGCAGGCAAAGCCATTGATGCCCTGGGAGGCAAATTAAGCCAGGTGAAGAAAATAGAACTTGACGGCGATATGCGGTATTTAGTGATTATTGATAAAATATCTCCCACGCCGGAAAAATACCCCCGCCGCCCTGGCATACCGGAGCGGCGCCCGATTAGAGGTGAATAGGGCTCTTGACCCGTTTTTTGATTTTTCCTTCGGGCTCTCTTATAATAAAGAGATATGGAGAAAGGTAGCTGGAAAGTTAAGACTGGTTTAGCCCAGATGCTAAAGGGCGGGGTGATTATGGATGTGGTCACTCCCGAGCAGGCTAAAATCGCCGAGGATGCCGGCGCCTGCGCGGTTATGGCGCTGGAGCGGGTGCCTTCGGATATTCGCGCCAACGGCGGCGTAGCCCGGATGGCTGACCCCGGGGTAATCTCAGCCATAATGGAAGCGGTAAGCATCCCGGTGATGGCTAAATGCCGTATCGGGCACTTCGTTGAAGCCCAGGTGCTTGAGGCGCTGAGGATTGACTTTATTGACGAGTCCGAGGTGCTCACTCCCGCCGACGAAAGCCACCATGTCTGGAAGCACGATTTCAAGGTCCCCTTCGTCTGCGGCTGCCGCGACCTCGGCGAGGCGCTGCGCCGCATCGCCGAAGGAGCAGCGATGGTCAGGACAAAGGGCGAGGCGGGAACAGGAAATATCGTGGAAGCAGTAAGACATATGCGAGCAGTCCAGGGCGGAATCCGCCGTCTCCAGTCTTTACCTGAAGCGGAGCTGGTAGCCGAAGCGAAGTCCCTGGGCGCTCCCCTGGAGCTGGTGGTGGAGGTGCACAACAGCGGAAAATTACCCGTGGTGAACTTCGCCGCTGGAGGCGTAGCCACACCGGCGGACGCTGCTTTGATGATGCAGCTTGGAGCTGAAGGCGTCTTCGTTGGCTCAGGCATCTTCAAGTCCAGCAACCCTCCAGCCAGAGCACAAGCCATCGTCAAAGCCACCACTCACTACCAGGACCCGGCAATCATCGCCGAGGTGTCCAAGGGGCTGGGAGAAGCCATGCCCGGTCTGGATATAAAAACCATACCCCCAGAGGAGTTGCTCGCTACTAGAGGGTGGTAAAAACGCGAAAAGTAATCACTGACGACCTGGACGCTCTACTGGACATCCTGCCATCACATATCCGCGAACCGCTTTACCAGGAGCCTGACCGGAGCGAGCTCATAGAGGTAGTCCTGGACCTGGGGCGTCTCCCCGAGGCTCGTTTCCCCCACCGGGAACTGGTTATCAACTCCAGGGAAGTCAGCCCCAACGATATTGGCTATGTGGTGTCGCGGGTGGGCGAGTTCAGCGGGGACAACCGCGCCGGGATTGAGCGCACCCTTCACCGTATTTCGGCGATAAGAAACAGAAACGACCACATAATCGGGCTAACCTGCCGTGTCGGCAGAGCGGTATTCGGCACGGCAAAGCTGATACAGGACTTCGTCGAGTCGGGGAAGAGCGTCCTGCTCCTCGGCAAACCGGGCATCGGCAAGACAACGATGCTGCGAGAGGTCGCCAGGGTGCTCGCCGACGACATCAAGAAGCGGGTTATCGTCATTGATACTTCCAACGAGATTGCCGGCGACGGCGATATTCCCCACCCCGCCATCGGTCATTCTAGGCGAATGCAGGTAGCCACCCCCACCAGGCAGCACGCAGTGATGATTGAAGCGGTGGAGAACCACATGCCCGAAGTCATTATCATTGATGAAATCGGCACCGAGCTTGAAGCCCAGGCAGCGCGGACTATCGCCGAGAGAGGAGTGCAGCTTATCGGCACAGCACACGGAAATACCCTGGAGAACCTGATAATGAACCCCACCCTGTCCGACCTCGTCGGAGGGGTGCAGACAGTTACCCTCGGAGACGAGGAGGCAAGGCGGCGCCACACCCAGAAGTCCGTCCTGGAGCGCAAGGCGCCCCCCACCTTCAATGTGGTGGTGGAAATCGTGGACTACTATAAAGTGGCGGTCCATCCCAGCGTTACCGATGCTGTAGATGCCATCCTGCACGGTCAGAGCGTTCAAACCGAGCTCCGCTGGGTGGACGAACAGGGAGAGGTGAACAAGGGGAAGGCGGTTACCCCCTCCTCACCGGAAAGCACCCCGAATAACCGGGATGACCAGTTGTTACGCTTCTACCTTTTCGGCGCTAATCGCTCCCGCCTGAAACAGGTCGCTGAAGAAAAACAAAGAAAACTGAGAGTAGTAGCCGACCTTAAACAAGCCGACATCTTTCTCACCATCAAGAGCTATTACTCCCGAAAACCCCAGAGAATAAGGGATGCTGAAGCGCTGGGCATACCAATCTACGTCCTCAAGAGCAACAACGCCGCCCAGATGAGGCAATGCCTGGACACGGTATATCCTGCTGGCTTTCCCTCCCCTTACGTCCAGCACGTGCAGCACCTGTTAGCCCAAAGCCAGGACATAGAGTAATCCGCCAGTTGACGGGGAAAGGGACGTTGTTTATCACACTTGAAGGTGGCGAGGGATGCGGGAAAAGCACTCAGGCTGAGGCGCTATACCGGAGGCTGCGAGGCAAAAATCTTCCCGTGATGCTGATACACGAGCCGGGAGGGACGGCGCTGGGCGAGGAAATCGGGAAAAGGCTGAAATGGAAGAGAGAAAACATTACCCCGCAAGCCGAATTGCTCCTCTTTGCCGCCTCCCGGGCTCAACTTGTCGCTGAGGTAATCCAGCCCGCCCTGAAGGAAGGCAAGATAGTCATCTGCGACCGCTTCAGCCATTCCACCACCGCCTACCAGGGATATGGTCGGAGACTTAATCCGGCGGCGGTGAAAACAATAAACCGGCTGGCAGCGCAAAAGGTAACGCCGGACCTCATCATACTCCTGGACTTACCGCCCGAAGAAGGACTGGCACGAAGGGGAAAGGTGCTCGACCGCTTCGAGTCAGAGGCACTATCGTTCCACCGCCGGGTAAGGGAGGGCTATCGCAAAATGGCGGCAGAAGAGCCTGACCGCTGGCTGATGATAGACGCCGCCCTGCCACGGAGGAAAATCTCCCAAATTATCGGGAAAAGGGTCAATGAGCTCCTGATTCAAAAAGGGTATCTTTGAGCCGTGAGCGGAAAACGGGTAATCGTGGCGATGAGCGGCGGAGTGGACTCCTCGGTAGCCGCCTCACTGCTTAAAGGAGCCGGCTATGAGGTCAGCGGAATATACCTCTCGCTGTGGAACACCCCTCACTCCGAATACCAGCAGGGCTATGCCCGGCAGGTATGCCAGGTGCTGGACATCCCCCTGGACATAGTTGACCTGCGCCAGGAATTTGCCCGGTATGTGGTGGACTATTTCTGCCAGGAATACCAGCAGGGGCGGACTCCGAACCCCTGCGTCGCCTGCAACCAGCACATAAAGCTCGGCTCTCTGCTCCATAAAGCCCTCTCCTCGGGCGCGGACTATCTCGCCACGGGACATTACGCCCGAGTTGAACGCTCCCAAGACGGCTATCGCCTGCGGAAAGCCCGCGATAAGGGCAAAGACCAGTGCTACTTCCTCTACACCCTGACCCAGGAGAAGCTCCAGCACCTTCTCTTTCCCCTGGGCAAATACACCAAACTGGAGGTGAAAAAAATAGCCCGGGAGAGAGGGCTGCCGGCATCGGACAAGCCCAGCCGGGACTTATGTTTCATCTCGGATAAAAATTACCGCGACTTCCTCAGCCAGTATCTCCCCGCCGAGCCCGGCGAGATGGTGGACTCCCGCGGAAAAATAGTGGGGCGGCACCGGGGGATAGCGTTCTACACCATCGGGCAAAGGCATGGTCTGGGAACAGCCTCAGGCAGACCGCTCTATGTAATAAGAATAGAGCCGGGGGATAACCGGGTGGTGCTTGGCGACGCGGAGGAGCTTTACTGCCAGGAAGCCGCCGTCGGGGAAGCAAGCTGGACTGCGGGCACACCGCCCGCCGAGCTTGACGGCATCACCGCGAAAATACGCTACCGGTCGACGGAGGCGCCGGTTACCTTATCGCTCAACGGGAAGAGCATCGCTGCCTGGTTTCCACAGCCACAGCGAGCACTTACCCCGGGGCAGGCAATCGTCTTTTACCGGGGCGACGAGGTGCTCGGCGGGGGCATCATTGAGAGCTTCTCGCTGCGGAGTTAGTAAATGCCGGGGAATTTGAACCGCCAGGAAACGGGCAAGCTGGGTGAAAAACTAGCCCGAAAACTTCTCCAGAAAAAGGGCTATCACATTCGTGAGACGAACTTTCGCTGCCGCGCCGGGGAAATCGACATCGTTGCCCAGAAAGAGGACTGCCTTGTCTTCGTAGAAGTGCGCACCAAAAGCAGCCGGGGCTTCGGCAACCGAGGGCAAAAAGGAAAGACTCATCACCTCAGCCCTGCACTATATTGATAGCCACCACGATTTACCCTCCTCGTGGCGCATAGACGTCGTGGCAATAGAGGTCGACGACAAAGGGAAAAGCAAGCGCACCGAGCTTATTGAGAACGCCGTAACGCTATGATTTTACGCCTAGCCCCGGGGACCGAGTCTGCCCTCAGCAAACTCCTTCAGCACCCTCTTCTCCATCTTGCCCGTTACCTCCCGGGGAAGGGATACTACGAACATCACATATTTGGGCACTTTATGCGCCGGGAGGCTCTGACGGCAGTGCCCCGCTATATCCTCTTCAGTCAAGTCCTCCCCTTTCTCCAGCTCAATGATGGCGGCTAATGCCTCGCCCAGCTCCCGGTCAGGGATTCCGACAACAGCGGCATCCCTCACCTTGGGATGAGATTTAATTACCTCCTTCACCTCCTCGGCATAGACCTTTTGCCCGCCAGTGGTTATGATTTCCTTGCTTCTGCCGACAAAACAGAAGTGCAGCGCTTTATTAACATACCCATCATCCCCGGTAAAGAAATACCTCTTCCCATCTATAACCCTGAAGCTGTTCCGGGTCTTCTCGGGACACTTCCAGTACCCCAGAGCCACATATCCTCCGGCGGCAAATTCTCCCATCTCCCCTGTCCCCGGTTTAACATCCTCCCCCGTTTCAGGATTGACAATCCGGAAGGGATACTGAATGGAATACAGCCTGCCTCGGGCAGGAAGCGTAGCTCCGGCAAGGAGCGGCTCTTTATCCTCCAGGACAGTAGCCGAGCCATATGCAATGCTGAACTCGGTGCACCCATACGTATCTATTATTACCACTTGAGGTAAGAGCTCACAAAGCTCTTTCTTGACCCGAGAGGACCACCTTACTCCTGAAGATATGATTGCTTTCCAGGAGGAGAGGTCGTATTTTCTTCCCTCCGCTCCAGCCTTTTTCAACTCATCCAAGATGGGCATGGCAAAGGCGTCTCCATTTATCATTATTCCATCCACCTTCTCCTTCTCCACTACTTCCAGAAGCTCCGTGGCGTTGAAGGGATAGGGAGTGGGAAGGAAAACCGTAGTAGTCGCTGACGAGACGATATTACCAAAAGTCTGCATGTAGGCACTGGCGTGGAACAGGGGGCAGACGGGGATATACTTAACCCCCTCTTTCAGAAGGCGCCGGCTCTCCGTAATCATCAAAGTAGACCCCCAGATTGCTTTAAAGGTCCGGAACAGCCCCCAGCGGACCAGACCAAGACGGCTCAAGGGGCGTAAGACTTTCATCGCTGATATGGGGTATAAACCAAGCACGAATTTAAATATTTTGTCGTTATCAATTCGGTTAAATGCGGGCAACAGGACATTGAAAATAAGCATCTCCACGCCTTTCACCCTCTGCTCGCCATCCCAGACCACCCCTTTAGGGTATCCCGTTGTCCCGCTGGTATACATCAGGTAGCAGAAGTCCTCGTTGGTTACCTTGTAATCCATCTCAGGCTGCGTCGGGGGATACTTTTCCAGCAGGTCTTCGTAGATAAGCGCTCCCGTGGGGATATTTTGAGCCGGTTTACCGACACCGTAAACGATTATATGCTTTAAGGAGGCTATTCCTTCAGTCACCCTTTCTATAATGGGGGCGTAGTCGTCCTCCACAATTATTGCCACGGCATCGGCATCCTCAATTACATATCCAAGCTCATCAAGCGCCGCCCGGGGATTAAGGTTGAAGGGGACCGCGCCAATCTTAGATACAGCAAAGTAGGACTCCATCCACTCTATGGAATTGAACCCGGCAATGCCTACCCGCTCCTCTTTCTTAATCCCTAAACCCAAGAGAGCATTGGCTAATCTGTTTACCCGCCCGTCAAACTGCTTCCAGGTAAGCCTTCTCTCCCCCTGGACAAAGGCTAATCTATCGGGGATAGCCTTGACGATATTCTCCAGCTTGCTTCTCCAGGTATGGTTGGACTTGTAGCCCACAGGATACTTCCTGCGGTAGTTGGAGAATTCATCCTGACTTATCTCCCTTGCTCCCAAGGCATCTCTTTCGCGCTCTATCATAACTACACCGACTTCGTCGTTAATTATTATACCACGTTCATTGAAGATTCGGGGTTAAGTAAAATACCGTGTTAACCCAGTGTGCCGGTCTTCCATCCTTCCATGAGCAAATTCCTTCAGCATTCTGCGGTCCATCTTGCCCGAGGACAACCGGGGAATGGACTCCACGAATATCACCTGCCCCGGCACCTTATACTCGGGAAGATTATCCTTACAATGTTTAATTAATTCCTCGTCGCTGGACTCGACACCTGGCTTCATCGCCACAATAGCGACTACCATCTCACCGCCCTCGGCATTGGAGACGCCAACTACGGCGGCATCCTCCACCTTGGGATGAGCCTTCAGCATATCCTCCACCTCCTCAGCATAAACATTTTCCCCGCCGCTCTTAATAACCTCTATTCCCATCCTGCCGACGGGATGAAACCACCCTTTTTCATCAACATAGCCCATATCCCCGGCAAAGAAATATTTGCGCCCTCCCCACTCCCGAAAAGCCTGCTTGGTCTCCCCGGGGTTTTTCCAGAACCCCGGGGTGCTGTAGCCGCCGGTGAGAAACTCCCCTATCTCCTTTGAGCCCGGTTTAACCTCTTTTCCGGTGTCGGGGTTGACAACTTTACAGGGAGCCTGGAAGGAATACACCCCTTTCCGGTCAACCCGGGCTTGAAAGGAAGTTATCTCCTTATCCCGGGCAGAGTCAGTGGCAACGAAACTAACGCCGGAGCCTCGCGCCCCGTAGCCATCTATTGTTATCAGGTGAGGTATAAACTGGAGAAGGTCCTTCTTAGCACGAGGCGTCCATCTCACTCCACAGGAGATTATAGTTGCCAGCGAGCTAAGGTCATATTCCCTTCCCTCCTTCTTCGCCTGCATTAACTCCTCCGCCATGGGCACGGCAAAGGTATCACCGGCGATTAAAGCCATATTTACCCTTTCCCTTTCCACTGTTCTCCAGAACTCCGCGGCATTAAAGGGATAAGGGGTCTCCAGGAAAATAAGGGATGCGCCATGCCCGATAATATTGCCCAGAACCTGGTTATAGGACAGCTCGAAGAACAAAGGGGAGGCAGGAAGAGCTTTAAGCTCACCCTTTCTAAAATGCCGGCACAGCCGGATAAAAAACGCCGTGCCCATCACCACTTTAATGCTCCAGAGATGAAATTTCTTCCACGACGCCAAGTTGCGGAAGGGATAGGTCAAAGTGGTGAAACCGGGCATGGGCAATATGGTATTATCCAGATTGAGAGCACTTTTCTCCCTTCCCCTATCGGGCACCGGCAGATAACCGCTGAAGACACTCAGCATTGCGCCCTTGGTCTGCCGCTCATGGTCCCATACCGCCCCCACGGGGTAGCCGCCGCTACCAATGGTGTATTCCAGATGGCTGAAGTCCTCATTGGTGACCGCATAATCCAGCACCGGTTTTGCCGGGGAATACCTCTCCATCAAGTCATCATAGACCACTGCTTTTTCAGGAATATTCTGAGGCCGCTTGCCCACGCCATAAACGATGAAACGCTTGAAGTGGCTCAATCCCTCGGTCACCCTTTTTATGGTATGCGCATACTCGTCCTGGACGATTACCGCCACGGCATCGGCATCCTCCACGATGTAACTTAGCTCGCTGAGGGTGAACCGGGGATTCAGGAAAAAGGAGACCGCCCCAATCTTAGCCAGGGCAATGTCGGCTACCAGCCACTCTATGGAATTAAACCCGGCAATGCCTACCCTCTCCTCCTTTTTAATCCCCAGGTCTAACAGAGCATTGGCTAGCTTGTTCACATTTTCATCAAGCTGCCGCCAGGTGAGCTTCCTCTCACCCTGGGCGCAAGCGAGTCCGTCAGGGGCGATGCTCACCAGCTTCTCAATCCTCTCTCCCAGGGTATTATGAGATTTCGCCCCCCGTCGATAGCTCTGGCGATAATTGGAAAAGCTGTCCCTGGCTAGCTTTTTCATCCTCCACCCCCAAATAAATCGGTGCCACCTCCGTTAGCCTGCTCACCCAGATAGCCCCGCAGTCTTCCGATATTCATCTACCGCCTCTATCATTTCCTGCCAGCCCTTGCCTTTCGTCCTCCCCCTTTTTTCAAGCCACTCTTGAAGAGCCTCAACAATGATTTGGCGCATCGCAGTGCGCTGGTCAATGGCAGCAATTTTTATCGCTTTGAGAAGTTCTTCGTTCCCCAGGTCCACCGTTATCCGCGTTCCCTTGCCCATGCTCCACCCCTCCTGTAATTACATTATACTATAAAATCACCAAAATGTATCCCCACAGACACACTTTTCACTGAAAGAGGCGGTATTTTTAAGGTTTTCCCCGGGTCTTACCAGCTAGGAATCCGTCAGCCGACGGATATATTTAAAAGGGAGATAATCTTTTCCAGGAGCTTACCTACTCCCCAGCCCTTAGCCGCAGAGATAAGAGCGATATTTTCCCCCGGCAGCATCACCTGCTGCTCCAGGATGGGAATCCTGGAGCTGAGGGAAATGGATTCTAGCTCCGCTTCGCTATTAAGAGCTAAGTCCAGCTTGTTGAACACCGTGAGCCGGGACTTGCCCTCAAGATGGAGTTCTTTCAGCATTTTCTCCACGGTATGACACTGGTGAACGGCATTCTTGTGCATTATGTCAACTACATGGAGCAGCAAGCTGGCTTCGCCAAGCTCCTCCAGCGTCGCCCGGAAGGCAGCGATTAACAATGTGGGCAACTTATGAATGAAGCCCACGGTATCGGTAATCAGAAACTGCTGCCCGCGGGGCAGAACGAAACGGCGGGTTACCGGGTCTAATGTAGTAAAGAGGGCATCTTCAACAACCATACTGGCTTTGCCCAGGGCATTAAACAGGGTGCTCTTGCCGGCGTTGGTATAGCCAACGATGGCGACGACGGGCACACCTCTTTCCCGGCGACGCCTACGATAAAGGTCGCGGTGCCGACTTACTTCCTCTATTTCCCGCTTGAGCCTGTTGATGCGTTTGTTGATAAGGCGGCGGTCGGTCTCCAATTGCGATTCGCCCGGTCCCCTGGTGCCGATGCCGCCGCCGAGCCGCTCAAGATGACCCCACTGCCCCACAAGCCGGGGCAGCAGATATTGATGCTGCGCCAGCTCAACCTGGAGCTGTCCTTCACGAGTCCGGGCATGCCGGGCAAATATATCCAGTATGAGCGCAGTGCGGTCAATAACCTTGACCTCAAGGGCTTCCTCGAGATTTCTCTGCTGCCGCGGCGACAGGTCATCATCAAAGACTACCGTATCATACTGGACCTGCTCCTTGAGGCTGCGCAGCTCATCGAGCTTGCCACTGCCGATATAATGAGCCGGCGAAGGCGCATTCATCTTCTGGACAAGCTCACCAACCACCACGGCGTTAGCCGTCCGGGCTAAATAAGCCAGCTCCGCCAGCGAATCAGCCGCCGCCCAGCCATCGGTAGAGGCTCTGCTGGCTACGCCGACTAAAAATACTCGCTCTTGCTCAGTTTGGGTGGCAAAAAGCTTTCGCTTTCCCTCAGCCAAGAGACTGCCCCCCGTGCCAGGACAGCAACCGCTCCACTCCCTGCTCCAGCCGCTCATCGGGAAGAGTCAGAGAAAAGCGGATATAGCCCTCCCCTTCTTTTCCATAGCCTGAGCCTGGAGTTACCGCCACACCGGCTTCATCCAGCAGCTTGGTGGTGAAATCCGCCGAGGTATAGCCCTGGGGAACCTTCGCCCAGACATAGAAAGTGGCTTTAGGCATCCTGGCTTTCAACCCTATCTGGTTAACGGCTTTTACCAGCTTATCGCGACGCCGCTGCAAAATAGCATTATGCTCCGCAATGTGCTCCTGAGGACCGCTCAGGGCGATTACCGCAGCATACTGGATTGCCCAGGGAATGCCAGAGTCCAGGTTAGACTTTATCTGGAACAGGGCATTTACCATCTCGGCATTGCCCACCACCATGCCGATACGCCAGCCCGTCATATGGTAGGTCTTGGACAGAGAGTGAAACTCCACGCCGACCTCCTTGGCACCCGGCACCTGCAGGAAGCTCGGCGGCTTATAGCCCTCAAAGGCGATTTCGGTATAAGGGGCATCATGGCATATTGCTAAATCGTGCTGCTTGGCAAAATGGACCGCCCGCTCAAAGAAATCAAGCTCAGCCACAGCACCGGTGGGGTTATTGGGATAGTTCAGCCAGAGGAGCTTAGCCCGGCTAGCTATATTCTCGGGGATAGCATCAAAATCAGGCAGGAAATTGTTCTCTTCCTTCAAAGGCACAAAGTAAGGTTTGCCGTCAGCAAGCAGGGTTCCCATGGCGTAAACAGGATAGCCCGGGTCAGGCACCAAGGCAATGTCGCCAGGACCGAGAAAAACTAAAGGTATATGTCCAATCCCTTCCTTGGAGCCGATGAGGGGCAGCACCTCTCTATTGGAGTTCAGGGTGACTCCAAAGCGCTCGTGATACCACTGGGCAATAGCCTGGCGGAGCTTGGGCAGACCGGCAGTCTCGGGATAGCGATGAATGGCGGGGTCATGCGCCATCTGGCACATATACTCAATGATGTGGGAGGGCGTGGGTAAATCGGGGTCACCCACGGTAAAATCAATGATGTCTACTCCCCGGCTTTTCTTCTCCACGATTTTTCGGTTGATTTCCACAAAAAGATAGGGAGGCAACTTACTAAGTCGTTCGGCTAATTTCATTTATCCCCCTTCATTTTAACCATTCACCAGTGTAAACTTCCTCTACGGGACCGGCAAGCATCACCTCGCCTTTCCCATCCCAGGTTACCATCAAAGTCCCTCCTGGGTATATTATGTCAACTTTATTATCAATGTAGTCAAGCAAGCGCCCGGCTACGGCAATAGCGCAGGCGCCGCTGCCGCAGGATAGCGTCTCCCCCACTCCCCTCTCCCAGACCCTGGCTTCAACCCTGCCTCTATCCACGACCCGGGCTATTTCAAAGTTCGTCCCCCGGGGAAACATACGGTGGTGCTCCACACGAGGTCCCACCCTGTCCAGGGGAAAATCAGCCACCGGCTCAGAGATAAAGCACACGGCGTGGGGATTTCCCAGTGACAGCAGGGACACCGCTAGCTGAGAACGGGCAGGGGGCAGCCCCGCTATTTTCAGGGGATAGTCCAGTATCGCCATCCTCTCCTCCTTTGAGGGGAGAGGACGGGCGAGGGTGGCGGGAATCTGCTCGGGCTTAAACCGGGGCAGGCCCATACCCACCTCCACCGAGGTTACCCGCTTTCCCGCCATATAGACCTTAGCTTCCCTTACTCCAGCCACAGTCTCCACGGTTAGACGGCGGGCAGACTTACCAACCAGACCCCGTTCAACAGCATACTTAACAAAACATCTCAGCCCGTTGCCGCACGCCTCAGCCTCAGAGCCATCGGGGTTGAACACCCGCATCTTCAAATCAGCCACCCGAGAGCCCTCCACCACTATCAACCCATCGGCGCCAGCGCCGAGATGACGGTGACACATCGCCCGTGCCAGCTCCGCCCAATTATACCCCATCCGCAGGCTGACCCCCCCGCTCTCTACAAGGATAAAGTCGTTTCCCGTTGCCTCTAGCTTACTGAATTTCATGATAAGAAGCTCGCTACCAGGTCTTTCGCTGCTTTGCTCCGGCCCAGGGCGGCATCAAGCCAGCGAATTCGGGCATCACCGGGACGAAACCAGGCGCATTGACGGCGAGCCAGACGGTGAGTCTCGTGTTTTATCTTCTCCACCGCCTCAGAAAGGCTCACCTTGCCGGAAAGAAAATCGCCAATCTGTTTATATCCTATGCCCGACATTGAAGGCAGGGAAAGGCTATAACCCCTCTGCATCAGCCCGGTTACCTCTTTAACCAATCCATCCTCCATCATTCTGTCAACCCGGGAGTCGATTCTACGATAGAGTTCACTCCTCTCCATGGTTAACCCGATGATGAGAGTAGAGAAATCCGGCGCCCGCTTCCGCCTGACCGAGGAAGGAAGCTGCCCCGACGATTGATAAATCTCCAGCGCCCTTATTATCCGTCGTATATTACGAGGGTCTATCTTTGCCGCTCCTGCCGGGTCAATCTCCCGCAGCCGCTGGTAAAGTATATCACCACCCAGCTCCTTTGCTGTAGCCTCCAGTTCCTGCCTTAATTTCCGGTCAGGAGGAACACCGGGAATCGTCCAGCCTTCAAGCAGCGACCAGACATAAAGACCGCTACCCCCGACCAGCAGGGGCAATTTCCCTCTCTGCTGGACATCCGCGATTGCCTCGTAAGCCCCCTGGAGGTAGCTCGCCAGGGTAAAATCATCGTCGGGATTCACCACATCTATGAGGTGATGAGGGACCAGCTTTTGCTCTTCTCTGGCGGGCTTGTTGGTGCCGATATCCATATAGCGATAGACCTGGCGGCTGTCGGCATTTACTATCTCCGCCTCGAAATCGGCAGTCAGTTCAAGGGCGAGCCTGCTTTTACCTACCGCGGTGGGACCGACAATGGCGACGAGATGCCCCATCTACTTGAATTGCTCTTTAGCCGGACTCCTGCTTCTTAATTGCCGCCGATTGAGCCGCAATGCCGGGAAAATCATCAATTTTAAGGCTGGCACCACCGACCAGAGCGCCGTCGATTTCACGCTGGGAGATAAACTCAGCGATGTTGCTCTTGGTAACGCTGCCTCCATAGAGAATGCGCACCTGCTGAGCAGTATCGCCGTCCCAGAGCCGGGCAAGGACATCCCGGACAAACTTGATGCTCCGCGCCGCCGCCAATCCCGTGGCTGCCCTGCCCGTGCCGATAGCCCATACCGGCTCATAGGCAACGGTCAGCTCTGCAGCGGGGGCGATACCAGCGAGACTCCCCTCTAACTGCCGGGTGAGCACCTGCTCCGTCTTACCCGCCTCGTTTTCCTCAAGCCTTTCGCCAACGCAGAGGATAGGCTTGAGTCCAAAGTCCAGCGCTGCCCGCACCTTTTTATTAATCAGCCCGTCCGTCTCCCCAAAATATAGCCTCCGCTCAGAGTGTCCCAGAATAACGAACTCAACAAGCCCTTTAAGCATTGCCGGGGACACTTCACCGGTATAAGCCCCTTTTGCCTCAAAATACATATTTTGTGCCCCCAGTTTCACCGAGGAGCCTCGCAGCACCTTGCCCACCACTACCAAAGAGACAAACGGCGGGCAAAGCACCCTCTCCACTCCCTCTATCCCCTCAAGCTTGGCTCGCATTGACCGGGCAAGCTCCTCAGCCTCAGCCATCGTGGTGTTCATCTTCCAGTTGCCGGCAACTAAAGGAATACGCATAATGACTCTCTTTGCTAGCTAACGGACTTTCCCTTACTTATCCAAGAGGACTTCTACTCCGGGCAAAGTAGCGCCTTCCAGAAACATCAGGCTTGCTCCGCCACCCGTGGATACATGGCTTATCTTATCAGCCAGCCCCATTTCCTGAACTACCTCAGCGCTAGAGCCTCCGCCAACAATAGTGGTCGTCTCGTTGAGACTGGAAAGAACCCGGGCCAACGACCTGGTGCCGCGGTCAAAAGGAGGTGTCTCGTAAACACCCATAGGACCGTTCCACATAACAGTATGACACTTTTCTAGTTCGCTGGAAAAAAGCTTAATAGTGCTGGGACCGATGTCGGCAATCATCATATCGGGAGGTATCTTGTCAATAGCGACGAGCTGGTTGCTGATGCCGGGTTTAATCTCGGGCACGACTATGAGATCCACGGGCAATATGAGCCTGGCGGCCCATTTTCCCCCGGCATGTTCCAGTAATTCCCCGGCTAAATCCACCCTATCATCTTCCACCAGGGACTTACCAACACCGTATTGCCGCGACTTCAAAAAAGTAGCCACCATACCGCCACCGATAAGCAAAATATCCACCCACCGCAACATATTTTGTATCAATCCTATTTTGTCGCTCACCTTGGCGCCGCCTATCATACAGGCGAAGGGGCGTCTTGGCTCGCTTAACAAGCTGCCCAGTATGTTCAGCTCTTTCTCCAGCAGGAAACCAGCTACTGCAGGCAAATATTTAGCTACGCCCACAGTGGAAGCATGCGCCCGGTGAGTAGTCCCGAAGGCATCATCAACATACACATCAGCTAAATCAGCCAGCTCTTTAGCAAAGGAGGGGTCATCTGCCTCTTCTTCGGGGTGGAAGCGAAGGTTTTCCAGGAAAAGAATTCCTCCCGCCTTGAGTGCCTCCACCTTCTTCTTCACCTCCTCCCCAACACAATCAGGGGCAGTCTCCACCGGCAGTTCCAGAAGCTCCGCCAGCCGTCGTGCCACCGGCAGCATACGCAATCCCTCGACCACCTTCCCTTTAGGTCGCCCTAGATGCGAGCAGAGTATTATCTTCGCTCCGCGCCGGGCAAGATACTTGATGGTCGGCAACGACGCCCGGATACGGTTGTCGTTGGTAATAGCCCCTGTTTCCACATCCAGAGGCACATTAAAATCAACCCTCACCAGGACTCTCTTCCCCTCAACCCCGATATCCTTTATCGTTCTTTTGTCCATTTGCCCACCACCAGGAAGCCCGCCATCTCAGTTAACAGAGACTGACCGGCTAAATCCAGTCCACTTGTCTTCAGCTTCGCCAGAGCTTGACGGTGATATTGCTGGAGCAGCTTCTGACCCTGCTCCGGCGCACCCGAGCGCTCCAGGATTTCCACCACCGAGGCGACTTCCCCATCGGGGATGCCCTCCCGGGAGTAAAGCTCCGTCAGCTTCTGCCGGTCATCATCCCCGCTGTGCTCAAAGGCATAAACCACGGGGAAGGTCTTCTTTCTCTGCAAAATATCCTCTTTCCCCGGCTTGCCCGTCTCCTCCCCCGTCCTCCAGATACCCCACAAATCGTCCTGAACCTGATAAGCCAGACCTAATTCCTCGCCGAAACCGTAGAGAGCCTTCACCACTCCTTCGTCATCCACCACCAGGCATCCCCCGATGGCAGCCGATGCCGCCATTAACGCCGCAGTCTTCTTAGCAATCATATCCAGATAGTCTTTTATGGTGACATCACCGCGGCTTTGATAGGCAATATCCAGATACTGCCCTTCGCAAAGCTTCTCACAAGCCCTGCTCAGAAACCGAACCGCACCCATAATCTTGGGCTCTGTTATACCATTATTTCTCAATTTGAGCAATACGGAGAAGGCTAAAGCGAACATAACATCACCGGCGTTTATCGCCTGCGACTCGCCCCATACTTTCCACAGGGCAGGACGGTGATGGCGCTTGTAGCTTGAGTCCTGTATATCATCGTGAATCAATGAAAAATCGTGAACAAGCTCCACCGCCGCCGCAGCGGGCATTATCCGCACTGTATCCCCGCCGGCTGCCTGGCAGCTGAGGAGGCAGAGGAGAGGGCGAACGAGCTTCCCCGACTTTCCCCGGCAGGGACGACCCTGCTCATCCTGCCACCCCAGGTGATACCGCAACATATCATAGAAAGCCTCGGGACTCCCGACGATAGCTTCCCTCAGCTCCGCCTCTATCCTCGGGCGATAAGACTCCAGGGAGCGAAGCAAACGCTTATTACTTTCCATTCATTCACCCAAATCTTTTTATGAATCTAGTGAATCTAATAAGAGCAGATTGTTGTTTTTCTGGAGGTAAGCCTTGCAACTCTCTCAGTTTATTAATAGTTTTGCGCCACCAGGTTTTGCTTAATGCTTCTCTACGATTCAACAATCTCTTCAGAGCTAGGTCATATTCATATAGAATCTTCCTGTGTGCCCCTATAATAGTAATTCTCAAGAGATACTGGTCAATGTTTGGTTTTTCACGTGCTTTAATAAAAGTCCATATTTCATTGAACTTCCTATCAATGTCCTTAAAGGCAATTGTTGAGTGAAAAAGGAATTTTCCCTTGGCATCCCATCGCTGGTGAGTAGATATCTTGCTTAGTCTTCGCGCTAACTCCCATCTTAATTCTTTGAGCTCTGATGAAGGAGTTATATCGAGATAGACAACTTTTTTGTTCTTATCGCTAGGAGTATAACCGAAACCTTTGACTTGAAAGGGAACCAGTGTATACTTTTGCCCCACTTTCTCTACCTCAGAAATAACCCTTTTTATATCAGCAGTCTCGGACGGGCCATATAACGTTACGTGGGGAACTGCCCTGCTTCTTGTCATTCCTCTTACCCTGAACCGACGGGCTACAGCGTATATAAGCTCCCTGGCATAGCCTTTTGCGTAACCGTGTAGCCGGAATTCAATTAGGAAGCCAACCATCTTCCCCATCCTGTTGATGCATTTTTGCCGCTCAATTATCAACTCCGGAGATTTCGAACAATCACCCTGAGTCCTGGTCTTTTACCGTACATAAGTATGTAAGTCCTTAGAAGCCTGGCTACCAGTAACAACCCCCCGACGATGGACAACACCATTACGGCCATGCTTGCTATTAGTTGCCATGCCGGGACGCCGAGCATGCCCAGCCTCAGCATTACCAGCACCGGAGCCGAGAAGGGGAAAATACTGAAAACAACCCAGACCGGGCTGTTGGGGAACATAAAAAGTGGACTGTAGAACCAGAATGGGGCAACGGCGAAAAGGGTGAATATTGAGGCTATTCCCTGTCCTTCCTGCACTGTGGCGCTGATGGCGGCGATGCCAGCCGACAGCACCGAGAACATCAGGTAGCCCAGGATGAAATAGGCTACACCCAGGACGAGAAAATTAGGCGGTATTTGTATCGTGCTGAGAAAGCCCCCGATAGATGATGAAGCCAGGTTCAATAGCAGCGGAATTGAAATCACCCAGACGACCACCTGCACCAAACCGGCAGCTCCAATTCCCAAGACCTTGCCGCTCATTAGCTGCCGGGTGGAAACCGAGGACAGCAAAATCTCCATAAGGCGGTTTTCTTTCTCTTCGCCAAGCCCTTGCAGCACATAGGCGGAAGAGATAAGGAGAGAGAGCGCCAGTAGCAGGCTAAAAATCCCGGGGATAATAAGATTGGTGAGCCCGCCTTGCTCCGCCGCCACAGCGCCGCTTGCGGTAAGCGTGGTGGTGACCAGGTTTAAGGGTGCTTCTATCCTGGCTATAACGCTGGGGGACACCTTCTCCGCCAGCAGGTTACTGGAAAGGAAATCCTTAATCGCGGTTTCCGTGGTAGCGGGCGGCACAAGCTCTTTCTGCATAGTATAGCGTTTAATTATTCCGGTGGAGATGAAATTTGGCGGGATGACGAAGTATTCCTTAATATCCTTCTGAATCAAAGCCTGCGTGGCTGCTTCCGGGGTATCGAATTGGAACAGGGTTATGTTCCCCTGGGTGGTAAACTGCTCAAAACCTCCGACTTCGTCGACATACCCGATTCGGGTCACTTCTGCCGGAGGTTTCGTAATTCCCGATACGACATGGAAAACTCCTATGCCCAGAAGTGCCAGCACCGGCAGGGAGAGGGTCAGGATTATAAACCCGGTCCTCTTTATCGTGCGCAAGAATTCGTGCTTGAATATCAAGGACGTCTTATTCATGATTCTTACCCGCCACCTCAAGGAATATCTCGTTCAGCGAAGGAGTAGCCACCTCAAAGCGATTGATTACCATTCCGGTGCTTACCAATCGCTCCAGGACTTGCCCCGGAGTCGTATTTCCATCAAGGACCAGCTCGACATAGCCTTGATGAGTGCGCTTCTCTCTAACTCCTGGCACCTCCCCCAGCTTCCCTTCAAACTCCACGAGGACCGAATTGCTTCTATACCGGGACTTGATTTCCGCCAGCTTGCCGTAAAGGACTGAGCGCCCGTGGTTTATCATCAATATGCGGTCACAGAGCTCCTCTACCTCGTTCATCTGGTGGGTGCTCAGAATTACGGCTTTACCGCGATTCCTCAGGTCAGCAAACATCCCTTTCACTAACTCGGTGTTAACCGGGTCCAGACCGGCAAAGGGTTCGTCAAGAATAACCAGCTCGGGGTTATGAATAATGGTAACGATGAACTGGATAATTTGCTTCATGCCCCGGCTCAACTCCTCAATCCTCTTCCTTTTGTGGGGCAGCATACCTGTCTGGTGGAGCAGTTCATCGGCTTTTTCCTCGGCTGAATGCCGGCCCATGCCCTTGAGCGAGGCAAGGTAGATGATAGAGTCGATGGTAGTCAGCTTCCGATAAAGTCCTCTTTCCTCGGGCAGGTAGCCCAGCTTATTCTTGCTGGCTTCGCTCGACTTCTCGCCGAGGATTGTTACCTCTCCCGAGTCGGGCTTGATGATGTCCATCATCATCCTGATGGTGGTAGTCTTGCCCGCGCCGTTAGGCCCAATAAGACCAAATATCTCACCCTGATTTACCGAGAAAGACAGGTCGTTAACCACGACCTTATTGGTGTAGGACTTGACTATATGGCTAACTTCAACTGCCGGCATAGTAAAAGCAACCTTCTCCAATGCTTATGGGCGCATAATAGCACGTCAGCAATAGCGTTGTTAACAATGTTATGTGCTGGTGAGCCTTATCGTTTATGAAGCTCTTTCATAACAAGGTCGGGATAATCTGAAGTTATGCCGTCGATATCCAGGGTTAGAGCGCTCCTGACCTCCTCGGGTCCAGCGCAGCCCCAGACAAAGATAGACAGGTTACCGGCGTGAACCTTATCGACCAGCTCCGCAGTAGCAAAAGCAAACCTCAGGGCAATAATGTCGGATTTGGCTGGCTTCACCAGTCCCAGAGGGTTCCGCACCGGATGGTCAATAATAACCGCCCTTCGCATTTCAGGCGCCTGACGGGAGAGCTTGGAGAGCAGACCCCGGCTAAATGACGCCAGCACGGTGTCGTGCGGCTGCGCCCTTGGTGTCAGCACCGCACAAAAGCGGTCAACCGACTGCACCTCCTTCAGCTCGACCACTAATTTTACCCGTTTGCGGCACAAATCAAGAGTTTCTTCCAATGTGGGGATTTTGAACTTGCCGGCTATTTTCTCTTTCCCTACCTGAGCCAGCGGCAGCCTGGCGATGTCCTTACCCGACAATGCAGGGTCGTGAATAACAACAAACCTGTGGTCAATAGTTTCTTGAACATCGCACTCAATGGCATCCACTCCAAGATTAATGGCTGCCTCAAACGCCTCGAGGGTGTTGCCGGGGAATGTCCTGGTGAAGCCTCGGTGGGCTATGTTTATAATGTCCCGCATAGAACTATTTTACCACTCCGCCAGATTGTGGTGCCGGCTTTAGGCTCGCCAATCTGAGTTATTGGTGACCCCGCCAGACCAGTTTATGGAAACCTGCGCTCCGATGTTATATGATGAACACGCAGAAACGAGGAATCCAGTGCGAGTGGTCAGCGAGGAAGTGTCCCAGCCAGCTCCGGCATCAACCGCAGTTCACATCGAGAACCTGCGCAAGGTCTATGTTGTCAGCCGGCAGGAAGCCGGTGTGAAATCGGCGCTACATGGTCTGGTGCAGCGCCGTAAGCTAGAAATCCCCGCGGTAGACGGTATCTCCTTCGACCTGGCTTCTGGCGAGATAGTGGGCTTTCTGGGTCCTAATGGCGCGGGAAAGACTACCACGCTCAAGATGCTCTCGGGCTTGTTGCACCCCACGGCGGGTAAGGTGACCGTGCTGGGCTATGTTCCCTGGAAGCGCGAGAGAGCCTTCTTAAGGCAAATTACGCTGGTGATGGGGCAGCGCAACCAGCTGGTGTGGGATATTCCCGCCCTTCATTCATTCGAGTTGAACCGGGCTATTTATCGCATTCCGGTGGAGGACTACCGCCATATGCTTGCCGAGCAGCCTGAGAAACTCGGCTCAGGCAGACTTGACAGTCAATGGCTGAGCCGCTTAAAGTGTGCAATAGCTCAATACGGCGGGTAATTCAAAACAACCTACGTTGATTGGGGCGATGTTTGCACTGTTTTATATTCTAGGGGCGAAAAGTAGAAATGCAACTTAAGCTGACTTTCCTGGGCGCGGCGCAGAATGTAACCGGCTCCTGTTATTTATTGGATACTGGCAGTACAAGAATCCTGGTAGATTGCGGGATGTTTCAGGAAAGGGAATTCAAGTCTAGAAACTGGGAGCCGTTTACAATACCACCTCGTAGTATAGATGCACTACTGCTGACCCATGCTCACCTTGACCACTGCGGCTTGCTGCCGAAGCTGGTCCGTGAAGGCTTCCAGGGCAGTATTTACTGCACTAATGCTACCGCCGAGATAGCCAAAATAATGCTCCTGGATGCGGCGAGATTGCAGCAGGAAGATGCCGAGTTCAAGAGGAGAAGGCACCAGCGGGAAGGGAGGAGAGGACCTTACCCCGAAATTCCGCTCTATACCGTTGAAGATGCCGAGGCTTCGTTCCCGCTTTTCTCACCTTCGGTGAAATATGAGGAACCTGTCAGAATTAGCGATGGACTTGAAGCTAGTTTCCACGATGCCGGGCACGTATTAGGTTCATCGATGATAAAGATTACCGCAAGGCAAGACGGTGAAGAAAGGACAATTCTCTTCTCCGGGGATGTCGGTAGATGGGGCATGCCGATATTGCGAAACCCGTCCTTATTCAGTAAGGCAGACTATGTGATAGTGGAGTCCACCTATGGGGACAGATTACACGAGGATGCGGATATAGCTGGTTCTCTGGCTGAAATTGTAAACTCAACATGTAAAGCCGGTGGAAATGTGGTTATCCCCAGCTTTGCCCTGGAGCGGTCCCAGGAAATACTATACCATCTCAACCAACTGCTGATTAGTGACCGCATACCTCACCTGCTCGTATTTCTCGATAGCCCGATGGCCATAAACATCACCGAAGTATTTGCATCCCACCCGGAACTATATGCCCAAGGATTGAGCCGACTGATAGCGCGTAACGAGTCACCCTTTGACTTTCCTAGTCTTAAGATGGTCAATACAGTAGATGACTCAAAGGCAATTAACCGTATTCGGGGGACGGCCATAATAATAGCCGGCTCAGGGATGTGTACCGGAGGCCGAATAAAGCACCATCTGGTGACAAATATCTCCCGCCCGGGAAGCACGATTCTATTTGTGGGGTACCAGGCAAGTGACACCTTGGGGAGGCATATTGTTGACGGGGCCAGGGAGGTGCGGATACTAGGGCAGTCTTACCGGGTTCGGGCAAAAATAGTCCAGTTAACTGGTTTCTCAGCACACGCTGATAGGGATGAGCTCATGAAGTGGCTCTCTGCCCTCGAAGAAGCACCCAAACGGCTGTTCGTTACCCATGGCGAGCCTGAAGTAGCTAACAGCTTTTCTGATTACGTGAGAGACAAAATGCGCTGGAAGGTATCAGTACCGGCATATCGGGAGCAAGTTCTTCTGGATTAGGGTCTTCGCTATACAAATTTTGAGCATGGAATAATCACCTCTCCCGTATACTTATGACCTCTTCTCTCACCGCCCTTAACTTCCGCATATCGTCCTTTTTCAACTGCACCGTCACCATCTCGGCGGGGCGTATATAGCGCCGCTTGAAGACCAGTCCGGTATTTTCAAATACGACCTCGCTATCGTTCATCGGTAATTTGCCGCGCATTGATATTCTCACCGGCTCCTGGCCGTTAACGATTTTTCCAGGCACGATTTGCCGGGCATTTTCGCCAGCCTTAATTCTCAAACCTATCTCCCTTTCTGGCAGCTTATTAAGTGCAAACTGGGCGGCGCTTCGCCCCGCCACCTCGCCCTCCAGAGATACATTGTCCGCCAGGTCGTTTACATGTAATACATTGCCACAGGCAAATATGCCCTCTATAGAGGTGTGCAGGAACTCGTCCACGACCGGGCCCCCCGTTTCCGGGTCCATTTCAACCCCCGCCTTCTCCGATAACTCGTTTTCCGGTATCAGACCGGCGGAGAGAAGGAGCGTGTCGCACTCTATTTCCTCCTCTGTTCCCCCGATGGGGTTAAAATCTTCGCCTACCCTGGCGATGACCACGGACTTGATGCGGTTTCCACCTTTAATGTTCACTATGGTATGGCTCAGAAGCAGTGGTATCCCGAAGTCCTCAAGGCACTGCACCACATTCCTCAACAGCCCACCGGGATGGGACATCATCTCTACCACCGCCCGGACTTCAGCGCCTTCCAGGGCAAACCTCCTCGCCATAATCAACCCCACATCCCCGGAGCCCAGGATTACCACTCTCCTACCGGGCATATAACCTTCGATGTTTATGAGCCTCTGGGCTAACCCCGCCGTGAAAATACCGGACGGCCTCGTCCCGGGGATACCGAGTGAGTCTCTCGTTTTCTCCCTGCAACCCATGGCGAGAACGATGGATTTCGGCCGGACCTCAAGCATCCCTTCCCCGGGGTTAACCGCCAGGATTTTTCCCCCACGGATATCCAGAACCATTGTATTCAGCTTATACCTCACACCGAACTCCTCCGCCCTCCGGGCAAATCTCAAGGCATACTCCGGACCAGTCAGGTCCTGCTTAAAATAATGCAGTCCAAACCCGTTATGGATACACTGCTGAAGGATTCCTCCTACCTCTCCATCCCTTTCAATGACCACTACATCTTTTACTCCGTATTCCCTGGCGCTGCTCGCCGCGGCTAGACCCGCAGGGCCGGCGCCGATAACCGCCACATCCGGAATTTCAGTCTTCATCCCTTTGCCTTTCTCCATCCCTATCTTCTTTCAGCCTGCGTCTCACTATCTCCGTTCCCTTTCCCTTCACCGTTACCCTTTCTAAAGGTATGTTAAGCTCTCTTGCCAGTATCCGGCTACAGCCGGGGGTATCAAAAGCACCCTGGCACCTTCCCATGCCGCAGTGAGTCCGGTACTTGATTCCATCCATAGTGCGGGCTCCGCGCCGGATTGCCTCGACTATTTCGCCTTCGGTTACATTCTCACAGCGGCAAACGATGCGGCCGTATCGCGGGTCTCTGGCAATGAGCGATTCCCTTTCCTCGGGGGAAAGGGAGGCAAACCTCGGTGGCTTTTTCCTGAAGGGGTCGAACTCCTTCCTGGGCTTCAATTCGAGCCCTTCGCCTCTCAATATCTCCACCACAAGCTCGCCAATTGCCGGGGCGGCGGTAAGTCCCGGAGATGTGATTCCAGCGACATTTATAAATCCCTTTACCTCTTTGTAGGAACGAATAATGAAGTCTCTGGTATTTGACACCGCTCTCAACCCGGCGAAATTCTTTATAGTCATACCTCCTGGAAGGCCAGGAACCAGACTGGATGTTGCCTCCCATACCTCTCTTAATCCTTCTTTCGTAGTTGCATCTCCGTCCTGCTCATACTTGCACCGGACATCTAAATCCTGGGCGTTAGGTCCTATCATAGTATTTCCATCAATGGTCTTGGTTATCAGTATGCCCTTGCTGGCAGGTGTGGGCGTTGGAAATACCGGCCGATTAACCAGCGAGCCGATTTTCTCATCAAAGATGAAGTACTCTCCCTTCCTGGGGTAGATGTAAAAATCGCCTATTCCCACCATTTTTGATATATCGTCGGCGTAGAGTCCGGCAGCGTTGACCACGAACCTCGTCTCTATCGTGCCCCGGGGGGTCAACACCCGTTTGACCCTGCCATCCTGTTTTTCAATTCCCCGGACTTCTGCCTCAAGTAAAGGCATAACGCCGTTGTGAACCGCATTTTCGCAGAGAGCAATGGTCATTTCATAGGGCAAGATTATTCCTGCCGTTGGCGCATAGAGCGCCCCGACGGCATTCTGGGTCAAATTCGGCTCCATCTCCCGTAGCTCGCCTTTTCCGATAATTCTCAGACCAGGGACTCCGTTTTTTATTCCTCTCTGCCTGAGTTTTTGTAAGTTTTCTAAGTCCTCGTCGTTTAAGGCAACCACCAGCGCTCCATTACGCTCGAAGGCGACGCCCAACTCCCCAGCGAGTTTTTCACACATTGCGTTGCCTTTTACGCAAAGCATGGCTTTCAATGTTCCCGATGGGTCGTGGTATCCGGCATGTATGATGCCGGTATTTGCTTTGCTTGCCCCGGAGCAAAAATCAGCCTCTTTCTCAACCAGTATTATGTCCAGGGCATATTTCGATAGCTCCCGGGCTATAGCGGCACCGGTAATGCCTGCGCCAATGACCACAACATCAGCATCCATAACCATCATCTGCCGAGCCAGTTCCTGCTGCGCTCAACGGCTTTCCGCCATCCTTCGTATCCCTTCTCTCTTTTTTGTTCATCCCACTCCGGTTCGAATTTCCTGTCCATACTCCAGTTCTTCCGGAGTTCATCCAGGTCGTCCCATAACCCAACGGCAAGCCCGGCGCAATAAGCGGAACCGAGCGCAGAAGTCTCCTCGACCAAAGGCCTCACACAGGTAACACCGAGTATATCGGACTGCAGCTGCATTAAAAAGTTGTTCTTACTGGCACCGCCATCTACCTTCAAGACGGTGAGTTTGATGCCGGAATCCTCATACATGGCATTTACTACATCCTTCGTCTGGTAACAGATGGATTCTAGAGTCGCCCTCACGATATGCTCCTTGGTTATAAACCGGGTCAAGCCGACGATAACTCCCCGGGCATACATATCCCAGTAAGGTGCGAACAGTCCCGAAAAAGCAGGGACGAAGTATATCCCTCCGGCATCCTTGACGGACCGGGCAATCTCCTCCGTTTCCGAGGCGCTTTTAATCAAGCCCAAATTGTCACGCAGCCACTGGATTGCCGCGCCGGTTACAGCAATCGAACCCTCCAGGGCATATGTCGCCCGGCCCTTTTCTAATCCGTAAGCAACCGTAGTTAAAAGTCCCTTCTTTGATTTCACCGGCGTTGCTCCGGTATTCTGCAGAAGGAAACAACCCGTGCCGTAGGTATTTTTCACTTCGCCGACTTCAAAGCATGTCTGGCCGAACAACGCCCCCTGCTGGTCGCCGATGTCGCCGCATACCGGGATTACAGCGCCAAATGGTCCGTCTTTCCGTGTATAACCGTAGATACTCCGGTCGCTGGACGGTCTGATGTCAGGCAGCATCTCCCGGGGAATATTCACGGCGTTCAAAAGTTCATCATCCCAGTCCAGGGTTTTCAGGTTCATCAGCATCGTCCTTGAGGCGTTGGTGTAATCGGTAATATGAGCGCCGCCATCGGCTCCACCAGTCAGATTCCAGATTATCCAGGCATCGATGTTACCGAACACGGCATCGCCTCGCCCGGCTTTTTCCTTCACCCCTGCTATATTCTCCAATATCCACCTAATCTTCGGAGCTGAGAAGTAGGTATTTATAACGAGCCCGGTTCTGTCCTTCACCAGACCTTCGAGTCCACTTTCCGACATCTCGCAGCAGATGTCGCGTGTTTTTGTATCCTGCCATACCAAGGCGTTATAAAAGGGTTTACCGGTATGAGGGTCCCAGACTATTGTGGTTTCCCTTTGGTTCGTTACGCCTATACCGGCTATTTCATCGGGGTCAATCCTTTTAAGACTCAAGGCACTTTTTATCACCCGCTTTGTTTTCTCCCAGATTTCCAGCGGATTATGCTCAACACCACCGGGTTGGGGATAGAACTGCCTGTGCTCCTCATAGGCAGAAGAGGCGACTCTCCCATCCTTATCAAATATAATGCATCTCGTGCCTGTTGTTCCCTGGTCGATGGCAGCTATATACTTTTTTTTCATTACCACGGAATCATATGCGGCACATTAGCCGTAAAACGCATCTGGCGTTACCACGGTTACTGTATCTGGGCTTGAGCAGAATATTATAAGCTATTTTTGACCTGATTAATATAGCCCGCACTATGTGCCATTCCCGGTGGAGCGGGAGATAACTTACGATGAAATCTTTGATACGGAGGCGCTGCGGGTATTGGTAAACCCTGAAGAGAGTGATGTTAGCAAGCAACCCCGGTTTAGCTAGTGAGCCGCCAGGGGGTCGAACCCTGAACCTGCTGATTAAGAGTAAGATGCCCTTGTGCAGCTTCAATTAGCTTTGAGCCAAGGGCGTCCCAAAGCTGTTGGAAGGTAGGAGAATTGTGATAATCAGTCGCCTTTTTTTGTCTCATTTTCACCTCCTTTAAATTAGCAGCACCCGACCAAGTGCAACGCTAGAGAAAAGACGAAGACCACTCGCCCCTTTAGCAGATTCTACCGCCCCACCTCCCAGCGGTCAATAGGCTAACCTGCGGCTCTGGTTTTAGACTTTCCTCTGCACAACAAGCTGTTGTGCAATAGAGGAGTCCACACAATGCCTGCGTTGTTTCTCAGGCTGTTTCAGGGCTCATTCAGCCGCTGTAGGGCGAGCCCGCTTCCTACTGAGCACTACTAGAAGTAGCACGACAATAACTATCCCAGTGACTATCGTCCACCAGTATCGGCTGAGCCATGATGGTGGTGGTGCCAGAAGAGTAAACACCTCCGTCCAGCCATTAATAGATACACTATAGCTACCGGGCTCTTCTTTGGTTATGATAAATGCTACTGTCTCCGTCGCTTGTGGAGCCAGGAACACCGTCTTCATCTGCTCCGTTTTTCCATTTACGGTGAGGTTCAGGGTATAGCTGCCTTCGCTGCCTCCGGTGTTGGTAATCTCGGCGCTGGCAGTCACCGGCTCTCCTAGATTCACCCTCGCGCTGTTGAGGTTAAAGCTGGTGATGATGAATTCCGCTGATGGTGGTGCTGGTGGGATAGCTGTCCCCATAATGGCAAAGGCGGTGAAGTGGCTCACCGGGGCGGTTACCGTGTTGTTCAGGATATCAACCTGGCTATAAAGGGGAATCCAGTTTTCGGAGGTTACATTGTAATAGGAAATGTAAATACTTTTCTCAGACACATATTGAGGAATGTCATTTTTTACTTAACTTGACCATCACCCAACCAAAGATAAATAGGAAAAGTAAGAACCCTACAATCTCCCCTAATCCAGATGCGCTCATTGCAACATTCCAACCTTGTCTTCATAACCAATGGTAAGATTGAAAGCGGGGTTAAAGATGGCTCCTGATGGCTCCAATTTATAGGCTTTGCCTATTATGTAATAGCCCTCAGGAAGTAGCGGCAAATAGGTTTCACTTATCCCCATATTCTCCAGCCTTTTGCCATCGCTGCCAAGGCAGGTGGTGCCTTTGCCCAATGAAATTGTTATCTCTCCATATGTGGAATTGACCTCTACGGCTTGCTTCAAGTCACCTCTAGAGTCGGTCGGCCACTTTGAGATGTCCTTGAACATATCAACAGAGATGTAATAGACGGATCCACCGCTACCGCCATAGCTCTTTGCCCAACGCATGGTTTCCGCGAAGTTAGCAGTGATGGAGTAAGCACCCTGAATGGTGATGTTTGTCGTTCTTGAGTTAACCTCCGCAATAGTGCTTACATCCCCTGTCCAGTTCACAAAGTGATAACCGTCTTCTGCTTCTGCCGTAAGGTTTACCACAGTGCCATAAGCATAGGGACCAAATAACCCCTCTCCAGGTGTGGTAACACTACCACCTGATGTGCTGGAAATGGCTAAGCCATATAAATCATCAACCCCAACACCGACCGTGAAGCTGCGAGACTCAGACCAGGGGCTGTGAATCTCCTGACCAGTCTGGGCTGCACAACACCTTACCCTCCAGTAGAAGGTGGTGCCACAGCTTCCAGCGCCAAGACCCTTATTGGGGACGACATAGCTGGGAATCGTTATATTGGGTGGTTCATAGCTGGTCATGGGCTCACCACCGTTGCCCTCTACATCCACTAGCTCGGCGAAGTCAGGGTCATAGGCTATCTGGAGGTCGTATTTGCAGGCATCGCCCTGGCGCACCCACTTCAGTGCGAAGGCGTTGTTCCAGCAATTGTCTGGGTCGACGTTAACTATAGCACTATCGGCTGGACTGGTAAGCACAGGGCCGGATTTGGCGAAATAATCCTCAAATCTCCACAGTCGCCCCGTAGTCGGGTCGTAGTAAGGTATGCCGATATCCTCAACCAGAGTAGCGTTGTAGTAAGGATTACAGGCATCAATGGCAAACAGCCTGCTGTTAGTGTCGGGACTGAGACAGCCGCAGATTTTCAAGCTTGAAGGCAGAAGGGTGAAGGCTTCACCGCTGTTCAATCCTTCTTCCAGGTAGTCCCAGTGGATGTAATAAACGTCTCCGGCAGGAGTCAAGCAGCGAGCAACACCGCTCTGATTAGTAGTGGCATTATAATAGGCAGCGTAGAGCACACCGCCAGTGGCGGCGCTGGTCTCGGGATTACCGGGTCTATCAAGGACAATGCCGGTGTAACCAAGAGGACCAGCCCCGATGTCCTCCCACTCCACGCTCTGGGTAACCACCCAGCGGTAGATACCGCTGCCATTCACTGCAGCGTAGACCACGCTGTTGTTGCTGAAGTAGCTGTCAAAGGCAACAAAAACATCGCCAGTCAGGGGAAGACCGTCCTCCAGCTCGGTGAAGGTCAAGCCGCCATCAGAGGAGTAGGAAACATCGCCGCTTTTGCCGCCGACGAGCACGTTATCGCCGAACACGGCAATGGTGTTACCCGTATCAAGCCCGCTGTACACCCGATACGATGAAGGCCAGCGAGTGCCGTCAAACATAGCCACTCTGCCATCGTCAGAGATGGCATAGACGACATCGGCTTGCGTTGCGGCAAGATCGACGATGTTGAACGGACACTTGGTATCCAGGTCCCAGTAATCGAGACCCTTGGACTCGGTGTAAAACAGTGACGTGGAGTCGTTAAGGTAGTAAACGTTGCTGATTTCCGTGGTTTCCTCAGGAGCAAGGCGGAGCAACCCGGTAAGGTATCCATTCCAGTATCCATACCAGACCCTCATCCACTTGCCGTTATACTCCGCGGCGTATTCGGGAAGCGCCTCACACATAAGCCACACGCCGTTGCAGTAGCCATAAGCGTAATCCCAGGTCTCAGCAGCATAATGAGGGGTACTTGCCACGAAGGTAGTGTTGCAATCAGGCGCCATGGCAGCATCGGTGAGGTGACCGATATCGGTGTTAATCAAGCCTATCTGGTTCCATGATTCGCCATCGTTGAAGCTCACCGAAAGAGCGCCTTCGCTAAAGTAGAAGAATTCGTCGTCATTATACATCCACCACCAGGCAGGAGCTCCAGCAGTGAGGGCATAAGTTTTGTTGCCCGCAGGGGTGGCATAGGACACTATGGCAGGACCAATCCCGCTGGGGAGCTTGTAGTCATTAGTGGCAATCCACCGCCTTATAGTGTTCATGTCGGTGATTTCGCCATTGCGGTAAACCTGAACACCGTCCCACTCATTAACGGTGTTAAAGCTGCCATCGCCCCACACGCCGGCAACAGCCTTACCTGAGGCTATATCACCGCAGTAGGCCAGGCTCGCCAGGTAGGGGCATCCAGCAATATGCTTAAACAGGTTAGCAGACACATTCCCGTATCGCTCGTCCACGGAGTAGATGACGCCGGTGCCATTCCAGTCGCTGTCCACATACACCAGTGCGCGGCGGGAATTCTCGTCATTTCCATCATAGTCGGAGGGCAAAGCAATGCCCGTGGTCAACCTACACTCAACCGTGGGCCAGGACCCGTAGTAGTAGCAATAATCATAAGTGACTATTGACCCACCGGGGTTGATACCAGAGATACCCTCATTCCAGTAAATATCCTCACCTTCCGAGGATGGCCACTGTCCATGCTGGAGAAGGGTGGTATTAGTACCATAGTCATAGGTAACCACCAGGACAGTGTTGTCTCTCTCGAAGTTGGGAGACCACGCTATTGAGGTAACTATATCACAGTCACTCCAGTTCCAGGCTGCCGGCGTAGAACTTGTAGAAGTGGCATCTACCCAATTTCTGGTGGCTCTCTCGCCCTCGAATCGCTGTCGCTCAACTATGCCGTAACCGCCGAACTGACCACTACGGCCGATGAGAGCGATATTGCGCACACCATCGCCATACAGAGGGGAGACGCTTATGTCCACGGGAATGGGGTAGTTACCAGTCTCGGTATAGTAAGCAAAGTTGTTGGTGGATCGGAACTTATTACCGCCGTCATAGGAGTAAATTATCCTTCGCTCGTAAGGGTAACTAGATGTGTCCCACACACACAGCGACAAAATCGGGGTTATCGGGGGCTACAGCTACCTGGCTATAAGAGAAATGCTGACCGGGCACGGCTTTCAGAGAATCATTAACCGCCTTGCTTATGTCCTTCCAGGTGGCCCCGCCGTCCACGGACTTCAACAGCCGGGGAGTCACCTCTCCACCACCACCGTCTCCGCCACCTCCTCCATCTTCCTCTGTTAACAGAAGGTAATCACCATCCTGGTCTACTTCTCCATCGGAGTCGTTATCCATCCACAGGTCGCCGACGACATAGATGACGCTGTCGGCATCATCCACCGCATAGTCATAAGCATTGAAGCCCGGGGCGACAAACCAGTCGTCCATATCAGGCGTAGCGTCCTTAAGCCACATGCTAGGCCCTGTTCCTCCACCGCCGCCACCGCCAGGTGAACCGATATGCAAGGTAACAGGCACCACCTGCGGGCTGTTATTCGCCGCCAGGGCAGTGATGTTTATGGTGGCGGAATAGTCCCCGGCAGACATCCCGGTGATGTTAGCGGATACCGCGATTACATTATGCTCGCCGGTGGAATTGCCCTCGGTGGAGTTCACGCCAAGCCAGAAAGCGCTGCAATTCAATGTCCAATCAAGGGTTTCCTCCCCTGAATTCCAGATTTCCAATTCCTTGTCTTCGGGGTTGTCGCCGCCCCGGAGAGCGGTGAAGCTAATGTACCCCGGGCTGAACGAGATTTCCGGTAAAGGAACATAGACATAGCTATCGCCGCCTATTGTTTCAGCAACAGTTTCCTGAGGATGGGCAGGGTCACAATGGTAATAGAGCTCGCCGCTAAAATTATTATTTCCCCGCGAGGCATTGTTAGGCACGGTAACCTTATACACAGCGGTAAAATTTGTGCCCTGGGGATAGACCTGAGTTTCCCACAGGACCTCTATTTTGTTATCGGTAGCGTTGTTGGTAGCCAATACATTTTTCGGTGGCGGGCTGCACCAGTCTTCCTGCACCTCGACCGTCCAGCCTGAAGGGGCGAAGTCGGTGATAACGGGAATGGCAAAGGTATCATTGGGCGAGGTGAAGTTTATGGTAACATTAAAGGTATCCCCGGGGTGCACAATGCCGGGCAGAACCCGCACTGGACTTGCCTCCGGCTGGGCTGAGGCAAAATACAGCGGGATAAGGACAATAGCTACTAAGGACACCAGGGCAATAAACCTTACCACCAACCGCATTTCTTTTAATATAAAGGTTATTATATTTATTATACATTATAGCAGTTTTGGA
>Ga0315282_10000780_pt1 | contig 62102 bp, 51 predicted proteins | sample YL17G07_20_MG_FD_203693 | JGI IMG/M metagenome (GOLD analysis project Ga0315282, IMG submission 203693) | Sediment microbial communities from Yellowstone Lake, YNP, Wyoming, USA - YL17G07_20 | ecosystem: Environmental > Aquatic > Freshwater > Lake > Sediment | place: USA: Wyoming | collected...
TTTTTCGATATCAGCCAGGACTACTGTCAGAGCCTCTAAGTTCGAATGTATATCACCTATAACCGCAAACACATCTGCTCCTGTGGAATTATACTGGTGACTTCTCGGCCAAAAGAAACACCAATACCAGAAAAGCCCTCAAAACACCAGAACATTTGTCGATTTTTGAAAAAGCCGACCCGCTGCGACACGACGTCGCTATCGTGGCGAGTTGCCTGCCGAGCCCTCAGCAAGGCCCGGCGGTTTATTACGTTGGTGTGTCCTTACGCTATTTATTTGATTTGGTTATTCTGACTGTTATAATATGGACTTGGCCATCCCTGCCGTAAGGCATCCCTTACGGGATTACGGGACTGTGGTTCAGTTAGTGATACATACAAAGTTCGGTGCACTAAAATGGTGGATATGGTTCTTCTTGAAACTCACGGGTTGGTGAAAAGATACTCCGGCCGGGCCGTTGTCAACGAAGTACAAGTTACGATTGCTCAGCGCAGCATTGTCGGCCTTCTTGGCCGAAACGGTGCCGGTAAGACCACAACTTTCAGAATGATTATGGGGATGATAACCCCTGATGGTGGAGAAGTTCTTTTCCGGGGCCAGGATATTACTCGGCTGCCGATGTACAAGCGGGCCCGGCTTGGAATCGGTTACCTCTCGCAGGAGCCCAGCATCTTTCAGAAGCTCACCGTCAGGGAAAACCTCTATGCGATTCTGGAGACAATGGCCATTACCACTGCTGAACGTAACCACAGGGCCGAGAGGCTCATCGAGCGCTTTGGGCTTGTCGAAGTCGCCGGCAGCCAGGGCAGATTCCTCTCGGGTGGTGAACGAAGAAAGCTTGAGATTGCCCGCGCGATGGTAACCGAGCCTTCTTTGATTCTGCTGGATGAACCTTTTAGCGGCGTTGACCCCATCGCGGTTGAGGACCTGCAGCACGATATCCGTCGGCTTGTGGCCTCGGGCGTCAGTATCCTCGTTACCGACCATAATGTCGAAAGAACTCTCGAGGTGGTCGACAAGGCATACATTATCGACCACGGCAGGGTAATCGGTGAAGGCTCACCTGCGGAGATTATACGCAACGAGATAGTCAGGAAATCCTACCTCGGCAGCACCTTCGACGGCGATGAATTCGACTGAAAATTGCGGGCAGCGTTTAGTGGTTGGTGTGTAACAGAGGTCATTTCTGTTCAGGCAGGAATTTGCAATACGCCATAGTGCGAGCAGTGAGAGATGATAGATATTGAGAAGTGTCGAATCACGCATTACCCGGCACCGGTTTTGGCTGAGGCTGCCAAGCCGGTTGAGAAAATTGACGACAATATCCGTCGGCTGACAGAGAAGATGACGGAGATTATGCTCAAACAGAAGGGCGTCGGCCTGGCGGCTCCGCAGGCGGGCGTGCCGCTTCGACTTTTTATCATATCCATCGACGGCACTAAAGAGAAAGTAAAGGTTTACATAAATCCGACTGTTACGCCAGCCGGCGAGTTCCTTTCAATCGAGGAGGGCTGTTTGTCGGTGCCGGGCATCCGTACCAGGATTCGCAGGTACGAAAAGTGCACCGTTACCGCCACCGACCTTGCCGGCAGCGAGTTTACCGAGCAGGCCGAGGGGCTTTACGCAAGGGCGCTGCAGCACGAATACGACCACATACAGGGTATAACCATTGTCAACCGGCTGGGCCAGGTGGCTAAAATAGCGCACCGAAAACAACTTAAAAAACTTAAGGAAGAACACAGGGAATAGTAATCTCTGATTTGTGACTGAAGTTTAAGAACCGCAAATCGTAAATTGTAACGCGGCCCAAGCTTTGCTAAGAACGAGATTACTCAGTGCCTTTGAGCCAGTTGTTGGCTACAACGGCAAAATCAAGGAAATTTACCTTGCCGTCACCTGTCCAGTCACCTGGTTGAGCAACCGTAAAACCATCTTGAAGTGTTAATCTCCCCTCGCGTCTGGTTGGAACGACTACATCCCACAGCCCGGCATTTGCATCCGCAGGAATATCAAACCGTGCCATTACTGATTCGTTCCCAGGGGCCCCGCCATTTCTTGAATAGATGGTCGAACTTCCCTGGGTAAGCCAAACGACAACAGATGTTGTTGGGGTTCCTTGGGAGAACCAAGTTGTAGAAGTGCCCTGCTGGAAAGTTAGAGTGCCTTGCCCAAAATGAGTGTTCTGCCCTGTAATAGTTACAGTTAAACGCTGACCTTGATAAGCACCGTTAGGAGTTATAGAGGTAAGTACTGGATTGAGTGGAGTAATAGTGAATCCATCGTAAAGCGTTAATGTCCCGTCAATATCATTATGGACGTTTAGGTCTTTTAGGCCAGTCGTAACATCATTGGGGAAAGTAAACTCGGCGATTAATAATGTATTATCAACGGTCCAAGCATCTTTTGGGTAAAGGGTTGAGCTTCCTTGAGAGAACCCGGAGAGCCAGACAGTTTTACTACCTTGCTGGAAATGAGTGTCTTGGCCTGTGATGGCTACTGATAGAGTCTCGCCTTGCTGGGCGCTATTGGGGCCGACAGAGACAATATTACAAGGGGTAATCATAAAACCATTGTGAAGTGTTAACGTCCCATCGATATCATTGTAAACGTTTAGGTCGTATAGACCGGTTCCAGCGTCGTTGGAAATATCAAACCATACAACCAACGAGGTATCATCGTAAGGGTAGTAACCGTATGCATAAATATTCTGGCCTCCTTGGGATAACCAAATGGATGTGCCGCCCCCCTGCTCAAAATGAGTACCTTGGCCCTCAATGAGTACAGCGACATCCTGGCCTGTCTGGGTGCTGTTAGGGTCGACAGAGACAATTGTTCCTGCACTTAGTGTTGCAGAGGTAGCAAATAAAACAACTATCAGCAGAGAACGGTTGACAATTGTTTTCATGGTAATTGCTCCTTCCTTTTTCGCGTTGATTTTTTAATTGAAGTTGATGGGTATCAGAAGTTTTTATGTTTGTCAAGTCTTTTTTCCGCGAATTCCAGATATTTTTCCAATCTCGGGTCTTTCGTGTCTGGGTCGCAGCGCAACAGAGTTTCATAAGCCTCTTCGTATCTGCCGCAGTTATAATATGTTGCGCCTAAATTAATCAAGGCCTCCTCGAATTTCGGATGGATTTTGATGGCGTTATTGTAGTATTTAATCGCCTCATTATGATTGCCCATTAGTTCATAACAGGTGGCAAGATTATTCAATACGTGAATGTGATATGGATTGGCGTTATAGGCTTTTTTATAATCTTCAAGTGCCTGCGATACGTTGTTCAGTAGAAAATCGGCCTCTCCTCTATACCACTGTAAGGGAGTTGACATAGGGTCTAATGTCGCAAATACTGAATACCCTTTATCAATCTCTGATATAACCATCAGCCAGTTTTGAGCATTTCGCGCAGCAAAAGCTCTTTTTGTATGAATCTCTGCGTTCAGGCGGATGTATCCAACCGCAATCGCAGATAATAATAGAGCGAGAGAAGGGATGGTTAAAGCGAACATAAATGAACGAGGAATGTTTTTCTTATAGCCAAGGGATTGATGATATATGGATACTATAATTGCCATCATTAAGAGCAAAAGTATTGAGTGAAAAATCCTTTCTTTCGGGAAAGAAAAGAAGGCATCAACCATATATCCGACAATACCGAAAAATATAAAGATTGAAAGCAATTTACTATTTGTTTCCGTGTGTCGAGTTATGATTCTGAAAATATAACCAATTGTTACTGCGAATATTGATAAATAAAATACAAAGCCGGGTATGCCGATTTCAGACAGTACCCATATATAGTCATTGTGGGGGCGTTGAAAAAATACATTTATTAAGGCGCGTTTCGGCATTTTATCCAAACCATAGGAAAGGTGGACAATCTTCCAGTTGCCGCAGCCATGACCAAGAATCAAATTATCTTTGATTGCTTCCGCGGACTTTCTCCATATCAGAATCCGCTCTATGTTGGATGCGTAATTCCGGGAGCTTATAGATCGAATCCGTTCTACAAGAGGGCCTATGCGATTGGATTTAAAATAAAAACAACCAAGGATTAAGATGGCCGTAATCAATACTATTGCAGGGAGTGTGGCTCTTTTGAAAAGTGTTTTTTTTGAAATGCCGAGTCTTTTGGCAAAAATGGTGAGAACAATTGCTGTCGCAACGGTTGATAAAAAAAGGCCAAGCCAGACCGAACGGGTTTGAAGAAGAGCAATGTCCAGTATTATTAACGCCGTCGGGATGATACTTGCGACTTTCCAATAACCAGGATACACCAGCAAAGCGTATAGACAGAATGGAAGTGTTAAAAGAAGGGATGAGGACAATAGGTTTTTGTGCGCCATTGTTGCACTTACTGAATATGTAGCGTCAACCACGTCAGTGGGTTTTCTATAAGCGACCAGAAAATATTGGCAGATGGCAATTAAGGATAAAATTGTGGCTATTACTAATACTGCCTTAACTAAAATGGAGTAGTAACTCCTGTTTCTACTCAGAATTATTGTTGCAATAAATAGGTATACGAGAGACACAAAAATTTTCAGTACCTCATAAACGCCCTCTGTAACATTTACCGCTTTGATTAAGGAGACCGAAGAAAAGAAGAGATAGCCAAGGAACACAGGAAATATCATCCGCCTTAAAACACTGTAATCCAAACTGCCGGGGTTCTTCCACAATTGCATTGCGAAAGAAACCAGGAGGATAAAAGTTGTAACGCCCCACAGCAGAAATTGAGGCATCAATATGGGGTCGATGGACAAACTTGTTCCGAAAAACGGTATAAATAAAACCGTGATGCTTATCAGGATAAAAAAATCAAAGTGATTAGAAAAATTTTCTCGGATTTTCATAAGTCAAGCTGGTTGGTTCGAATCCTCTAAAATTGGCGGCGTAATTAGAGATGCCTGCTCATTTTCAGCGCTCATTTCATCACCTCTTCACCTGTTCAACCGAAAGATTACAATGGAGTATCATACTAAAAAGGAGTGGCAATGTACAACGCTTCTCTTTTCGAACAATAGACTATCTTTCCGGTTTGTATTATAATTTCTGCATAAGATGGCGTGTTTAATTCCGGGCACATTTGAACTTTCGGTGAATAGTTTTTATCTTATAGTTTTGGGATTTTAGCTTGTTATGAGAATAGTTTATCTCGGCAGTGGTGAATTTGGTATCGAATGTTTAAACGCACTGGTCAAGTCGAACCACAGCCTTATGTTTATTGTAACGCAGCCTTCTCAGCCGGCTGGCAGAGGCAGAAAAGAAAGGCCTACCCCTGTCGCCCGCTGGGCGGCGGAAAATTCGATTGCGTATGCAGAGACCAACAACGTCAACTCCGCTGAGATGGTTAAAAAAATCAACACCTGTCAGCCGGACCTGCTTGTTGTAATTGCGTTTGGCCAGAAAATCGGTAATGAGCTGATAAATTTGCCTCCCAAAGGAGCCATAAATGTGCACGCCTCTTTGCTTCCGAAGTATCGCGGAGCTGCTCCTGTAAACTGGGTGATAATTAACGGCGAGCGTAAAACCGGCATTAGCATAATCGCCTTGGTGGAAAAGATGGATGCTGGCGATATTCTCGCGCAGCAGGAATGTGAAATCGGCCCCGATGAGACAGCCGGCCTGCTGCACGATAAGTTAGCCCGGCTGGCGGCACCGCTGCTGCTAAATACCATAGACAAGATTGAAGATGGTTTGGTTGTTTACACTAAGCAGGACCATTCAAAAGCAACTTTAGCGCCGAAATTAAAGAAGTCGGACGCCTTTCTTGATTTCAGCGAGCCAGCTGAATCTTTGCGGAGAAAGATACTCGGATTTTGGCCCTGGCCGGGGGCTTCCGCGGTTTATGTCTCGCAGAAGAGTAAAAAGTCCCAGCAGGTAATAATAGCGGGGGCTATGGTGGTACAGAGCCTGAATACGACCGGCCTGACTGCCGGGACACTCGACGAAGACCTCAATATCATCTGTGGCAGGGACACCCTTAAAATTACCAGAATTAAACCAGCTGGCAGCTCACTTATGGACTTCAGAGATTTTGTCAACGGCCGAGATACCCAGCCGGGCGATATGTTTGTCAAAATAGAAAAGTGAAAATGGCTACTCAGGAGTCAAAAAGTGCCCGAGCTGTAGCAGTTGCCGCCTTAAACAGATTCAATCCGAGACGCAATTACGCCAGCCAAATCCTGAACCAGCTCCTGCCGCAAACCCACCAGAGGCAAAGAGCCACAGACCTTGTTTTTGGCACCATAAGAAATTCTAAGGCCATCGATATGGTAATTGCCAAATTAGCAGATTGTCCTGTTGAGCGGATACCGGCTAAGGTACTAAATGTTATTCGCATCGGTGCTTATGAGCTTATTTATTCACCAGCGACCGCCGAATATGCAATCGTCAACGAGGCTGTCGAAAACGCCAAAGCAGTTGCCGGTGGTAAAGAAGCCAGCTTTGTCAACGCCGTACTTCGACAAATCACAAGGCACATAAAGAGCCGGCAGGTCCCGCTTTCACAGGCACAGGCCGAAGCGGTGCTTCCACAAACGCCTTCGACCGGCTGTGAATTTGATATTGACATCCTGCCAGCGCCTCAGGACTCGCCGGCGGATTATTTCAGCGCCGCCTTTTCACTTCCCAAGTGGCTGGTTTCTGACTGGCTCAGTGTATTCGGGATGGAAAAAACCCGGCAGATTTGCTTCGCATCTAACCGCAGGCCAAGTGTTTACATCAGGCCGAACAGCCTGAGAACAACGGTACGGGATTTGGCCGACAAACTGCGGCAGGTAAATGTTGAGTTTGAGATATTGCCCAGTGAGTCGATGCTGAGAATCAAATCCCCTGAAGTGATAACGGAACTTGCCGGTTTTGCCGAGGGGCTTTTTACCATTCAGGATAGAACAGCCTCGCGGCTGGTTTTCGCTCTGGCGCCAAAGGCAGGCGAAACAATCCTCGACTTCTGCGCTGCGCCGGGGACGAAAACAACACAATTGGCTGAGCTTACCAGTGGTAAAGCAAGGATTATTGCAACCGACACTGATGGCATCCGTCTGGAAAAGGTCGGGGAAAACACAGCCAGGCTTGGCATAAGCAATATTAGAATCGTTGCGTATGAAAATATAGAAGAAGCTGCAGCCGAGATTGGATTGTTTGACGCCGTCTTGCTGGATGTGCCCTGCTCAAATACCGGCGTGCTGGCTAAGCGACCTGAAGTGCGGTTCAGAATCACGCCGAAAACAATAACTGAACTGACAAAAATACAGGCCCAGCTTCTCAGTACCGCTGCAAAATTGATAAAGCCCCGGGGCAGGATATGTTACAGCACCTGTAGTATACAACCTTCGGAAAACAACCAGCTTATAGCAGGTTTCTTAGAGCAAAATTCGGAGTTCGAATGTAAATACGAAGAGCTGACATTTCCATCGGCGGAAAATTTTGATTGTGACGGCGGCTACGTCGCAATTGTCGGTCGTAATGAATGATGCGCACATCGCAGAACGCATATTTTCTTGTGGCGGACAGCACACAATACAGTTTAATTTGAAACTTCAATCAACACCTTTTCCACAGTGCGGACTTACGATGTGCAGAAGTTGTTGAAATAAAAAATTTTTTCTCCGCAAAGTCAATACTGACCACGCTCTCTTTCAAGTGGAAAAGAAACTTTCAAAAATGCTGTTGACTCGTTTTGTTGCTGTTCAATAATGGCGTGAGCGAGTTTGATTTCGCAGCGAAGAAAATTAAGGAAATTATTGATACAAGGGAGGGTATCATGCAGGGCGCAGTCACGGATGAGCGACGTCGCACGACGGATTCGCAGCTCAGCGCTATTAACGAGGCCCTTGCCGAGAAGGTGGGGCTGCAAAAGTATCGAATTTGGTTTAGAAATTCGACCAGACTGACGTTGACAGATGGTTATCTGAAGGTTGGTGTTCCGAATCTTTTTATAGCCAGCTGGATTGAGAACCATTTTCTGGCTCAAATCAGCGATGCGGTTCGGACGGTTACCGGCTTCAGCCGTCAGATTACCTTTGCCATTGACCCGGAGCTTGCTGGTCAACAGAGGCCGGCGCAGCTGGACTGTCAGGCTCAGTTGGTGACTAAAGCACAGGGCCAAGCCGTCAGCCGAGACCCTGGAGCACAGCCTGTCTCACAGAGGAAACTTAAATTTACTTTTGACAATTTTGTTGTCGGGGCATCGAATGAGCTGGCCTACAGCGCCGCAAAGGCTGTGGCCCGCGAGCAGAAAAGCCCTTTTAATCCGCTGTTTATCCACGGAGGGTACGGGGTTGGAAAGACACATCTGCTGCAAGGGATATGCAATCAGGTGTGCAGGGACCGACCCGGAACTAATTGGCTGTATCTGTCAGCGGAGGATTTCGTCAATCAGTTCGTGCTGGCCTTGAAGTCTAAAAAGCTGGAGGCTTTTCGACGCCGGATGAGACAAACGGATTTGTTGGTCATCGATGACGTCCACTTCTTGGCCAGCAAACCTTCTACCCAGGAGGAATTCCTTCACACCTTCAATACAATTGACCTGGCCGGCAAACAGGTTGTCCTGGCCTGCGATGCCCATCCGAAGATGATAGGTCAGCTCTCCGAAAAGCTCGTCAACAGGTTTGTTTCGGGGATGGTCGTCAGGATTGAAACTCCTGATTTCCAAACCCGCTGTCAAATCTGCCGACAATATGCGACGACAATGGCTAAACAGCTACCCGAAAGTGTCGTAAAATACGTCGCTGAGAATCTGCGGACGAATGTCCGTGAGCTTGAGGGTGCCCTGCTGAAGCTGATTGCGTATTCTTCGCTGCAGAATCAGAAAGTTACGATTCACGCAGCCAGGCAGATTTTAGCTGAGCATATCGAAAGATGCGACCCTATTGTCCACATATCTGATATTGAGTCGGCGGTCGCCACGTTTTTCGGGATAACCTCAGCCGATATCCACTCCTCCAAAAAGGACAGGACCATCTCGCTGGCCAGGCATTTTAGCATGTATCTGGTCAGGACACACACCAAGATGTCCTCGTCCGAGATAGGCAGACTTTTGGGCAATAAGAATCACGCTACAGTGCTGCTGGCCTGCAAAAAGGTCGAGGAGCAAATCAAGCAAAATGCCGATTTACACTGGCTTGGCCCGGCAGGAAGCAAAACTTCCAAGGCCAGGACAGTTCTTGCCCGTCTTGAAGAGGGTATCTCCGGATGAATTAGGTAAAAAAGGAAAGCGGCAGCACGGTTTCGTTTCTGCTGCCGCTTAAGTCCTTTCAGGAGGAGGTCTTGGGCGACGTTTTTTATTTTTTTAGGAGGAGCGGATTTCTTTCTATTTACCTTTACGCTGTTGCCAGTGTATGGTTCGCAGAAAATCAGAAAAAAATTAGAGGACTGATATGGAATACTCAGTAGGTAAAACCGGCAGGATAATCGCGGCACGCCTGTTCGAAGGCGAGGACATCTATGAATCTATCGAGGCAATTGCCGGGGCCGAGGACATCGGTTCGGCGGCGGTTTTGATTACGGGCGGTCTTCGCAAGGCCAGCGTGGTCGTCGGTCCTAAGCAGGAAGAGCCTAAAATCGTGGGTGACTTCAGGGATTTTGTCGGGCCGGGCGAGGTTCTGGGCGTAGGAACTATCTACCGCGACGAAAAAGGGCCGAAGCTGCATATTCACACGGCAATTGGCAGGGGCGACCACGTAATAGTTGGCTGTCCTCGCGGTGGAGCCGGTACATTTCTCATTATGGAAGTCACCATAATTGAAATCAAGGGTGTTAAGGCTGCCCGCAAATTCGACGAGACAAAGGGGCTGAACCTGCTGCGATTAGGGTGAAATCCCGGCTTTGTTGGCCTTTTCTTTAACGGGACTGAAGGATACGAACGAAATCAGGATTAAGGAAGCGCCGGCGAGAAAAAGAACTGCTCGCCGCCAGGGGGGGCTGGAGCGCCTGAGCCACTTGGGAACCGTCGGCTGCGTGTCCTGCCGGGCCAAATCTTCCGAGAGGACCTCCTGTGCCGCTGCCAATTGCTCGACCGTTGCCTTTGGATAAATTGCGTTTGTGTCCGCAGGCTCGCTTCCTACGATGGCGGGTGCAATGCTCTTCACGACGCCGGCATCGGTTTTGAGTTGCTGCAGCAGCGCGTCGTAATCGATGTTTAGGGACTCTAAACGCTGAAGGTTTTTTTGGGCTGCCTCTAATAGCTGCCGGTTGTGGTAGTATTGGAGCAAATCATCGACGAGTATAGACACGCCCAGCGTTGCCGCTCCGACGCTAAAGAATATAGCAAATAGAAGCGTCTGGATGATGTTTCGCTTTAGCATGGCCATAGGCCTATTTGTCGGCGTTTGTCCGCCTCTGGCGGATTTACCTGACATAAATCCGGCGTATCGGGCAGACCTGCCGGCGTCTTTTTACACAGGATAGACCGGCAGTTGTTGCCTAAGCAGCTCAAATATCGTCTTGTTCGATTTAATCACCTGCTCGGAGGCTTTCCTGAACTCTGCCTTCAATTGTTCAAAGTCCATCATCTTTAAGCCTGTGACATCCTTTTTGCCGCCTGCGTTTGCAGCAACAAACTTAGCCATTGTTTCCGCCGCCATAGCGCGGATAAGCTGCCACAATTCCTTGCCGTCCCTGGCCGCAATCGCCCTGCCCAGCGCCAACGACATCGACAGGATCGCGTTCATACCCAAAACACCCTTTCGCTGCATTATCGCTATCTTTTCGCGAGCTGATGCGCTCGCTGAGACGACGCCCGCCTTGACGGCTTCTTCATACTCCAGCTTTAGCAGTTCCCTGTCTGTCTCAAGAACGGTCCCAAGCTGTGCAAGCTTTTTGCCGGTAAAAGCCTTTGCGAGAATTTTTTCGATATGCTCGACGGCGTCCATACAGCCCCTGCCGTCGTAACGGCGGGTCTTCTTCCACAATGCCGTCAGTGCGATGTCGTTCTTCGCCTGAATATGTGCAAAGTCCATATCCTTCTTGAATCGAAGCGTTCCGTCGCCTGCATCCTTAAATAATTCCGGGTACTTGCTGGTAAACTCATCTGGCCTGATGATGCTGTCAATATAGTGGACGGCTTCATCAACGCCGGCTGATTGTCCCAGAGGTGTTGAACCCTTGAAGCGGATGATGCCGGTCCTGCCTAAGAACAATGTTGCAGCAGCCGATGGGATACCTGCATTGGTCGCCTCTTCCGTGCCGCTGACGGCCTCAATCGCCAGCATCCGAATCAGTAAGCTGGTCAGGTCAAACTCGCCTGCGTTCGCCGCCAGCGAGACATCCTTTCGGCCCGTTAGCGTGTAAAGCAGCTCTCGCAGGTTATCCTCGGCTTTTTTTCGCTCGGCAGCGGTCAACTCTCTCTGTGTCGCCTTCGCCAGAGCGATGATTTCCATCACTCTGCCGTATTTCTGCAATCTCTCGGTATTAGCGCCACCGCCTGCCTTCATACCAAGCGTGTTCATTGCTGTGGAAATGTCCGCTTCAAACGGGTCATTTGGAGACTTGGAGCGGTGAGAGACCACCAACTCCGCCCCGTAACCGAGTGCCGTCAGCATTGCCAGTACCGTTTCCGACAGGGTTCCTATCTGGTTGGCTTTGATAAGGGCAGTATTGATTTCGCCTCCCTTGGCGCAATTTTCGATATTCTCGTCTTTGGTTGTAACAAGGTCGTCCCCAATAATAAATATCTTGTCCCCAAGCTCCTTCATCAGGAGTTTCCAGCCGGCATGGTCCATCTCACCGAAGCCATCTTCGATGAAAAGTATTGGAACCCCACTTTCCATAGTTTCTTTATAGAGCCGTAAAATCTCGTCACGACTCATATCGACCTTGCTTTTATCTCGCCAGAAGCGATACATTCCCACCGAATCTTTTTGGCCTGTTTCTTCACGATAGGCGTTTTCCAGCTCCGATGCCGCAGGGTCAAGCCCGATGGCCACATCCACCCCTGGAGTGTACTCGCAGTCGAGGATAGTCTGCTTCATCATTCTCCACATCCTCTGTTCAGGCACGCGGTCCTGCGGCTCTTTATCAATGTAGGTAGCAATTCCCCCTTCGCTGCCGACGCCCATCACCTTTGCTCCCGGTGCCGATTCGATAATCTCCTTGAGCCGATACTGTAATTTCACCGTCATTTCCTGCGCTTCTTCGTAGGTTTTTGCAGAAAGCGGAATGAACATACTTTCCTGCATACTGATATTACTTTCCGGATACTCTTTCTCAGTATGTCGTCCGCCCATAGCGCAGTTTCTGAACTGCCATGGTGCTGTAACTTTCGCCCCGTCTTTTAGAGTAACTGTCTGCATTCTGGTAGTAAGCAGCCGCTGTTTGACCTTTCCCACCTGGTATAGCCAGCTCTCTTTTGAAATGGCTGCAGCTGCTCTGGCAGCCTGCTCTGCAGCTATTTTTTCTCTCATCCTGAATTCTCTGAGCTTACCCCGGTCAGCCAGCAGCCGGTCTAACAGCCCTACTATGCCCGGAGCGAGGAAAAACCTCCCCACATAAATGAGTCCTTCGTTGCGCACGCTTAGCCCTAAAGCAAGGCAGATAATCGCTATTGGTAATGCCACCATCGCTAAGTAGCTGCTCCAGACAGGCCCCGATGCCGCCACTGCCAGGTTATAGGGGGCATCCGGAGCAAAATTTCCTTCGTCTTTTTTCACTCCTTCAAATTTGCCCCACGGTATCCAGATAAAGATACCTGCGTACCAGACCAGTTTTGCGAGGAACCCTTTATCCTTCATCGCATCTGCAGCTGCCTGCGAATCTTTATTCAATGCGGTTAACTTGGCTGCCGTAACGAAATGTCCCATCTCGTGTATCGCAATTCCAATGTGCCAGGAAAGGTAAAGGATGACAAGAGAGACAAACGTTTCGGCGCTGAGGAACATAAACTTCAGCGTTGCCAGCTTTCCCTCGACGGTTGCAGGCAGGTTCATAACCGAAGAAATAAAAGCAGCGTGAAAAGAAACTAATTTATGGTTGGCAATTACCCAGCCACGTTCCAGATATCCCGCAGCCTTAACTTTAGTTAACATTCTATTTGCGAATCCATTCCGCCTTTTCTCCACCGTCATTTTTGCCGCTTTCATTTTGACCATTCTAAACATCATCTCCCTTGCCGTTACGTTGATAATCGTACTGAACATCGCAAATTTCCTTTCACTAAGCTAAGTATGAGGGGTTGCACTGCATTGTTTTGGTGAGAGATTACCGATTTGTTCCTGCATCGTCAAGAGTCGCATTTTTAGTTTGTTTTTTGCCGTTTTGACGGAATTTCCGAAAAAATCACCAACCTCGTGGGAGTTTTGTACGTATATAAAAACGGGAAAGGAGTCCTCGAGCTGTTTCGCCGAGGTAACTTTAAGAAGTTTGTTTTGGTCTTTCTGAGCCGACTCTTTGTGAGTCGGCTCTTTTTATGCCTGCGGACAGCCGCACGCCGGACTGATTTTCTGTTGACCATCGGGGTAATGTTTGGTTAGACTTCGAACACATTTTTTTTGGTTACCGGATGGCAAATAGACAATCACATTCCCCTGATATTGAGAAGTGGCTTAAATTGGCCGGCGCCGATAACGTCGGCCCCATTACTTTTGCAAAGCTCATAAAGCATTTTGGTTCGGTGGACCGTGCCCTCGGCGCTTCGGTCGGTGAATTGACTCAGATAGAGGGTATCGGCTCCAAGAGTCCTAAGGGCTCCAAAACAGCTCAGTCGATTGTCGCAACACGTGACAAATTCGACGTTGCCGCCGAATTGGAACTGGCCGAAAGGTTTGGCGTCTGGATAATCCATCTTGACGATGAGCGCTACCCGCCCGTGCTCAGGCGGATTTACGACCCGCCGCCTGTCCTTTATATAAAAGGAACGCTCACCCGGCAGGACAATCTCGCCGTTGCGATTGTCGGCTCCCGTCGTTGCAGCCTGTATGGCCAGCAGCAGTCCTCCCGGTTTGCTTACCTGCTCAGTTCAGCGGGCTTTACGATTGTCTCAGGCCTCGCTCGCGGCATAGATTCTGCCGCACATCAGGGCGCACTTGCAGCAGCCGGCCGAACAATTGCGGTACAGGGCTGCGGCTTGGCTAACATCTTTCCGCCGGAGAACAAAAAGCTTTTTGAGCTTATAACCGCCTCTGGCGCGTGTGTCAGCGAACTGCCGCTGCGGTATGAGCCTCTGGCGGAAAACTTTCCGCCTCGCAACAGAATCATAGCCGGCCTTGCGCTTGGGACAATCGTCGTCGAGGCAGGCTTCAATTCAGGTGCGCTGATTACTGCCCAGGCGGCGCTTGATGAAGGCCGCGAGGTAATGGCTGTCCCGGGCAAAATCGATTCACCGCTCAGCAGGGGCGCACATCAGCTGTTAAAACAGGGTGCAAAACTGGTCGAATCGGTCGATGATGTAACCGAAGCGATGGGTCAAATCGTTGAGCGGCTGAAAGGCCACGTTAACAAAGCAGCAGATGAAGCGCAGGAAAGGATTGACAGGCCTTTGTTCGATGTAAGCCAGTTGAAGTTGTCTCCCGATGAAAAAGCGACCTATGGCTGTCTCGATAAAGAGCCTAAGCACATAGAGCAGATAATTGAGGACGCCGCTTTGCCGCCGGGCAGCATACACTCAGCCCTCGTATCACTGTGTCTTAAGGGATTGACTGAGCAGCTCCCTGGCAGCTTCTTTGTGCGAAAACAATGTGGTGTGTTCGGGGGTTCTCGTTCCTGAACTATGGCACGGATTGGGTTATAAGAATTTTATTTCGCATCGGCGGATGAAATCTGTCCCCGAGAAGCGCATAAAAAAAGCTGGAGGCTTTTGGCCTCCAGCTTTTGTGAGACAGCTTTCAACTACGAAACATATTGCACAGTTATAAAAATAACTGCCTCACCGAAACCAAAACAGTGTTATAAGAAGAAAAGTACTTTTATCTTCACTACTTATTATACGGGTTGGGGCGAATTTTGCAAGCATTTTTTTTCAAAAATTTTCATTTTTTGCGTTTTTTCTGCTTCTTGAGTGCCGGAAAGCCCTTAAAATCCCTTGCGGTAGTGCCAAAATGGGCTTAAAATGCTTTTTTGAACCCAGGAATAGGGGGTAAATAACTATGTTAGCCAGATTGCACAGCGTTACGCTTGAGGGAATTGAGGGTATTATCTGCGAGGTAGAGGTTGATGTTGCTCGCGGCGGTTTTGAAAAGTCTCTGATTGTGGGGCTGCCTGATGCCGCAGTAAAGGAAAGCACTGAGCGGGTCAAAAGTGCCATTACCAATTCCGGCTACAAGTATCCCAGGACGCAATCGCTTGTGAACCTGGCACCGGCGGATGTGAAAAAGGTAGGTCCTGCCTTCGATTTGCCTATTGCTTTGGGAATGCTTATCGGCCAGGGCATCCTGAGCAGTCCGCTGCTCAAGGACTTTATTATCGTCGGCGAATTGGCGCTTGATGGCAGGGTTCGGCCGGTCGATGGCGTGCTCAGTATGGCGATGACGGCTGCGGCAAATGGTTTTACCCGGATGATTGTCCCTCTGGAAAACGCCAGGGAAGCGGCTGCTGTCGCCAATATGGAGGTATATGGGGTCGGCTCACTGGCGCAGGTGGCTGGTTTCCTGTCCGGACAACTGCCGCTGGAGACAACGACGGTTGATATCGATGAGCTTTTCAGGACCGCTTCGAGTTATGAGGTTGACTTTGCGGATGTTAAAGGCCAGGAAAGCGTTAAGCGAGCGATTACAGTAGCGGCTGCCGGCGGTCACAATATTATGATGATAGGGCCGCCGGGCGCAGGCAAGACGATGTTGGCGCAGCGATTAGTGACGGTTCTGCCGGCTTTGAGTCTCGCGGAGTCTCTTGAGACGACTCGTATATATTCGGTAGTTGGGCTTTTGGGTAAGGATAGGGTCCTGCTGGCGACTCGGCCTGTTCGGATGCCGCACCACTCCGCGAGCGGCGTAGCCTTGGTCGGCGGCGGCGCAAATCCTCGGCCGGGCGAATTGTCCCTCGCACATTTTGGGGTATTGTTTCTCGATGAGTTTGCCGAGTTCCCAAGGCACGTTCTGGAGATGATTCGTCAGCCTTTGGAGGACGGCTTTGTCACAATCTCGCGGGCCAAGGGCACTATCCGTTTTCCGGCGCAGTTTATGCTTGTTGCGGCGATGAATCCCTGTCCGTGCGGCTATTATGGAACTGATGCGAGAAGATGCAGGTGTACGCCGAATCAGATAGAGCGGTATCTGTCGAAAATATCAGGGCCGCTGGTGGACAGGATAGATATTCACATCGATGTCCCGTCGGTAACTTTCAGCAAGCTTCGCTCCAGGGCAAATCAGTTGGACTCGGCCGCCATAAGAGCGGATATTATAAGAGCGAGGGGAATTCAGGCAAAACGCTTTGGCGATGGCCGGATAATGACCAACACTCGAATGACTCACAAGCAGGTTCGCAAATTCTGCGAGCTTGATTCGGCTTGCGAGATGCTTCTCAAGCAGGCGATGACCGAATTTGGCTTATCCGCCCGCGCCCACGATAAAATCTGCAAGGTCGCCCGCACAATCGCCGACCTCGCCGCTTCTGAAAACATACAGCCTGAACATATAGCTGAGGCTATAAGTTACAGAAAGTTAGATAGAAGACTGTAAGCGGATTTCATTCACTAAGTGTGCAATATGAGGCAATCTTCTTAAAGCCCGGGGATTGTCAATCAGGGTTTCTTCTGACGAGTATCGGATTAGAAAGCCGATTCTTGCGTTTTTAACCTATTGTCATGAAATGGTTTATACTCGTCAAATAAGGACTTATGATGCTTGGCCGAAGCGGAAAAACTAATTAGCGGCGAAAAACAGCAGGTTATCGGCGAACATAAGGTTTTATTCAAGGAGTTGATATGGCATCCTTAATTGTGATATCAGGAAATCAAACAGGTGAGTTCCTCCCACTTGGTCAGCGAACAAGCCTGCCGTTTTCATCCTAGGTCAGATTGGCAGAGCATTAAAATTTGATGGCACGAGTGATTATATTTAATATTATTGCCTTAGTAGTACTGCCGTGATGGCCTTATATGCCGTTCAGTAAAAACAGAGAGGATTTGACTTCTATCGGTACCGATTTTATATTTGAATGCGATTTCTGGAACAGCGGTTAGCAGTCAATAGAAAGGATTTCAAATGATTAGAAAGAAGGATGTTGTTTTTATCGGCATTATATGGCTGTTGGGCCTGTTTAGTTCCCTGTCCGCTGCGACTTCCGACAGCAAGACTTTGCGCAGGGACAAAATTGGTTTGACGGTAGAGACGCCGGCAGGGCTGACCCGCCTTGAAATCTGGAATGAGCATACTATTCGTGTTCTTCACACGCCAACGCAAGAATTGCCCAAAAATTCAAGCATGACCGTTATTGCCAAACCGCAGAAGGTCAAGTGGCAGCATCAGGACAATAAGGATTATGTAATGCTAAGGACCGCGAAACTTCAGGTACGTATTGACAAAGCGACCGGGCGAGTCTGCTTTATGGAAGGAAACGGTGAAATGATTCTGACCGAGGCTGTTAACGGAACGTCCTTTGAATCTGTAACAGTCGGCGGCGCCGCGACATATCGCGTAAAGCAGCAGTTTGAGTTCGATCCGCAGGAGGCCCTCTACGGCCTGGGTCAGCATCAGCAGGGAGCTATGAATTACGTAGGGACGAATGTGCATCTGCAGCAGAAAAACATGGAGGTCGCTGTTCCGGTGTTGCTTTCGTCCAAGGGTTATGCCGTTCTGTGGGACAATCCTGCTGTAACTAATGTGAACTTAGGCGCCGGCCCCAAGGAAATCATTCCGTCGGCCCGTCTTTATAATGAAGAGGGCAAGTCCGGCGGTTTGACTGCACGCTATTACAGGGGAGAGAATTTCGAGGAACTTATCGACACGCGAATCGATTCACAGGTGAATTTCGATTGGAGCCAGACACCGCCTTCGGGCGTGCCGCACGACCACTACAGTGTACGCTGGACAGGTTTTATCGAAACGGAAGAGGCGGGGGAATACACTATTTTCGCATCGACAGATGACGGTGTACGTGTGTGGATTGACGACAAGCAGGTAATCAACGACTGGACGACGCATGCCGTGGAGACCTTCCAGGCCAAGTTTAATTCCGCCGCAAGGAGCAAACATAGCATACGGGTGGAATTTTTCCAGAGCGGCGGCGGTGCAGCGGCGTATTTGGAGTGGCAAATGCCGGTGGTGAAACCTGCCGTTATCTGGTCCTCTGAAGCTGGCAGTGCGGTGGATTATTATGTGATGTATGGCCCCCAGCCCGACCAAGCGATATCCGCATATCGGCAATTGACTGGAGCTGTTCCGATGTTTGCCAAATGGACGTGGGGATTCTGGCAATGCAAAGAACGCTATCAAACCCAGGAGGAAATCCTATATGTCCTTGCCGAGTACCGCAAGCGAGGTATCCCGCTGGACGGAATTATTCAGGATTGGCATTACTGGAAACCCGGTCAGTGGGGTTCTCACGAATTTGACCCCAATAGATACCCCGACCCTGCTGCGATGGTAAAGGCCGTCCACGATACCAATGCGCATATTATTGTTTCTGTCTGGCCGCGCTTTGATTTGGAAACAACTAATCTTGCCGAATTGGAAAAGGCCGGGGCAATTTATCCGCCTGCCTATGACAACGTCTATCCCAAAGGGCAGAGCAAGTGGTATGACCCTTTCAATTCCACCGGCCGTCGCCTCTACTGGAAGCAAATTTACAAAAAACTCGGCTCACTCGGCTTTGACGGCTGGTGGCTGGACGCTTGCGAAGCTGAACTGGGCGGCAATTGGGGCCAGATGCGCGATTTGAAGACAGCCGCTGGTTCAGGCACTGTTGTATATAATGCCTATCCCATGATGCATACCAGCGGAGTCTATCAGAGCCAGCGCGCCGATATTCCTCAAAAACGAGTTTTTATCCTTGCCCGCTCAGCGTTTGCCGGCCAGCAGCATAATGCTGCTGTAACCTGGTCGGGCGATATTCAGGGCACCTGGGATGTGTTTGCCGCTCAGATTCCGGCTGGGCTTAATTTCAGTGCATCGGGTATTCCGTATTGGAATACTGATATAGGCGGATTTTTCAGCGGCGACCCGCTCGACCCTAACTATGCCCAGTTATTTACGCGTTGGTTCCAGTTTGGCGCATTTTGTCCGATGTTCCGTGTTCATGGTACCAATTATGCCAAGGAAATGTGGCGTTTTGACCCGGCAACGCAGAAAATCCTGATTAATTACGACCGGTTGCGCTACCACTTGCTGCCTTACATATATTCCGTGGCATGGCAGGTCACCAGTCAGGATTACACCATGATGCGGCCGCTCGTTATGGACTTTCAAAACGACAGTCAAGTGTATAAGATTAGCGACCAGTATATGTTTGGCCCGGCAATCATGGTCAGTCCTGTCATTAAGGAGGGAGTATCAAATCGCAACGTTTATCTGCCCGAAGGCTCCTTCTGGTATGATTTCTGGACCGGCCAATCTCACATCGGCGGACAGACTATCAACACAACAGCCCCAATTGAAACTTTGCCGCTGTTTATCAGGGCGGGTTCAATTATTCCTTACGGTCCGATGATTCAGTATGCCAATGAAAAACCGGCCGACCCAATCGAATTGCGCATTTATCCCGGCGCTGACGGCCTGTTTACACTGTATGAGGATGAGGGGGACAATTACAACTACGAAAAAGGTGTTTATGCCGAGACACCCATACGCTGGGACGATACTCTGCGCCAACTGACGATTGACAAACGCAAGGGAAATTTCCCGGGTATGACAAAGCAGCGTACCTTCCGAATTGTTCTTGTCTCGCCCGTTTCTGGAATTGGTATCAAACCGACAGAAAAGGTCAATGCGGAAGTGCATTATACCGGTCAGACTGCGAAGATAAAGTTATAAATGAGAAAGAGGGGAGTGGCGTTTTCTTAATGCCGAAGTGTCTCGAACCCTCCTTCGGACCGGGAGTCCAATGCTATGTTTTAGTAAATGACCTGCCTTGTGAGATGATGTTAAAGCAGGCGATGACCGAATTTGGCTTATCCGCCCGCGCCCACGATAAAATCTGCAAGGTCGCCCGCACAATAGCGGATCTCGCTGGCGTTGAAGGTATCGCGCCAGAGCACATCGCAGAAGCCATAAGCTATCGAAAGCTCGACAGGAAACTGTAAGCCGTGTCGGTACTTTTAGGATTTCCCCGGCTGTTCGCATTGGTTATGTGTTGGAATCGCCATGCGGCATTTTATAGGTCGATGCCGAATGACACCTTTAGTTTATGTGGTTTTTTACTTAACCCGAGCCAGACTTGTGCCGATAAAACGGTCGGGAGTTGGTAAGAGCCGCGTTGGTTGAATTAGGAGAGCTGAAATGGCGATTCAGGATTGGTCGGAAAACATAATTCTTGTTGATTTGCCGCCGGAGCCGCAGATGGGCGATGAGCTGGAGGCCGTCACTGCGATTGTCCGCGACAGGGCCGACTGCGAAGTGGTCGTGGATTTCTCCAGCGTGGACATTGTAACTTCATCGAGCCTGTCGAAGCTTCTGAGGCTGCGCAAACTGCTGACCGATTGCGGGCATCAGCTTGTATTCTGCGGCGGCGCCCCGGCGACGAAGAAGATTTTCTCGATAACCGGCCTTGATGAAATCTTCGAATTTGTCGACGACAAGTTCGCTGCGTTGGCCGGTCTTCAGTTGGCCGGTCAGACCCAGGAGGGCAAATAGTCGGATAGCCACGCAAGCCCAGCCTTCGGCGGTCTTGTCAATAATCCTACCTTGTAAACCTTCGTTTTTTTGCACAGAGCGGCGAACTTCTTTCGCGGCTTTTTAATCGTTGACATCATCGATTCGGTAATATATCCTTAGACCTTCTTTTTCCTGTAGAAAATTGCATGGGGTTGATGTCCAGAGACGTTGAGCATCTCCCATACGTTGGGAAAGTTACGGGCTTGGGAATTAGCTGAAAGGAGATTTTTGACAATGGCAGGCAAGTGGGTTTATTTCTTCGGCGGCGGAAAGGCCGATGGAAATGCGAAAATGAAGGAACTTTTGGGCGGCAAGGGCGCTAATCTTGCCGAAATGGCCAAGTTGGGTGTGCCTGTTCCGCCGGGCTTTACGCTTACTACCGAGGTCTGCACTTATTATTATCAGAATAAAAGGAAATACCCGAAAGGGCTTAAAGAGAAGGTGGAGGAATCGCTGAAAAAAGTTGAAAAACTAATGGGCAAAAAATTCGGCGATGCTCAAAATCCGCTGCTACTTTCGGTTCGTTCCGGCGCACGCCGGTCAATGCCAGGTATGATGGAAACGGTCCTGAATATCGGCTTGACCGAAAAGACCATACCCGGACTTATTGAGCAGAGCGGCGATAAGAGGTTCGTATATGATGCGTATCGCAGGCTGATTATGATGTACTCCGACGTGGTGATGGAAAAGGCCGCTGGGTTTGAGCCGAAGGATGAGCAAGGTATCCGTAAACAGTTAGAAAAGATTATGGACGATATGAAAGGACGCAGGGGCTATAAGAGCGATACCGACCTGACAGCCGATGACCTCCAGCAGCTCTGCGAAAAGTTCAAAAAGAAGGTCAAGGATGTCCTGGGCAAAGATTTCCCGGACGACCCCAACGAGCAGTTGTGGGGAGGTATTCACGCCGTCTTTGCTTCGTGGAACGGCAAACGCGCAGTAAGTTATCGGCGGATTGAGAACATACCCGATGAATGGGGAACAGCGGTTAGCGTTCAGACGATGGTGTTCGGTAATATGGGTACGGATTCGGCCACGGGCGTTGCTTTTACGCGTAACCCCGGTAACGGCGAAAACAAATTCTACGGTGAATATCTCATCAATGCCCAGGGCGAGGATGTCGTCGCGGGTATCAGGACGCCGGCGCCGGTGAACGAGTACTCAAAGAGCGAGCACAACAAGCAGTTGCTTTCGCTGGAAAAGGCGATGCCGAAGATTTACAAGGAGCTGTTCGCTGTTCAGAAACGGCTTGAGAAGCATTACCACGATATGCTCGACATCGAGTTTACGATTGAGAACGGGCGGTTCTTTATGCTTCAGTGCCGTGTGGGCAAACGCAACGGCCCCGCAGCGGTGCAAATGGCTGTTGATATGCTCAAAGAAAAGTTAATAAAGAAGGAAGAGGCGGTGATGCGGGTAACACCATCGCAGCTCGATGAGCTGCTTCACCCGATAATTGACCCCGATGTGGAAAAGAAGCATAAGCCGTTGGCAAAGGGCCTGCCCGCCGGCCCGGGCGGCGCATCAGGGCAGATTGTATTTACTGCCAACATCGCTGTGCAGTGGGCAAAGCAGGGCAAAAAGGTAATCCTTGTCAGGGAAGAGACCAACCCTGAGGATGTCGAAGGAATGCGCGCCGCAGAAGCTATTTTGACGGCGCGTGGAGGTATGACATCGCACGCCGCTCTGGTTGCACGCGGATGGGGCAAATGTTGCATCGTCGGCTGCGGAGCCCTTCATGTCGACCACGACAAAAAAGAGGTTCGCGTCGACGGCGAGGTGCTAAAGGAAGGCGACTATATTACCCTCAATGGCACGAAAGGCAATGTCTATAAAGGGCAGTTGCCGATGAAGGATGCGACGGAAGAAAATAAAATTCTCAATAGTTTTCTGAAGACTTGTGATTCCGTAAGGAAACTGGGCATACGTACCAACGCCGATACGCCGGAGGATGCGCAGAGGGCAAGGCGGTTCGGTGCCGAGGGTATCGGACTGTTCAGGACTGAGCATATGTTTTATGGCAAGGGTTCGGATGAGCCGTTGTTTATTCTTCGCAAGATGATTCTTTCCGATACCGAGCAGGAGAGAATCAAGGCGCTGGATGAGTTGTTCCCCTATGTCAAGAGGGACATAAAAGGAACGCTGGAGGCGATGGATGGTCTGCCGGTAGTAATTCGGCTGCTCGACCCGCCGCTGCACGAGTTTGTGCCTCGCGACCCCGCAAGGTTGCAGCAGTTGGCCGGGGATTTGAATATAAGTCTTGGGGAGTTATCCAGACGTGCCGATGGTCTCCACGAATCCAACCCGATGATGGGGCACCGCGGAGTGCGTTTAGGCGTTACTTATCCTGAGGTAAGCCGAATGCAGGTACGAGCAATCTTTGAGGCGGCTGCCGAGCTTGTCAGAGAAGGTAAAAAGCCGTATCCGGAGATTATGGTGCCGGTTGTGTGTGATGCCGAGGAAGTGAAGAGCCAGCGAACTATTGTCCGGGAAGTCTATCAGGAGGTTCTGGAAAAATATAAACTGAAGAAAATCAGGTATATGATTGGAACAATGATAGAGATACCGCGGGCATCTATTGTGGCGGACGAAATAGCCGAGTCCGCGGAGTTTTTCTCGTTCGGAACGAATGATATGACTCAGATGGGCTTCGGATTCTCGCGTGATGATATAGGCGGATTTCTGCCGGATTATCTGGAAAAAGGCATTCTTCCGCAGGATCCATTCCAGTCCATCGACCAGAAGGGTATCGGCGAACTGATAAAAATAGGTATTCAGCGGGGACGCAAGACGCGCAGAAACCTTGAAGTCGGCATCTGCGGTGAACATGGCGGCGACCCGAGCAGTATTGATTTTTGCCATCGCGTTGGAATGAATTACGTCTCGTGTTCGCCGTTCAGGGTTCCTATTGCCCGACTCGCCGCTGCCCAGGCAGCGGTAACGAATGGCTGAATTGACTATTTGACATAAACGCCGATTCGCGTAGAATAATAAGGTGTGCTGACGTTAAGTTTGGCGCACCTTTTTGTTTTGTGGTGAAAGTAGCTCAGTTGGATAGAGCACTGGATTGTGGTTCCAGGGGTCGCGGGTTCGAATCCCGTCTTTCACCCTTTTTTATTCTAACTTCTGCACTCGTCATTCGATACTTGTCCTGAGCTTTGTCGAAGGATTCGAAATTCAAGGAAAGAAAATAAAAAAGGCAGGTACCTCCTCCGGGACCTGCCCTTTTATTGATATCGGCCGACCCCCCGGCCGTCTATCTTCTGTTTCGTTTTAGCAATGCGGCGCCGAGGCCAAGTAAAACAATCGTCGCCGGCTCGGGAGTTGGACAGGTGTTATAGGTGACCCCGACCGGGACCCAATCCAGTACAAGGTCTGGGTTAAGTGTACCAGGAATACCATCATCAGCTACCGTCGCCGTCAGTTTAACTTTGAAAGCGGTCTTTAACTCGGTTGCAGTCCAGGTGTGTGTCGCAGACCAGGTATTAGAGGTACTACCTAAGATATAAGTATCAGCGGGGTCAGTACCGCCACTATATGAGGCTCCCCCTAAGGCTCCCGTTCCGCATCCCGTTGTCGTCCAGGTTGACCCGTTATTCCAGGATAGTTCAACGGCTATCGAGCCAGCGGATTCGTATTGAGTGTTATACCACGCATCCAACCGGACCTGTATACCGTTGATGGTGGCTCCATCAGGTATCGCAGAGAAATCGTAGCCGTAATACACCTGACTAGGATAATGCCAGCTTATTTCCGCATTCCAAGAGCCGGGGTTGAGGAGCCCGTCTGCGTAGGCAGCCTGAGGTGCATTGAAACCCAAACCACCATTCGCGGTGGGGCTTATCCAGCCCGTGAAGACAGCCTGAGCCATGTCGCCGGCAGCTAAAATCAATCCTGCTACTAAACAAATCGTCACTAACCTTTTCATTTTAACCCTCCTTTTTTTGTATCAGTTAAAGTTAATAGTCCCTCTTTTTGCTGCGGATCGCCCGCAGCCAATAATTACTCCTTTTCAATCCATTGGCACAAACTTACACGCCTCGTCTCCTGCGAAGTAGACTCAGCGCACCGAGGCCAAGCAGAGCAACCGTTGCCGGCTCGGGAGTGATAACAAACGCCAAGTCGAGATTGCCGGTTCTGTAAAGCGGGTCATTTGAAGGATAAACCAGTTGCATCCAATAACCATTCTCCAAGTAAACTGCACCGTCGTTAAAGTGATTCTCAGAAGTTTTCCAGCCCGGCTGGATAATTTCTGTTTCGCCACCGGGAATCCAAAAGACGTTTATCCCAAGCCAATAAATAGTATCTTCCTGCTGAATAAAGGGATTTTGGATGTCCGTGATGTTAATTTGATAAAAACTATCGTGGTCGTGTGCGGCAGGAGGGCCTCCATGAGGATTGAAAAATCCCTGGTCGCCGGAGCCGTAATAAGTCATCTCGTCAGGGGACAGCAACCTTTCCCACAGAATAGTGTCAGGTGTGCTAAACGGATTAGTATATTCATCATAAGGTTTATCGCTGTATATTGCCACGTGCAAGGCTGTAATTTGGCTGATTTTGTCGCCTACCCAGGAAAGCCAAAGGTGAATATCGCTGACGGGGCCGGTCTTGGTGCATTGCCAATCATCGGCGAGGGGCCGCTGTAACGTCATAGAATCAAAAGCGACATCCCAGCCGCAGGGGTCCGGCAATTGTGGGAAATGCATCTTGTACGGGTCGCTTGGCATCCAATCCGCCGATGCTGTGCCGTTGACAAATAGCACACTCAAACAAATTGTTAAAATTAATCTTTTCATTTTGTTTCTCCTATTACCAGTAGTTGTTTTATATTGTCATTTTTTTCTGCGAATAAGACTCAAAGTACCAAGGCCGAGCAGGGCAATCGTCGCAGGCTCGGGTATGCAGTTCTCACCAGCCCAGATGTTTGTTACAGATGTTAGCCCCGTCACATCAAAGACAGCCTCACGAATTCCGGCTGGTGATGAATAAGGCCGTTCACCAGATAATTCCACGTATAGTCCTTCTCCGAGTAGAAGCCCTTGCCTCCCGTGAAATTCTGACTGTCGACATCGAAGGTTTCATTCGCCACGCTTGGCTCTTCAACGCCGCTTGTTCCAAGTATGAGAATGAAGATTTCCTTATCGAGGTTCTCACGTTCCCCATTTTTCAGGTCGATTGAAACGGTGGTGCCGACCGCACTGGCCTTAAAGTCGGTGTTGATTAGGAAATTTGAAGCCCAGAAGGTCATCCCTGGCAGTGGTGAAACGTTAATGTCGCCCGGTGTGAGGCTTCCCCAGTTTGCATAAGCATAGTAATCGCACTCCGCATTCCACCAACTTGGAGCTTCAGGTGGGGACGAAACCATAGGGACAGCCCAAGAAATGCACGTTGTACTCAGTATCAGCCCAACTACCGCACAGATTGTTAATAACCTTTTCATTTTAAGCCTCCTTTATTAAGTTAACGTTTCTCTTTTTGCTGCGGACCGGCCGCCGCAAGTTTAATTAATTACATTACGTTCTACGTTTTCTGCGAATCAGGCTCAAAGCACCAAGGCCGAGCAGCGCAATCGTCGCCGGCTCAGGTATCTCAGGTATCACTTCGAAATACCCGTCTAAAGTTAACGTGTCGCCTGCTCCAAGTCTAAATTTGTGCCGAATCGAGATGGTCTCATTTACCGCTCCACCGACGAGTCCCCACGTCTCTATTAAATCGATGGGTGTTGTGCCCCCGTTAGGTCTACTCCATGAAGATAAATGCGGGTAAAACGGCAGAATACCGACATTGTCCATTAATCCCAGATACAACGGCTCAGGAGCCACTGTGGAAACGTATCCGCCCAAGGGGTCGGTTGTGAGCGAGCCCCATACAGAGCCGCTATAAAGAGAATTCGGCGTTATCGCCTCTTCTAAATCCACAGTAAATGTCAATGTATATGTTTTGGCCGAACTTGTCTTGTTGGTTAATGACACCGAAGATTCGACGTATGGGTCTGCGTCGAAGGTCAGATTCCAGGAGGCCGTGGTATCATCAGTAGTTAAAGATGTTGTTTCACTGTCGTAAAGTTGAGACCACAACGTACCCAGCTCATCTTCTTCGATACAAACAATCAGCCCACCAAATGCGGAAGAACAGCACGCCACCATCAGGAGGAAAAATAGAATTGTCCTTTTCATTAGCGTTTTCTCTTTTCCATTCTTGATTCACTGACCGCTCAAGAGGAGGGCTGGCAGGCTGCCACCGGCTCAAACCCTCCTCCTTATGTATTTACTTTTTCAACCACAGATTTCGCAGATATTCAGCGTAATCCGTGTAATCCAGCGGTTCTTACCTTTTCCTCCGAATCAGACTCAAAGCACCAAGGCCAAGCAAAGCAATCGTCGCCGGCTCAGGAACTAGGACGACTTGGGCATACTCACGAACGCTGAACTCCTCAATAGAGGCTACCGTATTGCTCAAGACGATACCGAGGTCGTAGGTGCCCAAGGACCAAGCGAAGTCGTTCCAGGTCAACGTGGTTGAGTACGTATTGGCGCCGTTATTGTACGAGAGGCCGTACCGGGCCGCCGCCACGTCCACCCAAACACTGTCGATCTGACGCCATTCATCCCATAGACCAGAGTCTATCTCGGCTTGCGTAATTGTGTCGCGACCGAGGACCTCTAGGTAGCCGGTCCCAGAATACGTGTCGCCCCAGTTGTCGGCCAATTGCGCCGTGTACGGGACGCTCCCCCCAAGGTTGGGCACGATGACGGTCTGGGGTCACACTGGAAATGTACGGCATGTCAAAGGTGTGGGATGCGTTAGCGTTGGTAGGCAGGTAAGGCCAGTAGTCGTTACCCACGAGCCTCATGTTGAGGTCCACGTACGAGTTGGAAAGGACCTTGCCGTGTAGCTGGCCTGCCGTGTCGGTTGGGACACCATCCGCCGTAAGGTCATGGGCGTTAGAAGCCCCGGCTACCCAGCCAGAGAAGATCCCGCCGTCGTACAGGTACCCGGTGGACGGCGTGCAGTTTCCGTCCAGCGCGCCGCCGTTGTGCTGGATTGTTATGGTCCACACAACGTCAGCCCCGGCCGTCCCGGTGACGGCCAACATCAGGCCGATTACTGCACAAATTGTAATTAACCTTTTCATTCTAATTCTCCTTTACTAAGTCAACGTTTCTATTTTTGCTGCGGACCGCCCGCAGCATTTATCATTATCATCACGGCGATTAAAAGCCGTGTTTTTTTTCACGCTGGGTTCACGATGGGCCTTGCTGCCTCGTTCGGACCCAGCGAAGAAGAGGAGAGAGAGTTCGTGTTACCAAGTTCGTTATCGTTATCACGGCGATTAAAAAGCCGTGCTTGTATTTACGCTGGGTTCACGATGGGCCTTGCCGCCTCGTTCGGACCCAGCGAAGAAGAGGAGAGAGAGTTCGTGTTACCAAGTTCGTTATCGTTATCACGGCCGTATAAAAGCCGTGCCTGTATTTACGCTGGGTTCACGATGGGCCTTGCCGCCTCATTCGGACCCAGCGAAGAAGAGGAGAGAGAGTTCGTGTTACCAACTGAGCTATCGTTAACACGGTCAGAACCGTGCTTGTCTTCCGCCGGGCCCAAAGACCTTAACCCTCCCTTGAATCACCCTTAGGTCATTAAGCCCAGCTTTGGGGAGAAAACTCCTCATGAGCATTTATCCGCCTGTGGCGGATTTATCCTTATCACGGCTTAATCCGTCGCTTGTGTCCCGTGGGGAAGGGACGCGAGACGCGAGATTTCAGCCGTGCCTGCTCTCTACACTGTGTTCATCAGCGTGTTGTCTTCTCTCAGTTTAGCCGTCTACTTTGAAATTTTCTGTTTCTTGTAGAGGCTCTTTGCGTTCTCAGCGGCAGATACTGCTTTTATGGAGACGATGTCTTTAAGTCCCAGCACGTTCGCCACAGTTTGCCGGAAGAGGTCATCGTCGGCCTCATCGGTCAGGACCGCAGAGGCCCCCAGGCTGCGGGCAGCAATCTCCTGTGCCGCGTCGCCGGCCCTTACGAAGACTATGGTCGGAATATCAGGCTTGGCGGCCCTAAGGCCTTTTACAAACCTTCCGTCGGTCATGTCTTCCAGCTCCCACTCGCTGATAACGCTGTCAACCCTTTCATTTTTTAAAGAGCGAGCAGCCTCGATTCCAGACTGCATTGCTATCACTCGTATCGGCAGCTCCTGTAAAACTTCCTCTCTGCCGTTTAATCCGACCGTTAGTACACTTGCTTCCACGAGGACAATCATTTCGCTTTCCAAACCTATTCATCCGCCGCTCTCTCCTCGTGTTATTCATCGCAGTTGTCTTTGTCGTTTTTTCTCTGCCGCTATAGATATTAGCGAGCCGCGTGCCAGGGCTTGTTTTGATGTGAGCGAAATTTTTAAGTACTTTGTATGCAGTCGTTTATGAGATGAAAAATTTTCTGGTGGTTCTTGAGGTACTTTTTCGCAAAACAAGCCAATGTGGTCGCTACCGGCATGCAGTTTCCACGGCAAGTCTTTGGATATGGAACGGTTGTAGAACGACCGACCATTTTGGCCGGTGGTGACCAGATCGGTCGATGTTGAAGTTTCTATGCCTTATTTTTTGTTACTGACTTTGTTGTGATGGAGAAACGATATAAAATGATATAAGCGGAATGGAGCAGGTTATAAGAGGTGTGAGCCGTATAGTTTGTGTTTGAGAAATGCGAGAAAGGGATAAGCTAAGTATAGACTAACGTTTTTTAAAGGTTGATGCGTGCGAACCCGTGGTGAAGAGTTGGTTTTAGCTGTTGCTTTTCTTTATCTGTGTGAGTGGTATGTTCAGTTTGTCTATAAGACGGTTTAGACTGCGGCGCTCGATGCCGAGAATTTTGGCCGCGGCTATCTTTCGGCCGCTCGTGAATTTGAGGGTTTGAGTGATGATCTTTCGTTTTACTTCGTCGAGGGTCGGCAGTTCCTGTTTCGGATAGAGTTGTGAATCAGCGATTATGATTTCAAAGGGCAGTGCCGAAGGCTGAATCTCCCGGCCTGTGGTCAGGACATAAGCGCGTTCGATAGCGTTGGCGAGTTCGCGGACATTGCCGGGCCATGCGTAATTCAGCAGGAGCTTCTTGGTGGTTGCGCTTAGAACTTTGGGCTCTTCGCTGTAGAATGCCGCCTGGTTTGCCAGAAAATATTCGGTCAATGGCAGAATATCTTCTTTGCGCTGCCGAAGTGGTGGAACCTCAAGATTAACTACGTTCAGTCGATAGTACAGGTCGGAGCGGAAAGCCCCTTCCGTGACCATATCGCGCAGGTTGCAGTTGGTGGAGCACAGGACTCGCACGTCAATCGGATAGGATTTTGTTGAGCCAAGAGGTGTAACCGAGTTTTCCTGGAGAACCCGCAGCAGTTTGGCCTGCAATTCGGAGGGTATTTCGCTTATTTCATCGAGGAAGACCGTTCCGCCGTCAGCGGCTCGGAAAAAGCCTAATGTTGCACTGATAGCGCTGGTAAACGCGCCTTTCACGTGACCGAATAATTGGCTCTCAAATAATTGGCCTGTTAGTGTGGTGCAGTCGACGGGGACAAAGACCTTGTGGTGTCGGTCGCTGGCGAGGTGGATTTGTCGGGCCACCATTTCCTTGCCGACGCCGGTCTCGCCGGTGATTATTATGGAACACTTCCGTGCCGCTACCGCTTTGATAGTCTCAGCGAGTGAATTGAACGCGGGTGATTTGCCGATGAAATTGGGTTCCAAGCCCCGTTCGCGGCTCCAGATGCGCTCTTTCTTCAGAGTATAGTCACTCCCTATTATACTTGGTCCTCTCGGCCCAGTATTGGAGTTTTCTCCCATCTCCATCTTCTTCGCCAAATTCGTTTGGGTGTGGACAGTACCTGTCCCACCGCCCTAACTACTCTCTCTGTTAAAGTGGGGTAGCACAGCAGGATATGCCCCGCAAGCCAATATCACCCACTCCTCCGAAACCATTTCGATGAGCATAGGTTAACTGATTAACGCAATAAAATCAACAAAAATTTATGGGACCTGATGTTATTATAGGACCTAATGATGATATTTTTTCCCTGTACTCAAATGGTACTGATGAAAAGGGCGTTATCACGGCTCAGAACCATCGATTTTTGGGCTGTTTTCCGGGGGTATTTAAGGATTGTGCGGCGATTGAAATGAGCGCAACTATTTGATATGAAAGAAGTAACGTATTCAGCCATTTAAAGTGGGGCTCGATGCCCACGAAATTACCCACATTAACCGGCGGAGAGGGCTGACTGAATGCTCAGAATCGAGGAAAAAAAATTTCAAAAATGAAGGGAGGTTGGGGGAGGTTAAGTTGTAACGATTGGGCAGAGTGGGAGAGAGAAAAGTTCGCATCAAATGCGCTTGTTGGGTGGAAAAATTTACAAAAATTTACAAAAATTTACAAAAATTAGCAAAAAATGACAAAAATTAGCAAAAATTGTACCGTTTTGAACCTGTTTTGAGCAGTGATTGAAGTACCCCCTCGCGCGAATTGTTCGAATCGAACAATTCGTATGTCGTACTGCGTATATCGTATGTCGTCAGAGGAATCCGCCAGAGGCGGATAAATTTTTTGACGCAGATTGCGCGGAGAGTTTAGCCACAGATGAACACTGATTTACACGGATTTTTAGACACGGATTAACACGGACCTTTTCAGACACTGATTTACACAGATTAACACCGTTTTTAATTTTGGGCGGAAAAGGTCGACGAAGCCCACAGGGCGAAGGCGGACTAATCTGTTGAAAGTTGGGCGATTTTGGTGTAGAATTGTAAAACAAGAAAAAAGGGGAATTATGGTAGGGTGAGAAACGGTTGCTGTTCGTAGCTTTCTAAAGGAGGAAAGAAAATGACTTATACTAATACTAATAACGCACGTAATAATGCTTATCGTGCCATACCACACTTGGTTTATTATGCTCATTTGGGAAGAACTGTTACTTATGGAGGGTTGGGCAGAAGAATCGGTATACACCATCGTCCAGTGCGCTTTTTGTTGGGTTATATAAGAGACGAAATCTGTCGTAGAAGAGGGCTACCGCTCTTAAATGTAATTGTCGTAAATAAAGATACAGGGTTGCCGGGTAAAAGTTTTTTACCAGAAGATACAAGCCATCTTACTGATGAAGAATACAGGCGAAGGTTTGAGGAACTTCGTGATGAGGTTTTCGCCTATACCGAATGGGACGCGCTTCTTAGAGATTTGGGATTAGCACCGGTGAGTGATTGAGGGGCAACGGATTAAATAATTTGGGTGTTAGTGTGAGGTTTGAAAAAGCGTTATGGGAAAAAGAGCTAAGATGAGTAAAAAGGTTACTGCGACAATTCTTTTTGTGGACATAATGGACTCAATGGAACTCGCAAATTACTGGGACGCGAGAAAGTACGGCGATTTCCTAAATGAGTTTCAGGAAACGATGCAGAGGGGCATTTGTATATGGGAGGAAGGTATTAGACAGGTGAAAATTGCAGGGGATGAACTCGTTGTCTTTTATTGCTCAAAGAATGTTGCGGGGGATATTTTAAACGCAATACAGCTTGCGAATACATTGAAGCTTATGTGGTATGTGAGTAAACCAAATAGCAAGCGAATAAAAGAGGGTAAAAAAATTTTTGATTTAGGAGTTGGGATAAATACCGGGGATGTGACCTACGATAATAGACCAGTCATTAATAAATTAAAAAAGTTTATTCCGAGAGGAAAAACTTTTGAAGGATTGCCAATCAGTTTGGCCAAGAGAATTGAGGGTTTTTCACGGCAGGGCAGATATTCACGGATTATGATTGGGTACCGAACAATGGCCGAACTCAATAAGACCTATCATCACTATGAATATGAGCCTATGGGCCTGCAGAGATTTAAGGGAATGTCACAAGAAATACCGGTTTTTGAATTGAAAAGTTGTTACACCCTTGAGGCAGAGATTTTTGGAGATACGACAGAATTTAATTGGGAAATCAGGCAGTTAGAACGCATTAGGATTTTTGACCCATCAAACATTTGGCTACTTATGACCTTGATAGATATTTACAGCCACAAAAAGAATTATAAGAAGGTTGAGAAATTCTGCAGAGAGGCAATTGCTGTTGACGATAGCGTGTCGAGTGTACACTACGAATTGGGCGTGTCGTTACATGAGCAGAAGAAGTACAAGGAGGCGATGAAGCACTTTGACACTGCCATAAACCTGCGATGGGATCTTTGGATCTCCTATATAGGAAAGTCTGTTTGCTTTCTGAACTTGGAAAAGTGGGATAAATGCATCGAAACTTGTAAATATGCAATTAGTAATGTTCCTACTTGGCTTAAGAGTTCTTTTTGTGGCGATATTCATTTCTATATGGCAGCTGCATATGCGCGGGAAGGGAATACGAAAAAGGCGATAACAAATATAGAGAAGGCGATTCGCATTGGAGGAACCGAAATCTTGAGGAAGTTGAGAAAAGATGAAGGCGAAAACTTCTGTAATCTTTATGATAATGCTGATTTCAAACGGTTAAGGCGGGGGAAATGAAAGAAGAATGGTAAGAGGCGTGTGAGGAAATAGAGCAGAAAGGGCGAAGGGGTTTTGAGAACATGCCTGATAGAGACGTTAAAACGATACAGGATTTGATTTATTATCAGTATGCCAAGATAATCGTACGGAGGGCGTCTGGGGCAACAGACGGCAAAGAGGCGAAGGCGCAATCATACGGGTTAATCAAAAACAAGTTTCGCGAACTAAAGAGCGGTGCAATATCGTGGTCGGAGATAACGCGAGAAGACAAGCAATTTGTTGAAGCAGAGAAGCGGTGCATATATTGCGGGGCGGAAAGTAATTTGCACTGGGAACATATCGTGCCGAAGTCGCTCGCGATTCGGCAGGAATGCGAGACTTGTGATACGATTCAGGGGATTCATAACCAGATATGGGCCTGCGGGCAGTGCAACTCAATAAAGGGGAGAAAGGGACTATACCAGTTCTTCAAAGATAAATATCCGACAGAGCGAAAGTTCTACGACCTTATCCCGCCATTGCTGGAGAAGAAATATCTTAAGACGATTTACAACTGCCATTCGTGTGCGGGGACATTAGACGCCGGCGATATAGATGGCGATGGGGAAATTACGGTATTGGATATCGACCATATAATCGCATAGGGTTTGACCGCCGCCACGCAGAGTGGGTAAAGGATAAGGAGAACCCCCCGGCAGGCCGGGGGGCTAAATATAAATAAACCCCCCGGCGGGTAAGAACCCCCTGGCAGGCCGGGGAACAAACCCCCTGGCGGGCCAGGGGGCTAAGTATAAATAAACCCCGCGGCGGGTAAGAACCCCTCGGCGGGCCGAGGGGCTAAATAAAATAAATAAAGAAATTGCCGAAGGGCATTGCCATAATTATTATTCGATATATGCAAAAACTTATAGCATATATGATTACGTGGACTACATATGGCTCATGGCTGCAAGGCGATGAAAGAAAATATGTAAAAGACGGACAAACCCTCGAACCCAATCAAAACCTTAAAAAATCGAACCTATTATCCCTCAAACAACAAATAATAAAACTTACACCCTCACAACAAAATATAGTACAAAACACAATCCTCGAAGAGGCAAAAAGGCTCAATCAGAAAATCCATGCCATCACAGTGTGCTCCAACCATATTCATATCGTCGCAGAAAATAACCATACGCCAATAAATCAAGCTGTTTCAAGATATAAAAATGTCGCAACAGCCGCACTAAAAAGAACAGGATTTAACACAAAACCATGGACAAAAGGATTCGACAAAAGATTCTGCTTCACAGAAGAACAATTAAAACAAAAAATAGAATATGTTAATAAACATAATATTCAATAAACAGAACCCCTCGGCAGGCAATAACCCCCCGGCAGGCCGGGGGGCTAAATAAGGATGGTGAAGATGAATTTTGGGGTAACGCGGAAGAAGCAGGAAGAACTTGAGACAAGAATGGCGGCGCTGGGACTGCGCGAAGAGGACCTGCAGGAAAAATATATTCGCTCATCAGGGCCGGGCGGACAAAACGTAAATAAAACCGCAAGCTGCGTTTATCTGAAACACGCCAGAAGCGGCCTGGAAGTCAAGATGCAGCGGGAACGGTCGCAGGGGCTGAATCGGTATTATGCACGAAAGCGATTGTGTGAGCTGGTCGAACAGGATAAAATGGGCACTAAGAGTCCTGCGGCATTAAAGGCTGACAAGATTCGCAAACAGAAACAACGTCGCAAACGCCGAAGCAGAGCTAAACATAAAGGAAAGCATATAGACAATAGTTGAGCGGAGAAAGAGAGGTTATATGAAGGTGATACAGATTATTCCGCGGGCGGACAATAAGACGCCGCTGAAAACCATTCTAAAAAACACTGAGCGGAAACTGCGAGGGCGAAGAACCACGTTCAAACGCCAAAGAGAAGGCAGATGGATTCACATCAAATATCCCGGCTGGATAAACTGGGATTCGGCAGAAGGAGGCATCATAGTTGCAGAGGTGCAATCCAAGATATCAAAATCTGAGTGGCAACTGCTGCAAGCCTTTATAGGTTACGTGGACCGCCATATCGGAGAGTACGTTCAGAGCATCAACATAATTTACAGGTGAGTAAGAACCCCGGCCGGAGGGTGGGTAAGCGAATAAAATAAACCCCCAACATAAAGTTGGGGGCTAAACGAAGCGGAAAGTCTAAAGTTATTTTCGTCTCAATCACCTTCTTTCTTATCCGAACCTTTCAGTGCGGTTTTAATCATAAAGAAACGGCCGATGCCATCAAGACAGACCATTCCTATTACCCGGCCTGCGTCCACAACGGCCATTGCGGTTTTTCGATTGGACAAAAGCTTTTTGTATGCCTCGTCAAGAGGCATTCGAGGACCAACAGAGGCGAAGCTACGGTCCATAATATCAGAGACAAGGACATCAAGACCTTTTTCGTGAATGCTCGCAAGAATACGGTCGCGGGTTAAAATTCCCTCGACGCCGTCATCACCCATAACCGGGAAGTCTTCCTGGCAGCCGTGGTAAAAATGTTCGAGGGCGTGTGAGACCGGTTCATCAGCGCGCAGACTTTGAAAATCAGTAGTCATTGCCTCACTGACCGGTACCTGATGAAGAAATGAACGCAGGATTACATTATGCCTTTCACTGCCGGCACCGATGTAAAGAAAGAGCCCTATAAGGGCCAGCCACCAGTTGAAGAATATACCGAAAAAAATGAGAAACATTGCTGTGGCTTGTCCAATAAATACGGCGGCGGAGGTTGCTTTTACATAATCCATTTTCATTGCGAGAATGGCGCGTAAAACCCTTCCTCCATCCATAGGAAAAGCCGGTACAAGGTTAAAGACAGCAAGCATCACATTAATTCCAATCAATCCAGCGAGAAAAGACTTGAGCGAATCAGGATATAAATCAGGCACTTCAATCCCCGTCCAGTTTCCGACAAGCAAGTAAAGCAGTAAAGCAATAGCAAGATTGATAAAAGGACCTATGATGGACATAATGATTTCCTGAGCGGGTTTTTCGGGTATTTCTTCCATTGCAGCCACTCCGCCAATCGGAAGCAGAGTGATGCTTCTGGCCTGCTTTCCAAAACGGCGGGCAATCAGGCTATGGCCGATTTCGTGGATGAGGACGCAGACAAAGATTGCGCATATAAATAGCACAGCCAACAAGGCTTTTGACAACCCCCCTTGTGGAAGAACGGAAATAAATATAAAAAACAGAAGAAAGAAAAAAGTAACGTGAATTTTGAAGTTAATCCCGAGGATTTTCCCGATATTCAGAGACCATCGCATCTTTTAACTGCCCCACAATTCTTTTCATTACTTTTCGGGACCTTTTTTCATCGGGCATTCTTTCGTCACGTTCTTTTTCGTGGGGCATTCCTTCATTGGCTGGTCGATTTTCTTTTCCATACCTTCGAAATCCATTTTTATTTTTGCTTCTTTGACGAGATTCAAATCTCTATCAAATTTCATCAGTTTATCACCCATCATTACGACAACGCCGCCATCTTGTGTTGCAATCATAGAAGCGCCCATCATCGGCCCCATCATAGGATGCATAGGACACGTGCATTTCATTTTGCTTATGTCCATTTTGCCGTGCATAGGACAGGGCATAGTTTTGGGTGCGGGCATACCTGCACCCGGTTTACCGGTTGTCGCGGATTCATCGCAGCCCTGGAGGGCGAGAAATCCAACGGCGGCGACCATCAGGGTGATTGCAAGCCAAGTAGTTCTACGATGCATAAAACACCTTCCTTTCTTAATTCAAAAACCCATTAAGCGTTTAATTCCATACTTATTACCTACGAGGAGCCTTGCGGGAATGTTCTTTGCTGTACGGTTTTTGTTCATTATACTCATTGAGTCAAGTATCCAAAAGAGCCAGCAGTTTGTCAAGGATATTTGCGATTTTCGATTTGCGATTTTCGATTTTTGGTTTATTATTTTGTGGTGAGGGAGAAACCCCGTAATAAAATTGCGGGGCTAACCATAACGACTGGGTGCGGTGATGTAAAAGCCATTAGTGAATAGGCGCTATGCGATTATATCTGATAAATCCGTCAAATCCGCTTGTCGGCGTCGTCAAAGCCAAGGAGAGCCGATGGAAACGCTACCGCGTGTGGAAACCACTGGGCCTTATGGTTTTGGCGGGCCTGACCGGGCCGGAGTGGGAAATCACGATAGTGGACGAGAACCTCGGTGTGCCGGACTATGGGGCGATGCCTCGGCCTGACCTTGTGGGCATTACCGCTTTTACCTCGCAGGTGAACCGCGCCTATGAAGTGGCCAGTCACTTCCGGAATCAGGGCGTACCCGTGGTCATGGGCGGGATTCACGCAACAATGTGCGTAGACGAGGCCATTGAGCGCGTAGATTCAGTCGTTACAGGAGAAGCCGAGGATGTCTGGCCGCAGGTTTTGAAGGACTTCCTGCAGGGCAGGCTGAAGAGCCGGTACGACGGAGGGTTCGCCGAGATGAAGGATGTGCCGCTCGCACGTCATGATTTGCTGGCTACGGGATATACCTTCGGAGCCATTCAGACCACGCGAGGCTGTCCCTTGAACTGCAGCTTCTGCAGCGTGACGGCGTTCAACGGGGCCAAGTACCGACATCGCCCCATTTCGGATGTCGTGCGGGAATTCCAGTTGATTCGTGAGAAACGTGTTTTAGTGGTGGACGACAACCTCATCGGCACTCGCCCCGAACACATCGCCCGCGCCAAGGACCTGTTCCGCGCCATGGCGAAAGCGAAGCTGCGAAAGAAGTGGATTGGGCAGGCCACCATTAACTTTGCCGATGATGAAGAACTTCTGACGTTGGCCGCCAAGGCCGGGTGCAGAGGAGTCTACATAGGCTTTGAGTCTCCCTCGCCGGAAGGGCTTCTGGAGCTCAGCAAGAAATTCAACCTTCTGAAAGGCAGGGACTTCCGCGCCTCCGTACAACGGATACGACGGCACAATATTCTGGTGGCGGGTTCGTTTATCATGGGTTTGGATGTAGACGAAGCGGGCATTGGTAAGCGTATTGCCGAGGCAGCCGGTCAGTACGGTGTGGACAATCTCAACACGCTGTTTTTGACTCCCCTACCGGGCACGCGCCTGTGGGACGAGATGAAATCGCAGGGGCGCATCGCCCTCGATACGTTCCCTGAAGACTGGAAATATTACACACTAACCTTCCCTGTAGCCCGGTATAAGCATTTGTCTATGGACGGCATCATAAAAGAGATGATTTCCTGCGACCGCGACTTCTATTTCATGCCGCGCATTCTGCGCAGGGTGTGGCGCAACTTATGGCAATGCCGCGAACCGCTGATTACCCTGGTGGGCAATTTCGCATACAGGAGCGGTGTCCGGCTGGGCGATGAGGCATACTCCGAATTCAGGAGTCACTGCGGCAGCAGGCACAATAGTGTAAAGGAATCCGGTAATAACCCCATCCAGATGGTGGAGCTAAATCAACGGCGTAAAAACACCCCGCCCGTAATAAAATTGCGTGGGTGAATCAATTGATTATTTACCATTTATTATTTTGTGCGGTGGTCGCATTATGAGAAGGATTTTTTTGGCGATTGTTTTGGTTTTTGCGGGGGCTGCTGAGTGTCTCGGCAGAGATGAGCCTTTAGCCAACGCGAACAAGGCGGGTCTGTACGTGCGGTCGCTCGAAGATGTGCTGAAGCTGTCGCCAGATGAGGTGGATTTGGCGACGGCCGTCCTGATTGGTTCAGAGCAGTGGAGCGAAAACGTCGAGGGGCGAAGATATATATCGATGGTTGACGATATGGCTTATGAGATTCGGGAGAGACTGAAGGCTGCAAAAGTAAGGGCCAATCACAGGGCGATTCCCATTATAAATAAGTATCTGTTCGAGGAATTAGGCTTTGAATCGCTCAAGGAGGCGAGCAAGCCGGAAGAGCTGTTTTTGGATTCCGTATTGGATAACAAGCGAGGGTATTGTCTGAGTCTTTCGGTTCTTTATCTTTCACTGGGGGAACGGCTGGGAATTCCTCTATACGGAGTTGTTGCGCCGGGACATTTTTTTGTCAGATATGACGACGGTCGGGTGCGGTTCAATATAGAGACGACAAGCAAAGGCGGCAGCGCTCCCGATGAGCACTACATAGAGAAATTTGCTGTGCCGCAGGTCAGGGGCGGCATTTATATGCGGAACCTAAATAAGATGCAGACTTTAGGGTGCTTTTTTAATAATTTAGGCAACAGCTATATGGATGTGGGCAAGGTCGAGCAGGCACAGGTTGCGCTTGAAAGAGCGGTTGAGATAAATCCGTTGCTGGCGGAGTGCCGGACGAACCTCGGCAATATATATCTGAAAAAAGAGAGGATAGAAGATGCTATAAGCCAGTATCAGGCGGCACTTCAAATCAATCCGAGCGATGCCAAGACCCATAACAATCTTGGAAATGCCTACGCCAGGAGCGGTCGGCTGGATGAGGCAATCAGAGAGTATAACCAATCGCTCGAACTCGACCCAAATTTTGTGGAGGTTTATAAGAATTTATCAGTAGCGTATTGCGAAAAAAAGATGTTCGGGAAGGCGGAATCGGTGCTGAAAGAGGCAACAGAGCTTGAGCCGAGCAACAGCGGCTTCTACAATCAGCTGGGTAACGTTTACAGCGAGATGGGCCAGTGTGAAAAGGCGATAGTTCAGTATAACAGGGCGTTGAGCCTGGCGCCTGGTTTGGCTGAGGCGTATTGCGGTATAGGAGCCTGCTATAACAAATTGGGACTGGTGGACGATGAGATTTTGGCGTACAAAAGGGCGCTGAATATTACGCCGGATATGCTGGCTGCTGTGGCGAACTTAGGCAATGCGTATTTTGCGAAGAAAAATTATGACGCGGCTATTGAGCAGTATAAAAAAGCTGTTCAAATAAAGCCGGATGACGCGGCGATTCATTATAATCTTGGGGCGGCGTATTCAAATAAGGGGGATTATGAGGCGGCGGTGAAGGAGCATCTGCGGGCGGTGGAACTTGAGCCGAAAATGAGCGATGCGCATAATGGGCTTATCTTTGCGTACTACAAGCTCAAAAAATATGAGCAGGCGTGGAAGCAGATAGAGGCGGCTGAGCGACTTGGAATCAGTGTTCCCGAGGATTTGGCGGCGGCCATTAAAGATAACCTGCGATAGAACCTTTGTCGGGCGGCAGCGTAAAATTGGAATGTTTTTGGTTTTTTTCGACAATGGAGGTTTTTAATCATGAGACACGTCGGAAAATCATTTGTTCTTACAATGGTAATGAGCTGCACACTTTTTATTTGTCCGCTTTATGCTGAGTCGGAAATAACGCAAGCTGATGTTAAGCTAAAGCAGGCGGCACTTTTCAAGAACGGGCTGGGATTTTTTGTCTCGGAGGTAGTCTGTCCAAAAGGAAAGGCGTCGTTTACTGTTGTTCCGGCGGCGGCAGCATCGCACGGGACATTCTGGGCGGCGACACCTCCAGAAGTCAAGCTGGAGAGTCTCATAGCAAAGGACGTCGAGACAGGAAAGTCGATGGAGGCTATAACGGTTGAGGAGCTGCTGAAAGCTAACGTCGGGCGGAGTGTTTTGCTGAGTTTTGACGACAAGGGGGAGTCAACAATAAAAGGATTGATACGTTCTTTTGCCAAAGAGCGGGAGGTTCCTTTGCCAAATCCGTATACTCCGGGAACGGAAATCGTCACGGACAGTCGCCGGTATATACCACCATTTTCGCAGGCGACTTTAGTAATACTCGAAACGGAAATGGGAAAGGTAGCGATAAATTCACAAGGGGTCAGGAGGATACAATTCCTCGATGGTGAGCCGAACAAGACATTTACGGGCAAAGATAAGTCTGTGCAATTGGATATACAACTGGCAAAGCCCGCGGGCGGCGAAAAACTTACTTTGAGCTACCTCGCCAAGGGCATTACCTGGGCACCGAGTTATATAGTAGATATAACAGAGCCTAATAAGGCTGCGATTTCTGCAAAGGCGGTAGTGATAAATGAGGTTTGTGACCTGAATGATGTTACTATACAACTTGTTACTGGATTTCCGAATTTACAGTTTGCAGATATAGTGAGTCCGCTGGCGATGAAGGAGAAGCTCGCGCAGTTTCTGCAGTCGCTTACGAGGGGCCAAAGCGAGCGTGGCGGGCTGGGCGTGATGTCGAATGTTACGGCCCAAAGAGCTGCCCATATGCCTATGGAGGATAGAGAGATGGCTTTTATGCCTTCGTACGGCGCAGCGGAGGCCGGCAAGACTTCGGAGGATTTATTTTTTTATCCGGTTGAGAAAGTAAACCTGGCAAAGGGCCAAACGGGATACTACCCGCTATTCACCGAATCGGTTGCTTACAAGCATATCTATGAATGGAAGATACCAGATTATGTCAGCGAGGATGACCAATATTCTTATCCACGGCGGCGGGAACAGGAGCAGCCGGAGGAGGTCTGGCACTGCCTGAAGATGGAGAACACGACAAAGGTCCCGTGGACGACGGCACCGGCAGAGATAGTCAAAGAAGGTTTTATTCTGGGCCAGGACACGTTGAACTACACGCCGAGCACGGGTGAGACGACGCTGCGTATTACGCAGGCGGTGAGCGTAAAGGCTGAGCAGCTTGAACTTGAGACTGAGAGGAAACGCGACGCAGTACAATTATACGGCAATCATTATGACCTGGTGACAGTGGAGGGGAAACTTTCGGTAAAAAACTTCCAGACTAAAGCTATTACGCTGGAGATAAGCAAGACCCTGTCGGGCGAGGTCAAATCATCACAGCCGGAGGCGAAAATCGAAAGTCTGGCGCGAGGTCTTAGCCGAATGAACGCGACCAGGAAACTTACGTGGACAATCGAACTGGGACCGGGTGAGAGCAAACAACTGGGGTATGTGTACGAAGTGTATGTGCGTCGCTGAAGACCTGAGGGCGGCCGTCAAAAGCAATCTGTGATTTGGTAACGGGTTATTGGTAATTGGTTAAAAGGTAAAAAAGTTCTATTCACCAATAACCGATAATCAATCTCAATCGTTGATGTTTGCGGGAGGAGTGTGTAGTATTGGTAATGCTTAAACCGATTTTTGTGTGGAGGATTTTACCGTGCGGATAACCAAAGTAATAGCGGCGGTATTTTTGGCGGTTGCGATTTTCAGTAATACAGCGGGGCAGACTGAGCCGAATGAGCCGGCGGCGTATTACGGCTTCGGCGAGATGGAGATAATAAAGTTAGACTGGGGCATACATAATCTGCGGGTTGCGGATTTTAACGGCGACGGGCGGAACGATATCGCAGTTGTTAATAACCGCAAGGCCAAGATAGAGATTCTGGTTCAGAAAGAGGCTGTTGGGGCCGGCAAAGCAGAGGTGGCGGTTGACGCGCAAGATGTAGATATAAATCTGCTCAGTCCAGCCACTCGGTTCGACAGACAGGCTGTTGCGGTTTCGCAAATGGTGTACAGCCTTGTCTGCGGAGACCTGAATTCGGACGGGATGATGGACCTGGCATTTTACGGTGAGCCGAAGGGGCTGTATGTGATATTGCAAAAGGCCGGCGAGGGCGAAAAAGGTAAGTCAGCAACACTAAACTGGCAGACAAGAAAGAAGATAGAGATAGATGACGGGCTTTTGGCGCCGAACATGCTGGTGTGCGCAGATTTGAATAATGACGGCAGGGCCGATTTGGCACTGGCAGCACGGGATGCGGTTTACATTATTCTGCAAAAAAAGGATGGTTCGCTGGCACCGGCAGTCAAGTACCCGACCGCCGGCAGGATTTTAGCCGTTGAGGTGAGCGATTTGAACGGCGACGGACTCAACGACCTTGTTCTTGTGATGGATGAAGTTGAAAAGCCGATACACGTTCGGTTCGGTCGGCCGAGCGGGCAATTGGGGCCGGAGATAAAATTCTTTATCGAAAAACCCGCTGCGCTGGAACTTGCGAACATCGACGGTATGCCTGGCGATGAGATGCTGACCGTTGATGCGCAGAGCGGGCGATTAATCTGCTATAAACTTGGCAACGAAAAGAAGGCCACGGGCAGCAGCGAAGATTGGCCAACACTATTCTATCCACTGGAATCGGGTGAAAGTGATACCAAGCGGGACCTGGTGGTCAGCGACTTTGACGGAAATGGCCTGCCGGATGTAGTGGTGAGCGACTCTGGTGCTGCGGAGTTTATTTTCTATAAGCAGATAAAAGGGGTGGGGCTGGGTGAGCCGGTTCGATTTCCGGCGCTTGCCGATATCGCCAGTCTGTCGGCGGCAGACTGCGACCACGACGGCAAGGCTGAGGTGGGCGTTTTGAGCGTCAAAGAAAAGATAATCGGCATCTCCAAGTTTGCAGAGGACAGATTGAGTTTTCCGCAGCCGGTTGAAGTGGCCGGCGAGCCGGTGGCGGTGGAACTGGCAGATATCAACGGCGACGGCGACGTGGACTGCGTGTATATATCCAAGGACGTTAACGATGTCCGAAGTCTTGGGGTTATTTACAATGTGGGTCGTGCGGCTGGGCCGCGGGCAGAGAAAAGCGGTAAAACAGATGAGCATAAAAAGCTTGATGTATTCGGCGAAGTTGAAGAAAGCAGTCCGGAGTTGAAACTCGAGAAACTCAGTTCGGACCCTGAAGGCATCAAGGTTGTTGATGTTGACCAGGATGGCTGGCAGGATGTTTTGATATTTGTGAAGTACGAAAAGCCTATATTGGTTCGTCAGACAGCGAAAGGGAAATTTGAGGTGATTGATTCGCCCGCAGCGCAGGCGAGCCTGATTAAAGATGCGAGCCTGTCTTCGGTCGCTGTTGCGGACGTGGACGGGCGCGCGGGAAAGGAACTGCTGATTGCTCAAAAGAATTTTGCGAGGAGTTTGATTTTTGCCGATGGGCGCAAATGGAGCGTTGTCGACCAGTACAACGCCCACGGCACACAGGATGTGATATCGGCAGTGGCTGCCTTTGATATTGAGCAGGCCCCTAAGGGACAGGCTGGGCCGGCGAACGTTTCGACAAGCTCACCATCCCGAGCGAAGTCGATAGAGAGACCGGCAATTTTGCTTTTAGACGGCCAAAGAGGTAAACTTGAGATACTGAAGGCAGGAGAAGACAGGACATATCGGTTTGAAAAAGAACTGGACGTCGGCAAATGGGACGTCGGTGCGGGGCATTTGAAGATGCTTTTTGCGCCGCTTACGGGCGGCGAGGCGAACAGCATTCTGCTGTTCGACGGTGCGAAGTTCGCGCTTATAACGCCGCCGAGCGAAGGCGGCGCTATGCAACGTCTGGAGAAGCAGTTCGGCTACGAGACGGAAATAAAAGACGGTGAATACGGCAATCTTACAGCGGGCGACATAAACGGAGACGGGCGGCCTGACATCGTCATGGTAGAATACAGACACAAACACATCGAAATACTCGCTTTAGACTGGCAGTTCAAGCCGATTCCGGCTATGCGTTTCAAGATGTTCGAAGAAAAAGGTTACCGGGACGAGGAGAGGCAGGGTGAAGGCCGAGTTGAGCCCAGAGAACTGAAGGTCGCCGACGTTACCGGCGACGGCAAGGCGGATTTGGTTACGGTCATCCACGACCGCATAATTATTTATCCACAGGATTGAGTTCGTATCTCGTATTGCGTATTGCTGAACATCCACCAGACAGGGGACGGACGTGGCACTCCCAATTGACGATGGATGAGAGATGCTGGATACTCGATACTGGATTCTCGATACTTGATGCCGTCGTCCTGCCGTCGACGGCTAAACAAGCAAAAAGCAGTGGGCCATAGGGTTATCCTGTGGCCTGCTTTTTTTATCAGGCTGGTCTTTGCCAGCAAAATATACGCCTATGGCGTGCAGGCCTGCGAAAAAGGCCGTTTTTCAATTTCCGCTTTTCAATTTCAATCTTTTGGGTATAATGCGAGGCACGAATATCGAATGTCGAACAAGGAACATCGAATTTCGAACAGAAAATTTCCTTGAACGAAATACGAGATACACATTATGCAAGGAAAAACGCTGGGAGAATTGGCTGAGTATGTCGGCGGTCGGGTTAGCGGAAACCCTGACGTCGTAATAAGGTCAGCCTCCACACTCGGACGAGCCGGCGAAGGCGACATCAGCTTTTTAGCCAACAACAGATATGAGAAACATCTGCTGACGACCAAGGCCAGCGCGGTAATTGTAAACAGGGAAACAACCAATACATCGGTCCCACTTTTAGTGGCGGAAGACCCTTACTATGCGTTTATGCAGATTATGGTGCTTCTGCACGGCCATCGCAAGCACAAGAAGGTCGGTATAAGTCCGCGAGCTTCAATTTCGGACAGCGCAAAGGTCGGAGTGGACTGCCATATCCACGATTTCGTGGTCGTGGACGATGACGCGAAGGTCGGCAACGGCTGCATAATCTATCCCCACGTGTATATCGGGCGAGGTGTGCAGATAGGCAATGACAGCTTATTGTATCCCAATGTTACGATTTACGACGGGTGCAGAATAGGCAATCGCGTAATTATAAATGCCAACTCGACAATCGGCGACGACGGCTTTGGCTACGCCAGCCACAATGGCGTTCACCACAAGATACCCCAGATAGGCGTTGTTGTTATAGAGGACGATGTTGAGGTCGGCGCGTGCTGCGCAATTGAGCGCGGCACACTCGGCGACACAATCATAGGTCAGGGCAGTAAATTGGGTGATTTGGTTACAATAGGCCACGGCACAAAAATAGGTTCGTACTGTCTGCTGGTGGCACAGGTGGGAATAGCCGGCTCGACAACTTTAGGACACCACTGCATAGTGGGCGGGCAGGTTGGAATCGTTGGCCATCTGAACATTGGAAACAATGTTACAATCGCGGCGCAGGCCGGCGTTATTAACGATGTCGGCGACAATCAGATAGTCTTAGGGTCACCTGCCATCGAAGCCAGCCAGGGCAAACGGGCTTACAGTATGATACAATATCTGCCCGAGATGCGGCAGAGCATTCGGAGTCTTCAAAGCCGGATTGAGCAACTTTTTTCATCCGCAGAAGGGGATTCCGCCGAGCAGACAGATTAAAAATTAAAAGTTAAAAATAAAAATTGTGGAATTCCTTAATTTTGATATTTGCATTTTGATTTTTGAGTTCTCGCTTGGGTTATCGGTGAAGTGATACTATGAACAGTAAAGAAGTGCTGGGCTTGATAGCGGGCGAAGGGAGGTTGCCTCATCTGGTGGCTGCCGGTGCGAGGGAGGCGGGTCTGAAGGTGATTTGTGTCGGCCTGGCAGATATCGCTGAAGATTCACTCGCTGATGAAGTCGATGTGTTCTACAGGGTTGCGATTGCGCGGCCGGGCACCTGGATACGCAGGCTGCGAAGACATGGGGCTACGCGTGCGATTATGGTCGGGCGGGTTGCAAAAGGGCGTGTCTTTACGCCGTGGCGAATACTGCGATACCTGCCGGACTGGCGCTCGGTACGGATATGGTACTGGCGACTGCGAGGCAGAAACAAACAAAATGATACGCTTTTGAGCGCTTTGGCGGAGGAATTGGCCAGCGGAGGAATAGTGCTGGAGAACTCAACAATGTACTGCAAGGAGCATCTGGCGACGTCGGGGACGATGACGCAACATAAGCCGAGCTCGTCGGTCGAAAGCGACATTGAATTCGGCTGGCAGATAGTTAAGAAACTCGGCGAATTAGACATAGGGCAGGCAATCGCGGTCAAGGAAAGAGAAGTGATAGCGGTCGAGGCGATAGAAGGCACGGCGGAAATGATAGAGCGAGCGGGACGATACTGCAAAAAAGGCGGCTGGACGCTTATCAAGACATCCAAGCCGAGTCAGGATATGCGCTTCGATGTGCCGTGCGTTGGGCCTGACACCATAATAAGCCTGGCTGAGAACGGAGGTGCGTGCCTTGTTGTGGAAGCTGGAAAAACGATAATCATCGACAAGCCGGAAACAATCGAGCTTGCCGATAAACTCGGCATCAGTATTCTTGGGCGCTGAGAGCGTGGAGAGCGGTGCCTATGGCATGGCCGAGCCATTTCGATAAATTAAGCGGGGGTGGATTCGACCCATTCGACAAGCTCAGGGCAGGCAGGCTCACCACAAAAGGATGCACGCTGTATATTCACAAAAACTTCCGAAATAACACATTAGAACAAGCTTTATTGGCAGGCGGAAGGGAATTTCACGAGCGATATCATCCGATTCCGGTGCGGTCGTCAAAGTTCACCAACGTGTATAAATTTGGTGTTAGATTCGGCGATTCCTTCGACAAAGCTCAGGACAGGGCCGAAAAAGTGGTTTACTTTAAGGAGTATTTTTACCGGTCGTGGTGGGATTTTGTGAAGCATTTTTTTCGTTCCAGCCGGGCCAAGCGAGCGATGGAAGCGGGGTTTATGCTGGCTGAGAACGGCTTCGAGAGCCCTTATGTTATCGCGATGGGGCAGCGCAATTTTGCATTTTTGACGACGAGGAGTTTTGTGGTAACCCTTGAGGTTGAGAACTCGCGGTCGGTTTATCAACTCGTCTCGGCGGCTGAAAAGTTTCAGGAAAGGAGGTCGTTTATAAGGGCGTTCGGACGTACCATCGGCAGGATGCATGCGGATGGGATTTTCCACGGCGACCTGCGGTTAGGCAACGTGCTGGCGCGAAAGACAGAAGACAGAGGACAGAAGACAGAGGACGGAAAACAATGGCATTTTTTCTTTCTGGATAATGAGCGGACGAAGAAATTCCGGAGACTTCCGCCGCGGCTGCGTTTGAAAAATCTGGTGCAGATAAATATGTTCGAGCCCGGGGCGGCGAGCAATACGGACCGTATGAGATTTTTCAAGGAGTACTGGGCGGAAAATAAGGAAAGCGGGTTTGAAAAGGCGGTGCTGATAAAGAAGGTTCTAAAAAAGACCGCCCGGCGATTGAGAAAGAAGATGAGAGCTGGCAAGGAGAGAGCGTAAAAGTTAAAGCGAAAAAGTCAAAACCATAGCGCAAAATTCAAAACTATTTTCACAACTCTGTCTGCTGATAGACAAACTTTGTAAGATGCCCCCCATATTCCATCCACTGGACGGCGGCCAAGCCACGTTGGCGCCTTATTGACCACTTGACCGGCTCACATTAGTTGCGGGTCAGTTACGCTTACGAACGCTTACGCAGCAGAGCCAGTCCGCCTAAACCAAGCAGGGCAATCGTCGCCGGCTCAGGAATGGCATTATAGTGGGCCGTGATCTGAGCCTGACTGAGGACGTAATCGTAGTAAGCGACTTCGTCGAGAGCGCCTTTGTAGCCGTTGTAGACATAATTCTGCTGACCTTCGGCGCCGAGTAAGAGGTCCGACCATTCGTCGGGGGGCGTCAGAGAACCTGCTACCGTACTGGACCCTTTAAAGGCACCATCAAGATACCAACTCTTCGTCGTATTTGGGTCGTTGAAAGCGTAAGTTACGACGATGTAACGCCAAGTTCCATTAAAGAGACCAGGCGGCCAAGTGTACCAGGTCGTCCCACAGCCCATGACCATTAACTGAGCGTTTGGGTCGTTGGTGGCACCAAGCCCATAGTTTTGGGTACCGCCGCCCTCGTGCTGCATCAGACGGGGGTAATTAGTGATATTGCTGGCCTTCTCCCACAATTCCAAGGTGACGTTCTTTGAACTCTCGAGCCTATAGTTTACGCCTCCGTAGTACCAATAACGGTTATCGGGAACATCGACGAAATTACCGCTACCGACATTAGTGCCGTTGAACTCAGCCGCATTGCCTATGAGGCCTGGCACCAGCGCAATGTCAGGTATGCCGCTGCCGGGTGCGCCGAGATTTCGATATTTGCCTGGCTCAATGCCCATAGTGTCGGCGCACACAGCACCATCGTTACTTGCGGCATCCTCAAACTCCCAGAATGACAGGGGGCTGTCATTCAAAACCGTATCCCTATAACCCGAACCCTGCGCCTGCGCCGGCAGGCTCATCGCTGCTACAGCTAACGCAAGGCAAATAACTATTAACTTTTTATTCATTTCTCTCCTCCTCATTCAAGAAAGACATTTTTGTTCATCTTTGGCTACAGGCCAAGAATCCAAAGTATCGTCATCTTGCTCGGCACGCATCCATAACACAGCGCCGGGTGTGGGGCAGACCACGTCGGCACCTTTACGAGTCAGTCACGCTTATGACCGCTTACGCAGCAGAGCCAATCCACCAAGACTTAGCAGAGCAATCGTCGCCGGCTCTGGAATGGCATTATAGTGGGCCGTGATCTGAGCCTGACTGAGGACGTAGTTGTAGATAGCGACTTCGTCGAGAGCGCCTTTGTAGCCGTTCCAGACATAATTCTGGTTACCTTCGGCGCCGAATAAGAGGTCCGACCAGGTGTCGGGGGGCGTCAGAGAACCTGCTATCGTATTGGTCCTTTGAAGGACAGAATCAAGGTACCACTTCTCCGTCGTATTTGGGTCGTTGAAAGCGTAAGTTACAACGACGTAGCGCCAATTTCCATCAAAGAGGCCTGGAGGCCAAGCGTACCAGGTACTTGAGCAACCCATGACTGTTAACAGAGCGTTTGCTGGGTCCCCGTTAATGGAACCAATGCCATAGTTCTTGTTAGTGCCGTTCTCGTGCTGAATCAGACGGGGATAATCAGTCATATCGATAGCCTTCTCCATAAATTCAAGGGTGACGTTCTTTGAGTTCTCGAGCCTGTTACTGTGGTAATAAGAGTTATCGTTAACATCGATGAAATCGCCCGTACCGTTATTCGTGCCGCTGAAATAGGCCGCTTGGCCTACGGCGCCCGCCACCGGCTGAACAGGAGTAGGATACACGCCTTGGGAGTTGGCGTTTCTGTACCAGCCTGGCTCAACGCCCATGGTATCGGCGCACACGGCACCGTTAGCCATCGATACATCCTCAAACTCCCAGAATGACAGAGGGTTGTCACTCAAAACCCTATCCCCATATTGCGATTGCGCCTGCGCCGGCAGGCTCATCGCTGCTACAGCTAACGCAAGGCAAATAACTATTAACTTTTTATTCATTTCTCTCCTCCTCATTCAAGAAAGACATTTTTGTTCATCTTTGGCTACAAGCCAAAAATCCAACTTATCGTCACCTTGCTCGGCACGCATCCATAATTCAGCGGCGGGTGTGGATTCGCCCGGCTACAGGCCGGACGACCGTCACAATAATTACGTACGCCTGCCTGGCAACACGACTTCGAAAATTGATTCTCTCCTCCTCTTGCTCCCGATGATAAAAGGCTTGTCAAAAATCGTAGGCTGGCACACCTAATCAAACGCACAAAGAGCAAGCAGGTGTTTAGTTAATGATAAATTAACACCCTTGTCCGCGAACGTCAAGTCTTTTTTTGTATTTTTTTCTCAAGAACCCCCAGTTTTAAGCCCGCCAAAGGCTGTCGGCGGAGGGACGGTTTTTCAGAACTGGTCGAGCCCTTCGACAGGCTCAGGGTGAACAGTTTCAAGACGGCATATTAGAACTGCTGTAAGAAGCGGAGGTCGTTTTCAAAAAGCAATCGGATGTCGGCGATGCCGTACTTTCGCATAGCGAGGCGTTCCACGCCGAAGCCGAAGGCCCAGCCGGTATATTTTTCGCTGTCAATTCCGACGGCATCAAAGACATTGGGGTCAACCATGCCGCAGCCACCCATCTCTATCCAGTCTTTTTTGCCGGAGCTGTCGGTCCAGAGCAAATCGACCTCGGCGCTGGGTTCGGTGAATGGGAAAAAGCTCGGGCGGAAGCGCCACAGCGTATCGGGACTAAAGAAGGCGTGAATGAACTGGTCGATGGTAGTCTTCATATCCACCATAGAGACATTTTCATCGACGACGAGCGCTTCGAGCTGATGAAACATATACATATGCGTTGCGTCAACGGTGTCGGGGCGGTAGACACGGCCGGGGGCGACGACACGAATGGGGGGCTTTTTGCTTTCCATGACGCGAATCTGAATTGTGGAGGTCTGACTTCGCAAAAGAGTACTATCGTCGATGTAGAAATTGTCGAGCGGGTCTCTTGCGGGATGCTCTTGCGGGATGTTCAGGGCGACGAAATTGTGCCACTGGTCTTCGACTTCTGGGCCATAAGCGACATCGAAGCCCATTCGGCCGAAAATTTCCAGCAGCTCGTTTACGGTTTTGGTGATGACGTGCGTTTTGCCGATTCGGACAGGTACGCCCGGCAAAGTGACGTCGACAAACTGCTGCTGATATTTGCGATGAGATTCGGAGAGGTTATTTTTGAGCTGCTCGAATGCGGCGGTGACATCATTTTTTATTTTGTTTGCGATTTGTCCTGCCTGGGGTCTTTGCTGCGGCGGGAGCCGGCTTATCTGAGTGAGCATCTGTGAAATCCCGCCTTTTCGGGCGAGATACTTTATCCGGAACTGCTCGAGAGAGTCGAGGTCGGTGACTTTTTTCAGGTCGTTGAGGGCGTCACTACCGATTTTTTTGAATTGGTCAAGCATTTTTCGTATCTCGTCCAGCCTTCGCAACAAAGCTGCTACGGCGGACAAGTCGTTCGTATCTCGCTCGCCTCGGGGCACTCGCCTCTCGGCGAAGCCGAGGGAAGCCACGGGTCGCTCGTGTCACGAGTTACGGACGACGAGGCACGGCCGTTACAGCTTTTGCTGCTTCAACGATAGCGTCAAAGCCGGCTGGGTCGGCGATAGCAATTTCACTTAGCATCTTACGATTCAAAGCGATATTTGCCTTTTTTAAGCCGTTGATGAAGAGGCTGTACTTTATTCCGCGCAGTCGACAGGCTGCGCTTAGGCGAGTAATCCACAGGCTGCGGAAGTCGCGTTTTCTGCGTTTTCGGTCGGTTCGGGCATCGACGCCGGCTTTGACGACACCTTGTTTAGCGAGATGGTATAAGTGGCCGGCGGAGCCGTGATGGCCCTTTACGGCTTTGAGGATTCGTTTTCTTGCGCGACGTTTTGCGGCGCCTTTTCTGGCTCTTGGCATATCAGTTTTTCCTTCTGCTTACGGCGGATTATTTATTAATGAATATTTTGATTGTTTTTGCGGCGGCGGCGGTAGAACTCAGAACGGCGGGGCTGGCCAAGTGCCTTCGGCGTTTGGCATTTTTGGTGCTCATAAGATGGCCTGCACCTGCGCGTTTGTAGCTGAGCTTTCCGGATGCGGTAACCTTAAACCTTTTTTTCAGGCCTTTGTGCGTTTTCTGCTTCGGCATTTTAACTAGTTCCTTTCCGGCTACGGCTCGGCCTCCGCCGAGACGAGTCCGCTTACGGCGGATAAAAATCGAGAAATCTAAAGCGCGGTAGTATATGTTGTTTACGGCAGCGGGTCAATACTATAGATGGCAAAATTCACCAGGAAAATGGTGTTGCCCGTAAGTGTTTGCTCCTGTCACCCCGACGACGTGGAAAAATTCTTTTTCCACACCTTTTGAGGTTCGAATCCAGCGGGGACTACGCCCGACAGGATTCGAACCTGCGACCTTCGGTTTAGGAAACCGACGCTCTATCCTACTGAGCTACGGGCGCTTCTTAAACACAGCCGTACTATAATGCCTCTTTAGCCTGACTGTCAACATCTGGTACCGGCCTTTGCGCAGCGCTGCGGTGAAGGTCTGAGTTGACAGCATCCATTTTGATAAATAATATAGGCCAAAGGTGCCAACATACGATTCAGCGACAGCAGGAACGTGAGACAATAACAATATTTGTATTGAATAAGGAGAATAATGCAATGCTACGCGGCAGTATATTCAGGCACTCGGCCCTCGCTGTGTGCGTGATGGTGATTCTTGGGAATGTGTCGGTTTTTTCATCCGCAGGTGCTGAGCTATCTAAAAATGGGATTGCCCATCTTAGGAAGCAAGGAAACGCTACGCAGCTTATCGTTGACGGTAAACCTTTTCTGATTCTTGGAGGTGAGCTGCACAACTCCAGCGCATCGAGTCTTGATTATCTAAAACCTATCTGGCCCAAGCTCGTCCAGATGAACCTCAACACGGTCCTGGCGCCCGTTTACTGGGAACTAATCGAACCCGAGGAAGGCAAGTTTGACTTTGCACTGGTGGATGGTCTGATAGCCGGCGCCAGGCGGCATAATCTGCGATTGGTTATTCTGTGGTTTGGAAGCTGGAAGAACAGTATGTCCTGCTATGCTCCGGCGTGGGTCAAGGCCGACCAGGTGCGATTTCCGCGGGTCCGACTCAAAAACGGACAGGCTATGGAGATACTTTCAGCCTTCGATGAGGCGAACTGCCAAGCTGATGCGCGTGCTTTTGCAGCGCTTATGCGGCACATTCGCAAAGTGGACGATAAGGCGCACACAGTCATTATGGTGCAGGTTGAGAACGAAATTGGGATGCTGACGGATGCGAGAGACCACAGCGATGCCGCCAACAAAGCCTTCGCCCAGCCGGTGCCGAAAGAGTTGATGGAGTATCTGATGGAACATAAGGAGACTTTGATACCCGAGTTTCGTGATGTTTGGGCGGCAGGGGGCTATAAAACAAGTGGAAGCTGGGAAGATGTCTTCGGCGAAGGAATTGGAACCGATGAAATCTTTATGGCGTGGCATTATGGGCGGTACGTCAATCGGGTGACAGCGGCAGGCAAAACGGAGTATCCTGTGCCTATGTTTGTCAACGCCGCGCTGATAAGGCCGAACTACAAGCCAGGCCAGTACCCAAGCGCAGGGCCGCTGCCGCACCTGATGGACGTCTGGCGTGCCGCTGGGCCGCAGATTGACTTTCTTTCGCCGGACATATACTTTGCGAATTTCGCCTACTGGTGTCAAAAGTACCACCGCAGCGGAAATCCGCTGTTCATACCCGAAGCGAAGAATGACGCCGACAGTGGGGCCAAAGCAATGTACGTGATTGGTCGGCATGACGCGATGGGCTTTTCGCCGTTCGGAATCGACAGTACAGCCAAGCCTGATAGTTCTCCAGTCGGACAAAGCTACGCGGTTCTCTCCCAGTTAGCTCCGTTGATTCTCGAAAAGCCGGACAAAGGATTGATGGCCGGGGTTTTGCTGGATAAGGAGAACCAGACTGAGGAGTTTAAGCTGGGCCAATACACACTCAAGGCCTCCCACGATTACACGTGGGGCTGGTCGAGCGGGCCTAAGGATGCGAATGTCTGGCCGCAGGCGGGAGGCATTATCATTTCGACCGGGCCTGACGAGTACATAATTGCCGGCAGCGGTGTGATTGTTACCTTTACTCCGAACACGGCTGGGGAACCGATTGCGGGAATTCTCAGCGTTCAGGAGGGAAGGTATGTAAAAGGCCGATGGATTGCCGGACGCCCGTTGAATGGTGACGAGAACCACCAGGGCAGACACCTGCGATTACCTTTCGGCAGTTTTGGTATGCAACGAGTCAGGCTGTACCGCTATTGGTGAGCTGTGAGAGAGCCGCGGCCGGTGAATGTCGTGCTGTTCCGAAGACCCCAAGTTAGCCGGTTTGGAGGTCGGGCTTTCTATCCCGATGTATCGGGATTATTTTTTCAAGGCAGGGGTGTATTTCCCTTTTTTTTCTTTAATGGCCTCTGGCGGGCTTAAAAACGGGGTTTTTAAGAAAATGGGAAAAAACATAAAAAAAAAGCTTGACATTCGTGAACGAGAGTGGTAATTTATTATAAGTAAACGCCTACTTGCTCATTGTGCACATTAGATTAGGTGTGCCAATCTGCGTTTCTGACAAGCCTTTTATCATCGGGAGCAAGAGGAGGAGAGAATCAATTTTCGAAGTCGTGTTGCGAGGCAGGTGTACATAATTATTGTGACGGTCGTTTGGTGCGTTGCCAAACGAATCCACACCCGGCGCTGAATTATGGATGCGTGCTGAGCAATAATGACGATATGTTGTGTTTTTGGCTTGTAGCCAAAAATGGAGAGTGTCTCTTTTTGAATGAGGAGGAGAAATGAATAAAAAGTTAATAATTTTTTGTCTTGCGTTAGCTGTAGCAGCAATGAGCGTGCCGGCGCGGGCGGAGTCCGCCTATACGACTTTGATTAAGAGCGACAACCCCCTGTCATTCTGGGAGTTTGAGGATTCCTCAGGTAGCAACAATTCCGTGTGCCGCGATGCCATGGGCGTTGAGCCGGGCTGGTACAAAAACACCAGCACCACCTTATCTGACATGTCGCTGGTGCCAGGCAAATTACGCCTAGCCGCTCATTTCAACGGCACTAGCGGAAGCGGTAAAGGTAATTTCGTCGATATTAACGACAACAGTTATTGGCACAACTCCAGGCTCGAGACTTCAAAGAGCTGCACCTTGGAATTGTGGGTGAATGCCATCAATATGACTAATTACCCCCGTCTGATGCAGCACGCCCAAGGCGGTAACAAAAACTATGATCTTGCTGTCACCAACGACCCAAATGCTCAGTTAATTGTCAATGGTTGTGGTAGTACCTGGTACACTTGGCCGCCGGGCCTCTTTAACGGAAAATGGCACTACCTCGTCGTAAGTTACGCTTACGACAGTGACGCGAATCAGACGACGGAGAAGTGGTACCGTGATTCTATCCTTCAACAGACCCAGACAATAGCAGGTTATAATGTAGCCCCCGACAACTGGTCGGACCTCTTACTCGGTGCCGAAGGTAACCAGAATTATGTCTACAACGGCTACATAGGTGATCTCGACGAAGTTGCTTACTACGATTACGTCCTCAATCAGGGTCAGGTAACGGCCCACTACTTTGTTCCTGAGCCGGCGACAATTGCTCTGCTGAGTTTAGGCGGATTGGCTTTGCTGCGTAGGAAGCGAGCGTAAGCAAGCAAGACTGATTCATTAACTGACGTGAGTTAAATCAGTCAGTAGGTAAGACAAAAAGGCGCCTCTGTGGGTATGATGCGGAGGCGCCTTTCTTTTGCGCAGCATTTCCTGCAGAGCGTCCGCCGGTCGGCGGGCGGTGATGAGAACGTGATAACCAGCAGCGGCATAATTGTTACATTTATTCCAAATACCCCTTCAGTCGTGGTGCCCAGCGAAGACCCCCAAAATAGCTGGTTTGTGGGGGCTGAAAAACTTCATGTTTTTACATTATTTTTTCAAGGCAGGGGTGTATTTCCCCTTTTTTTCTTTAATGGCCTCTGGCGGGCTTAAAAACGGGGTTTTTAAGAAAATGGGAAAAAACATAAAAAAAAAGCTTGACATTCGCGGAGAAGAGTGGTAAATTGTTATAAGTAAACGCCTACTTGCTCGTTGTGCACATTAGATTAGATGTGCCAATCTGTGTTTTTGACAAGCCTTTTATCATCGGGAGCAAGAGGAGGAGAAAATCAATTTTAGAAGTCGTGTTGCGAGGCAGGTGTACATAATTATTGTGACGGTCGTCCGGTGTGTAGCCGGGCGAATCCACACCCGGCGCTGAATTATGGATGCGTGCCGAACAAGATGACGATACTTTGGATTTTTGGCTTGTAGCCAAAGATGAACAAAAATATCTTTCTTGAATGAGGAGGAGAGAATGAATAAAAAGTTAATAATTTTTTGTCTTACGTTAGCTGTAGCAGCATTGAGCCTATCGGCCTATGGTATGACTCCCATCAATACCGGGCAGGTCGCAGCTTGGACACCTACACCGACAATCGCGTTATTGGCTACCCCCAATACTGCGACTGTGAATCAGGGCCCCGCTAATGGGGTTATTAGTGAGACATTCACGGTCCTGTCAGGTATGAACACAAAGTTGGACATAATTGCCATAGACATTGCTGGCAGTGGTGACGGTAATAACCCTTACACTTTGCGTCTTGTGGATTTGGGTGACCAGTCTGGCGCTGCTCCTACGCCTTACAAACCAGCTACCTACGCTGCGGGAACCGATTTGTGGGGTGGGACCGTTACCTGGCAATACTGGGGTTCAGGTCAGACGACCTATAATCTTGATTTCACAGGCGCCGAAGAGGTAACGCTCACTGTTGGTCACACTTATGCGTTTGAGCTTACCGGCAACACTATAAACACAACAATGGTTTGGGCTCGCGGAGGTAATGTTTATACGTACGGCAGCATGTACGATGGCTCAGCTACCGCGGGTGTACGAGATTACTTACCGACAGGTGCCCCACGTACTGCAAGTATGGCCGTGTATCTGGTGGTTCCAGAGCCGGCGACAATTGCTCTGCTTGGTTTAGGCGGATTGGCTTTGCTGCGTAGGAAGCGAGCGTAAGCAGTAAGTGTAACTGACTCGTAACTACGATGTTGAGTCAGTCAGTAGTTAATAAGCGCCAACGTGCAAACGTTGGCGCTTCTTTTTTGCGCGGCGTCCGCGATAGTTGAAAGTGTAAAGCTTAAAACTAAAAACCAAAGCTTAAAACGTAAAATGGAGTTGACCATCCCTAACGGGACCGCGACGAACATTCCGAAATCTGCTGACCCGGCCGTTGTTGATTTTTACACAGCATTCCTTTACGGGAGTTGCAAATTTGGTTTGGCTTTTGGCGGTTCGGCTTTGCTCACCTGCTTTTTGACCGTTTCGGCCCTCAGCACTGGCTGGTTGCGGCATCGCTCCGTCGCTAAAGCTATGGAGCATCGGCGACTTGCTTTTGTTTGGCCAGCGCCCTTGCGAGGTTTCTGCGGGCGGGTTCATAATCCGGTTTTAGCGATAAAGCCTTCCTGAAATTTACCTCAGCCAAGGTGAGGTCACCTTTTTGGGCGTATGCGTAGCCCAATTTGTTGTACATTTTGTGTATTTCCGGCCAGTCATTTCTTTCCCGCAGCGCCTCAGTAAGGCAGATGATGGCTTCGTCGAATTTCTTTTGTTCCAGCAGCATCGTGCAGAGATTCCAGCGGGCATCCAGATAACCGGGGCAGGTGCTGATGGCCTTCTTAAAGTGCTGGGCTGCTTCTTCGTATCGTCTCTGTTTGCAAAGGCACAGACCATAGTTGTTGTGCATAACGAAGTTGTTCCTGGTGACAGCAAGGGCCCGCTTATACAGCGTAGGGCTGTCCCGCCAGTAACCCACCTGAGTCCGTGTCAATAGCACCATAACAATCAACGCAACGGTGCCCGTAGTTACTGCCAGTGGCTTTGGATGTGGCAGTTTCGCGAAGATTTCAGCCGCCCCCCAAGCAACGATGATAAAGATGCCTATTGACGGCAGATAGGTGTAACGGTCAGCCATAATCTGCGCCCCTGACTGCACCAGCCCAATGACAGGCACCAGCGTCCCGAGATACCACAAAAGCCCCACGACCAGCCATCGCCTGCCTCGCCCCCATATCCTCAGCAACACTATTACTCCAACAACCGCCAGCAGTACGGCATCTACCGTTGTCTTCTCCGTAATTGGGTACAAAACTGCCAATCCCTTTGGATAAAGCATTTTCATAATGTAATTAAAGTAGCATCCCAGTGCGTTTGTTACCCGGACAGACAAAGGCCAAGCCTTTAAGCTCCACACTGCCTCGCCTTGTTTCTGGACAACAAAGGTGATTACGCTGAAGGTTGCTGACAGCACAAAGAGAGGAAACTTTTCCACGAGCAGGTGCCAAAGGGGTGCCTTTTGATAACGGTCCAACGGCCAGTAGTCCAGCAAAAGAAGCACGAATGGCAATGTTACTACCATCGGCTTGCTCATCAGCCCCATCGCAAAAGCCAGCAGCACAAGCACATACCTTCTGACATTTGGCTGTTTGGCATAATGCACATAGGCCAGTATGGTCAGCATCCAGAATAGTCCGCTTAACATGTCTTTGCGTTCAGCAATCCAAGCGACCGACTCGACATGAAGCGGGTGCAGGGCGAAGGCCGCTGCCACAAACGCACTTCGCCACACTGTACCGGTCATCCTCGACAGCAACAAAAATAAAAGCAGGGTGTTTACGATGTGAATAAGCAGGTTGGTTATGTGGTGGCCCAGCGGATTGAGCCCGTAGATTTCGCAGTCCAGCATATGCGAAAGCCAAGTAATGGGGTGCCAGTTCCCGCTGTGCGACTTTGTGAATGCCCAGATAACCGACTGGCGAGTTATCCCGCCGTTTACTTTGGGATTTTCGGTGATGTACACATCATCATCATAGCTGACAAAGTCGTTGTGCCGTATCGGCTCGTAGGCGACAAGCGTTGCCGCGACGAGTGCTGCGCTTATGAGAAATAAAACCTGTCGTTGCTTAAGTCCTGTTGTCATTTTTTAACAGACCTCAACGGGGCGTTACACTTTCCTCATCCTGTCGCATGCGGGCTGGTTATCTTGCACACAAGGTCCTGCCGAGAGATTATAATTGGGGCGGGATGGTCAGGCAAATAGTTTCTCGGCTTTTAAGCTCCTGAAAAATTCTAGCTTTAATACCTGAGCGTGTTTTCGGTAATTGGGACGGCTGAGCCGGAGTTATATTGATTTTTCAGTGCGGTTTGGTTATAAGAAGGTGAGATAATTTCATATCTGACCTCCTAAAGTTCATTTATATGACATCGAAAGAGATTGTAGAAAAGACTTTAAACTATCAGTGTCCGGAGCGTGTCGCACGGTCGTTCGGCGACTCCGATTTTGTTCTGGTTAAGGCAGATGTAAAGACCCGTGCCACCTGCTGGGTAATGGTCAGAGGAGGGAAATGGGAAAGATTCGATGAGTGGGGTAATCTCTGGCGCAGATTAAACAACACTTCAAGGGGCGAAGTGGAAAAGTCTGCGCTGGACGATGTGTCGCAAATAGACGATTACGAGCTGCCGGTAATTGGCGAGCCTGCCGACTATAAATGCGTCGCGGAGGAAAGAGCAAGGCATCCTGATAAATGGCTCATCGGTGATGTTCCTGGTTTTACCTTTGGTATAGCCCGATATATACTCAAACTGGAAAGCTACCTTGCGGCGATTATGCTGGAAAAGGAGCCGGTAAGAATCCTCCATAATAAAATTGACGTAATTTTAGAGCAAATGATACGAAATTATGCTGCTGCGGGTGCGGACTGTATATTCTTTTCGGAAGACTGGGGAACTCAAAGTCAGTTGTTGATTCGGCCCGAGTTGTGGTATGAGGAGTTTTTCGGGAGATTTCAGAAGCTCTGCTCCATCGCTCATCGGTGTGGAATAAAAGTCTTTATGCATTCCTGCGGGCAAATCGGCGCGATTATTCCTGGACTGATGAAGGCCGGCGTGGATGTTCTGCAGTTCGACCAGCCGGACCTATATGGCATCGAAACCATCGCCAGATACCAGGAACAAGGCAAAATCACTTTCTGGTGCCCTGTAGATATCCAGAGTACGCTGCAGACACGGAATGAAAAAATTATCCGCGACAAGGCCAGGGAGATGTTAGATAAGCTGTGGAAGGGCAGAGGAGGATTTATTGCGGGATACTACACGGACAATGCTGCGATTGGGCTTGACCCGAAATGGCAGGATTACGCCTGCCAGGAGTTTCTTGAAAGGGGAAAGCGGATTCGACAGGCTCACCGCATGCGGAGGTCCTGAATAACGTCTTCAAGCGGCTTGGGCGATCCGCCTTCACGTAGCGCTTCGGCGGAGTTGCTCTGAGCGGTTGCGTCTATGCAGGTGTTGTCGATGTTATACCGCCCTATTTTTAATAAGCGTGGAATGTACAGCGTATAGGAAAAAACTAAACGCTATCCGCCAACTTTTTCTGTAAATGTCAGGCCTAACTGTCTAACAGGTCGTAAACTTCATTTTTTCTGGGGTCGTCGACGCTCCATTCGCCGTTGGACGAAGCTTATGGGCGGAGGCCGAAGCTACGGCGACGGGGCGCTGCGGCTATGGACAGCTTGCTGGTAATAGAGATACGGAGCCGACCGCCATCAGGTAGTCGATGTTGGCTAGGCCGTAGTCGCTTGTCGCTTCGAGGCGTATGCTATTTTCGCCCGCAGTCAGGTAATAATCGACCGATACTAAACTCCAGGTTGACCAGCCGCCGGTGTCCGGGAAGCTGATGCTCGATATGACTGTTGAGCCATTTACAAGCAGCTTGCCGGGGTTGTCGACTAAGGTATGATTGGCGTACCTCCACGCAAGGGTGTAGGTTCCGCTTGAAGGGATGCTTATTTTCCAATTGACGCCCTGCCCGCTGGCATTATATGTATTTGCGTAACCTGTGCCGGTATAGCCTGGATTGGAGTGTTCAATGGAGCCGTTCACACTGCAGAAGCCGGTGGTGCTTTCCTGTATGACGAGTCTGGATACTTCATTTGAGTATCCGGACTCGCTTGAGTAGATATCTACGGCTGTGACGACGTAGTAATACGTGACGCCGACTGTAGCATCGCTGTCGGTGTAGTTTGAGCTGGTCAGGGGAGAGGTATTTAATTTGACGTAGCCGCTGCCTGAATTTGTCGAACGGTATACATTGTAGCCGGCGAGGAAGCTTTTAGTGTTGTCGTCCCAGTCGAGCGAGACCGAGGCAGCGCCGGCTGTGATTAAAAGGTTCGCTGGTGCGGACGGAGCGATTATTTTGAGCCAGTTTTCAGCCATTGCAGAAAACTCGTAGAAATTGACAATGCAATCGCCGTCCAAATCGATGGCGGAAGTTTCTTGGCAATTAGCATCCAGCCACACTTCAGTGAAGTCGGCGAGGTCATTCATATCAATTTTACTGTCATCCGTGAAATCGCCGTAGAAGCCGGTAAAGTATGGCGAGAGGTAAATGCCGTAAATTACCTGCCGCAGGGTGATGCCCGGGCCTTGCCAGGCGACGGCGACGTTGTCATTTCCGGTATCTTCCTTGTGCAGTACTTCGATGTAGTACTTCTTGCCGGAGGTCAGAGAAATCGGCGAGGATTGCTGCTGGGAGTACTTATTCCACTGGCGAGGCTCAGTATAGCCGGATACACTTGCAATCAACTGGGCATTTTCAGGGTTGCCGTCGGTGCTCAGCCACAGTTGGCTGTTGGCGTCGCTGGCAATC
>Ga0315282_10000781_pt1 | contig 62073 bp, 61 predicted proteins | sample YL17G07_20_MG_FD_203693 | JGI IMG/M metagenome (GOLD analysis project Ga0315282, IMG submission 203693) | Sediment microbial communities from Yellowstone Lake, YNP, Wyoming, USA - YL17G07_20 | ecosystem: Environmental > Aquatic > Freshwater > Lake > Sediment | place: USA: Wyoming | collected...
TTTCACATGTATGGACCAGTTTACAGTAACTCGAACTCGTCGATATTCATCCACAACGGTGCGGACACAAATCCTCCGACCTACACAACCGCCCCAACTACTACGGTATCCTGCGCCATTCACCAGAGTGCCAAAGTTTGGTTCGCTGGCGTTGACGCCTGGCTTGGTGGCGTCTCATGGATCACTCAGCCACTGGCTGAGGAGATGACGATTCGGGGGAACGTGAGCATGACTGTCTGGATGAGCACACCTGATCCGGCCCCAGTTGTATCTGGGTACGCGTTTGGCCTGACCGAAGTTGACAACATGGGGAACCCAATCGGCGACCAATTCTATCAATACAGGTATGATACTGGGAGCGTTCTGAGCCAATCGCCAGCACAGTTCACGCTGTTCTTCGACGTCAATCAAACCTTCGCAAAGGGCAACATCTTGAGCTTCTTTGTGATCGTGGGGTCAACCACCAAAGGATGGCACTATCAAGTTTACTTTGATAGTCCCAGTATGGATTCGTTCGTGGAGTTGCCGACCGTCAGCATGCCTATCCCGGAGTTCTCACAGCTGGGAACAGTAGCATGCATGGCGCTGGCAATGCTTTGTTTCGGCATTATTCGGCGTCGAAGGCGCCAAGCACCTAAGATGTCGGATGCGACCGGATGCCCGTCATGAAAGTAGGTTGGTCACCTGTTTGATGAATCCGCCGTAGAAGGTGCCTTGAATCTGATGCAGTTGGCGGGCGGGGCAGGATTCGAACCCGCGACTCCAGGCTCCGGAGGCCTGTGCCCTATCCTGGCTAGGCGTCGGGAGAGACTACGCTTTCTATACCCGCCCATACCCGCCCGACATTGCAGGCAAAAGCAAGCGAGAGCACACCGTTTCTCCAGCCTGCAATTGCAGGCAGATAGTTTCCTGAAAGATACTTAAGTTGCGTCATTGGGCAACCAGACGGGTCGATCCGCTCAGTGCTCCCCCAAATCTATTCAGTAAGTTACGCCAGTACAATGCCCGTCTATGCACGGTGACTTGGCGGAAGCTCAAGATGCCCTCAACTCTCACGAGATTCAGAGAACAATGCACTCAAGCCCTGGCATCGTCCGTTCGAGAGCTCTTCCATCTGGATTTGCCGGACCCTATGCTCGAGGAGCCTCCATCCCAAGAATTCGGCCAGTTGGCTTCATCGATCCCGTTTGAACTTGCGAAGACGTTGAAGACTAGCCCGCCAGAGATAGCGAAGAAGATTGCCGGCCAAATTGACGCGTCTGGGTTCGAGCTGATAGATCGAGTTGAGCCTGCAGGATCAGGGTACGTGAACTTTCGTCTGAACTTCAGCAAGGCTGCGCACGAGATCCTAACGGACACAGTGTCGGCAGGGAGAAACTATGGACTAGGAGCAATAGCCGAACCGAAAAGGGTCGTGGTTGAGCATACCAGCGCAAACCCAAGTGGACCATTGCATCTGGGCCACGCACGAAACACCATACTGGGCGACGCGCTTGCTAGGATTCTGAAAGCTAGGGGTCATAGGGTTCAAACAAGGTTCTACGTCGACGATGTGGGAAAGCAGGTCGCAATGCTTGCCTATGGGTACTCCCTGCTGGGCGAGCCGAAGCCTGTTGGGAAACCTGATCAGTGGCTGGGTCTACTGTACGCGTGTGTGAACTGCGCGGTTCAGATCGAGACCCTGAAGGCTGAGATCTCACATCTTCGCGAAACCTCTGATCCTGAACAGAAAACCCCAGAGCTATCCGGGGAACTGGACGACTGGACATCTGTGGCAAGAGAACTCGAGTCCATCGATTCCGCGCTCTTCTACAGAACCGTCGAAGCGGTCCGATCAAGAACAGACCCGATGCGCGAGGTTGAGCAGATCGTCATCCGATACGAAAAGGGTGACGAGAAGACGCGGAGCATTGTGAGGAAGGTCGCTGAATTGTCTCTTGAAGGTATTCGGGAGACCCTCAAACAGATGGGCGTTATGTTTGATGAGTGGGACTGGGAAAGCGAATTAGTCTGGAGCGGCGAAGTTCGAGATACAATGAAGCGACTGTCTTCAACCCCATTTGCGATCACAGATGGAACATCGCTCGCGCTTGACGTAGACAGGATCGCGAAGACATATGGGCTGGATAGGGCTCTGGGCTTCGCTGAGAATTACGAGGTGCCCCAGCTAACACTCGTCAGGAGCGATGGGACAACCCTCTATGTAACGCGCGACATCGCTTACTCGATTAAGAAGTTCCGTGACGCAGACACCGTGGTGAACGTGATAGGATCCGAACAGAAACTTGCCCAGATGCAACTGAAGCTTGCTCTTTACGCGCTGGGTGCAAAGCAGATTGCAGAGAATCTGGTTCACTACGCGTATGGAATTGTGGAATTGCCAGGGATGAAGATGTCCAAACGTAGAGCGCGATACATCAGCGTCGATGAAATCATCAATCAAGCTTTTTCGCGCGCACAAGAGAAGATCTCGTCCCGAGAAGAAACCCTCTCTCCGAAGGATAGGGCGGACATTAGCAGGACAGTGGGACTGGCGGCGATAAAGTACGCAATGCTCTCGACATCTAGCACGAAGACTATCACCTTCACTTGGGATCGCGTGTTAAGCTTGGAAAGGAACAGCGCCCCTTTCATCAACTACGCCTACACTAGAGCAGGCGGAATATTGTCCAAGGCCGGAGAAGTCAAAGAAGACCCAGACTACAGTGCTCTGAATGACCCACTCGAACATCTACTGATCCTCCAGATAGGCAAGTTTCCGATGATCTTCGCAGAGTCTGCAGACAGGCTTAAGCCCGAACAGATCGCCGGCTACGCCAACGTGATTGCTGAGAAGTTCCACGAATACTACGAGAGAGTAAATGTACTTCGAGCAGAAACACCAAAACTGAAAGCTGCGAGGCTCATGCTTATTCGCGCGCTGAGGGTTGTGCTGGCAAATTCGATGACCGTGCTCGGTATCGGCCTGTCAGAGAGGATGTAGTGAATCGAATTGTCTTCTCTGGGTCAGAACGCACGCGTGGACGACTCACGAGCCGGCGAATCCGAAAGGAGTAAGGGGCGCTTGTTCAACCTGAGAGGCCTCCTAACGATGGATTTCCATCCTAGGAAGAACACGTACGATCACGCTTTCATGTACCTCTTCATCATCAGCGCTGTACTCAGGCTCATTTGGCTCGACAAACCTCCGGGGTTGCTGATCTTTGACGAAACATACTACGTCAATGTGGCGAGAATCATCCTCAAATTACCTCAGCAGCCAAATGTCTGGCCGAATGCCACGCCTGGAATTGACTCCGTTAACCAGGAACATCCGCTACTGGCGAAGCTACTAATCGCGCTTTCAATCAGCGTCATAGGCGACAATGGATGGGGATGGAGAATCCCCAGCGTAGTGTTCGGTCTTCTCTCAATCTTCGTCCTCTATCTGCTTCTCAAGAAGACTGCAAAGAACCCGATGATTGCTCTGATGGGAACGCTCCTATTCAGTTTCGACACGCTCGTCTTCGTCCACAGTCGGATCGCGACCTTGGACATATTCGTTTTAGGATTCATGTTGCTAGGGTTCTACTGGTACTTCTCGAATAGAATGAAACTCAGCGCGCTCGGAATGGCATTGGCTACACTCTGCAAGATATCTGGCTTCTATGGGGTTCTGACTCTCGGCGCCTTCCATTTGGGAAGAGTGTTCCTCTCGAGAAGCAGGAAAGTCGACTGGCAAAGTCTCTTGGCAGTCTTGGAGAAATACGCCATCGTCTACTTGGTTTCTTTCATAGCTCTGATGGCCTTGCTTGATTTCTTCTGGGGGGGCTACAAGAACCCATTCGAACATCTGTCGCACATCTATACCTACACTTTTGCACTTCGCGCGCCCGATGTGCACGGGCCAAACGATATCTGGAGTTACCCTTGGTATTGGTTGCTGGATCAGGTGAAGATCCACTATGCGACTGTGAATGTCACGGTGTATGCTGATCACAATGTCGCTCGAACATATCCGAGCGTAGATTTTGTCGGAGCCATGAACCCAACGATAGTTTTCCTGACCATTCCGGCGATGCTGTACAACGCATATCGCTACTACGAATCGAGAAGCGACTTCGCGCTGTTCATGTTAGCATGGTTCTCAATGACATATCTTCCGTTCATACCTGCGGCGGTGTTCGGGCACCGGATAATGTACATCTTCTATTTCCTTAACACAGTTCCAGCCGTCGCTGCGTCAGTGGCGGGTATGATTGTTGATCAGGCACCGCCGAGAATAATTGTGGTGTTCTACATAGCTGCTGTGATAGGGGCTTTCTACATGATGTTTCCATTCAAGATCATCCCCTGAGGCACGCTTGAGAGCAACAAGATCATCACGTGCAATGCGAACGACCTAGCACAGACTCTCGCGTATACGAACTGAACAAAAAAGTGCAGGCAGGAAAGGTGGTTCTCCGGACAATCAGTCGCTCTTCTCAATCTTGATGTCCATCGTGGAGACGTTCCGTGTGTCTCCTCCTTCGCCGATTACTTGTGTTCCGATAGTGACTTCCTTGACCGACATCTTGCCACCGAAGAATCTCCTCCTGACAACCTCGACGACATCGACTGCGCGGCTAATCGCCCTTCCGCGAGCTTTGATTGTCAGAATCTTTGCTCCGCTTTGGAAGTGCATCATAACCGCAGTCGCGTAGGCCATGACAGGCTTCTTTCCGACGAGTATCGTATCAGGGGGGATAGGCTCTCTCGGGGGACTCGGCAATGGGTTTTCTGTCATGCAATGTTCACCTCCGAAACAGAGTCATCCTGGGGCAAAGTGCAAGGGTATACTTTCGAGAAGTTGACTTAAGCCTTACCATACTCACCCTCACGAACTTGGAAGCAAAGGCCCCGGATTGACGCTAGCGAGTAGCTTCCGCAATCATCTCACGCTCACTGCACTAGTCTAGCTGAGCTTATCACATCTGAGTTGGCCTGCTCGGACTATCATGGCGAGGCCAGACATCATTCTCCTGAAGACACAGAACCATGGGCAACCCTCTGTGATTCGCACAATGACTGTTCTCGAAAACGCAAATCTCAATCCTATTTAAGCCCCAGAATCTTGAGCAACTGCGGTTTTCGCTCCAGCATCCTTTTCCTCCGGTCGTTCCAGACCTCGAAGGGGCTTCTTATGAGAAAGCCCTTGACGACATCCCGCTCTTTTTGACAGATTTCTTTCCAGAAATCTAATGGCGGCAGGTACTCCAAATGACGAACTCACAACTCAATTTGTGGGTTGCACAATCTAGGAGTGACAATCTTGCCATATGGCCTTAACGACTGGGACGGACGACCGCCGCTTCGGGCACGAATAACCGGTACGGTTCACCGTGGTGGATCGTTGAATGACCGACTTGGAGAGGCGATTTTCCGGCTACAAGCTCAAGAGAATAGACTTGCGGGGGCCGCAGCTCGGATGCAGCAGCACGACAAGGAAATGTTCGACAAGTGCGTGCGAGCTCAAATGGGCAAGGACAATGCCCGAGCAGCAATGTACGCTAACGAGTGCGCGCAGATCAGGAAGATGGCCAAAGTCACGCTACAGTGCCAGCTGGCACTTACGCAAGCTGCTCTGAGACTGGAGACTGCTCGCGAGTTCGGGAACATCGCTTCTATGATGGCTCCCGTCGCATCGGTCGTGAAATCAGTACAGGGGCACATCACTGGAATCATCCCCGAAGTGGGATACGAGCTCGCCGAAATAGGAGAAGTGTTGAACAATGCCGTGTACGACGCTGGCGATCCGCTAGGCTCAGACACGGCAATCCAGACTTCAGGTGAGGAATCCCAGAGAATCCTCACAGAAGCCAACACCTTGGCTGAACATAGAATGCAGCAACGTTTCCCAGACCTACCCACGGCACCGAGCCCCATACCTCAGAAGGCAACAGAGCAGGGATTCCAGTAGAGGTACTGAATCTCTCAGGGTGTGGACTCTTGGTCATACTCGTGGAGGATGTTGGAAGGTTCCTAGGTAGGACGATCCAGACTCCCTACAATACCCCCGTGGGTAAGCTGATTGGGGTGGACACAAACATCCGCAACGAAGTGACTCAAGTTAGCGTTGAGCAGGAATCAGGCATCCTAGCGAAGTACCCAGCCATCCAAGTGAAGATAGAGAACGGTTCTGTGGTGCTTACCCCTGCGTGGAAGCACGAGGCTGTAGACCTGCAGCGCGAGTACTTGACTGCATCAAAGCGAATGATCGCGCTCAAATCGCTCCTCTCCGACGGCGACATCGATACGGTCGCGTACAGAGAAATGGCTAGCGAATACGAGAGCGCCATACGCGCAATGGGAAGTCGTCGTGCTGCACTTGTTGATTCGCTCAAGGAAAGAACTCTGAAGCTGGAAGACGAAATACGAAGGCTCCAGCTCGCATTGACAGATAACAAGCTGCTTTACTCTTCTGGAGTCGTTGAAGCGATCGCATACAAAGACGCCTTTCAAATCATACACGAGATGATGAACGGGCACCTTGCTGAAAAGAAGGACATTCAAGGAACGATCGAGAGCTTGACGTCTCTGGAACAGGACCACCCAGTGCAAGAGCAAGCAGCGCCCCATGGAGTTCAGCAAGGGATTCCAGATTTTGTCGTTGTGAAGATCAACGAAGAGATGCCTGCATAGGCAGTGGCACAACTTGTCCATAGTCAACAGATTCATTCCGCATATCCATCAGGTTCCGATCAAGGAGCAGATTGTGAAAGCTAGGTCTAGACTCGGAATCCAAAAAGAAAGCCTCGAAACCATGGCAATCAAGATCCAGCGGAAAGACCAAGAGCTTTTCGAACGATGCACTGGTGCAGAAGTATCCAAGGACTTTGCTCGCGCACGATTATACGCCAACGAATGTGCCCAAGTGAGAAAGATTGCTCACATAGTCCTGAGCAGTCAACTCGCACTTGAACAGGTGATCTTCAAGCTCGACATGGCACTAGAATTTGGCGAAGTCATGGCCGACATGAAACCTATCGTCGGCATTGTGGCCGAAACAAAAGGAAGGATCTCAGGAATCGTTCCGCACATAGCGAGCGAACTTGGGGAAATAAACACCATGCTAGAGGACCTCAGCGAGGAAACAGGGCCGGTCCTCGACAACACAGTAGATGTCCAGACCACCAGTGACGATGCGAAGAAGGTCCTCGAGGAGTCGTCTGCGATTGCACAGGAGCGACTTACTCAAACGTTTCCCAAATTGCCAGAGTTGGCTCTCGAACAGAACAGTGCTCCGCCAGAGTCGTTGTCTGCCACGGGGTGCGAACCAGGAGTGGAGCGACGCCTCTACGAGTACATCAAGACCCACCAAGGAAACCTCCACGTTTCCGATGCATCACGCATTCTCGACATACCGCCGGACAGAGTAAGGGAGGCCCTCAGCCGTCTAGAGAGCGAGGGAAAAGTAGTTGTCGAGTGATGCTCCTCAGAGGAGCCAAAACAGCCTTCAGACGTTCGGAACTCCCTCACCAATTCGCTCCGGGACCGGATCGGGTTCTGCCTCTGAAGAGCTCGAGAGCTTGGCAGTGCGCTACGCAAATGAAGCGATCCAATTCGATCGACAAGGTTCGAAAGGAATGGCCGTATCGCGCTACCAGAGAGCATCCGAGGTTCTGCTCAAGCTATGCTCGCTGTATCCTGAGGCGCCCACTAACAAGGTCTACATGGAGCACATTGAGAACTATCGGCGAAGGATGAAGGAACTCAACGACCAGGGCTCCCGCACAGGTCAGAGTCACTCTTCGCAACTGGCAGTTGAGCAGACCGAGCATTTCTCTCCGATCCAGAAACCGAATGTTAGATGGAATGATATTGCAGACCTGCGAGACGCTAAGATGGCCGTAGAGGAGTCTGTGATCTACCCGGCCAAGCGTCCTGATCTGTTCCCGCTTGGGTGGCCTAGGGGCATACTGTTCTTTGGTCCTCCAGGCTGTGGCAAAACCCTACTAGCCGCCGCAATTGCGACAGAAATCAACGCCGATTTCTTCTGCATTGACGCCGCGTCAGTCATGGACAAATGGTTAGGTCAGTCCGAGAAGAACGTCGCGAATCTCTTTCAGGACGCAAGACGGGCATCAGCCTCAGGACGACCTGCAATAATTTTCATCGACGAAGTCGACTCTCTCGTCGGAATCAGGGCCGACGAAGTCGGCGGAGAAGTCCGCACAAGAAATCAATTCCTGAAAGAGATGGATGGCATTTCAGACAAGTCCAGCCCGGTGCTTGTGTATGTTGTGGGCGCAACAAACAAGCCATGGGCACTTGACGAGGCGTTTATCCGCCGTTTCCAAAAGCGAATATTCGTTCCGCTACCTAACGGTGAAGCGCGAACCGAGCTCGTCTCCATATACTCAAAAGACTTGACCATGAGTGGCGACGTAAGTGCCGATGAGCTAGTCCGGATGACGGACGGCTATTCTGCCAGCGACATACACGATATTCTGCAGTCTGCGCAAATCAAGGTCGTCCGAGAGCTCTTCCAATCCGAGAGGATTACCGACCGTTCACGACCGAGAGCAATCTCCATGGAAGACATGCGCGAGATTCTGCGCAAGCGACGCCCAAGCGTATCGTCGGATATGCTTCGATTCTACGACAAATGGTACGAAAGATACAAGGCGTTGTGAGATCATGCAAGTGTCAACTGACTCGACCGATCTGAAGATCCTCGCGGAACTAGTGGGGAATGCGAAATCATCGTTTGTCGATATCGGGAAGAAGCTCGATCTTCACCCCAACGTAGTTGCTTACAGAGTCAACAAGCTGGAACGGTCAGGCATAATCAAGGACTACACGACAAGGCTCGACCTGGAGAAACTCGGAGTGTCAGAACAAATCTTTGTTGCTGCAAGCCTACCAGGCAACTCCGAGCGAGAGCAAATCCTAAAGGAGATTGCTTCAATGCCTCAGACGATCCAAGTAGTGAGTTCCCTAGGAGAACCTGAAAGCATCCTATTCCTAGTTGGCAAGAACAAGGCTGACGTCGACAAGACGATGTGGAGACTCAGAAACATGAACGTGAAGATCGAATACACAGGCTCGATAGTGCGCACGTATGACGAGGGAGGCCTCTGCAACTTCCTGAAGCTCCTCGCAAAAGAATTCGAAGAGTCAAGAGGCCTCTCCAAACAGCCGACCATGGATCAACAATGGGAAGGGGGGAAAGAGAGTGTTTAAGGAAAACAGATCGATGATGGGCAAACTCAAGGAAGCCATTCACCCGACACCAGTCCGTAGACGCATCATGGATGCACTCCTGAGACTCAAGATGCAGCTTTCGCGATTGGACAGGACGGCCCAAAAGATGCAGCAACGTGACACCACACTGTACAACAAATGTGTGACAGCAGTACAGCAGAAGAACACAGAACTTGCTTCGATATATGCCAGCGAATGTGCTGAAATCCGTAAGGTCGCGAAAGTTATCCTACATAGCCAGCTCGCGTTAGAACAGGTGGCTCTGAGGTTAGATCTAGTTGTCCAATTCGGCGAGGTCGCACAGACCATGAAACCCGTTGCGGCCGTTGTCAGGACCATCAAGACACAGCTTCAAGGCATACTCCCAGAAGTGTCGTTGGAACTTGCATCGGTGAACGAATCACTCGAAGACCTCGCGTCACAGGTCGGTGACGCGGCCGAGGAATCCTTTGCGATACCGGAATCTGGAGAAGACTCGCAGAAAATCCTGAGCGAAGCAAATGTCGTTGCGGAGCAGAAGATGCGCGAACGCTTCCCAGACCTGCCCCTTGTTCCTCTGCAAGAAGCAAGAGTCCAGTGAGCTCTAGGAGCTCCTGGATTCGCCTCCCTGTTTTTTCGCTATTTTTCGAAAGGCATATAGGCTGTCTGTTTATGCTCGCCCACATCGTGGGACTAGATGAGGAATTTCACTAAGACGCTTGTTCTATCGACAAGGGAGAAGTATCAGCTTGTCGATCTCACGGAACGCATTGAGGAGATCGTGTCCGAGTCACAAGTTGCGAAAGGTCTATGCTTGGTGCATGCTTCGCACGCAACCGCGGCCATAATCTGCAATGAGCACGAGAGCGGATTGATACATGACATCCTCGACAAGGTCAAAGAGATCTTTCCTCCAAGCGCCGGGTATCTGCACGATAGAATCGATGACAATGCATCTGGTCACATTGCTTCCGCGCTAATTGGTGCATCACGCACATTTCCAATTGATAACGGCCGGCTTGTTCGCGGAACTTGGCAGAACATCTTTCTGTTAGAACTTGATGGCCCAAGGACACGACGCGTAGTAAACATACATATCATTGGTGAATGACAAGGCGCGTCCCCAAACGATCCCCTTGGCACTGATTAACCATGAATCCAATGGACCAGTTCTTGGTCGTTGGCATATGTGCTGCTCTAGTCCCTCAGCCAACAGTCTTGATTGGGGGGAGAGGTCTGGCTTTAGAGTGTTCTTGTGATATTCTGCGCATACCTTAAAGGGGGCTGCGGCTTCAGTCGCGGCCGTGTCGGAGAGCTTGAGGAGCCCATAGGCCTGAAGCACATGAAGCGTGACAGGATTGTCGAACGAGGGTGAGGAGCATGCACTCAAGCGCGAAATTGGGTGGTACGGCTCGTTTGCAATGGGCTATGCTGATGTCGGTGCAGACCTCTACGTCGCGATTGGGCTTGTGGCGTTCTATGCAGCAGGCGCCTCACCGATCGCATTCGCGATCGCCTCGATAACATATGTCTGCACGGGACTTGCGTACGCAGAGCTAGCAACGGCCTATCCGTACGCCGGCGGCGCCCAAGTCTACTCGATGAAGGCGTTTAACGACTTCACTGGATTCATTGCCGGATGGGCAGTCATGCTCGACTACACAGTCGACATTGCACTGTTTTCACTCGCAAGCGCTGGATACTTGAGTTTCTTTTTTCCCTGGATGAAGAGTTCCTTCTTCCTAGTCTCGGCGCTCGGCTCTGAGCTCAAAGTTACGTATATCGGATTTGTCGCTTTCTTGTTGGTCATTGGACTACTCCTTCTGAATTCCGTTGGCATAAGGGAATCATCAGCGTTCAATGAGCTCCTTGTATCGCTTGACCTCGTTGTCGAGTCGCTAATTCTAGTCACAGGCATTTTGCTGGCTTTCGGTGTGGTTCTCTTCCTGAGCCAGATCACTAGTTTCGGTGCGCCTTCAGTGTTCGCGAATATCGTCTACATCATGCCAGAATATGGGATTCAAACACAGAATTTCATCTATGGCGTCACTCTCGCGATGACTTCATTCATTGGCATCGAATCCATAGCACAAGCCGCCGAAGAGACAAGAAAGCCTCAACGCTGGATCCCACGTGCCAACAAGCTCTCTATAATCGCCGTCGTGATCTTCGCGGTCGGCCTGTCAACATTGAGCATGGGCCTGATGCCTTGGCAAGATCTGGCTGCAGCTCAGACAGATCCAATGGCAGCGATCGCTTCAAGAGTTCCGTACATAGGGCATTTTCTTGCGCCCATTGTCGGGTTGACAGGCTTCACCATCTGCTATGTGTCGACTAACACCGGAGTGATCGGTGCTTCTCGTGTCGTCTTCTCCATGGGACGTTTTGGACTGATGCCGGCTTGGTTCTACAGAGTCCACAAGAGATTCCGCACGCCGATCCGCACAATAGCCGTTTTCGGACTTCTCGGTGCCGCGATTGCGCTTTTTGGTGAATTGCATTTTGTGGCTGATCTGTACAACTTCGGGGCTCTTTTGTCGTACATGATAGTGAATGCGTCACTGATTGTTCTTAGAAACAAGGAGCCTGATGCATATCGGGCCTGGAAACTTCCAGGCACATTGAAGATTCCAGTAGGAGAGAAAACGATCCGTATTCCTGCCATCAGCGTCATTGGCACGATTGCGACTGCGGCAATGTGGGCACTGGTAATCGGATTCCATGCCGAAGGCCGAATCGTGGGTACGGTCTGGCTTGCTGTTGGTATGGTGGGATTCATTGTGTACAGAAGGTCTCGGAAAATGAGCATCCTTGGAAACGAAGTTGGGAAGACCATTGCCCCGGGAGCATACATGATGAATGCAACGGTGCTGATCAGGACCCCGGAAGACGAGGGTGTGGTCGCGGACGCTCTCAAGTACGAGCTTGACAAGCGTTTTCGGATTAGACTGTTGAACATTGTAGACCCGCGTGACTTTGGATTGAGCACCGAAAATATACGTGACTACTCCCAACTGAAGGAATGCCAGGCGATTTCGCAAAAGGAGCTGCGACTTGTCGCGAAAGAGCTCAGTTCTGAAGGATTCGAAGTACTGTCACAGGCCGAAATTGGATCGACAAGATCCATTGTGGAACGAGAGATGGAGTCAAAGGACAACGATGTGGTCGTCCTCATCAAGAGAAAGACGTTAAAGGGCCACCTCGAAAAGAGAGAAGACACAGCGTACGCAATAGCATCGAAGTACCCGGGGAAGCTCATGGTCGTCAGAAGAGGTGATTAGCATGGCAGCAGGTGTTGTGGTGATATTGAATATCTTCGTGCAGTCGAAGGAGTTAGATAGGGTCACGAAGAAGCTCCTAGCGTTACCTGAGGTTAAAGACTTGTACGAAGTTACAGGAGAGTATGACATAGTCGCTACAATCGAAACCAAGGACATCGCGTCCTTCAGGGCATTCATCAAAGATAAGATTCTGGCGATTGAGGGTATCCGAAGCACCGTTTCAGCGGTGATTCTCTACACGCACAAGAAGGAAGGGAAGCCTGTATCCTAATGCAAGGAAAGAGTCCCAAGAAGCCTCCGGTGAAGATACTTGTCCCAATTGCAGACCGTGCGGACAAGCAGCTGATGACAAGGGCTCTGTATGCATTGTCCGCTTTCAAGGATCCGGAGATCGTTCTGTTTCACGTCGTTGAAATGCCTAGTCGTACCGTTCCCATCGAGGTGATCTCATACAAGGAGGAGATCGCTCTTGCTGACGAGGTCCTCTCTCCGATTTCCGAATGGCTGAAGGAGCAAGGCTACGTTACCCGCAAGAAGATCGTAGTGGCTCGCGATGTTGCAGAGGCGATCGTCAACCAGGCGAATTCCGAGGACTATGCTTTTGTAATCATGACAAAGCGCGAACCGAAGAAAGGCATCAGAGGACTCTTTCATCATAGCGTTAGCGAGCGTGTGATACGAGAGACCAAATGTATGGTGCTGACGACGTTGACGACAGAGTCTAAGGTGTCGAGTGATCGGGCAGTTTCGGCAAATACTAAATAGATCGCCACAATCGTAGAGGCCGACGTAAGACGTTTGAGGGAACAGGCGTGAAGGTGCTGGTTATCGCGGGTGGCTCTGTTCCAGAGCCATAGCGCTTCGTTGCATTCTGCCTCGAACGTTCTACCGCACATGGTGTTCTGCAGTTGAGTAAAGAGATCGGAATCACTGTCTCTAAGAAAGACGACCTATCAGAGTGGTATACTCAGGTTGTCACGAAGTCAGGACTTGCTGACTACGCCAGCGTGAAAGGATTCATGGTCCTGATGCCATACGGCTACTCGATTTGGGAGAAGATCAAGGAATTCCTTGACAAGCGGCTCAAGACAATGGGTCATAGCAACGCCTACTTCCCACTGTTGATCCCGGAGAGTTTTCTCAGAAGGGAGGCTGAGCACTTCTCTGGTTTCACGCCTGAGGTTTTCTGGGTGACTTCAGCCGGAAACGACAAGCTCGCAGAGCGATTGGCAGTGAGGCCCACTTCTGAGACCGTAATCTACGACTCGTATGCAAAATGGATCAGAAGCTGGAGAGATCTCCCGCTGTTGATTAATGTCTGGAACTCCGTTCTCCGAGCTGAGATCAAGATGACCAAGCCCTTCATGCGAACCTCCGAATTCCTATGGCAAGAAGGACATACCGTCCACGCTGACAAAGAGGACACAGATGCGGAGGTCATGCGAATTCTCGAACTCTACAGGCAACTGATCGAGGAGCAGCTTGCCATCCCAGCGCTCGCTGGATACAAGACAGACCGCGAGAAGTTCGTAGGCGCTCTTTACACTACAACGCTAGAATCTATGATGCCCGACGGGAAGGCCCTCCAGATGGGCACATCGCACAACTTGGGGCAGAACTTCTCTAAAGCATTCGAGATCAAGTACCTTGGGAAGGACGAGCAGACGCACTACGCTTGGAATGCCTCGTGGGGCGTCTCGTGGCGGCTTATCGGCGCGGTTGTCATGCTCCATGGCGACGACCGCGGTCTGGTCATCCCGCCGCGTATTGCTCCGGTGCAAGTAGTCATCGTCCCCATTCCTTACAAGAACGCGGGGGGAGCGGACATTGTGAGTCGCTGCAGATCTCTAGCAGAGAAATTGCAGGAAGCTGGAATCAACGTGTTTCTCGACGACCGCGCGCAGTATACGCCCGGTTGGAAATTCAACGATTGGGAGCAGAAGGGCGTCCCCGTCAGAATCGAGATTGGCCCTCGAGACATCAGCCGTCAACAGATCACCATGGTTCGGAGGGATACATTAGAACGGTCGGTGGCTCCTGAAACGGACGCTATCAACGAGACGAAGATGTTGCTTGATGCGATTCAATCATCCCTGTTCGAGAAGGCTAGCCGTTCACTCAGACAGGCTATCCACGACGCGCGTACCTACCAGGAGCTGAAACAGGCCATCGAGACCGAGGGCGGCTTTGTCAGGGGCTGTTGGTGTGGGGAGACCGCATGTGAAGACCAGATAAAGGACGAGACTGGAGCCACAATTCGAGTTGTCCCCATACAAGATGAACAGGTCTTCTCGGGATGCGTTTGCTGTGGAAAGGCCGCGAAAAAGGCGGTCTACTTCGCTCGGGCATACTGATTACCCGTGGGAACGAGCGTCTTGCCTGGGGGCACAATGTTTAAGCGAAGTCACTTGGATCTACGCCGTAGTTGAGGATACGAATGGGGAAGAAAAGGAAATCCGGAGGACGGAAGGGGGGCGGAAGAGGCAGCAGCACACTGGTGCAATGCACGAACTGCGGGATGCAGGTGCCGCGCGACAAGGCAAAGCGAGTCACCAGCTTCGTCTCCTTGGTAGAGCCATCCCTTGCACGGGAACTGCGTGCTCACGGGGCCTACATTGCTCGACAGCGAGTCTTCAAGTACTATTGCATCTCATGCGCTGTCCACTTCGGAGTCTCCAAAGTCAGAGCACGTGAAGACAGACGCGTCTCCTACTAGCGCTTCTCACTTCGAGCCTACAGAGATTTAACTTCGGGACGAATTACCGCGGCTCTTCTTCTCACTTCTGCGTCCGTGACAGGAAAATCTGGTCCCACGTTCTCAACCATTATTGAGGCGGCTGCGGACGCGTAGAGACATGATGAAGCCACGTCCCTAGTTCGACTGTATTCCGTCAAGAAGGCACCGGCATAAACATCTCCTGCACCAGTAGGATCGAGCGCAACCGTCTTGTATGCAGGGATCATGAGGCACGCCTTTCCGTCATAGACCACGGATCCCTTTTCACCAAGCGTCACGATCGCCACTCGAGCGCCCCATTTGACAAGTTCCTTGGCCGCTTCCACCCGATCCTGCAAACCTGTGATAATTTCTGCTTCCAACTCGTTTGGCTTCACAAAATCGACCAAACCAACAAGTTTCTTGAATCTGTCCCTTTCGCAGAAATGTTCAACCCACCCGTCTTCTCCAAGCCGACGAGTTAGGCCCTGGGGATCTAAGAAGACCTGTGCAGATGATGACGCGAGGAGAGATTCAATTGATTCTGCATCGAGCTCTGCGAGGACAGGGCCAAGTAGTAGGTAGTCTGCGTGCTCGCATTCGGATCGAACGGTGTCAATGGGTATCCTTCCTGCATTAGCGATCACTCTTAGCGTTCGGTCGCCCTTCTCATCATACGTCAGGCTGAAGCCCGTAGTTCGATCGGCCGAATCCGTGTTGATTGCCTTGATTCCGTACCGCTCCATTTCATGCTGAAACCTTGAGGCGAAGTCTAGTCCGACATTTCCAACAAGCAATACGCTGTTCATCCCAAGTCTCTTAGCCGCGAGACATGCGTTGGTGCTGCACCCTGAGAGCACTCGCGCGCTCGTCGTTGTTCGTGGGGTGCTAATCAGGTCGTACACGGGATTGCCAATAGCTACAAGGTCATATGTCATCTCACGAATCCCTCGCCTTCTGCCACGTGTAGAAGAGTCTCTGCCCGACAGTGATGTGAGATAGCAATCCAATTAGGATCATAGAGTACCCGAGAGCAAGGGGCAAGATTGTGATCAGGATCGACCCGGCGAGAATGAGCAACAGTTTTTCCTGTCTTTCCGCCAGGCCAACAGTACAGCTGGGCAGGCCACCGACCGATTCAGCAGCAGCTCGGGAATAGCTTGCCAGAAGCATACCAATCAGTGCGAACACTCCCCAGAACCAATTTGCGAATCCTCCAGCGACGATTCCAATGACGATGAAATATTCAACATATCGGTCCAGAACGTGATCCAGCACTGCTCCGAACCTTGAAGCGGTTTTGGTAGCTCGTGCAACTGCGCCGTCAAGCATGTCGACGAACGCAGACAGAAGCAGAACAGAAGCACCTAGGAGCGGGACTCCTCGGAAGTACAGCATAGCAGATGCCACGCCAACTAAAGCGCTTAAGATGGAAAGCGCATTAGGACTGATGCCTAGGTTGCCAACGGCTTTGCCCAGTGGCATCATCGCCTTTTCATATTCCTGGCGCAAGTTTCCTAACAACTAATATCCCACACGTAACACGCGACCACGTCGATTCACACAGCGACTCTTAATTGCTTGTCGGCAATGTCGAGTCCATTGGCAATTCTTGAATAGCTCTTAAGTACAAAGGATTGTAGCACAGGAGCTGTCATCTCAGAATTGGGAAAGGTCTCGAAAGGAGTCAAATGCAACGTCGTAGGATGCACGCAAACGGCCGTGCGTTCCATCTCACCAGACGTAGTAGCACAGGCAAAGATAGACATCGGAGGCGCCAGACGCGCCTACCTGTGCCGATTGCACTATAGAGAGATGAAGAAGCGATCGAAAAAGGACCGTCAGATAGAAAGATGGCGTCAAATGGGATAGCGAGGAGTGAAGGCAATTGCGAGTTCTACTAATCCACGCCGAGTCCTTCGAGTATCAGGTACGAGAGAAAGCAGTGGACGAACCAGAAGAATTCGAAGATTCACGTTCGCACGGTCAAATGGAGAATGTCTTGGTTGCATTCTGCACGATCGAGAAAGACGATGAAAAAGACCCGATGCAGGTCGCCGCAAACGGATCAGAGGCGGTCAAAGAAGTCGCAGATCAGGTCAGGACTAGGAACATAATGCTGTATCCATATGCCCACCTCTCTAGCAGTTTGGCCTCAAGAGACCCAGCAATCAAAGTAGTCGCGACGATGGAAGCTCTCCTCAAGGATGGCGGGTTCACAGTCCAGAGAAGCCCGTTCGGCTACTACAAGAGCTTCCGATTACATTGCCTCGGGCATCCTCTGGCAGAGCTCTCGCGAACAATAACCGCGGAGAAGAAGCCTGAGGAGCGCCCCGCGGTTCAGACGGAATACATGATAATGGATCTTGAGGGTCATCTGCACAGTCCCGCAGAGTATCGCTACTCAGAAGGAGAAGAAGAGTTCAGGATCCTCGTCGAGAAGGAAGCCCTCAAGAAGGGGCTGGCAGGCGGAGGCGAACCCCATTTCCTGGACTACTGCAGGAAGTTCGGAATCGAGTGGGAGCCGTACTCAGATGTAGGCCACATGAGATACGGTCCTGAAGCCACGCTAATCTTCGACCTGATCGCCGACTATTCGTGGACTATCGCTAACCATGTCGGCATCCCAGTGCTCCAGGTGCGCGGTACAAATCTGTTCGATCTTTCAGTGAAACCCGTCAAGGAACATGCAGACCTGTTCGGTGCAAGACTATACAAGATTGACTTGGACGAAAAGAGCTTCGTAATGCGCTATGCCGCATGTCACCAACAGTTCGCAATGGTGAAGGACTGGACTATCAGCTATAGGAACATCCCGTTCGGCACGTTCGAAGTTGCAGACAGCTATCGGCTTGAGCAAAGCGGAGAACTGCTTCTCTGCTTTAGAGTGAGAAAACTGCACATGCCCGATCTTCACATCTACTGCCGTGATCTAGAGAATTCGAAGGACGTGTCCATCAACACGCACAAAGTCATCTATGAAGAGATCGCGAAAATCAGAAGGGATTACGTCTCGGTCTACAATACGACTAGGAGCTTCTTCGAAGGAAACAAGCCATACTTCATTGAGCTTGCGAAGCTCGAGAGAAAGCCTATACTCCTCAACTTTGTCCCTGAGGGAATCTACTACTGGGTGCTCAACATCGAGTATCATATCATCGATGAACTCGACCGGCCTAGAGAAATAGCCACATTCCAGATTGACATGGGTAACGCCAAGAGATTCGACATCTCATATGTCGACCAGAATAGTGCGAAGCAATATCCGCCAATAATTCACACCGCACTCATCGGGACCGTTGAACGTTACATATTCACAATCTTGGACAGTTGTGCCAAGATAGAGAAGCAAGGGAAGAAACCGCAGCTCCCACTATGGCTGGCTCCGAGTCAGGTCAGAATCCTGCCAGTAACCAAAGAATTCCTAGCATACGCCGATGAACTCGCGAACAGATTGAACGATGGAAGAGTCAGAGCCGATGTCGACGATTCTGATGAGACTGTGGAGAAGAGAGTCCGGGATGCCGAGATGCTGTGGATCCCATACATCATAGTTGTTGGGGCCAGAGAGAAGGGCGCTGCAAAGCTGTCGGTTCGTGTGAGAGAAGCGGGTGCACAACTTAAGATGTCCACGGAAGAGCTGGCAGCCGAGATTAGAGAGAAAACGGCGGGGTACCCGTTCCGGCCCCTCACACTCCCGCTTCACGTCAGTGCTAGGCCCGCCTATCGGTGATATCGATGACAACATTTTATATGCTATGAAGAGGTCGAAGGTAGTTGGATGGTAATTTCAGATGAACCGAGACCAGTTGTATGGCGGAGCGATCTTCGTAATCTCATTGATTATTGCCATAGGATACCTCATTGCTTTCTTCCCGCAGGTCCTCTCCCTACCCGGGTGGTTGCACGAATGGGCTGTAGGGCTACCTGTACTTCTCTTCGTGCTTGCCGTCCTCGTGATTGCGATGTGGATCGGGTGGACGATGATGACCACTCCTCCTCCGGCACCGTTGGAACCCGAGACGCTACCAGAGACCAAGACCGAACAGAAAAGCTGACATTCCATCACGACACAGCCTTCCTGCCCTGACCGATAGCAGGTCGCGGCAGACCTAACTAGCTTGGCAACACACCAGCGAACTTGCAGCGATAGCTCTCGCGGCAGTCGTCGGTGTCCTCATAGGCCAATAGACTAGTTTGGGAGATCCTCAATTAGCGGCTGAGGAGTTCTTGGGAAGCGTAATATGCGCGTAGGATCCACAGGACGGCGCAGTGTTGAAGTTGATCAAGGGCCTCCATCATGTGGGAGTGGCTGTTTCGAACCTTGATGAAGCATTGAAGACTTACAAGTCAACGCTTGGTCTCGAACCAAGTTTCGTCAGGGAAGTCAAAGATCAGAAGATCCGCGTGGCGAGCTTCAAGGTCGGCGAGAGCTCGATAGAGCTGTTTGAGCCAACTGACCCAACCAGTACTGTCGCAGGTTTCCTGGCCAAGCGGGGCGAGGGGATCCACCACATCGCGCTGTCGGTTGATGACATACGTGCGTCTCTGGACGCAGTGCAGAAATCAGGGGCGACCGCGATCGACAAGGAACCGAGAGTTGGAGCGGAAGGCCAGTTGATTGCCTTCCTTCATCCCAATTCGACGAGAGGAACACTCGTCGAACTATGTCAAGACTAGCCAAGCCAACGGCGGATCTGCCGTCCTAGCATCAACACACAGATCCTTTGCCGCCTAGCGTCACGAACGAGACGTGCGGCCTAATGGGCCTGAGCTATGCCGATGTCGCCGACTCTCATCTAACCGAGTTCATGGCTCTCGAAAGGAATAACGTGGCCATTGTGGCCATTCGTTCGGGATTCTTGTTTCGAATTCTGTTTGAAGCTCCATGCCGATCTTCAAATTCTCGAACTTGACGTTCTTCACCATTCCCGGCAGTCGCGCTCCTTCTGCAAATTCAACAACGCCGATCGCATACGGAGCGAATGCCTCGAACTGAGGAGGTGCTACGTGTATCACCGTGTACGTGACCAATCTTCCTCTACTCGGCAGTTCTGTCCAGCTCAGATCTGTGTTCCCACAGTGTGAGCAGATTACTCGAGGAGGAACAGTGACCTTCTTGCATTTAGCGCATATGACTCCCATCAGCTTCTTCTCCGCGCAGAATCTGTAGAAGCTCTCTATCGTGGGTGGCGGGGTGAGTGGCATTCTAATCGCCTCGGCGATAGAGCTGAACTACGGCAGTAGAAGCTGAGCCACCGATGTTTTGGGTGAGGCCGATCTCTGCGCCTTCCACTTGCCGCTTTCCCGCTTGGCCAGTAAGTTGTAGGTAGATTTCTGAAGCCTGAGCGGTTCCTGTGGCGCCGACGGGATGACCTTTGGCTTTCAACCCTCCGCTAGTGTTGACTGGGATCTTTCCGCCCAAGTTTGTGACGCCATCATCGATCAGTTTCCCACCTGCACCTTGCTTGCAGAAGCCCAGGGCCTCATATGCCATGATCTCGGCGATTGTGAAGCAGTCGTGAACTTCAGCGACATCGATATCCTTCGCATTGATCTTCCCCATTTCGTATGCGTCCTTTGCGGCCAGCTTGGTCGCGTTCATGCTTGTTATATCGTCTCTCTCGAAGAGGCCAAGAGTGTCTTGGGCATGTCCTGACCCAACAATGTGAACGGGGGTATCAGTGAACTTCTTGGCGAGTTTCGGGTTTGTGAGAACAAGGCAACTTGCGCCGTCCGATATGAGCGAGCAATCGTAGAGCTTCAGGGGCCAAGCTACCGGCCGGGATGCGAGCACGTCACCAACGGTTATCTTCCTCTGCAAGTGTGCCTTCGGGTTCAGCACTCCGTTTTCATGATTCTTTACGGCGACCTTGGCGAGCTGTTCCTCCGTGGTTCCGTACTTTGCCATGTGTGCTGTAGCCATCATCGCGAATATTCCTGGAAATGTTACGCCGTGCCATTGTTCGAAGGGAAAGTCCGAAGCCATACCTAGGTACTCGGTCGCTGCTGAGGTGGGTCGATTTGTCATCTTCTCGACACCGCCAACTAGGACGATGTCGTGCATCCCCGACTTGATCGCGAATATTGCACACCTCATTGCAATTCCTGAAGAGGCACAGGCAGCTTCTGTTCGAAAGGCAGGGACAGGCAAGAGGCCAACCCAGTCGGCGATCATGGGTGCAACGTGCGCCTGATGCTCGTATGATTCACTCATCTGGCCTACAAACAGGCCATCGATATGCTTCTTGGGAGAAAGATTGGGGCATCTCTCGAAGGCCTCTTGAGCGGCTTCCACGAAGAGTTCACGGGCGTACATTCCGCTTCTAGCGCCAAATTTTGAGACGCCGGCGGAAACGATGGTGGCAAGAGGTTTTGTCATGACCTTTACCGGCTCGATGATTGATCGCTGCGCGCGCCCTAAGTTGTCACTCCGCCTAAAAACTCGCCGCATACTGAATCTACAATAGGTGCTATTTCCCGAATCTCTCCTTTACCCAGGCGCGTATTGGTTCGAGTTGCTTGCGCATTCGTGCCTTTTCTTCTGACGAGCGTCTGTTAAGGGGTGGACCTTCGGGAGTGAAGTAGATGTCCATTGGATTCCCTGTCGGTTGGTCGACGAACTTGACGTTTACTTTCATGTCACATTCGACGTCTTCAGGGTCCATGCCGACCAAGCGCCCCACGATCAACGTATTCGCTCCGTCGAGCCTCGCATACGCTAGTATGAAGGGCAGGTCCGACAGGAACGCCTCTCCTGCGAATCCGAGTACTGTGAAGCAGTGCAGGGTGCCGTGCATTGGCATGTCTATCCATTCAGTTTCGGTGAGCTTGCACTTGTTTCTCCAGCAGTGTGCTCTCGGTGGGCAGAACACGTCTCCACATCTTGGGCATTTCGTCCCAAGCAGTTTCTTTTCCATGAGCCCTTCAAAGAATCTCGAGACCAGCCCGTAGCTGTGCTCGTACATTACGTCCCATGGTCGATTGACAAGCATGTAGCGAGCCCTTTGGAGCTTGTCTGGTCTAGGGCCTTTGTTTCCTTCAATGATCTTGTAACCCACAACATTCCACTTTCCGAGCCTGCCCCATTCTGACCATTTTGACTCGGGTTTCTTCTCTTTGATGACCTTGTCAGGTTCCATTTTGCTCACCTTTCCATAATCAGGACCGCAATCGCGGTTCCAGTCCCTGCGTGACTGTGGTTGAGTCCAACCTCGGCGCCCTTGACTTGAGTTGCGTCACTCTTGTGTTTCTTTCCGATCTCTTGTCTGAGTTGCCAGAAGAGTTCCACGGTTTGGCCGATTGCTGTTGAGCCCACAGGATGCCCAAATCCTTCGAGTCCTCCACTCACATTGACTGGAATGTCGCCATCGACATACGTCTGTCCCTCTCGGATGAGATTCTTGCCTTCGCCTCTCCTGCAGAAGTCGAGATCTTCATATGTTTGGAGTTCACTCGAGTCATACGCATCGTGTATTTCTACAACATCAATCTCTTTGAGCGGTCTCTTGATTCCTGCCATCTTGTATGCGGTTCGAGCAGCAACCTTGCAGGCGCCGAAGTTTGTCATCTCGGGGTATGGTTCTCGTGGCTTCAACGCATGTTTCGGGTAGGCGCGCGCTTCGGTCGGGAACATGCCATGGAAACCCGGATTGTCAGGTCGATCGCCAGGTCTCATCATGTCGCTTCCAAGCCCGACTCCCGTTATCCAGACAGGCGTATCCGTGATCTTCTTCGCGTACTTTTGTGAGGCCAGCACGATGACGCTTGCTCCTTCGCTCAGCAAGCAGCAGTCAAGCACTTTGAGAGGCCAAGCGATCAGGCGAGACGACAGAACATCGTCGACAGTGATTCGCTTTCCTTCACATTCGACAGGCCACTGTGCATAGGGGTTGTCCAAGCTATAGTTACGGTTCTTTACGGCGATCATCGCAAGATCCTCCTCAGTCTCGCCGTAGAGGTACATGTGACGCGCCTCCATCGCGGCATAGTACCCCGTGTAGTAGCCACCCACTGGGAAGTCGAAGTCGGTATCGCTCGCCAAGGCGATGAATTCGTTTGCCTTTGCTGACGAAACTTCGCCCTGCTTCTCGAAGCCACTTACCAGACAGATATCAGACAGGCCAGATGCGACAAGCGCCCAAGCGGTCCTGATGGCCGTACCAGGTCCAGCTCCACCATTCTCAACTCTGAACACGGGTTTCGGCGTCAGTCCAAGGTAGTCGTTCAGTATCCACGAGAACGCGAGCTGTTGCTCGAAGTGATCGCTAAAGTAAGAGCACACATGATTGTCTATGTCTCGGATCGATAGGTTTGGAGTGTCCTCAAGCGCCTCCTTCATCGCCTCGGCAACCATTTCTTCTTGGGTTTCATGTCTCGGTTTTTGGTATCTGGAAATTCCACCAGCAACAACGGCGACTTTTCTCACAGATTTCGCCTCGAAGACAGAGAGGTGAACCCGTTCTATGATAAAAGATAGCCACTCGTGCTGTAAGGGCTACGAGAGCCCTGTAGTTCAGGAGGACTCCGAATATACAGGTGCGCTTGCTGTTCTACGCGTGGGGTCTTTCCTTCTTTACCCTTCCAACGATGTGGTCAATGATCTCGCTGAGAGGAGCCCCGGGGCCGAAGTTGCCTGTTATTCCCTCTTTCTCCAGCACCGGTTTGTCCTCCTCGGGGATTATCCCCCCACCAACCAGAATAATATCGCCGGCACCCTTCTGCCGAAGCAGCCTAGCTACCTTGGGGAAGGCGGTCAGATGTGCACCGTTGAGAAGACTCATCGCGACAACATCAACGTCCTCATCTATTGCCATCTGCGCTACTTGCTCAGGCGTCGCGAGCAGTCCGGCGTAGATCACTTCCATGCCGGCGTCTCTGAATGCTCGGCAGAGAACCAGTGCCCCTCGGTCGTGCCCGTCTGGCTGTTCAGACTTGCTCTAGCCCGGGTTTAGCGACGAGGATCCTGATACCTGCACCTGACTTGGGTTCCAGCGATCTTAATGCCGCGGCCTGCGTGATACTTCACCTTCACCACTATCTCCCATGTGGGTCTCATAACATTAACGTCGGCGTCCAGAGGATTCTACAATATGCCTGGTTCCTTCCAATCCCCAAAAACCTGTCGACCCACATCGGTAATCTCGCCGAGCGTTGCGTATTCCTTCACGGCGTTGAGAATTGGAGCGATGCAGTTTGCCTTGTCATCTTCTAAGGTACGGCGCAGGTTCTCCAAGGCTGTCTTGACCCGTGAGTTGTCGCGACGCGCCTTCAGCGCCTTCAGCCTACGTATCTGCGCATCTTGAGCGGCAACATCGACCTTCAATGTGTTCAGGGGAGGTTGTTCCCTGACTTTGTATTTGTTCACTCCGACGGCTACTTTCTCGCCACGCTCGATCTGCTTCTGGTATCTGTATGCGGTATCGGCGATCTCTTTCTGGAAGAACCCGTCTTTGATCGCTGGAAGTACTCCCCCCAAGGATTCAATCTTGTCGAAGTACTCGTACGCTCGAATCTCCATCTCATTCGTCAAGGATTCAACGTAGTATGATCCGCCGAGCGGATCGATCACATCCGCAACCCCTGTCTCTTCAGCTATTATCTGTTGAGTCCTCAGTGCAATCGTTGCAGCTTCCTCGGCAGGCAGCGCCCAAGCTTCATCATACGAGTTTGTGTGAAGCGATTGTGTCCCCCCAAGCACTGCAGCAAGAGCCTCGATCGCCGTCCTGACAATGTTGTTCAGCGGTTGCTGCCACGTAAGCGAGACGCCGGAGGTTTGAGTGTGGAATCTCAAGAGCATAGATCGCGGATCCTTGGCTCGAAACCTGTTCTTCATCACATGGGCCCAGATTCGGCGGGCAGCCCGAAACTTCGCAACCTCCTCAAGGAAGTCCATTCCACAGTTGAAGAAGAAAGAGAGGCGCGGGGCGAAGTCGTCGACGTTAAGGCCGGCTTCTACGCCGAGCTTGACGTACTCAAAACCGTCAGCAAGTGTGAAGGCGAGTTCTTGGAGGGCGCTTGATCCCGCCTCGCGGATATGGTATCCGCTAACGCTGACGTAGTTCCAGTAGGGAAGATGTCTTGTCGAGTATGCGATCATGTCACGGATAATGCGCAGGTGTGCCTCAGGTGGGTAATTCCACTCCTTCTGAGCTATGTACTCTTTCAGGATGTCAGTTTGAACTGTTCCTCTAATCTGGTCAACTGGCACTCCTTGCTTTTCCGCGACTGCGATATACATGCAAGTAAGGACAGCCGCAGGAGCATTGATCGTCATCGACGTGCTCACCTTGCCCACCGGAATGCCCGCAAAGAGGTGCTCCATATCCTCGAGGGAGGAGACTGATACGCCGCATTTTCCCACCTCACCAAGCGCACGGGGATGATCTGCATCATATCCATAGAGAGTCGGCATATCGAAAGCTATGCTAAGTCCTGTTTCGCCATGGTCAAGCAAGTAGCGTAGTCTCCGGTTCGTGTCTTCGGGCGTGCCGAACCCTGAGAAGAGCCGCATAGTCCATGTTCGTCCACGATACATCGTCGGATAGATTCCTCGAGTGTACGGGTACTCTCCTGGGAACCCGAGATCTTTCGTGTAGTCGTCCGAAGCGATGTCCTTTGGAGTGTATATTCGATTCAAGGTGATGCCCGACGAGTTCTCAAATACCCTCTTGCGTTCAGGACTATCTGAGAGCCAGGGACTCACTACCTTCTTCTCCCATCTTCGCTGTGCAGTCTTCAGAATTCGACTTCGAGAGTTCAGGAGCATGGGAGATCTTGACCTTTGCTTCGTTTTCAGTCGCGCCAGGGTCGCTTTCCAGAAGCTCTTTTCTTTAGTCGGAGACATTGGGGTGCCCTTGCCTCCAAGTTCCAAGTCTAGCGCATAAGCTATAAGCGCTTTTTCTAGCTGTTTCTCCGACATCGCAAGTCACGGCAGTGTGCGGTGAAGATGGCGTCAGGAAAAGAGGTGCGGACCGATTCCGGAATCCCGGTTGACGTATTCTACATAGGAGCTCCGTCTGCTTCGGAAAGCAGTCCTGATTTCAAGCCGGGAGCCTATCCTTTCACTCGCGGAATCTACCCCACCATGTACAGGGAAAGAGTCTGGACGATGAGGCAATACAGCGGTTTCGGCAGTGCTGAGGAGACCAATGAACGATTCAGATACCTTTTGCAGCAGGGACAGACAGGGCTGAGTGTCGCATTCGATCTTCCCACCCAGCTTGGACTTGACGCCGACAGCCCTCGTGCGCAGGGGGAAGTCGGCAAAGTCGGAGTGCCCATCAGCACAGTGGATGACATGCGCACTCTGCTCAAGGACATTCCTCTCGACAAGGTAAGTACGTCGATGACGATCAACTCGACGGCTCCCACACTCTTGGCGATGTATGTGGCCGTCGCACAGGAGAGAGGTGTACCGCCTGAGCTTCTGAGAGGAACCACTCAAAACGATATTCTGAAGGAATACGTCGCTAGGAACACGTACATCTACCCCCCGAGAGCTTCTCTCAGGCTTTGCGCGGATCTCATTGACTACTGTGCGAAGCAAGTTCCGAAATGGTATCCGATCAGCATCAGTGGATACCACATCCGCGAGGCCGGAGCAAATGCTGTTCAGGAACTTGCGTTCACATTCGCGAACGGAGTCGAGTACGTGAAGACTTGCTTGGGCAGAGGTATGACTGTGGATTCTTTCGCGCCTCGTCTGTCGTTCTTCTTTGCCTGTCAGAACGATTTCTTTGAGGAGGTTGCGAAGTTTCGGGCTGCCCGCCGAATCTGGGCAAAAATCATGAAAGAGATCTTCAATGCTCAGGCAAAGGAATCGTGGATGTTGAGATTCCACACCCAGACGAGCGGGGAGAGCCTAACTGCAAGACAGCCCCACAACAACATCGTGCGAGTTACACTTCAGGCCCTTGCCGCGGTGCTAGGAGGTACACAATCGCTCCACACAAACTCGTATGACGAAGCCCTGTGTTTGCCCACTGAAGAGGCTGTGAAGGTGGCCCTAAGAACTCAGCAGATCTTGGCGCACGAGTCGGGAGTCGTAAAGGCGGTCGACCCCCTTGGGGGATCACACTACATTGAATACCTAACCGATGAAATCGAGAAGAGAGTGAATCAGGAGATAAAGAAGATCGACGCAATGGGAGGCGCCCTTGCAGCAATCGAATCAGGATACATGCAAGACGAGATCAGGCGAAGCGCGTACGACGCAAAACTGCGCCAAGACAGCGGCGACAGGACGGTTGTAGGGATCAACAAGTTCACTGACAAGGAGACTCTACGCTTCACGATTCATCGAGTTGATCCTGAGGCAGAAGCCAGGCAGCTCGAAAAGCTTCGAAAGTACAAGAACTCAAGAGACATGCACAATGTCGATCACGCGTTGCAGGCTTTAAGATCTGCTGCTGACACTCCTGCAAATCTGATGCCAAGCATACTAGATGCCGTGGAGGCACGTGCAACAAATGGAGAAATCAGCAGCGTTCTCAGAGAAGTCTACGGCGAATACAAACCAAAGGTATCATTCTAGGAACTAGATCAACTCGACCCTGAGACCGAACCATTGGGTATCGTGACTTCAAGTGGACTCAACAAGGGGGCAAGATTTCGACAGACTCATAGCAGATGCCATGCATGGTGGTCGAAGGTCACTTTCTCGTTTGATTTCGAAAGTTGAGAATGATCGGAGTGCGGCGAAGCAAGCCATTAGAGCGCTGTTCCAACGGACTGGTCGGGCATCCGTGGTTGGAGTCACTGGACCTCCAGGTTCCGGAAAAAGCTCTCTCATCGCAGCTCTGGCGAAAGAGCTCAGAACTACAGGGAAGAAGATCGCCGTTGTAGCCATCGACCCAAGCAGCACCTTCTCAGGCGGTGCGCTCTTGGGCGACAGGATAAGGATGAGGGATCTAGCGGAGGATCCGAACGTGTTCATCAGAAGCATGGCGACTCGAGGGGCTATGGGCGGACTTTGCCGCGCGGCTGCAGACGTTGTGAGAATACTCGATGCTGCTTGTTGGGACTATGTAATAGTGGAGACGGCAGGGGCAGGTCAGACCGATCTTGACATAGTCGAACTAGCCCAGACTGTGGTGGTCGTTTTGTCTCCGGGATGGGGAGATGAGATACAAGCGTTCAAGGCAGGTCTCATGGAGATAGGTGATGTCTTTGCTGTGAACAAGGCGGACTTGCCAGGCGCGAATAGGGTTCTTCTCGATATCAGGAGTATGCTTCAAACCTACGGCTCTGAACGAGCGTGGCAGCCTCAAGTGCTTCTCACCGATTCTCTCAAGCCCAGTGGAATTCGGGAGTTGGTGGCTGCGATCGGGGAGCATCAAGCGTACGTTGCCAAGTATCATGTCGCCAAGGGTGGGCTTATGGATGGTGAGGCTCAGCTTCTGATGGCTATTGAGCAGGAACTGGAGCACGAATTCATCCCTGATCTGCGAAGAAGCACAGCTTTCGCAAAGTACGGAAAGCAGGTTGCGAACCGGACGATTGATCCCTATACGGCCGCTTCAAGTCTCATTCGGTCTTTGAGACGCGAATAGAGGTCAGGTCGCGTCGGATCGGGCTTCCTCTTTCGGGACAATCAGTCAGCCTGCAATCTGAGCGAGTATCGCTTTGTACTGATCATCATCGATCAGTCCGAACTCTCGCAGTCGACGGGCGATTCTCGTGACAGTCGTGAACGCGTGTAGCTTCAATCCGGCCTCAGCGAGCGCCGCCGCCCCTCCCTCTTGCCGGTCGATCAGGACAATGGCGTGTCGCACCTGCCCTCCCTCTGCGCGGATGGCTTCTGCTGCTTGCAGCGTGTTCTTGCCCGTTGTTATCAGATCGTCAACCAATACTACGCGTTCGCCGGGGAGTAGTTGTCCCTCGATTCTTCTCTCTCCGCCGTGCATTTTCGCCTCTCTTCTCACATAGAGGAAAGGTTTCGTGAGTCCATAAGCGAGGATCGAAGCGTAAGGGACGCCCGCGGTCGGTACGCCTGCGATTCTATCAAAAGACGCGACGCCGATCTTTGACTTGGTCATCATCTCGTAGATCTCAATCACAGTATGAAGAGCTCTAGGGTCTCCGGGTATCATTCTGAGATCGATGTAGTACGGACTTAGCTTTCCGCTGGATAGCTTGAACAGACCGAACTTTGTCGCGCCAGTTTTGACTAAGATCTGGGAAAGCTCGGCCTCGAGGTCGCGTGCAACCGGAGCTCGGACTTTTCCTTTCCGCAAGCGAGCCACCACGCTTCTGCTCCTGAACGACTATTGTCGCGGTGCTTTAATTAGTTCTGTCGTGACTGAGTGGAGGCGGCTCCACGATGCGTGCCTAGTGCTTGATCGGTTGATGCGAATTGGAGTTCTGGCTACCTTATGGAGCGACTGATGTCGCGGTCGCTGTGCCGGATGAGAACCTCCTTGGTTTCCTTGTGCCTCTCGAGGATTCGACAAGCCAGAATCTTGGTGAGATAGTTACCGCTGCTTTGGCCCATCAGGATGGCGAGAAAACGCTCATCGAGGCTGCGCGTCAGGCCAAGAAGGTGGTAATTGCCTTCAATGGGAAATCGGTCGTATCCAATTCGACTGCAAATCTGCTGGCGGGGCAGCTCCTCGAACGCGGTGTCCCGAATGTTGAGTTGCTTGAAGGAGCTTCCGACGCCACACAGCCAAGGTTAGGTGGTGTGCCTTCTGACACCAATAATCAGCCTTTCCCTTTGCCGATCAAACATGACGTTAAGACTTCGCCCGTAGTGAAAGTTGGGCAACTGGAGGACGGTAGCGAGATACTGCTCAATGAGGCATTTGCAGATGCTGACGTGCGGTGCGTAGTAGCGGATGTTGCCATCAACCCGTTCTGGGGATATAGTGGCGGACCGAGCTTCGTGGTCCCGGGACTAGCCTCGGAGAAGACAATCAAAGCGTGCCTTGCTCCCAGCCTGAAAGCTGAAAGGCTACCCGGGGTCCTATCCGGAAACCCGACGCATGAAACACTCCTTCGCGCATCACAGACAGCGCGGATCGATTTCGCGATTCACCTTGTGGAGCATCCAGACGGTAGAGTCGCAGGGGCCTTCGCAGGCGATTTCATGGGAACGTTTGAACAGGCTTGTGCCCTTGCATCAAAGGTATTCAGACCATCATTGCGTCGGAGGGCTGACATTGTGATTTCGAGTGCTGGTGGCGTTCCATGGGATCACTCCCTCTTTGAGGTCTCTCCAAGTGCCCTTATGGCGGCGAGCATCTGTAAGGATCAGGGAATAGTGATTCTAGTCGCCGAATGTTCGGGAGGGCTCGGCGGATTCCCATCAGGCCGCTTGGCAGCTGCCGAGTCGAAGGCCCGTCTTGCGCATGCGCGCAGGTTCTTCTCTCTTGATATGTTGCTTGAGCATTCATTCAGGAAGGTCTCAAGTGACCACCGTGTGTATCTAGTGTCTACACTGCCTGAACACCAAGCCTCACTGTACGAGCTTCTTGACGCGAAGAGTGTGAAAAGCGCCCTGGAGCGAGCGATCCGACATGCTGGCAAGGAAGCCAAGATTGCAGTAGTCCCCTACGGATCTTACACCTCACCGATGATCGAGCAGAAGTTCTGACACGAGCTGGACGCGATTTATTAGCTCGAACTTCATCTTGCATAAGTGATTCATCTTGAAAGCGAGAAGCTTATTCTTGGTTCTGGTCATTATTCTTGCAGCCTCTTATCCGCTCTCTAGTGTCTCAGCCGATCAGCAGAACTCTACCAATACTCTTGCAACACGAACTGCCTCATTGGAGATCAAGGTGGTACTGGTAGGATTCGATGAGAAACTGATCGATAAGAACTACCTCACATGGAATTCTCCGGGGACACGATACCAACTGTTCCAGATTCCCGGTGTGAACACGAACACGGAGTACACGTTGACCTACGATTATGTCTTTCCAGGGAAAGCTTTCACTGATGAATTTGTTCAGTTCCTTCAGTCGAACGGAAAGCAGGAGCCTCGTCAGAATGTAATCTGGAATATCTCATACTCCATGATCAAGACAGGATACTACTTGAACTACACACACTTTGCCGTGCAGAGCGCTAACACATACTATCCTGCAGATGATGTCGAAGCATGGCTGGTCCAGCACCAGTCCGACTACGGTGGTTTTCCCAAGGACGGTTACGTCCTGCTACTCGCTGATCTGTCAGCCCGCTTGCCCTCAACGACCGCGGCTCAGTTCGAGCTTGCGCTGCAACGTAAGGATGTTGTGTTGACTCCGCATTTCTATAACAAGACGTACGAAGACAGCGATCTCGGGATCAACCTGAATCGAAGATACATGACTGCGTGGGGCGGTCATTCTCGGCTCTTCTTTATCGATCTTTCAGCCGGGCCCGAGCAGACGGCTGAACAGCTACCAATACAGCTTACGTCCGCAGTCAATTCCATCGACACCTCAACAACGTATGGAAAAACGTGGCTCAACCAGTTTCTAGCAGACTACATTGGAGGCGCGGTCTACAACCTATTCACACCAGATTTCGTCTACCCAATTAACTATGCATCCTCATACAAGGTGAAAGTAGTAGTGATCGACAACCGAACAGATACGACCACTCCGTCCATAGCTAGCACATTCAACGAGGACGCTGCCGTCAAGGAATGGCAGGCCTTGGTTCCTTGGGCAGAAGTGACTGCTGAGACAAAGTACGTGAGGATTAGCGACTACCCAGATCTTCAACGAATCATCACGGAAGCTAGGAGTTCTGTTGAATATGGCTCGGAGCCGGGCACGTTTGTCGTTGATGCCCGGCCTGTTTGGAACTATCTAAGCGAGCAAGGCCAGGGACATATCAAGGACTTTATGAACGTCACACGGGACTTGAATGAGTTTGACATACCTGTCTTTGCGTTTGCGTTCATGGGCGACTACGAATTCGGTTTCACATTCAAGGACATGGTGTCGGAGGAGTTCGACAGGGCAATCTGGGGTGTAGCACTCTACGATCTCGTTCTGATCAGCCATTCCACAATCGACTTCAAGAGAGGAGATTCTTCACGAGTGGATCCGCCCCAACCCGGTAAGGGTTTCGGGTTCACAAACACAGTCATCCACGAAGTCGGGCACATGCTGGGGCTGATGCACCCGTTTGCGACATTGGGTGATCCAACTGAGAACTTTGTCGCGTCCGTGATGGCATATTATCCCTATGAGAACAGCTTCAGCGTATTCGATCGAGACGCGCTCGGCCGCGGCCAAGCGGATCAACTACTGCGCGTAACCGCACAGCTGCTTGCCGAGACACCATTTCTTCTCGTCAATCAGGGAGACATCTCATCCGCCAGATCGAGTGCAGACCGCGCGGAAGCGGCATACTCCGTCATGAACTACACGAACGCGATCAACAACAGTGTAGATGCTCTGCTGTCAGCGGCTAGGGCGCACTCAATCGGAGGCGGATTCATACCTGCGGCGACCCTCACGACCATTCAGATAGTTGGTAGTTTCGTGCTAGGCGTAGTGATCGCATACCTTGTACTTCGAAGGAAAGGAAAGGGCAGACCTCCGGCGATGCCTACGCAGGTTCAGGGCGCAAGTTACTGTCCCACATGTGGAAAGCAGCTAACATGGATTAACGAATACGGACGATGGTACTGCTACACCTGCCAGAAGTACCAGTAGCCTTGAAACGGGAAAACGCCATATATCGTGTAGCTCCATGGTTCCAGTTGTTGTGATGATTTTGCCACGAATGGTCAAGGCGTTCGAGCTGATTCGAGCGCAAACAGGAAAGGAGGAGGCGCTCATGGAACGGCTGATGAAGCTCCAACAGGTCAAAGAGACTCATCTTCTCGCTGGGAGCTGGGATATTATGGCGACGCTCGCTTTCGAAGAGGCGCCGGTTGACCCGAGAGAACGCATGCTTGACCTAGTGACTGGTAAGATACGAAAGATGGCGCTCGTCAGGGATACAAACACGATCGTGCCGGCAATGTCTAGGATGCGAGAGACGCATTTAGCTCGTCCAGAGCGCCGAGCGTACGCATTCGTCTTCATTGATACCAAGCTGGGGAAGAGCCAGGCGGTAATGAGTCAGATCATGAAGTACGGCGAAGTCGTGGAATCGCATCTTCTTCTTGGGAAATATGATGTACTTGCTGTGCTAGAGTTTGAGAAAGGGATTGTCCCACCAGTCCCAGAAAGAGTCGCTCGCATCGTCACAGGAGAGATTGCGAATATCAGCGACATTATCGCTACAGAGACGTTCTGCCCAATAAGGTCCCTAGTGAAGGACTAACCAGCTTTCGTCAGCGTTACTGCCGTAGACATTCAGCACATCTTAGTCAGAAGTCGGTGCAACCCTTCCTTTCGAAAGCCAAGTTCACCGCTGTCTGTGAACGGACGTTTTGAACTCTTCGGGAACCCGCCTCTGGGCGGGTGAAGCCGGAAATACGGTGTGATCCCCATTTCCCGTAACTTGGCAAGCGTGAGCTTGCCCGAGTAGAGACCGGAGACAAGTTCGCTTACTCCTGCAAGGCCCGAGTTCTTCTTAACAAACTCGGAAGTAAGTCCGAGACCTTCCGCAGTGCTAGCTCTGCTCGACAAGAGCAGCTCGATGTCCTCCTTCTTGGCCTCGGCCCAAGTCACATGGTCTTTGATGCGCTGGAGCATGCCCTTCACGGAGGGGTTGTCTCGAAGCAGGACGGCGCTGTATTTACTTTTCATCCTGAGTGCGTTAAGGGTTAGTTCTTCAGGATGCCTCACGGTTGGGGCGCCGTCGAGGCGGATTGCGACAAAGTAGCGTTCAGCAGGTTCATGTCCCTTCTCAACTGGTGTCTCGACCGGCTTGGGAAGAGGAGTTATCTTTTGGGGGGCACGTCGCGGCTTTGCCGGTCTCCTTGCGGGTTTCTCTGCCTTCTTTTCGCGGCGTGGATGTGCCGGTTTGGTTTTCTTACTCAATTATCTTCACGCCTTGTTTTCGAAGGAATGTGCGATCTTCTCGTTCACTTCGTCGAAATGTGTTGGGATCTCTTCCGGTTTGAGTTTATGTTTCAAGTAGGCGGAGAAGCGCTTTTGATACAAGTCTGGTTTCTCGGAGAGCAGCTTGCCGTAGACTGCTATGTGCTCTCCTCGCAGTCGTTCCTTGGCTAGAACTGTGTTGTCACCGTGGGGAATCTCCATTCCGGAATCTACGGCTCCGTTCATTGCGGCGTACAATCGCGATCCCGTACTTACAGGTCTTGTTCCCACATCTAGTACTGCCTTCCCGATCCCTTTCACTTTGGCCCTGTACCCGGCCAAGCGTCCCGTGAGATATGCTGCAGGAACGTTCCCTCCTGCGCCCTTCCAAGCGTACTTCTTCAGCTCAGATGAGTGCGCAGAGGCGAGGACCACATCGCCAGTCGCTCTGGCTTCAATCACTTGGACCGTGATATGCTTGTTCGCAGGTCGAACGATCAACCTAGGCAAGCCCGACAGGACGAGTCGCCTTCTCTTTCCATAGTCGGTCCTTGCGCTTCTTCGTCTTCGGTAGGCAAGATTGTATTGTGAGCCTCTGGCCATTTTCGGTCTACTCTCATCGATCATTTAGTATACGTAGGCAAGCAGTCTGCCGCCGACCTTGCGTTCCTTTGCGTCGCGTTGCGAGATGACTTCGCCTGGGCTGCTCATGATCAGCAACCCGACTTCCCTTGAGGGCAGGAACCTCTTCTCCCACTCCTCTATACGATCGGACTTTACAGAGTAGCGAGGCTTCACAACAGCACAACTATTGATGCGACCGAGAAGTTGAACTCTGAACTTGCCGGATCGTCCGTCATCGATATACTCGAACTCTCCAAGGTAGCCGTTCTTCTGCATTACCCGTAACACTTGCCCCATCAGCTTAGACGCAGGCCAGACTAGACATTCACGTTTATGCCTGCGCTCGTTGTTACTGATCGTGGAGAGCGCATTGGCAAGCGGATCAAGCAGCGTCAATTCGACTCTACTCCGTTCGGATTCTCCTCTTTGCCCGGCCACTCTGTCGCGCCGCTATTAGCCCTACCTTTCGCCCCGGGGGTGTGTTCCTGGAAACAGTTGTAGGCTTGCCAGCGTGTTTGTGGCGGCCGCCACCATGCGGGTGCGAAGCGGCGACCATGGCTTGCCCTTTCGTGATAGGCCACAATCTTCCTTTTGGCAATAGCCAAGCTCTTCTTGTTCCAGCTTTCATGAACGGCTTCTCAGTGCGGCCTGCAGCGCTCACGACACCGATGGTGGCTCTGCAGTTGTCCGGCAGAGAAACGGAGGTTCCTGAAGGCAACCGTACTTCCGTTTTGCCTGATCTATGTGCGACAACCATCGCGTAGCTGCCTGAGGCTTTTGCTATCTTGCCGCCGTCCCCCGGTTCTCTCTCAATACTGGAGATCATCGTTCCTTCAGGTATCTTGCCTACTGGGAGTATGTTGCCGATCTCGGGAGGTGATTCGGCGCCCCGAGAAACTGTCTGGCTGACTAAGATCCCTTCTGGAGCGTTGAGGCAACACGACTTTCCGTCGGAGAACTGCACAAAGGCTAACGGTGACCCGCGGCCTGGGTCGTGCATGATATCAACAATTGTGCCATCGACGCGTCCTACAGTGTCCACAGGTGTCAGTGGAGGGTAGCAGGCAGGTGCGATTCTCCGATAGATATGTGCCCTGAATACGGTGCCGCCTCGCCCTCTTCTCTGAACGCGTATTCGTAGGCCCATCCACTTTTCCTCAAGACGACCTGTACCTTCTTGGTTGCGAGCCGCTAGCTTGCTCCAGAAGACCGGTAGCAGAGTCTTTCGATGTCACCCTTCGGAATCAAAATAAACATTGCGGTCAGGGGCTCTGTCAAGTCTTTGCGGGATTCTTCTGGCTGTCAAGTTTCGTCGGGTGGCTTGCGGGGTTCGGCCAAATGTATGGGACATGCCGGACGCTGTCTGTAAAGAGTCGGGACATGGCAACTAGAACCCGTCGGATGAAAGCGGTTTCCATGAGACAGGGTTCAAGTGACTGGTTCTGACGCGGTAATGTTGTCCGAAGTAACGGCATAGATCGGGTTCCCGAACGGGTCGTACAAACCCTCGGCCCTCACTACGGAGGTCACGATCAGCCTCAGTTTGAGCCTTTTGTTCCCGGGCAAGAGGTAGGTGTTCCAGACCTCATCCTTCTCGGTGTAGCCGACTTTGGTTTTCGGAGCTTTTTCGATCACGTCCGGTTGCTGTGGCTGAGTGGAAGCTGGCCCCTTCCTATCTGATCTTGCGTTGGCGACAACTACGTTCTGTGTTGCGATTCCGAGTCCCTCACCTTTCCCAGGTGAGAGCGATTTGGTCTTGAAAATCTTGACCACGATAGGTCGAATCCTCAGAGTCGTTCCGTCGGTAAGCTCGTAGGTGTTCCATCCTTCCTTCTCAATCGTGAAATCCATTTCTTCAGGTTCAAAGGTGATGCTCAATATGTATCCCACAAAACCATCGGTTGAACTGAATCACACAGACCATGGAACTTGGCGTCAAGCGTTGCCAAGAAGTTCGCGTGACACCGAGAGGCGAGAACTGCATGGATGGAATCTGCCCCGCCGAAGATCGCCCATTCACCCTTTTTGTCTTGGACTGGATGACATTTCTCGATAACTTCCGTACAACTGGCAATGAATGGGCTTGCTAACAAAGAATCAGCACTCACTTCCTCCAATCCCAAATCCTCCACTAACCTATCAAACTTGTCCATGCCCAAGTCAATTCTCGTTTCCCGAAATAATTTCACTACCCGCAATAGGCGGTTTATGGTCAAGCTGAATGAACGGAAGATACGTTGGATCATCCATGAGAAGCTGAGGGGGAGGGGCGCAGGCGAGATAGCGCTGATCCAACGCGTCTCCCACAGGCGGGTCGAACAGATCTGGCAGGCCTACAGGCACACAGGCATCCCTCCAACACTGAAGACGCCAGGCAAGCCCAAAGGAGCGCCCGTGCGCCTACATGAAGCCGCCTTGATCTTGAAGGTCTACGATGAACTCAAAGTTAACGCCTTAACCCTGGAACGCGTACTCAGAGACACATACGGAGTCAAGCTTCCCCACAACAGGATCCACATGATCCTGAAGGAGGCTGGTAGAGCATTGCCTCAACAGAGCAAGCAGAAGAGACGCAAGTGGGTCCGCTACGAGCGAGAGCACAGCATGAGCCTCTGGCATATGGATTGGAAGCAGCTCCCTGACAGCCGCTGGTGGATCGCAGCCGAGGATGACGCCTCAAGGCTGATCGTCGGCTACGGAGTCTTCCAGGAAGCAACAGCCGAACACACGATCCACATCCTGAAGCAAGCCATCGACAAGCATGGACGCCCACGTCAACTCCTAACAGACCGCGGGTCACAATTCTACGCCAACGAAGGCGAACGACGCGAGAAGGGCATCAGCCAATTCGAAGCCTACCTCGCGGAGCAAGACATCAAGCACATCCTATGCCGCGTCAACCATCCCCAAACAAACGGGAAACTGGAACGCATCTACGGCGTCTACGAACAGAAACAACACCAATTCAAAACCATAGACGAATACGTCCACTGGCACAACGAGATCAAACCACACCTCAGCCTAAACATCGAAACACTAGAAACACCCATCCAAGCCTTCCACAGGAAACAACCACCCAAAGAAGAGAAGACCGAAACAGCAGAACCCCTAGTGAAATAATTATGGGAAATCACATCGCTACTTTCCTTTCTCAAGCGCTTTGACCCATTTGCTTTCCTTTCGACAAGTTCTCCCTCAAGCACCAAAAGTCTGGAAACCTAGGCGCCTCAAGACCTCTCAAGTCACCACCGTGTCCGTCGAGAGCATCATCGTGGAAAACTCGGGGCAGATCATACGCATCAAATAGCATTCTCAGTCATTCTTCAAGACAAGTTGGAATGGCCCGGGATGATTCCCAATTGAAGACCATGCGCATAAGTACATTGAATGAGTGGTATGAGGACACGTATGTGGAACCCGACTCGACTCAGGGGTTTACCTACTTAGAATGCGAGAAGGAGAGCCCATCAAGTTCCGGGTAGTTCATAAGTTGACCAACGCAACGCTACCGTGCACACGGGATCTTGCGGAGATGGAAGGATGCTTGTCGATATGTATCGGGTTTCATGTCTTGACCTGAGTGTGACCGAAGACATCGCCGGCGCACTCAAGCGTATTCAGGAGGGCTTTAAAGGCACGCAAGGATGCTTGGGGCAGAGGCTACTCAGGGATCTCGAACATCAGGAGAGGTTCATAGTCGTGAGCTATTGGCGCGATAAAGAAAGCTTGGCAAGCGTGAGCGCACTACACGCCACAATCGACGAAGCGCTCGACCGCCTCAAGGTCAAGGCAACAGCGAATGCCTACGGCATTATTCAGGACCTGTAGGGCGTCAACAGATTCCTGACGGTCGTCGATCACGTCCTACTGAGGTACGTCGAAGTGGAGCATGGCCTTCTTCTCGTGGCGGAAGATTGCTGCGGATGGCACTCCGAGCATGAAGGTTTCGATACGCTTTCTTGGTGGGACATGTATCCGGATGGTCTCTCCCCAAGTCTCCGTGTCTGCTTTCTCAAGAAGACGACAATCGTACGTATCAAATAACATTCTCGGTCATTGTTCAAGACACAAGTTGGAATGGCCCGAGATTGCGAGGGCGCTTGCCTCTCTCCAAGACGAGCCGGAGATTCCTGCGGAAGATTCTCGGCAACCATTAAATCAGCGGAAATCATCATGCCCTCCTGATGCGGGGGTCGCCCAGCCAGGTCAAAGGCGCAGGACTGAGGCTCCTGTCCCGTAGGGGTTCGAGATTCGGAAAACAAAACCGAGATTCCGAACGAAAGGGTTCAAATCCCTCCCCCCGCACCATTGAAAATGCTCTGACTCCTGTTTCTGAAGTGTGATGTTTCAGACCTAGACATATCGCTTATACTGCGCCAGATCTGCAGAACGCGGGTTCGAGCAGCGGAGTCGCCTTGGAGTCAAGGAAACGGATACTCGAAGAACCTTCTGAAATCGAGACCAAGATGAGTTTCGTTGATGGGGCAGAGAACCGGCTATTCTACAGAGGGATCGATGTTCGCTCTCTTGCGGAGCATAGCGGCTACGAGGAGGTCGCCTACCTTCTTCTCTTCGGGCTACTGCCCAATAGAGAGCAACTTGACGAGTTCACACGTAGAATGGCGGCTTGTCGAAGGATACCTGCGGGCACGGTTACTCTGATAGGATCACTTCCTCGGTCGGCCCTGCCCATGGATGTTCTCAGGACAGTGGTCTCGGCGATGGCCATGTTCGATAAGCCTAGGGAGAACCGTAGGGAGGCACTCTTGGATGTGGCGATCGAGCTGATCACTCAAGCACCGACGATCGTCACTGCTCACAATCATATCCGGAACTTGCGTCTGCCGATAGAGCCAGACCCAGAGCTCGGACATGCTGCAAACTTCCTGCATATGCTGAAGGGTACTAAACCGGACGAATACGAGGCCAAGGTTCTCGATACCTGTTGGGTCCTCCACGCTGATCATGGCCTGAACCCTTCGACATTCGCGGCAAGGGTAACTGCTTCAGCCCAGTCGGACATGTACGCAGCGCTCACCACGGCAATTGGAACGCTGAAAGGCGCAATTCATGGTGGAGCGAATCAGAAAGTCATGGAGATGCTCCTTGAAATTCGCGAAGGGGAAAAGATGAGTGAATACGTGAGGAACTTGCTGAGACAAGGGAAGAAGATTCCTGGATTTGGTCACAGAATCTACAAAGGCGAAGATCCAAGGGTCGAACACCTCCGCAGTCTCTCTAAATCTCTATGTGAGAGGACGAACAACAATCATTGGTTTGAGCTTTCGAGAAAACTGGAGGAGGCTGTCTCTCAGGAAAGAGATCTCCACCCGAATATGGACTTCTACTCGGCCACACTCTATTATGCGCTAGGAATCCCGGTCGACATGCTCACAACAATGTTCGCATGTAGTCGTATGGCTGGCTGGACAGGTCACATAATCGAACAGTACGAACTGAACAGACTGATACGCCCTTTGGGAGACTACGTTGGCGATCTCAGCGTGGAGTATGTTCCTATAGAGAAGAGGCGATAGCTCGTACGAGCAGAACGGACCGACAGATCACGACGCGTACGCCTACAGAGAGAAAGCGCAGGTCCGCAGACACGGGGTCTAGTTTGCACATTTCGTTTTGATGGAGAACACCAATGAAGGTAACAGGAGGGAAGGCGACCAAGCGCGCGCGACTTGGAAAGATAACTGCATCCATTGCCCGTGGCACGATAAGGTCGGCACAATTCTGTATCGCATCAGGCTTGGGATATCACATCATCGATTCCGAATGGAAGATGAACTACCTTCATGACGACGAAGTCGCTGACCTCCTGCGGGTTTCAGACCCGAATGTCACTACAATCTTGACTTACTCTACTCGTCACTCTTATTGCGAGAGAAATATCCGGCAGGCAACGATAGGCGCATCCGGTTTCGAGAAGTTTGGGTTGTGCCTTGTTGCGGGAAACGCGGCATACTTGGACGCGGACGAGCGCAGACGTCCTTTGGCGAGGACTGTTCGTGAAGCCGTAAAGTCGGTCAGGAAGAATTGCGGAGACCGTGAAGTCTGGATAGGAACAGAGGGTGTTCTGCGGCTCGCCTCAGAACTAGTAGTTGAGTACGATCTGACGCCGTTCCTGCTATTCGACAAGAGTCTGGAATCGAATGTCCGTTCATTGAGGGATCGCGGATTCACGGGAGGTTTCGCGATATACGTTCCATTCTACATCTCCATCAATCGTCGAAGAGTACTTCATGACGTCCTCTATCGTCTTTCAGGCTACATGCTCCGCAGGAAATGGGTCAGAGAAGAGGCCAAGCGGCTGAACTATGATTTGACGCTGCCCCTGCTGAGAAGCCTGGTTCAAGAGAAGAGACCATTGTCAAAGAAACTCACGAAGAGTCCACTGGGCATGCTCCTGGCAGACGCTGCAGGTTCTCTCTCAGTTTTCGGAGACCCACACCTCGTCGAGGAGCGATTGCGAGAAATCGCAAGAGTCGGACCCAAGGTCATTGTTGGTCTGCCGATCAAGGAGAGCGAGGATCAGGTCTCCGCTTTCAGCAAGTGCCTCAACGCTGCTACGGGCTGAGGATTCTGTCCAGAGAATGAGAAGACAACTCCTTTTCGTGTGCGGTAGGAATCTCTTTCTGAGCTAGGCGACTAGGGACTGCTCTCTTCGAGAGGACCTGAGAATTAGCTAGATGTTTCGAAGGTATGCCGGTGAAACCGGAGACAGCAAAGTCAGAAGACGCCGAGATTGAGCAGGATCTCCGCATTTCGGCAGCTCTAAACCAGAGTCTAAAACTATCCCCCCGCACCAGCGCTCGCTCAGCTGCTGACTGGACAAGAATCACCGATCGCTGTCGGCAAAGCACGTGCTGGAAGATAAGCTCCGCACGCAGCGAAATAGTGTTTCTGTGTTTGTCTTCACAAGACGATACTTAATGATCAAGCACTATGACTCTGACGAGCAAGTCAGCAAGTGAAGATTCTCTTGCGAAACATCCGAGTCTACCAAAAGCAATGCTCGCTACAACGGCCAGAACGTCCAAACGTAAGTTGCGTCGGCCCATATTTTCTGGCGCCGTCTGCAAAGTCTTATAAGCGCAGCGCTTCGTTACCGGATATTCTAAAATTTCAGGTGTTGATCTGAACATGAAAAGAAGTAGTCAAATTGCGATAGCTGTAGTGATCATCATCGTGGTGGTAGCCGGAGCGGCGTGGTATGCTCTGACTCCACCTCCAGGCCCACCGACAACAACAACCACTGAAGTTCCGACCACGACAACCGCCCCCATGGCCCCCAGCGTTCTCACAATCTCGTTTGCGAATGTGCCTAACACAGACCCTGCCGTTGGCTCAGACGAAGCCAGCTCCAGTGGCTTCGTCAATCTGTATGACACGCTCGTCTTTCCTACTCCGTCAGGTGATGTCGTGCCCAGTGTAGCAACGAGCTGGTCCGTCAGCTCCGACGGCCTCACTTGGACCTTCAAGCTGAGAAGCGATGTCAAGTTCCATGATGGAACTCCGCTTACCGCTAACGACGTGGTTTTCTCTCTGAACAGGATGCTCACGATCGGTCAAGGGTATTCCTACCTCTTCACTCCATACGTAGATCAAGTTTCGGCGCCCAATGATCAGACCGTTGTAATCAAATTGAAGACGACATTCGGTCCGTTCCTCGGCAGCACCGTAAGGATCTACATTCTCAACAGTAAGCTGGTAACCTCCCACTTCAAGACGCCAGGACCCTACGGTGACAATGGAGACTACGGAAGCGACTGGCTCCTAACACATGATGCTGGGTCGGGACCTTACATGATCAAAGAAATGAAACTCGAGGCGTACATGCTGATGGAAAGATTCACGGGCTACTGGGGCGAGGTCCGCAAGGACGCACCGGATCAGGTGAAATTCCTCGGCACCACGGAGCCAGCTACTATCAAGACAATGCTCAGCAACGGGCAGCTCGACATAACCGACCAGTGGCAACCGACAGAGAACCTTGAGGCTATGGCAAAGCTGAACGGAGTGACAAGGACAGACATCCCCACCGCCGGGGAGTTCTATCTTATGATGAATACCAAGATGGCCCCGACCGATGACATCTACTTCAGAGCAGCCGTCACATACGCCTTCGACTATGACACCGTCGTGAAGAGCATTATCCCAGGGGCCACCGAGTCCGCCGGTCCTGTGCCAACTGCTCTTCCGGGGCATGATTCGAACGCGCCCAAATACCACCGAGACTTGGCAAAGGCGATGGAGTTCATCAAACAGTCGAAGTACTACGGAAAACTGGACCAGTACCCCATTGTCTACCACTGGATAGCGGAAGTTCCCGATGAAGAGAAAGTCGCACTCCTGTTCGCTGACAACATGAAGGACATAGGGGTCAAGGTCCAAGTCGTGAAGGTTCCATGGCTGACGGTAGTCGATGAGATGGGTAAGCTCCAAACCGCTCCAAACATTGTTACGATATTCGTCTCCGCCTCTTACGCCGAGGCGGGCTCCATGCTACAACAGAGATATCATTCCAAGTCGGCCGGGACATGGGAGCAGAACGAGTGGTTGCAGAACTCCACAATCGACTCTATGATAGACGATGCGGTCGCCACACTGGATAAGAATGAGCGGTTCGCCAAGTACATCAAAGTGCAGGAGGCACTGGTAGCCATGTACCCAAGCATATTCACCTACGACCAGGTTGAGAGAAGAGCATACTACGCAGTGTATGTGGACTGGTACGCAGCGAAAGGCCAGTGGTCTCCAGTCTTGGGCTACAACTTCGACTGCCGTAACATAGGCTTCGACGCAGCCGGGAAGGCTGCACTGTTTGGCAGCTGATCGGAAGGTCTGCAAGGATAGACATCGCTAAGAAACCCCTCACACTGTTTGGGATCGGGGGCTGATCTGCGGATCCGCCCCCACACCCTCCTTTTTTATGCAAGTCCCTCTAGTTGGGTAGGACCCAAAATGCGAATGAGTACCTTCGTCCTCAAGAGACTGTCCTACACCGTATTCGTCTTGTTCGGGCTCTCGATACTGATATTCATCATCGCAAGGGTACTGCCCGGTGATCCTGCAAGGCTGGCATTGGGCCCGAGGGCGCCGGATTGGGCCGTCGAAAACCTGAGGCAACAGCTGCGACTCAATGAGCCGTTGTACGTTCAGTACTTCTACTGGGTCAGAGACGCTCTCAGCGGTAGCCTAGGCGTATCTCTTGTTACAAGGAGAGACGTGATGGTGGACATTCAGGAGTTCCTGCCAGCTACGGTGGAGCTCATAGTGCTTGCAGCCTTGCTGGACATGGCTCTTGCTATACCAATCGGGATGGTTGCGGGAAGAAGAGCAAATTCGTGGTTTGACAACGTTGTAAGGGTGCTGTCGTACGTTGGTGTTGCAGTACCCGCGTTTGTCGTCGCCATTATTTTCATTCTCGTCTTTGGATTCATGCTCAACATAGCCCCAAGTATCGGCAGGATCAGCCCGAATATCGTAGCTCCTCCTACTGTGACGGGTTTGATCACGATTGATTCTCTGATATCCGGAAACATGGTTGCCTTCTTCGACGCGGTGGCTCATCTGATCCTTCCTGCTCTTGCCCTTTCGCTTGGACTTATAGCACAAGAGGCTAGAATTACCCGCTCCAGCGTAGTTGAGAACCTTAACAAGGACTACATTCTATCAACCGTTTCACACGGCGTTCCCGAGAGATTGCTGACCCTAAAGTACCTCTTGAAACCCTCGTTGATCCCCACGGTCTCAGTAATGGGGCTGGACATGGCTTCTCTGATAGGCAACGCGTTTCTGGTTGAGTTGATCTTCAATTGGCCTGGCGTTTCCCGTTATGGGATTACGGCGATGCTGAGAAAGGACCTGAACGCCATAGTCGCTGTAGTGATGATAGCAGGCATTATCTTCGCTATTGCAAATATTGCCGTGGACTTGATTGTCGCATACCTTGACCCAAGGATAAGGATGATCGAAAAGGCTGCGTAGGTGAAGCAAGCATGAGGCGTGCGACATCTCATGGGCGATTCGATTACAGGAAGAGTTGGCACAAGTTCTCAAGGAACTATCTATCCGTGGTTGGGCTGGGGGTGGTGCTACTCGTGGCCTTTCTGGCAATCTTCGCCTCTTACGTAACCCTGTATCCATCACATGCAGAGTTCTACGTGAACTTTCCGGAAGCACGTGAGCCTCCAAACTGGGCCCACCTATTCGGGACAGATCAGTTTGGAAGGGACGTACTCACCAGGATCGTCTTCGGTTTCAGGTACTCACTGATGATGGCGATCGTGGTCTTGTCCTTGGTTGTTGCGCCGGGTGTAGTGCTAGGTCTCGTCGCGGGGTACTACCGAGGCGGCAAGGTCGACATGGCAATTATGAGGACTGCTGACATCTTCCTTGCTGTTCCGCCCCTGGTGCTGGCTCTTTCCATATGTTCTGTCCTGACGCCGAGTGTGTTCAACGCGATGATGGCCGTCTCCCTGATGTGGTGGCCTTGGTACACGAGGTTGGTGTACAGCATCGCGTCTTCACTCAGAAACGAAGCCTTCGTTCAGGCCGCGGAAATAGCAGGAGCAAGCCCGTTTCACATCATATTCAGGGAGATCCTGCCGAACTGTCTAGGTCCCATATTGACGAAAATGACTCTAGACGCCGGCTGGGTGATCTTGATAGGCGCCAGCCTAAGCTTCGTCGGCCTCGGCGCGCAGCCTCCCACCCCTGACTTGGGAACAATGGTCTCTGATGGCGCGAAGTTGCTGCCTGAACAGTGGTGGATCTCAATCTTTCCCGCATTGACCATAGTCCTCGTCATACTTGGCTTCAATCTGTTGGGCGACGGCGTGAGAGACATGTTCTCAGCGGAGACGGTCTAATGGCAGAACAGCTGCTAGAGGTCAACGACCTCTGCGTCAACTACAAAGTCTACGAAGGATTGCTGAGGGTCCTAAACGGCGTTTCCCTCAGTGTCGGCTCAAAAGAGAAAGTGGGAATAATAGGCGAGTCTGGCTGCGGCAAGACGACCACCATGAAGGCCGTAATGCGAATCTTGGCCACCAACGCCGTGGTCCCCAGCGGGACGATAGCGTACAAAAGTAATGACCTCCTGAAGCTTGGAAGACAAGAGTTGATGAGGCTGCACAGGACGAGCATGTCCATGATATTCCAGGATCCAACAGCCGCTCTCAACCCAGTCTTCAAGGTAGGAGAACAACTAAAGGACATAGTGCGTTACTCCGAATTCACGAGCAATGCACCGACCAAACAAGAAGTGAAAACGAAGGCGGTGGAGCTCCTGAAGAGCGCCGCTCTGCCCGAGCCTGAGAGGATCTTGGATAGTTACCCGTTCCAGTTGAGCGGGGGCATGAGGCAGCGAGTCTGCATAGCAATGTCCTTGGCCTCAGCCAAAGATCTGTTGATCGCCGACGAGCCAGGCACGTCTCTGGATGTCACAATAGAGGATCAGATCATGAGGCTGCTGAAACAGATAGTCGAAGACAGAGGCCTCTCGGTCATCCTGATAAGCCACTCGATAGGTGCGGTCAAAGGCTTCGTGACCAAACTGTATGTCATGTACGCGGGTACGATGGTAGAGGAGGCCCCCACCGACGAGCTCTTTTCCAATCCGGTGCACCCCTACACGCAGAATCTCTTGAAAGCGGTACCGAAGCTTACAGGTGGAGGGGTCCCCGAGGGGATCGCTGGCAGGATACCTAGCTACCTAACGATCGGTGACGGATGCAGGTTCGCCTCGAGGTGCAGGTCTGCCAAGGAAAGTTGCCACGTTCATGCGCCCCCCGCTTTTGACATTGGGAACGGTCACAGAGTAGCGTGTTTTCACTACGGTGACATTTGATGTCTGCAGAGGAGATAATGATCGTTAAAGGTCTCAAGAAGTACTTCAAGACGACGCGGGGGATTGTAAAGGCCGTTGACGATGTCTCATTTTCCGTGATGAAGAACGAAACCTTCGGCTTGGTGGGCGAATCCGGGTCGGGGAAGAGCACCGTGGGCCACGTCGTCATGGGGATCTACGGGCCGACCGCCGGAAGCATCACATTCATGGGAAACGACATATCCATGGGCGTAGGCAGACGGGCGAAGGAACTCAAGAAGCGACTCCAGATCGTCTTTCAAGATCCCGCATCCTCCCTAAATCCCAGGAGGACGATAGGGCAGATCTTGGAACTGCCTCTCCGGGTCCACCGGCTCGCGCCAGAGGGAAAGTACCGCGAGAGAGTTCTCGAGATCATGGACCTCATTGAGCTACCACGAGAGTTTGCTGAGCGATACCCGGGCGAGCAGGGTGGGGGCGAGAAGCAAGCTGTGGCTATTGGTAGAGCCTTGGCCACCGGGCCGACCTTCATCGTGTTGGACGAGCCCACGTCTGCGTTGGACGTGTCGATCCAAGCAAAGATCATCAACATGCTCATGAAGTTCCAGAAAGAGTTCGACCTGTCATACCTGTTTATCACCCATAATCTCAGCTTGATGCGGAACGTCGCCCAAAGAGTGGGAATCATGTACTTGGGCAAAATCGTGGAGCTAGCTGGCACGCCAGAATTCTTCAGCAATCCCCTTCATCCATACACTAAGATGCTGCTCTCGGCGGTGCCCGTGATCACACCCGAGGAGGAAAAGCTGAAGCCCGAGAAGGTTACGAGCACGGGAGAGATTTCCGGAGCTCTGAATGTTCCGCCCGGCTGCAGCTTTCATCCGCGGTGCCCGTTCGTCATGGACGTGTGCAGCAAGGTGGTGCCTGCTCAGATAGAATACAAGAAGGGCCATTACGTTGCATGTCACCTCTACAATCAGGCTTAAGTGCCAAGCGACTTAACCCGAGATAATCGAAAGCTGGAATTCGAGACATGGCGACTAAGATTATGTTCATTAATCCGGTTGGGACGGCCGCCTTCGACGAGCACATCTTGTCCATCTTAGACAAGGTTCGCAGAAAGGACGTGCAACCTACGGTGGTACACCTGCCCAAAGGTCCAGATCACCTCGAGTATCACTACTACGAGCACCTAGTCACTCATGACATGCTGAATGAGATCAGGAGAGCAGAGGCTGAGAAGTTTCACGCCGTCGTCATAGGCTGCTTCTACGACCCTGGACTAAGAGAGGCCAGAGAGCTGGTAAGCATTCCAGTCATTGGGCCAGCTGAGTCTACGATGCTTGTAGCCTGCACTCTCGGACACAAGTTCTCCATCCTAGTTGGCAGAAGAAAGTGGATACCTAAGATGGAGAGCAACGCAAGGCTATACGGCCTTGGGGAGCGGCTGGCCTCCATCAGGCCCTTGGGGATAAGAGTGACAGAAATGCTCGCGCAGCAGAAGAAGCTGAAGGAATCAACCGCAAGGGAGGCTCGGGCAGCAGTCGAAGAGGACGGGGCCGAAGTGATCGTGATGGGCTGCACGGCGGAATCGGGCTTCGCCGACGAACTGAGCAGGGCGCTAGGCGTTCCGCTGTTGGATCCCGTTGTCACATCATGGAAGTTCGCCGAGATGCAGGCGGACATGTACTCCACGTTAGGGATCTCTCACAGCAAGGTCTACGGCTACGAGAGCCCCCCGAAGGATGAGGGCTGGTTATAGGACGCAGGTTACTCTTCCACGAGGACCCAGAACACGACACAGGTTTTCCCTTTCACGTTCTCGACGAAATGCTTGGTTCCTCTGGGATTGTAGAGAACATCGCCCTCCTCCAAAACCAAAGTCTCGCCGTCTGCGTGAAATGTGCAGTTCCCGGATACGACATAAGAGATCTCGGATTGACGATCATGTAGGCTGTGCGACTCGCTGGGTAGTCTCTGACCTGACAGAATGGTGGCCGTCCCGAATTGAATGCGAGGGGCTTCCCCTTCCTTTACGAAGTATTCTACCGTGCTCCTCGGCAGATTTCCTCCTTTGAAGTGCAGTAGTTTCGAACTCGGATTTCTCATCGACCGATCGACCAAGCTGATAATCTCGCATGAAGCCCAGATATGTTCATCGCAGGAGTATTGGCCTGCATAGTACAGGCTTAAATGGAAAAAGGCTGTCACCCAAGGGAGCATGATCGTAAGAGCTGCAGTAGACGTAGGCGGCACATTCACTGACGTTTGCGCGCTCGACGAAGATACCGGAGAATTGATTTTCGTCAAAGACTCGACCACTCCAAAGGACTTCTCAGTTGGTGTGATGAACACTATCAGAAAGAGCGGGGTCGAAGGTGACAGAATCAAACGCTTTGTGGCTACTGGCTCAACCATGGTAATTAACGCGATAACGGAGAGAAAGGGCGTAAAGACAGGTCTCATAACTACGAAAGGGTTCAGAGATATCTTAGAGATCCAAAGATCCAACCGCACAGACATGTACAACTTCATGTACAAGAAGCCCGAGCCTCTCGTTCCCAGGTTCCTTAGGACGGAAGTACGAGAAAGAGTAGCAGCCGACGGCTCTGTCATCGAACAACTGCACGAAGAAGACCTTCAGGAAATATCTTATCTGTTCAAAAGAGAAGGCGTTCGTTCAGTTGCCATCTGTCTCTACAATTCGTACGCAAACGCAAGTCACGAGGAAAGATGCGCAGCCAAGATCAAGGAACTTTTTCCGGGCGTGTACGTGTCGACCTCCGTATCGCTCTCTTCCGAGTGGAGGGAATATGAGAGGACCAACACAACCGTCACAAATGCATACATCCAACCAATAGTCGACAGCTACCTCCGCAATCTCAGAAAAGGTCTCAAAGATCTAGGCGTACAGGCCGACCTTTTCGTAATGCAGTCGAACGGCGGAGTATCCTCATTCGAGCAAGCGATTGCCACTCCTGTATTCCAAGTGGAGTCAGGTCCTGCAGGTGGAGTCATCGGGGCAGCGACCGTAGGAATCGCAGCTGGAATGCGGAATGTGATAGCTCTCGACGTAGGCGGAACCACGGCGAAGACTTCTCTCGTTGATGACGGCAAGGTCAGAATAAGTCCGGAGTACAATCTCGAGAAGACGCCATTCTTCGCAGGCTATCCCCTCAAGGTTCCGATAGTCGACATTGTGGAAATAGGAGCCGGCGGGGGAAGCATAATCTGGGCAGATGAGGTTGGATCCCTCAGAGTCGGGCCGATAAGCGCTGGTGCGGACCCCGGGCCGGCGTGCTATGACAAAGGTGGAGAAAGGCCGACACTCACAGACGCTTTCGTTCTCACCGGTATCATCGATCCTGGCTACTTCCTGGGCGGTGACATCCGCCTGCGCAAGGACCTTTCTGAGAAGGCCTTGAGGCCCCTAGCCAAACAGCTGAGTTTGCCGCTCAATGAGCTGGCACTGGGAGCAATCAGAATCGCCGACGCAAACATGGTCAACATGATCAAGCTGGTATCTGTCAGAAGAGGCTACGACCCAAGGGATTTCGCGCTAGTCGCGTTTGGTGGTGCGGGCCCAATGTTCGCCGCCGACTTAGCCCGCGACCTCGGCATAGGGACTGTGATAGTCCCACTCGTCCCGGGAGTATTCTCAGCGTGGGGTATGCTGCTCACGGACCTGAGACACGACTTCGTCCAGACGAAGGTCATCTCATTCGACGAAGGCAGCTTGACCCAATTGAACTCCATTTATGAGAAATTGAGACAAAAAGCGACTGAAATCCTAGAACAAGAAGGCGTGAAGAAGGAGGACGTATACTTCAGACCTTCTCTGGACCTAAGGTACCTTGGGCAAGAGCACACCGTCAACACGCCGGTTGACTCAACTCCGCTGAAGAGCACCGACATTCAGAAAGTCAGGGGCAGATTCGATAGGCTGCATCACAAGCAGTACACATTCAGCTTGAAAGATCCCTTGGAGGTCGTCAATACTAGACTGACTGCATACGGCCGCGTAAAGAAGCCCAAAGTCAAGCCGATGAGCAGATCCAGATCTTCGCTGTCGAAGGCAAGGAAGGGAGAGCGTGCCGTCGGATTGCTCGGCGGACAATACCGCGCCAAGGTATTCGAAAGGTCACTACTTCCACCTGGCGCCAAGATCGAGGGGCCAGCTGTCTTGGAAGAGAAAACGGCGACAACACTCGTCGGGCCCAAAGACGTGATGACAGTTAACAAGTACGGGCATCTCATCATCAAGGTGAAGAAGGGGGCCGTTTAGATGCCAAAGACAGACAGATTCACCCTTGAGATAATAGGCAGTAGCCTCGTTTCGGCAGCAGAAGAAATCTTCGCCGCCTTCGGAAGAACAAGCAAAAGCCCCGTAATCTACGAAGTGCTCGACTACGCCTGCGGCATCACAGATGCGAAAGGTAGACTGATTGCCCAAGCCAATGGAGTGCCAGGTTTCCTAGGAATCCTCGACATTGCGGTGAAGGATGCGCTGAAGAAGTTTGGGCCAGATGGCTTCGAAGACGGCGACATAATCGTCATGAATGTGCCACACACCCACGGAACTCACCTTAACGACGTAACACTGATCATGCCGGTCTTCTACAAGCACAAGCTCCTCGCATTCTCTGCCAACAAGGGACACTGGTCTGAAGTGGGCGGCATGCACTTCGGCAGCTGGACATCAGATGCGACAGAAATCTACCAAGAAGGATTGCAGTTCCCCGCGATCAAGCTGTACAGTAGAGGCAAGCCGAACAACGATCTTTTCGATCTGATCCGATGGAACGTCAGAACCCCTGACATGACCATGGGAGACATGGAAGCCCAGGCAGCGTCTCTACGGGTCGGCGGCAGACGAATAGTCGAACTATGCGAAAAGTACGGTCTGAGTGCCCTAGAGGAGTACATAGAGTGGGGCATACAACAAGGGCGTCTCATGACCAAGAAGAAACTTGAGGAGCTCCCGCATGGAAGATGGGAAGTTGAAGACACAATCGACGATGACGGAGTATCCGACAATCCAATTCCAGTGAAGGCGGCTGTTGAGATATCCAACGATAAGTTCCTTGTGGATCTGACAGGTTCAGGGCCTCAAGCAAGGGGATCCATCAATTCGCCATACCCTGCCACGCTATGTGCTGCCAAAGCAATAATGAAAGCCGTCATTGATCCACACGAGCCCGTGAACGAAGGAAACTTCGAGCAACTTCAACTCATAGCCCCTGAGGGAAGCATATTCAACCCAAAGTATCCGGCTCCCACCTCGACTTATTGGGAGGCCATGTCATTCGTCACGGACATCGTCTGGAAAGCTCTCGCGCCCCATATGCCGGACAAGCTTACAGCCGGACATTTCCTCAGCGTCTGCGCCACAATTGTGGGGGGAATCGATGACAAAACGAAACAACCCTTCGCCATAGTGGAGCCCCAGGCAGGCGGCTGGGGAGGAGGTCTGAACAAAGACGGTGAGAGTGGCCTCGTCTGCAGTGGCGACGGAGAGACTTTCATAATGTCGAACGAAGTCATAGAAGTGAGACAGCCGATCAGGGTAGAACAGTACTCGCTGAACGTTGAGGACGGCTGTGGCCACGGTATGTTCCGAGGAGGCTTCGGTCTGGTAAAGGACTACAGGATACTGAACTCAGAGGCTTCGTTCACGGCATCATTCGGCAGATCTGTATACCCCTGCTGGGGGATGGAGGGCGGTCAGAAGGGCACTCCCAACTATTTCATAATAATGAAGCAAGGGCAAGAACCACGCAAGACCAGAAAAGTTGCCGCAGAAGTGATGAAGAAGGGGGATCTGGTCAGACTCAGAACAGGCGCCGGAGGCGGCTACGGTAATCCTCTGCAGAGAGACGTGCAGCGTGTAGCGTGGGACGTCAAGAACGAATATATTTCGAAACAGGACGCCGAGCGAATATACGGAGTCGCCTTCAAGAAGGGCTCAACAGAACCTGACGTGGACGCGACGGCCAAGTTGAGGGCGCGATAGAACACCTAGCTGGTGCAGCAGCGGCTACTCGCGCCGCTGCTCGTGCCATACTCACGGTGATTTGACCAAACGAAGTCCCTAGACTGTCAGCTCGCGGGATCGTTTTCGCACGAGCGAGGCTGGCTACTCGGGATGTCTATCGAGCTTTTCTCTTTGACCGAACTTCGGGTTGAGTCGGTGCTCTTGGGGCTGACGTGATCATCTTCAACCACGAGAACATAATCGATAACGTCACTTGCGAAGAGCCTACCCTTTAGCCCGAAGGCATCGAGCACATGATCATGAACACCGAAATCGTAATCGGGAACAGACAAGACAGGGGCCGCTTACCTGCGAAAATTCTGTGGCAGGGAGCGCGGCAACCGTAAGTGTTTCGCGCGGAAAAGCGTAATATGCCGCAATGTTCGGGAGTATTCTTGATTGCGATGACCTTGGAACAAGAAATGTTGGAAGAGCTGAAGAAGATACGTGAAGCTGTGACACCAAAGCCCCAGCCTCCGCCTCCGAAAGGGATCTGGGCCGAGTTCGTCGATTTCCTGGGTAAGAGTGGCGTACTTGGCCTGGCCATCGGTTTCATCATGGGCCTCTACGTGAGCAAGGTCGTTTCCGCCTTGGTTGCGGATATTATCATGCCGATTCCAGGTGCCTTCATTCCTGGAGGTGATTGGAGAAAGGCCGTTGTCACCCTACCTGTAGGGCAAGGTATGTCATTCGCTTTAGGTGACTTTGTTGGCGTCATAATCGACTTCGCGATAGTCTCATTGGTAGTGTTCCTGATGGCAAAGTATGCGAAGAGGATGGGGTTGAAGTAACTCCTTCTTCAGGCGGTTTCGGTGCGACGAACAAGCGTTTTCAAGCGGGTCCGACTACAACGGCCGTCCCGTAGGCGAGAACTTCGTCCATCCCCTCAGCTATCTCAGTGGTATCGTATCGCATACCAATGACCGCGTTTGCGCCCATAGCACGGGCGTGATCGATCATGTGCTGGAGTGCCTCCGATCGTGCCTGCTCACACATATCGATGAAAGCATCAACCTTGCCTCCAACGATCGCGCTCACGCCTGCCTGGAATCGCCCTCCAATGCCACGGGTTCTGACTGTCAATCCCCTTACGATTCCAAGCTCCTTCACAATTCTGTAACCCGAAATGGAGAATGCTGTGGTGCATGGAATCTGCGTGGGCTCAGGATGAGCGGGAAGGCCGCTTACGTTAGTCGTTGATCCGCCACCGGCAGGAGATATGGCACTACCACACTTCTGACAGAATGCAGTTCCAGCCGAAAGCTCTGATCCACATTTCGCACAGAATGGCATCGCAACACACACAGCCTAGCAAGTGGGAAGAAACCCTCATATGTATATTGGCCCCACGGCATGTCAAATTCGATTCGGATTGGCTCGATCTTGCCCCCTCAGTGACGACGGCCAATCCCGCAGATATTCACTCGATCGACAAGGAATGAAAATGCGTGGAAGTTCCTGTTCAGAATCTCAGCGAAAAAATGCGCCAGATCATTGCTGATAGAGAGCGATCCTACCGAGGACAATTCTCATCAAATGAAAAACGCATCTTGAAATCAGTCGGGGCAGTTGAAAGGGCGGCAACGAATCTCACTGAGGCAGTTGGGCGGGCGTGGGGAACCCTGACTAAGCCCGCAGAGCAACATGGCGTTCGACTTTCGGAACAAGTTCTTGAGGCTTGCAGATCTTTAGCTGCGCATGCACCTAATGCGTCATACGCTGATTTGAGGAAGTTCCAAGAAGAATCGGTTCAAATCGTTCGATCTATCGTCAAAACGTACAACAAGTATGTCCCGAGCATCATACGAGCGGTCAAATCTGAGTCCTCCTCCCTCGAAGATTCCATTGCAACCCTTAGTCAGAGCGTTACAGAACTCGGCCAAGTGCTTGATACCTCGAATTTGAGGGGACTTCAACTCATGGCAAAAGACGCGGATCAGCTCGTGCAGACTGCCCGTGAACTGAGTCTCAAGATCGATGAGATCCACCAAGCGAAAGAAGCTGCCAAGAAACTACAGGCTCAGGAAGCAAAACTTCAGAGCCACCTCTCCTCTCTAAGTCATGATCAGGACCTCAAAGAACTGAATCAGATAAAAGAGCAAGCTCAACAGAAAGAAGCAGAGATCCTCGCGTTGCTCGAACCTTTGCTGAAGCCACTGCGGAAGATGGATAGAGTTGAGGGCAAAGCGCTTGAGGGACCGAGTAGGACCCTTGTCGGCAAAGTGGTTGAGGATCCACTACTCGCTGTGCTGGAGATTCCAGCTGGCGAGATGCGACAACTGCTCGATTTGGTTTACCAGTTGCTTGAGCGCGATGAGCTGCTCCTTGATCAGAGGAGAAAACGGAGAGCCGCCGAAGCCATAGAAGTACTTCGAGCGGGAGCGCTTGACCGATTCAAGGAGGAGCATGACATCTTGGAGGCAAACCGACGAGAAGTCCTGAGACAGCTCAAGGGCTCCGGTCTCTACGACCAGTGGCTCTCAGCTCACAAGCAGTCAGATGATCTTCGCACAGAAATCACTCAATCTCACAACCACATCGCCGAATTGGAATCACAGGAAGCGCGACTACGCGCTTCTGTCTTGGCCGACAAGGAGGGGATACAGTCTGCTCTCCGGAAAGTTACGGACGAAGAGGTATCTATACTTGTGTGATTCTAGGGGAACCTCTTTCACACAGGTTCGGTACGGCCCAGTGATAAACCCTATCCGCTAATCAGTGAACGAGCAAGGAGGAATATGTTGCTCTTGTGCTCCCGAATTCGCCTCATCGAGTAAGCCCACCAGCTCTTCCCGAACGGGATATACTCACTTACTCGATATCCCCTCTCAACGAGTTCCAGTTTCTTTTTGTCTCTGATCCCCATCAGCATTTCGAACTCGAAGTCTGCGTGATGAACACTGCTCAGGCGAGCTGCTTCTTCAATCAGTTTCTCGTCATGAGTTGCGACTGCGAAACCTCTTCCGCGCTCGAACATGATTCGCATGAGCTTCGAGAAGTTCCCGTTAATCTGATCCTTCCGCTTGTAGACGATTTCCGGGCTTTCATTGTAGGCACCTTTGCACAGTCTAATTGCTCCTCCAACATCGAGAATACGATTCACGTCATCTTCGCTTCTCTTCAAGTAGGCTTGGATAGCGACCCCGACGTTATCGTATCTCTTGCGGAGCTCAATGTAAGAGTCAACTATCTGTGCCGTGAACGGCGAACCCTCTATGTCGACCCAGACGAAGGTTCCAAGCGATTTGGCCTTGCTCTGGATCTTGTTGAGGTTATCTCTAAAGAGGGATGGATCAATCATCAAGCCCAACTGAGTAGGTTTCACGGAAATGCAGCTCTCGATCTGACGTGACTTGAGCGTCTCCATAATCTCTAGGTATTTCGTCGTGGCAGCAATCGTATCTTCTCGGGAAGTCGTATCCTCCCCAAGCAGGTTGAGTATTCCTCGCACTTTGCGAGTGTTAGATTGTTGAGCGCGCGCGTACGCGTCTTCACAAGTCTCCCCCGCGATCCAGTGCTTCGCAATCCGAAGAAGTAGACCTGTCCACAGACTCGCCAAATTGCTCGCCGCCTTTGAACGCCAACAATACGGTATAAAATAGTTGGTGGCGGGGATTCCCTATGTTCGAACGGTCTAATAGTAGGAGTCTGAGGATTTCACTCCGAATCAGTATCAGAAGCCATGGCGAAATCGATGCCCGATGCGTCTTCACATGTGAGAGTTGTGGCGTTAGGAGACAGCCTAACAGTGGGTTTTCAATCATACGGACTCAACGAAGACATAGGGAAGTCGACTCCATACACTGATTTCCTGATCGATCATATCAGAACGGACTTTCCGTCTGACTCACTCTCAATCGAGATCATCAACAAGGGGATTGTCGGTGAGCTTTCCGAACAGATGCTAACTCGATTCGACTCAGACGTGATCCGTCTCTCGCCTAGAGTAGTGATAGTCTTAGGCGGTTCGAACGACTTGGGGTGGGGGCTCGCTCCAAGAGAGGTACTCTCGAACCTCAGTAAGATGTATAGGCTTTCGCTTGAGAACCAGATGACGCCGATCGCGTGCACCGTGCCATCAGTACTCGGATACGACGAGGGAATATCCCCACGAATCGAACTGAACAGGCTACTGCAGGAACACTGTCAAGAAATGGGGATACGTTGCGTTGATGTTTTCCGTGCGACGCTCGACCGTGCCACGATTCGACTTGCTTTACAGTACTCGAGTGACGGTCTGCATTTGAATTCTGAAGGTTACAGGAAGATGGGCACAGTTATCTACGAAGAGGGATTGCGCCCTATCTTGCATGCAATAGTAGAGCGTGGAGTCTCGAGCGAAAGCACTTGAACTTCCATGCGAGACTCTGGCGTCTCTTGAGCGCTTTTACTGTGTATTGCTTGCTGTCACTTGAAAGACGAGGGGTGATGATTCCTTAGGGCTTGCATCCTATCGCGTCGCCAAATCGGGTTTTCGGCAATGGTGCCTTCTTCTTCATTAGACGATCGTATTCGCTGTCTTCCAAGACAGCCACGCATCGGCCTATGCTTGATTCTCCGTCAACGAATCGCCATGGGAAGAACCCTATCGTTGTTCGTCGGTTGAGGAGGAGGTCGATGTCTCCTCCAATGCATTCGGCGTGAATTATTGTGTGAGGGAACATCTCAATGTGCATGAGCTGGTACTTGTCGTCCGAGAAGAATTCCTTCAGTGCCTTGCCATATTTTTTCTGGAAGTGAGCTTCAGCTTCTCTTGCTTGTCTTGGCATCCAGTCACGGATGATCGTGTTCATCGGGTGATCAGCGCTACCGCAGTCGACGCCAATCCATTTGATCTTCTTCCTCTTGGCCCATTCCGCGAATTCTCTGTCCGGGCCAGGATGTTTCACCATGTACCGGATCTCATCAGCAATCGGTTGATCCCAACCGTACTTGTGGTAGCCGGTGTGGATGATCAGTATGTCGCCCTCTCTGATCTCGACTCTGTCCTCGACCATCTTCGAAGTGTAGACATCGTAGTCGCCAGCTGCATCTGAGAGATCCACTACTGCTCCTGGTCCTACCAGGAAATCCATCGTCAAACTCGCAATGTCTTTTCCAGGCGTGTAGAAGTGAATCTCGCCGTCAAGGTGGGTGCCGACGTGGTTGGAGTGTGTTAGTATTTGTCCGTTCGCTCCGTTTGGAGCAAGTCTCTTGAAGTACTTCACTTGAAGCGGTTCGTATGTGGGCCACGGTGGGGTCGCTATTCCGATCGGAACCGTCAGATCGATGAACTTCAACACAAAGACCTTCGATGCCTTATGGGGCGGGGTCAAACCTTCAGGTAACGAGATATATGCCTTACCGACCGAATCGTTCGTAACCGTTTGCCTAGCGTTTCTCCATTTTGCGCAACGCATCCTCGAGTTCAGGCATTCCCAGACCTACGCCTGCGACCCCGTCCTTTCTGACAATTGCCAGTCCGTTCCTAAACCCAACGACAGTGGGGACTATGTCCACTTCGAATGTCTCCCATAATGGATTGCTCTCGTCGCTAATGTCGACGAGGCCTCCCAAAGGATCGGCCTTCTTCGCCATGGCACTTTCGAAGATTGTGAGGAACCCTCTGCAGAACGGGCACCAATTAGCGTAGAATACGGCTAGGATATTGCGTGTATCAATGAGTCTAGTTCCGGTGAAGCTGTCCGGCGTCAGTGAAAGCATCCGTTGTTTTCGCCTCGCGCGTACGCATTGACGAGGCGAATAAAAGAATATCTAGTTCCCTGAAAAGCCGTGACTGCGCTGCAGAATCACTTGGGCGCGGATTCAAGGACGCTGCGTCGAATTGAAAGTCAATCCTACTACCATCGTTCAATCATCATGGACCAAGCGATTCCATCAATGCTCCCAAGACGCTGTACATGATAATGACAACAATCAACGAAGCCGGTAGCACTAACAGATTGACGACAAGCGTGTTCAGCCCAGACGAGAATAAGCCCTAGATTCTGTGTTCAGTCGAACGGAGAAGAGGGTTTGCTTCCATCAAGAATGTTTGGTTCCAAGCGCGCATTGCTCTGTGGACGGTGTGGCAGGAGAACGGCGAGTGCGATCATGCACCAAACGAAGATGACCGCTGACAATACGTACGGGGTTCTCGGATTAAAGAGCTCAGCAGATGTGCCTCCGAGGGCCGAGGCTGCCATGAAAGCGATTGCACAGATCATCTCGTAGAATCCCATTGCAGTGCCACGAAGTGCAGGTTCGGTGTCATCCGCAATTATGGCCACATTGACTGGGAAGATGCCGCCAATGGAAAGGCCAGTCAAAAAAGCGCCACCGGCAATAAGCAAGAGGCCGGGAGCGATTCCGATCATTACGAATCCAACCGATCCAGCAATCAGAGCGGCCACAGCCACGCGTCTTCTGCCTAGCCTGTCAGATGCAATCCCAGCAAATGCGGCTCCGAGCATTCTTCCAATCCAGAATATTGAGAAAGCAGCCCCGATCCAGAAGACTGGGATCTCGAAACTCAGTGCGTAGACTGAAAGCAGCGCCATGATGGTTGCCAATCCAAATGTGTAAGAAGCTCCAAGGACGTTTCCGGCTATCAGCCCACGAGAGGATAGTCTTGGCAACAGTCCGCCTCGTGGCAAAGCCTCCGAGGGCCGCGTGTGTCTAGGGGCCTCGATGAACCAAACCCCAAGTATCGAAAGAGCAGCGAATACAAAGTAGGTTGAAAACGCGAGAGGAAATCCGAAGAGGCTTGTCATGAATCCGCCCGTAAATGAGCCGATAGCAAAGCCGAGCGCGTAAACGGTTGTAACAAGCCCGATGCCTCTGCCGATCTGTTCAGTATCTGCGGTTTCTGTTGCAAGAGCCTCCATCGGTGGCCAGAAGCAGGCCCAAGCGAGGCCTTCCAGCCCTCTGATCGCAATCAGTTCCGAGACGCTCGTCGCTCGCAGGAACAACAACGCCGCAAATGCGCTCAAGACCGAGCTGACTGCTAGTACAGGTCTTCTCCCGACTCTATCGGAGATACGTCCGGTCAGAAGGGCCGAGAACGTGAAGACAAGTCCCCATGCGGATCCCATCAGGCCAATCTGTACCCAGCTGGCCCCCATCTTTGACGCAAATAGTGGTGAGATGGGCACGCCGATGCCAATGGCGAACATGAGTAGGAGCGTCAATGCGCATTGTCCGATTCCACGTGCCATCTCGGATTCACTCGAGATTGAGTTAGAGGAATTGAACAGTTTGGGGTAAATGGCTTCTCCCGTGCCGATCGGGCTCTCGTCGTTTCCTCAGTACTTTCACCTGTCTCACCAGCCTTAGCGGTCATTCTTCGGCTTTTATCGCGCGATCTGTCGTACGCACTGTCAGTCAATCTGGCAGGTAAATTGCATGGTCCTCACAGGGATAGCGCGCATGATACTAGGAACGCGCTCGGACAGAAGTCGCACCGGCGTTCTGTACATTCCAGCGGATGTCGTGAAAGATTCGCTGTTTCCATTCTCAGCCAACGAAGAGGTAGTTGTCCGAATCGACGGCGAGAGACTGGTTGTTGAGAGGAGATCGCGTTGAGCGAATACAGAGAACAATATACATTCGGAATGGATTTCGGAACCAGTGATTTCAAGTTCGGACCGATAACTTGCGGCGACGCTCCAAGGGTACTGCGAAACAGAGGCTACTTCCCCGACCAAGAGTCCATCATGATGCGAGCGCTGAATCAGGCGCCAGAAATTGTCGTAGGAGATGATGTTCCTCTCTACCTGCAATCGTCGGAAGATTTGACTTCCCGTCTAGTCTACCCGATGCGTAATGGCGTCATCGACCGGGGAGACAGCAGAGCCTGGCGAGTTGTTAACGAGATCTCTCGCTTCGGCCTGAATATGTTTCGGCCGAGGTCGGAGAAGCCCTTCGAAGGTTTCTATGTCGTGGCATCGCTTTCTAGTGTTTCTCCTAGATACATGTATGAGAGCATTTTCGAGGCCATGACAGAGGCCGCCAAGGATGGACTGGTGAAAGCTGCCACTGTAATCTCTCAGCCATTTGCAGTTGCAATAGGTCATGGGGTCACCACCTGCGTCGTCGTGGAATCTGGACACGGGAACACGCAGGTGTGTCCAATCAGTAGTTACCCGATACGTAGTGCGTTGGTCGCCATAAACCGAGGGGGCGGAGAGGCAAATTCTATCACAGCGGAAATCCTGAAGGATCTAGGATACGGAGATTTAGCCCGTGAAGAAGCGTTCGTTCGACGCGTAAAAGAGGACTTGGGGTTACTTCCACTAGATTTGGAGAGCGCGGTCAAAGCCGCAAAGGAGAATCCTATCAAGTTCAAGGCAAAGCTCAAGGTGCCAGGGACTAGAGTCGAAGTTGATTTTGCAGACAAATCATGGCAGAGATTCCTGATCGGAGAATACGTCTTCAATCCTCAGAATGAGTTGTTTCAGAGCTACATTACGCGTGGAATGCCCAGACCGAAAGATGTCAAAATTGGTGACATGGTCTTCGAAGGCATGATCGATTTCGGAGAGGCAATAGTGAGGTCTGTGGAGCATTGTCCGGTCGAGCTTCAACCCCTACTCTACAGGGAGATTCTGCTCTCTGGGGGGAACTTCAGCTGGCAGCCCCCCGAGAAGCTTCGAGACTTTGCAACGGATGCTCCTACAAAGATGAAGGCGCTGCTGAGGGACAAGGGGATTAAGGGAGTGTCCGTTAAGATGACAAAGAATCCACAACATTCAGTCTGGCATGGATGTATTATCTACGGATACGCGGTTCCAGAAGACTACAGATGGAACTGGGAGCGAATGGAGGGATGGCTCCCTGTCGCAGCTTAGCCCAGTTGACATAAGGGTGAGGCTTCGTCAGCGTTTCATAAGCGCGGGCCTCGCCGAGTCTCCGATAGTAGACCACGGCCCGAACCCCGACATGATCTTTCAAGGCGAGGGCACGAGTGTTCGAGTCGTCATTCTAGATGAATCCTTCTGGGTAGACCGACAAACCTTCTTGAATTCAATCATGAAAGTGACAGCTCTTGCAGGGAAATCGAACAGAACATATCTTGCTCTTCCGAAGACTGCCGCTTCTCTCACTGATGCACGTCTCTTTCAAGAGCGAGGTATTGGCCTCTTCACTTATGATCATAGAAACGTCGATGAAGCCCTGCCCGCGCGCTATTTCGAGATGACGACTGCAGCGTTGCCTCAGACTGATAGGAAGGCGGCCGATCAGCTCGAGGACGAGATCCGAGAGCTTCGCGCCCAAGTCGACACTCTCGAACGAACCGTCCAAGGCTTGAGTGAGGAACTCATGTCCATGAGGCGAATGGGTTCTCACTCGGAGCCAGTCAAACCCTACCTTCCGACGCGTGCTTTGCCCGCCGTTACCATAGCCGACAATCTGCCAACCTTCTTCGCAGGAAACCCATGGGTAGAGGTTCTCTCAAG